>Ga0247810_10000164_pt1 | contig 106093 bp, 103 predicted proteins | sample UWRJL119311C1_FD_179918 | JGI IMG/M metagenome (GOLD analysis project Ga0247810, IMG submission 179918) | Plant litter microbial communities from Arlington Agricultural Research Station in Wisconsin, United States - UWRJ-L119-311C-1 | ecosystem: Environmental > Terrestrial > Plant litter >... | reverse complement strand
GCTCAAGGTCTACACCGGCACCGAGCACCCTCACGCTGCGCAGCAGCCGAAGATCTACACCCTTTCCCAGGTCGCTCAGTAGCGCCGGCTTAGAAACTAAGGACGTAACTACCGTGGCCCAGATTTCAGACATCATCGAAGAAGCTCCTCAGAGCTACTCGACCGAGACTCCCGCCGAGGCGGCTGTCAAGGTTCCCCGTGCAGTACTCAACGTTCCCGGCGCAGCCGTGGGTCGTCGCAAGCAGGCCATCGCCCGCGTGCGCATCACCCCCGGCACCGGAACCGCGACCGTCAACGGACGCGAGCTCGCCGAGTACTTCCCGAACAAGCTGCACCAGCAGCTGATCAACGACCCGTTCAAGGTCCTCGACCTTCTCGGCAGCTACGACGTGATCGCCAAGATCACCGGTGGCGGCCCCTCGGGCCAGGCAGGCGCACTGCGTCTCGCCATCGCGCGTTCGCTCAACGGCATCGACCGTGAGAACAACCGCGCCGCCCTGAAGAAGGCCGGCTTCCTCACTCGTGACGCTCGCGTCATCGAGCGCAAGAAGGCCGGTCTCAAGAAGGCTCGCAAGGCGTCGCAGTTCTCGAAGCGCTAAGCGCGTTCCACCACTATGCCAAGGCTCTTCGGCACGGACGGCGTGCGCGGACTCGCGAACGACGACCTGACGGTCGAACTGGCGCTGGGACTCTCCCAGGCGGCAGCAGTAGTACTTGGTAAAGGCCGACACGCAGACGGTCGGCGCGCCTCTGGCCGCCGACCGACTGCTGTCGTCGCCCGGGACCCCAGGGTCTCCGGCGAGTTCATCTCCGCCGCGGTAGCGGCGGGCCTCGCGAGTTCGGGAGTCGACGTCTACGACGCCGGTGTCATCCCCACTCCCGCAGCGGCATTCCTCACCGCGGACTTCAAGGCCGACTTCGGCGTGATGATCTCCGCATCGCACAACCCCGCCCCCGACAACGGCATCAAGTTCTTCGCCGTCGGAGGCACCAAACTTCCCGACATCGTCGAGGACCGCATCGAAGCCGCCCTCGGCGAGAAGAAACTGGCTCCCACCGGAGTCGCTGTCGGACGCATCCGCCGCTTCGCCGACGCGGAGGACCGCTACGTCGTGCACCTGCTGTCGACGCTGCCGCACCGTCTCGACGGCATCCACGTCGTGCTCGACTGCGCGAACGGCGCCGCCGCCGGCGTCTCCCCGCAGGTGTTCACGGATGCCGGTGCGCGCGTCACCGTGATCGGTGCGGATCCCGACGGCTACAACATCAACGACGGCGTCGGCTCGACCCACCTCGACAACCTCGCGCGTGCAGTTCTCGAGCACGGCGCAGATGTGGGTATCGCGCACGACGGCGACGCCGACCGCTGCCTCGCGGTCGACCACCTGGGCAACATCGTCGACGGCGACCAGATCATGGCGATCATCGCGCTCTCGATGAAGGAGCGCGGCCTCCTCACCGACGACACCCTCGTGGCCACGGTCATGAGCAACCTCGGGCTGCGCGTGGCCATGGCCGAGCACGGCATCACCGTGCTGCAGACCGCCGTCGGCGACCGCTACGTGCTCGAGGCGCTCAACGAGAAGGGCCTCGCGCTCGGCGGCGAGCAGAGCGGCCACGTGATCATGAGCGAGTACGCCACCACCGGCGACGGCATCCTCACCGGCATGCACGTGCTGGCCGAGATGGCCCGCACCGGCAAGACGCTCGCCGAGCTCGCCAGCGTGATGACCGTCTTCCCCCAGATCATGATCAACGTGCGCGGTGTCGACCACCACGCGCTGCGCGACAGCACCGTGATCGCCGAGGCGGTCGCCGCCGCGGAGGCCGCGCTGGGCGAGACCGGCCGCGTGCTGCTGCGCCCCAGCGGCACCGAGCCGATGGTGCGCGTTATGGTCGAGGCGGCCGACCAGGCAACCGCCGACCGCATCGCCCACGAGCTCGCCGACGTGGTTCGCGAGCAGCTGACCCGCTGACGCGTGCCGTCGCGCAGACCCGCGCGACGCATCCGCTTCTCGGCCCGCTAGATCTTGCGCAGCAGCACGCTGTCGACGGCGTGATCCGCGTTCTTGCGCAGCACGAGCGAGGCGCGCGCCCGGGTCGGCAGGATGTTCTGCACCAGGTTGGGCTCGTTGATGCTCTTCCAGATGCCGCGTGCGCGGTCCCTGGCCTCCTGCTCGCTCAGTGAGGCGAAGCGGTGGAAGAACGAGCGCGGGTTCGCGAAAGCGCCGCGCTGCAGGCTGAGGAAGCGCTCCTCGTACCAGGTGGCGATGTCGCTGGTGCGGGCGTCGACGTAGATGGTGAAGTCGAACAGGTCGCTCACCGCGAGGCGGTGGCCGGGGGCCGCCGGCTGCAGCACGTTGAGCCCCTCCACGATGAGCACGTCGGGCCGGCGCACCACGATCTCGGCGTCGGGCACGATGTCGTAGTGCAGGTGCGAGTAGAACGGCGAGCGCACCTCGGCGGCCCCGCTCTTCACCCGCGTCACGAAGCGCAGCAGCGCCCGGCGGTCGTAGGACTCCGGGAAGCCCTTGCGGTCCATGATGCCGCGCCTCTCGAGCTCGGCGTTGGGCCGCAGGAAGCCGTCTGTGGTCACCAGCTCGACCCGGGGGGTGTCCTCCCAGCGGGCGAGCAGCTCGCGCAGCAGTCGGGCGATGGTGGACTTGCCGACCGCCACCGATCCGGCGATGCCGATCACGAAGGGGGTGCTGCGCGCCTGCCCGCCGTCTGCTGTGCGTGCACCGAGGAAGTCGGTGGTCGCCGCGTGCAGGTTGCGTGCGCCCGAGACGTAGAGGTTGAGCAGCCGGCTGAGCGGCACGAAGACCTCGCTCACCTCCTGCATGTCGAGAACCTCGCCCAGGCCCCGCAGCTGCACGATCTCGTTCTGGGTGAGGGGGTTGCGCGTGTGGGGTGCCAATGCTGCCCAGTCCGTGCGGTTGATCTCCAGGAAGGGGGAGAGGTGGCCGTTGGAGCCAGCGAGGTCAGTCATTGTCCGCCCAGCCTAATGCGGGGGTGCAGCCCCCACGCGCCTCTCAGCTATTCGCTCCGCGGTCCCGTAAAATCATCCCTCATGTGCGGAATTGTGGGTTATGTCGGAGACAACAAGAGTCTCGAAGTGCTTCTCGGTGGACTGAAGCGCCTCGAGTACCGGGGTTACGACTCGGCGGGAGTCGCCATCATCGACCCCGCGGGGCACATGGACACCCGCAAGCGCAGCGGCAAGCTGCAGGTGCTCCTCGACGATCTCGAGGAGACCCCCCTCAACAACGGTGCGACCGGTATCGGCCACACCCGATGGGCGACCCACGGTGGTCCCACCGACGCCAACGCGCATCCGCAGCTCGGCGACGACGGCAAGCTCGCCCTCATTCACAACGGCATCATCGAGAACTTCTACGAGCTCAAGCAGGCGCTGCTCGAGCAGGGCGAGACCTTCACCAGCGACACCGACTCCGAGGTCGCGGCGATCCTGGTCGGCCACGCCTACAGCGAGACCGGCGACCTCACCGAGGCCCTGCGCCGGGTCGTCGACCAGCTCCACGGAGCATTCACCCTGCTCGTCATGCACGCCGACCAGCCCGGCGTGGTCGTCGGCGCCCGCCGCAACTCCCCCCTCGTGATCGGACTCGGCGACGGCGAGAACTTCCTCGGCTCCGACGTCGCGGCCTTCGTGGAGTTCACCCGCCGCGCGGTCGCCATCGGCCAGGACCAGATCGTCACCATCCGCACCGACTCCGTCACCGTCACCGACTTCGACGGCAACCCGGTCGAGACCGAGGAGTTCGACATCGCCTGGGACGCGTCCGCCGCCGAGAAGGGCGGATGGTCGAGCTTCATGGCCAAGGAGATCAGCGAGGAGCCCGAGGCCGTCGCCAAGACCATCCTCGGCCGCGTCATCGACGGCGGCGTGCGCCTCACCGAGCTCGACTCCATCGGAGACGCCACGCTCAAGGACATCGACCGCATCATGGTGATCGCCTGCGGCACCGCCGCCTACGCCGGCATGCTCGGCCAGTACGCGATCGAGAAGTGGTCGCGCATACCCGTGAGCGTCGAGCTCTCGCACGAGTTCCGCTACCGCGAGCCGATCCTCACCCCGCGCACGCTGGTCGTCTCGATCAGCCAGAGCGGCGAGACCATGGACACGCTGATGGCCGTGAAGTACGCGGTCGCCGCCGGTGCGCAGGTGCTCTCCATCTGCAACACCCAGGGCGCCACGATCCCGCGCGAGTCGCACGCCGTGATCTACACCCACGCCGGGCCCGAGGTGGCGGTCGCGTCGACCAAGGCCTTCCTCGCCCAGGTCACCGCGCTCTACCTGCTCGGACTCCACCTCGGCAAGGTGCGCGGAACGCTCACCCCCGACGAGGTCGCCGCCAATGCCGCCGAGCTGCAGGCGATCCCCGCCAAGATCGACGAGGTGCTGCTCGCGTCCGAGCAGATCAAGCAGCTCGCGCACTGGATGACCGACACGAAGTCGGTGCTCTTCCTCGGCCGCAACGTGGGCTTCCCCGTCGCGCTCGAGGGCGCCCTCAAGCTCAAGGAGCTCGCCTACATCCACGCGGAGGGCTTCGCCGCGGGCGAGCTGAAGCACGGGCCGATCGCGCTGATCGAGCCGGGCCAGATCGTCTTCGTCGTCGTCCCGAGCCCGCGCGGCACCGCCTCGCTGCACCCGAAGGTGGTCTCGAACATCCAGGAGATCCGCGCCCGCGGCGCCCGGGTGATCGCGATCGCCGAGCTCGGCGACGTGGCCGTGGTGCCCTTCGCCGACGAGGTCATCCGCGTCCCGCTGGCCGAGCCGATCTTCGAGCCGCTGCTGTCGGTCGTGCCGCTGCACATCTTCGGCATGGAGCTGGCCGCCGCCAAGGGCCTCGACGTGGACCAGCCGCGCAACCTGGCCAAGTCCGTCACGGTGGAGTAGCGCGTTGATCGTGGGGATCGGCGTCGACGTTGTGGATCTCGCGCGCTTCGAACGCGCGCTGAGCCGTACGCCGGCGCTGAAGACCCGTCTGTTCGCCGAGGCGGAGCTGACCGTGGGCGAGCGGGTGCTGCCGCTGCGCTCGCTGGCCGGCCGCTTCGCCGCGAAAGAGGCACTCATCAAGGCGTTCGGCGAGTCGGCCGGCATCCGCTGGCACCATATGCAGGTCGTCTCCGACTCTCACGGCAACCCCTCCTTCCATCTGACGGATGCCGCGGCGAGCGTCGCTCGGCATCGCGGCATCGCGTCGGTGCACCTCTCGATGAGTCACGACGCGGGCGTCGCCATCGCCTACGTGATCGCGGAGTCGGCGTGAGCGCGCGGGCCCTGCGCGAGGCGCGCATCGACCTGGCCGCCATCACTCGCAACGTGCAGACGATCCGCGCCGCGGTGGGTCCGAGCGCGGTGATGGTCGTTGTGAAGGCGAACGGCTACGGGCACGGCGCCGTCGAGTCCGCCCGTGCCGCGGTCGCGGGCGGCGCGGACTGGATCGGCGTCGTCGAGATCTCCGAGGGCCTCCTGCTGCGCGACGCCGGCATCGACGCCCCGGTGCTGGCCTGGCTGCACGGATCCCACGCCGACTTCGCGGCCGCCACGGAGGCCGGCATCGACCTCGGCGTCAACCACCTCGAGCAGCTCGAACGGGTCGCCGCGACCCCCGGCGTGCAGCAGGTGCACCTCAAGGTCGACACCGGCCTCGGCCGCAACGGCGCCGCCGAGGAGGACTGCGCCGAGTTCTTCGCGGCCGCGGCCGCCCACGAGCGTGCCGGGCGCATCCGCGTGCGCGGCTTCTTCAGCCACCTCGCGAACGCGGGCGAGCGGGCCGACGCGCTCCAGCTGGAGCGCTTCACCCGCATGCTCGCGCAGGCGCGGGCCGCGGGCCTCGACCCGGCCGTTGTGCACATCGCCGCGAGTGCGGCGGCGCTGCGCACGCCCGAATCCCGCTTCGGACTGGTTCGCGTCGGCGTGAGCGCCTACGGACTGTCGCCCTTCGACGACGCGACCTCGGCCGACCTCGGACTCACCCCCGCGATGGAGCTCAGCGCCGAGATCGTGTCGGTGAAGCGGGTGCCGGCCGGCAGCGGCATCTCGTACGGGCACGACTACGTGACCACCGCGCCGACCACCCTGGCGCTGGTCCCCATCGGGTACGCCGACGGAGTGCCTCGGCACGCCTCGGGCGCCGGCCCGGTCTCGATCAACGGCAGGCGCTTCACGGTGAGCGGCCGTGTCGCGATGGACCAGTTCGTCGTCGACGTCGGCGACGCCCCGGTGGCCGTCGGAGACCGCGCGGTCCTGTTCGGCGACCCGGCCACGGGTGTGCCGAGTGCGACCGACTGGGCGGATGCGGCAGACACCATCAACTACGAGATCGTCACCCGCATCGGCAACCGGGTCGAGCGACGGTACAGCTGATGCACCTCACGATCGATACACCCGAGCGGATGGCCGAGCTCGGCGCCCTCATCGCCGGGCAGCTGCGCGCCGGCGACCTGGTGACGCTCAACGGCGAACTCGGCGCGGGCAAGACCACGCTCACCCGCGGCCTCGGCGAGGCGCTCGGCGTGCGCGGGGCCGTCACCAGCCCCACCTTCGTGCTGGCGCGCACGCACCCGCGCACCGACGGACCGCCGCTCGTGCACGCCGACGCCTACCGGCTCTCCACGGCGGCGGAGCTCGACGACCTCGACATCGACTTCGCGGCATCCGTCGTCGTCGTCGAATGGGGGGAGGGCCTGCTCGACGGGATCACGGACGCCTGGCTGCAGCTCGACATCGTGCGCCCGGTCGGCGGGGTGGTCACCGACGACGGTGTCGAGGCCCGCGAGATCGAGATCACCGGGCACGGCCCCCGTTGGGCCGACCTGGCCTGGCTCTCCCCACTCACTGACCTGTAGGTCAGCGGTCGACGATCGCCGTCCAGCGGCCGTCGTGGTCCTCCCACTTCTCCACGCCGTCGACGACGAGTCCGAGCGGCGTCAGGTAGTCGTTCACGACCTTCTCGATCACGTCGCCCTGGAAGGGGCCCTCCGCCGCGAACTCGGTGTAGCGCAGCTGGTTGCGCTCGCCGTCTTCGAGGTGGAACGCCCAGGTGCCCGGCTGGAGTTCGTAGGTGACGGCAAGGGCGACGTGCTCGAGGTTCTCAGTCATGGATTCAGGGTAGCCCTCCCTGCCCGCGAGCCCGTGCGGGAGGCGTCGTGCGCGCCGGCCCGAGCCCGCCTAGGCTTTACTCGTGCTGCTCGCGATCGATACCTCCGCCGGAACCAGTGTCGCCGTCGTCGACCGTGACGCCGGAGTGCTCGCGCAGAGGTCGTCGCTCGACACCCGCGGCCACGCCGAGCTCATCGGCACGCTCATCGCCGAGGCGCTCGCCGACGCGGGCGTTCCGGTAACCGCCCTGTCCGGTGTCGCGGTCGGGATGGGCCCCGGCCCCTTCACCGGCCTGCGCGTCGGCATCGCCGCGGCCTTCGCCTTCGCGTTCGGCGCGGGCAAGCCCACCGTCACCGTCGTCAGCCACGACGCCATCGCCTTCGGACTGTACGGCGACGGCGAGACCCGCCCCGTGCTGATCGTCACCGACGCGCGCCGCCGCGAGGTCTACTGGTCCGCCTACTCGGGCGTCGACGCCGCGGGGCTCCCGGTGCGCGTCGCCGGGCCGTCACTGTGCAAGCCGGACGAGCTGGCGGATGAGGTCGAAGACTTCACGGCGTACACGCGAGTCGACGCCGAATCGGTGTCCGCCGCATCCGTCGGTCTGCTCGCGGAGAGCCTCTACGCCAACAAGCGGGCCTTCGCCGGCAGCGAGGCGCTCTACCTGCGTTCGCCCGACGCCAAACCGGGCGGCGCGCCCAAGCGGGTGAGCTGATGACCTGGCAGCTGCGCCGGGCCGGCGTCGCAGACCTCGACGCCGTGATGTCCATCGAGCACTCCGTGTTCGCGAACGACGCGTGGTCGCGGGAGTCGATGCGCGCCGAGCTGGACAGCGGGCACTCCTACTATCTCGTCGCCTTCCCGGTGGGGGAGCCGGAGCGCATCGAGGCCTACGCCGGGCTGCTCGCACCGCGCGGCTCGGGGCAGGCCGACATCCAGTCCGTCGCCGTGGTGCCGACCGCGCGGCGGCAGGGGCTCGCCCGCACACTGGTGCGCTCGCTGATCACCGAGGCCCGGGACCGCCGGGCGCGCGAGGTCTTCCTCGAGGTGCGCGCCGACAACCCGGGCGCGGAGAGCCTCTACGACTCCCTCGGTTTCGAGCGGATCGCCGTGCGAGCCGGCTACTACCAACCCGACAATGTGGATGCGAACGTGATGCGCCTGACAATCAGCGACCCCCAGACCTCCCCGGCGGTGGGCGCGTGAACGCCCGCGAACCCCTCGTGCTCGGTATCGAGACCAGCTGCGACGAGACCGGGATCGGCATCGTCCGCGGAACCACCCTGCTGGCCAACGTGATCTCCTCGTCGATGGACGAGCACGCCCGCTACGGCGGCGTGGTGCCCGAGGTCGCCGCCCGCGCGCACCTCGAGGCGCTCGTCCCCGCGCTGAAGCAGGCGCTCGCCGAGTCCGGCGTCACGCTCGAGGAGCTCGACGCGGTCGCCGTCACCAGCGGCCCCGGCCTCTCCGGCGCACTCATGGTCGGGGTGGGTGCCGCGAAGGCGCTCGCGATCGCGCTCGACAAACCGATCTACGCGGTCAACCACCTCGTCGGCCACGTGGGCGCCGACGTGCTCGACGCGACGGAAGGGCCCCTCGAATACCCCACCGTCGCCCTGCTCGTCTCGGGAGGCCACACGTCGCTGCTGCTCGTGCGCGACCTCGTCTCCGATGTCGAACTGCTCGGTGAGACCATCGACGACGCGGCGGGGGAGGCCTTCGACAAGGTCGCGCGCCTGCTCGGCCTGCCGTACCCGGGAGGCCCCGAGATCGACCGCGTGGCGGTCGGCGGCGACCCGAACGCCATCCGCTTCCCGCGTGGACTCAGCCACCAGAAGGACATGGAGAAGCACCGCTACGACTTCTCCTTCTCCGGGCTCAAGACCGCAGTGGCGCGCTGGGTCGAGCAGACGCGCGATTCCGGCGTCGAGGTGCCGATGGCGGATGTCGCGGCCAGCTTCCGTGAGGCCGTCGCCGACATCCTGCTGACGAAGGCCGTCGCCGCGTGCCGCGACCTCGGCATCCCCCGCCTGCTTCTCGGCGGCGGGGTCGTCGCGAACGCGCGCCTGCGCGAACTCGCGGCCGAGCGGTGCACGGCGGCGGGCATCGAGCTGCGCATCCCGCCGCTGTCGCTCTGCACCGACAACGGTGCGATGATCGCGGCCCTCGGCGCCCAGCTGATCATGTCGGGACACGCGCCGTCGACACTCGAGTTTGGCGCAGACTCTACTCTCCCGGCCACGGTGATCCAGGCCTGATTGACGGCCGCTTCTCGGCGGGGGAACGATGGGGCCACCCGTCGTCCTCTCCGCAGAATCGAGGAGCATCATGACCGATCCCGTGCAGCAGCCCGATCCGGTGCAGCAGCCCGACCCGGCGCGCGTCGTCGATCCGCCGCCCGCGCCCGCGGCGGTGCCCCCGCCCCCGCCGGCCCCGCAACCCGTGCTCTCGGTCATCTCGATGATCTCCGGCATCCTCGGGGTGGTGGTCGGCCTCGTCGGCTGGGGTCTGCTCTTCTCCATCGGGGCGGTGGTGCTCGGGCACCTCGGGCAGCGCAAGGAGCGCGAGGCCAAGGGCTTCTGGATCACCGGTCTCGTGACCGGCTATGCCGGGATCCTGCTGAACCTCGTGGTGATCGTGATCTGGGTGGTCCTGTTGATCGCCCTCGCCAGCACGGGCAATTGGAACTGGTACGACTATGAGGACTTGAACGATTTCCGATAGGCCTCGATACACTGGGCATGACCTGTGAGGAGCACGCCCATGACCGACCAGAACGACCAGAACACGCCAGAGGTGCCGTCGGCGCCGCCGACTCCCTCGTCCGCGCCGGCTCCGTCCGCGTCCGACTACTCGGCACCCCCCGCACCGTCCTCCGGCCCCGCTCCCGAGAGCCCGCCGGCCTACGCGGGCACCGCGTACCCGTCGGCGTCGTCCGCCCAGCCGTACCCGGGCCAGGACAAGGCGGCATACGGCCAGCAGCCCTACGGCCAGAGCGCCTACGCGCCCGCGGGTCCCACGCCGCCCACCGGACTCGCCCTCGCCTCGATGATCACCGGCATCGCCGGACTGTTCGTCGGAACGCTCGCGTCGATCGCCGCCGTCGTCCTCGGACACATGGCGAAGAAGCAGCAGCCCTACGCCCGGGGAATGTGGATGACCGGACTGATCACGGGCTACATCGGCATCGCGTTGACCGTGGTGGCCATCGTCTTCATCGTGATCTTCTTCGTCATCCTCGGTGCCGCGGGAGTGAGCTCGTACGACACCTACAGCAGTTAGAGCCGCTGGGCCAGAAGCGCCACTCTCCTCCCCGCCACCCGCGTGAGGAAGAGGGTGGCGCTTTCGCGTCCCTTCAGCGACAGCTTCGAGCGGAAGGCGGCCGGGTCGATGTCCACACCGCGCTTCTTGATCTCGAGGGTACCGATGCCGAGAGTGCTCAGGCGCTTCTTGATCGCCTTCACGTCGAGCGGCAGAGTCTCGGTGACACGGAAGCCGACCGCGAACGGGGTCTGCACCTGGCGGTCGGTGCTGAGGTAGGCGATCTGGTCGCTGAGCATGCGGGCGTCGAGTGTGCGGGCGAGGTCGCCGATCAGGCGGGCGCGGATGACGGCGCCATCGGGCTCGTAGACGAACTCGCCGAGGTCGCCGATCGCGACGTCCGCGCTGTCGGCCGCCGCGGTGAGCTCGGCGGCGCCGTGCTCGCCGATCACGAGCGCGGACCGCGTGATCCCCGCTCGGGCGGCCGCACCGAACCAGACGCCGAGCTCGACGACGTCGCGGTCGACCGAGATCCACTGCGCCTCTGCGCCGGCGGGGATGAGGTCCCTGTCGATGCCGGGTCCGAGCTTCACCCCGGTGGGCAGCCGGCCGCCGATCTCGAAGGCGAAGTCGAGCGACGGCGACCAGTCCGCCGGGTCGGTGAGGCGTCTCACGCCGTCGCGCCTGGCGGGGTCGAGGTAGACGCCGTCGTGGCCGGACAGGTCGAACTCGGTGGCGTCGCCGTGCTCGACCGTCGCGTTCGTCCAGGGGGCCAGGTTGTAGGCGGCGATCGCGGCGGTGACCTCGTCGCGTTCGACCGCCGTCACCTCGAGGTCGATCGCGGCGAGGGCGAGGGCGTCCGCGCCGATCCCGCAGCCGAGATCGGCGACCCGGGCGACGCCCGCATCACGGAAACGACCGGCGTGGAGTGCGGCGACCTGGATGCGCGTGGCCTGTTCCAGTCCCGCCTCGGTGAACAGCATCCGCTCGGCGAACGGACCGAACTTCGACACGGCCTTCGCGCGCAGCTTCGACTGGCTGAGCACGGCGGCCACCATCGCGGGGGAGTGCCCGGCCTTGCGCAGATCGGCGACGGCACGCACCACGTCGGCTCCGGAGTCGAAGGGGGGAAGGGAGTCGAGCAGACGAAGCCCCTCGATAGACAGCACTTCGCGCAACTCGTTCACCAGCATCCCCACATTCTCCCCCACCCCGGTGCGGGTGGTTGGCACTCGGATTGAACGAGTGCCAGCACACGACGTATAGTTGATCTGGCACTCTCGCATCGGAAGTGCCAACCCAAGAATTTAGAAAGAGGTCAACTGTGTCGGTCTCCATCAAGCCGCTCGAGGATCGCATCGTGATCAAGCAGGTCGAGGCAGAAACGACGACAGCCTCCGGGCTCGTCATTCCTGACACCGCCAAGGAAAAGCCGCAGGAGGGCGAAGTCGTCGCCGTCGGCCCCGGTCGCATCGACGACAACGGCAACCGCATCCCCCTCGACATCGCCGTCGGCGACAAGGTCATCTACTCCAAGTACGGCGGAACCGAGGTGAAGTACGGCGGAGAAGACCTCCTCGTGCTCTCCGCCCGCGACGTGCTCGCAGTGGTCGTTCGCTAAGTACCGCGAACCCAGCTCTACCCGGAACGCCCGGTGGCCTCGGCCACCGGGCGTTCCGTCGTTCCCCCGGGGATAGGCTGACCCGGTGCCGAAAGAGACCGCAGCAGACGCCCCGATCGGACGGGGGCTCGTCTACGGGATCTCCGCGTACACCCTGTGGGGCGTGCTCCCGCTGTTCTTCCTGCTGCTGCGACCGGCGACCGCCGTGGAGATCGTGGCCTGGCGCATCGTGCTCTCGCTGATCTTCTGCGCCCTGCTGCTCACGGTCACCCGGGGCTGGCCCGCTCTCGTCCGCATCCTGAGGGACCGCCGCACCGTGCTCATCATGGGCGGTGCCGGTGCGCTGATCCTTGTGAACTGGCTCGTCTACGTCTACGCGACGCTCAGCGACCACGTGGTGGAGGCGGCGCTCGGCTACTTCACCAACCCGATCGTCACGGTGCTGCTCGGAGTCTTCGTGCTGCGCGAGCGCCTGCGCGCACTGCAGTGGGTGGCGATCGGCATCAGCGCCCTCGCGGTGCTGGTGCTCGCGCTCAACTACGGGGAGTTCCCCTTCATCGCCCTCGCCCTGGCCTTCTCCTTCGGATGCTACGGGCTGATCAAGAAGCAGGTGGGCGGCCGCGTCGACGCGGTGAGCGGTCTCACCATCGAGACGGCGTGGCTCACGGTGCCCGCCGCGATCGCCCTCGTGGTGCTCGCGGGCTCCGGCGTCCTGACCATCGGAACCGTGTCTCCCGTGCAGACCGTCGCGATCCTCCTCGCCGGCGTCGTCACCGCCGTCCCGCTGCTGCTGTTCGCCTCGGCCGCCCGCCGGATCCCGCTCACCTACCTCGGACTCACGCAGTACTTCGCGCCGCTGCTGCAGTTCGTGATCGGCGTCTTCGTGCTGCAGGAGGACATGCCGCCCGCCCGCTGGCTGGGCTTCGGACTGGTCTGGGTAGCACTCGTCCTGCTCACCTGGGACATGTTCCGCGCGGGCCGAGCGGGGCGCGCGAACCTCGTCGTCGTGGGCGAGTAGCAGCACGCGATCACGGAACACCCTCGTTCGGGGGAGGAATCGTCGACTTCTTAGGTAACGATTCAGTCGTGTTACAGGGCTGTAACACGAACGTATTGTGCGGGGCGGTTTTGCGCCTTAGTTTTGGCATTGCTGCCGCTCGCCAAGTGCGGTCGTGTTCTACACACATTCATTAACTTCAATGCAAGGAGCAACATGAGCGTTTTCGCGAAGGCCCCGGCCTCCCGCTCACGGACCCTTAAGTCAGTCCTCGGCGGCATCGCCGTCTTGGGCGTCAGTGCACTCGTTCTGAGCGGCTGCGCCTCGACCGACTCCGAGGACACCTCGTCGTCGTCGGGCCCCCGAGAAGACCTGACTCTCAAGATCGGCACCGTTCTTCCGCAGACCGGTTCGCTCGCGTTCCTCGGCCCGCCCGAAGAAGCAGGCGTCTCGCTCGCCGCCAAGGAGATCAACGACGCCGACCTCGGCATCACCGTCGACGTGACCTACGGCGACTCGGGCGACGTCGACAACAAGGCGTACGAGACCACCGTTCCGAAGCTCCTCGACAGCGGAGTCTCCGCGGTCATCGGCGCAGCGTCGTCCGGTGTCTCCAAGCTCTTCATCGACGATGTCGTCGGCGCCGGCGTGATCCAGTTCTCCCCGGCGAACACCTCGCCCGACTTCACCACCTGGGACGACGACGGACTCTACTTCCGTACCGCACCCTCCGACCTCCTGCAGGGCGAAGTCCTCGGAAACCTCATCGCCGAAGACGGCAACGAGACCCTCGGAATCATCTACCAGAACGACGCGTACGGCACCGGACTCGAGGGTGTCGTCAGCGACATCTTCACCGAAGCCGGTGGCGAGGTTGTGGCATCCGAGGCGTACAACGACGGTGACGCCACCTTCGACGCCCAGATCAGCACCGTTATGGCCGCTGACCCCGACGCCGTCATCCTGATCACCTTCGACCAGATCTACACGATCGGCCCGGCACTCGTTGCCAAGGGCTTCCCGGTAGACAAGATGTACCTGGTCGACGGAAACCTCAAGCAGTTCGGCACCGAAGACGGCAAGATCCCCGCAGGCACCTTCACCGGTTCCAAGGGAACGACGCCCGGCCCGGTTCTCTCCGACGACTTCCAGGACCGTCTCAACGAGAACTGGACCGCCGAGGGCAACGCCGAGCTGAGCGACTACAGCTACGCAGCCGAGTCGTACGACGCGGTCATCCTGCTCGCACTCGCCGCGCTCGAGGCCAACTCGGTCGACGGCAAGGACATCGCAGCGAAGCTGCAGACGGTCTCCGGCGGAGACGGTGACGGCGAGAAGGTGACCGACTTCGCAGCCGGCGCCCAGGCCATCATCGACGGCGACGCGATCGACTACGACGGATACTCCGGAGGAATCGCGTTCGACGAGAACGGCGACCCGACCGAGGCCACCATCGGTGTCTTCCAGTACGACGACCAGAACAAGTTCGAGCGCATCAACTAGTTCGAACAGCACGACACGAGGGGCCCCGGCATTGCGCCGGGGCCCCTTCGCGTTGCCCGGGGGCCGCAGTCCGGCCCCACAGGGGCGCGCCTGGGCTCCCCGGCATCCGCTCACCGGGTTGTGGAGGGGCGGAGGCCGCAGATGGCGCCCAGCGGGCGGCAGGTGCTCTGACCGGGCGGCAGGCGCTGACCGGGCACCAGCGCCGACGACGAAGGGCCCGGGATTGCTCCCGGGCCCTTCGATGATCGGTGCGTGCGGCTACTCGCCGAGCGTACCGAGGTAGAGCGAGATCACCTTGGGGTCGACCAGCAGCTCGCGTCCGGTGCCCGTGTAGGCGTCGCGGCCCTGGTCGAGCACGTAGGCGCGGTCGCAGATCTGCAGGCAGCGGCGGGCGTTCTGCTCCACCATGATCGTGGTGACGCCGGCCTTGTTGATCTCGGAGACGCGGATGAAGGCGTCGTCCTGGCGGGCCGGCGACAGTCCCGCAGACGGCTCGTCGAGCAGGAGCACGCTGGGGTTCATCATGAGCGCGCGGCCCATGGCGACCATCTGGCGCTCTCCGCCCGACAGGGAACCGGCGCGCTGCTTGAGGCGCTTGCCCAGCTCGGCGAAGATGCTGGTGACGAATTCGAGGCGCTCGTCGTAGGCCTTGGGGCGCTGGAAGAGCCCCATCTGCAGGTTCTCCTCGATCGTCAGGCTCGGGAACACGTTGTTGTTCTGCGGGACGAAGCCCACACCGCGTCCGACGAGCTTGTCGGCCTTCAGGCCGGCGATGCTCTCACCGTTCAACAGCACGTCGCCGCCGCGGATCTTCACCTGGCCGAAGATCGACTTGAGCAGCGTCGACTTGCCGGCGCCGTTCGGGCCGATGATGCCGATGAGCTCGCCCTTGGAGGCGGTGAGGGAGCACTCGTTGAGGATGTTGACGCCGGGGAGGTAGCCGGCGGTGACCTTCTGGATGTCGACGACGTACTCATTGGGAGTGGCGGCGGGCTTCGCGGCCGGAATGGTCTGCGTCACGAGGTGTGTCCTTTCGAGCGCTCTGCTTCTTTTTCGGTCGCGGCGTCGAGCGCTGCGACCTCGGCGACGAGGTCCTGGGCATCGTCGGACAGCTCGCCCGCGTAGCGGCCGGTCACCACTCCGAGGTCGACGTCCTGGTGGCTTCCCAGGTAGGCGTCGATCACGGCGGGGTTCTTCATGACGTCGTCGGGCGGACCCTCGGCGACGACGCGGCCCTCGGCCATCACCACCACCCAGTCGGCGATGTGGCGGACCATCTGCATGTCGTGCTCGACGAAGAGCACGGTCATACCGAGCTGCTTCAGGTCGAGGATGTGCTCGAGCAGCGACTGGGTGAGCGCGGGGTTCACGCCTGCCATCGGCTCGTCGAGCATCACGAGGGTCGGCTCGCTCATCAGGGCGCGCGCCATCTCGAGCAGCTTGCGCTGTCCTCCCGACAGGCTCGCGGCGAAGTCGTCGGCCTTCGCGTCGAGTTTGAACTTCACGAGCAGGTCGTGGGCGCGTGCCTCGATCTCGGCGTCCTGCTTGCGCCACAGGGCGGGGATGAAGCCCGCGAAGAAGCGCTCGCCGGTCTGTCCGGTGGCGCCCAGCTTCATGTTCTCCATGACGGTGAGCAGGCCGAGTGCCTTGGTGAGCTGGAAGGTGCGCACCTGGCCCATGCGGGCCACCTTGTACGCGGGGATGTTGGCGAGGTTCTTGCCGTTGAACTCCCACGTGCCGGTGTTGGGCTTGTCGAAGCCGGTGAGCAGGTTGAACAGCGTGGTCTTGCCCGCACCGTTCGGCCCGATCAGCGCGGTGATCGCGTTGCGGGGGATCTCGAGGTGCTCCACGTCGACGGCGGTGAGGCCGCCGAAGGTGCGGCTCACCTTGTCGGCGATGATGATCGGGTCGACCTTCGCGACGCCGGGGGCGATCTCGCCGGAGTGCAGACCGGTGGACTTGACCGGCTTGACCGACTCGGATGCTGGGCTACTTGACAAAGGTCAGCTCCTTCTTGTTTCCGAAAATGCCCTGTGGCCGGTAGATGACGATCAGCAGCAGGGCCACGCCCACCAGCACGTACCGGAGAACGGCCGCCTGGATGTTGGTCATCGGCAGGACGCCGTCGCTCGCGAGCTGCGGCAGCACGTTGTCGAGGAAGGCCATCAGCACCCAGAAGATCGCCGAGCCGACGACGGGGCCGAAGACAGTCGCGGCACCGCCGAGCAGCAGGATCGTCCAGAGGAAGAAGGTGAGGCTGGTGACGTAGACGCCCGGGACCACCGCGGAGGGGAGCACGAGCACCACACCGCCGACGGCGCCGAAGGTGCCACCCAGCATGAGGGCCTGCATCTTGTAGGCGAAGACGTTCTTGCCCAGGGCGCGCACGGCGTCCTCGTCCTCGCGGATGCCCTTGAGGACGCGTCCCCACGGGCTGCGCATCAGCAGGTAGACCGCGAGCACGGCGATCGCCAGCAGGATGATGCCGAAGATGCGCACCCACCACTGGGTCTCGTTGTAGACCCACGGGCCGAAGCCGTATTCGCCCTCGGGGATCGGGTTGGCCGCGCGGAAGCCCGCGTGGTACCCGCCGAGGCCGTCCGCCGAGTTGGTGAACTCGTCGAAGACCTGCGTCGTGAAGAGCAGTCGCACGATCTCGGCGGCCGCGATCGTCACGATGGCCAGATAGTCGGCTCTCAGCCGCAGGGTGGGTATGCCCAGGATGAGCGCGAAGACCACCGAGACGGCGATGCCGACCAGGATGCCCGCCCACCACGGGAGACCGAAGCTCAGGATCGAGATGGCGTAGCCGTAGCCGCCGAGGGCCATGAAGCCGGCCATACCGAAGTTGAGCAGTCCGGCGTAGCCGAAGTGAACAGAGAGGCCGACGGCCGCGAGGGCGTAGGCGATTGTCGTCGGGCTGATCAACCAGCCGGCGGTGTTGGAAAGTGCAGCTCCCCAGTCCATGGTGGCCCTAACCTATTCTCTCGCGACGGCCGAGGATGCCCTGTGGTCTGACGAGCAGAACCACGATGAGCACAACGAGCGCACCTACATATTTCAAGTCGGATGGAATCCAGAGCGTCGAGACCTCGACGAGCATGCCCACGATGAGCGAGCCGACCAGGGCGCCGAACGCCGTGCCCAGGCCGCCCAGGGTGATGGCGGCGAAGATGAGCAGCAGGATCTGGCCGCCCATGTCCCACTTGATGCCGGGGCGGAAGTAGGCCCAGAGGATGCCCGAGAGGCCGGCGAGGCCCGCGGAGAGGATCCAGACGGTGCGGACCACCGAGTCGACGTTGATTCCGGATGCGGCGGCGAGAGAGGCGTTGTCCGAGATCGCCCGGGTCGCCTTTCCCGTGCGGGTGTTCACGAGCCACCACGCGACGGCCGCGAGAACGACGATGCTCACCACCATGCTCACCATGTCGGTGATCGACAGCGATACCGAGCCGAAGAGCTGGATGCTGGCCTCACCGGAGCCGGGCAGCTGGTAGGTGCCACCCCCGATGAAGAACTGGATGATGTAGCGCAGGGCCAGCGAGAGGCCGATGCTCACGATCAGCAGCTGGGTCAAACCGATCCCGCGTTTTCGCAGCGGTCTCCAGATGCCGGCGTCGAGCGCGAGTCCCAGACCCGCGCTCAGCGCGAGCGCCACCGGGATGGTGATCCACAGCGGCCAGTGCAGGAATACCCCGAACACCAGGGCCATCACTGCCCCGAAGGTGACCATCTCCGCGTGGGCGAAGTTGCTGAGGCCCGTGGTGCCGAACACCAGGGAGGCGCCGATGGCCGCGAGTGCGAGCATCAGGCCGAAGTTGAGGCCGTTGACGACGCGCTCGACCAGCTGGTCGGCGAAGCTCGTGGTCTCGCGCACTCCCTCACCGAGGAAGAAGTTCACCGACTTGTTGTTGGTGAGGCCGAATTCCGCGTCGATACTGGCCTCGCCTTCGACGACGATCACGCCCTCGGGCAGTGTCTCCTCGTCGAGGGTGATCGTGTACTCCTCTTTCTCGGGAACACCGATCTTCCACTTGCCCTCGGCATCGGTGACGACCTCGGAGTCGAAGCCGTCGCCCTCCACAACGATGCGCACGTCCTCGAGAGGCTGACTCTCGTACTTGACGTTTCCGCTGAAGACGAAGTCGTACTCGTCCGTGCCGACTTCATCTGCACTCGCGGCAGACGCCGACGAGAATGCGAGGCCGGCAAAGACTGCGGCCAAGAGAACGGCAACCAGGCGCGATGTGCGCTTCTTAGTTGTTGCGACTTCCACGGAACCTCCAAGACAGGGCCAGTCGAGACCTAGGTATCTCGCGGTTCTGGCGCAGCGTCGACAGTGACCATACTGAGTAATTGTGTCCGTCGTGTTTCCACGCAGACACAAATCAGGTTGCGCTAATTATGGGGTGCGGAATACCTCCGGGCATAACACGTTAATATTGGGTACCGGTAATCGACGGCGTATCCGGGCCAATCACACTCTTATTAGGGGAATCATGGACCAGCCTGATCCTTTCGGATTCATCGGACTTACCTACGACGACGTTATGCTCCTGCCCGGACACACGGATGTCATACCCAGCGAGGCCGAGACCGCCTCGCGTCTGACGCGCCGCATCACGGTCAATTCGCCGCTGCTCTCGGCCGCAATGGACACCGTCACCGAGTCGCGCATGGCCATCGCCATGGCCCGCAACGGCGGCATCGGCGTGCTGCACCGCAACCTCTCTATAGAGGACCAGGCCGCGCACGTCGACAAGGTCAAGCGCAGCGAGAGCGGCATGATCACCAACCCGGTGACCACCACCCCAGACGCCACGGTGGGCGAGGTCGACGCCCTCTGCCGCGAGTTCCGCGTCTCCGGACTCCCGGTGGTCGAAGCCGACGGCACCCTCGCCGGCATCATCACGAACCGCGACATGCGCTTCGTCTCCGACTTCGAGAAGAGCACCACCCTCGTGCGCGACGTGATGACCACGAAGGGCCTCATCACGGCCCCCGTCGGCGTCAGCCCCGACGCGGCGATCGCGCTGTTCGCCCAGCACAAGATCGAGAAGCTGCCGCTGGTCGACGCCGAGGGCAAGCTCCGCGGACTCATCACCGTCAAGGACTTCGACAAGAGCGAGAAGTACCCGAACGCCACGAAGGACGACGAGGGCCGCCTCCGCGTCGCCGCCGCCATCGGATTCTTCGGAGACGCCTGGGACCGCGCCGTCGCGCTGAACGAGGCCGGCGTCGACGTGATCGTCGTCGACACGGCCAACGGCGACTCCGCCGGCGTTCTCGACATCATCAGCCGCCTCAAGAACGACGCCGCCTTCGACCACATCGACGTCATCGGCGGAAACGTCGCGACCCGCTCCGGCGCCCAGGCGCTCATCGACGCGGGCGCTGACGCCATCAAGGTCGGTGTCGGCCCCGGCTCCATCTGCACCACCCGCGTCGTCGCCGGTGTCGGTGTCCCCCAGGTCACCGCCGTCTACGAGGCGTCGCTCGCCGCGCGCGAGGTCGGTATCCCCGTCATAGCGGATGGCGGACTCCAGTACTCCGGTGACATTGCGAAGGCGCTCGTCGCCGGTGCAGACACCGTGATGCTCGGCGGACTCCTCGCCGGCTGCGACGAGAGCCCGGGAGACCTGGTCTTCGTCAACGGTAAGCAGTTCAAGGCCTACCGCGGCATGGGCTCGCTCGGCGCACTGCAGACGCGCGGCAAGAAGACCTCGTACTCGCGCGACCGCTACTTCCAGTCCGACGTGCCGAGCGACGAGCAGCTGATCCCCGAGGGCATCGAAGGACAGGTCCCCTACCGCGGACCGCTCTCCGCCGTCGCCTACCAGCTCATCGGCGGCCTGCGCCAGTCGATGTTCTACACGGGTGCCCGCACCATCACCGAGCTCAAGCAGAAGGGCAAGTTCGTGCGCATCACGGCTGCCGGCCTGAAGGAGTCCCACCCGCACGACATCCAGATGGTCGTCGCGGCGCCGAACTACTCGCGCTAGCGAGCATCCGCTTCTCGTCATTCGCTGGCGTCGTCGAGCTCTCGACGACGCCAGCGGTTTGTGCACAGGCCGAAGACCCGGATCGAGCCGCCACCCGTGCGCCGGTAAGCTTGCCGGGTGAGTGACATCGAGATCGGCCGTTCCAAGCGCGCCCGCCGTGTATACGCCTTCGACGACATCGCGATCGTGCCCTCCCGGCGCACGCGCGACCCGCAGGACGTGTCCATCAGCTGGACGATCGACGCCTATACCTTCCAGATCCCCGTGCTCGCGGCACCGATGGACTCCGTCGTGAGCCCGGCCACCGCGATCGAGATCGGCAAGCTCGGCGGCCTCGGAGTTCTCGACCTCGAGGGCCTCTGGACGCGCTACGAGGACCCGACCCCGCAGCTCGCCGAGATCGCGGCCCTCGCGCCCGCCGATGCGACCAGGCGGATGCAGCAGATCTACGCGGAGCCCGTGAAGCCGGAGCTCATCCGCGACCGCCTGGCCGAGATCCGCGCCTCGGGTGTCCCCGTCGCCGGTGCTCTCAGCCCGCAGCGCACGCAGGAGTTCTACGAGACCGTCGTCGCCGCGGGAGTCGACATGTTCGTGATCCGCGGCACCACGGTGAGCGCGGAGCACGTCTCCAAGAGCACCGAGCCCCTCAACCTCAAGAAGTTCATCTACGAGCTCGACGTGCCCGTGATCGTGGGCGGCGCCGCCACCTACACGGCCGCCCTGCACCTCATGCGCACCGGTGCGGCCGGCGTGCTCGTCGGCTTCGGCGGCGGTGCGGCGTCGACCACCCGCGCGAGCCTCGGCATCCACGCCCCGATGGCCACCGCCGTCGCCGACGTGGCCGGGGCCCGCCGCGACTACATGGACGAGTCGGGCGGACGCTACGTGCACGTCATCGCCGACGGCGGCCTCGGCAACAGCGGCGACATCGTGAAGGCGATCTCCGTGGGCGCCGACGCCGTGATGCTCGGCAGCGCGCTCGCCCGGGCGACCGACGCCCCCGGCGGGGGCTACCACTGGGGTGCCGAGGCGCACCACCTCGAGCTGCCGCGCGGCAATCGCGTGCAGGTCGAGCCGCTCGCCCCCCTCGCGGAGATCCTCAACGGGCCGTCGTCCGTCGCCGACGGCCGCGTCAACCTGATGGGCGCCCTGCGCCGCTCGATGGCCACCACCGGCTACTCCGACCTCAAGGAGTTCCAGCGCGTCGAGGTCGTGGTGGCCCCCTACCAGCAGAGCTAGCCGGTTCTGTCGTTACCCGGCGCTGTCAGACGGGCTCCGCGCTGTCAGACCGGCGCAGAGGCGAGGGTGGCGCTGTTCATTCGGCTCGAAGCTGTCGGTTAACCGACCGCGTTCGTCCGAAACGACAGCGCGCGCCGACCTGACAGCGCTCCGGCCAGCGCGCGCCGACCTGACAGCGCGCCTACCGGGATGGGACGAGACCGTGGCTCCTCAAGCGCGCCGCGAGCAGCTGGGCGTTGAACGCCACGTCCCAGTCCCAGCGCACGAGGTCGTGGGCGACTGCGCGAAGGCGGTCCTCCCGCTGCTTCTCGGCCCAGACGACCTCCTCCGGAAGCTGCCCGCGGTGGTAGACCCGACCGTTGTACTTGACCCGGCCGTCGAACTCGCCGATCAGCCCGAGCTCCGGCCAGTAGAAGTCGGCGTATCCGATGAGGCCGTCGGCGTCGTAGAACGGCACCTGCAGCATGGGCGCTGGTAGCCCGAGCACGTGCATCTGCGCCCGGCTCAGCGATTCCCCGATCGAGCCGGAGGCGCCGTTCGCGAAACCGATCGCCGCCGTGGCCTTGACGAGACCGGGGTACGGAGCGAGCGAGGCGGCAACATCGAGCAGGTGCTCCGTGGAGGGGTTCGCGATCTGGTGGGTATGGCGGAACTCGCCCTTCCTCGGTTCCCTCAGCACGTCGTCGATCATGCAGACCGCCCGCAGGAATCCCGATGCGAGGCCGATGTCGACCGCAGTGCGCGCCAGCGAGGTGACCGTCACCCCGTTGATCTCTAGCGGGTGCTGGTCGTTCGGCGCTGCCCGTCGGTGCACCCCAGAGCTCGATCGGCCGCCGGACGCTCGCTCGCCGAGAACCTCCACCCGGGTCGGCCACGGCCCGAGGGTCGGCACCCGGAGGAGAGCCGCAGCCGAGTCGCCGGCGAACTGCGTCCCCGGACGGACGACCTCGGCGGCCGCGTAGACGGCGGCGCGAAATCGAGCGTCGCGGTCCAACGCCTCCCACGATGCGGCCGCGATGTAGACCCCCTGCCGCACGCGGACCAGGGCGCCGGACCTGTGCCGCCGGCTGAGCGACCTCTCCGCGCCGATGCGACGGGCGTGCTTGGACAGTTCGAAGGTCGGAGCGCCGCGGTCGATCATGCCAACCATCTTCGGGACCCCGACGAGCGCGCACGGCGCGGGCGACGCATCCGTGGAATCGCGACGCCTGTGGAGGAGAGGCCGCCCCACACGCGGCAGCCCCCCGCTGCGTGCTCGGATACACTTCTTATCTACTGCCCGAAACCCCTGAAGGAGCACTCATGGTCGACGTTCGGCGGGTCAAACTCCCCGGTGTGGGTGTTCTGCACACCTTCGTCACCGACGACGGCGGCAAGGTCGGAGTCATCACACACCGCTCCGGCCACAGCGACCTCATCTCCTTCGCAGACTCCGACGACGGCGACGCGAGCAAGGTCTCGCTGCGCCTCGACGAAGACGAGGCGCACACGCTCGCCGAACTGCTCGGCGGCACGCGCATCACCGAGTCGCTCTCGAGCCTCGACCAGATCCCCGGGCTCTCGATCGACTGGTTCACCGTCGACTACGAGGACCACATCGCCGGGCAGGAGCTCGGCAACCTCGCCAGCCGCGGCGTCGTCGGCCTGACCGTCGTCGCCGTTGTGCGCGGCGAGTCCGCCAACCCCGCTCCCGCCGACGACTTCAAGGTCTTCCCGGGCGACACCCTCGTGGTTGCCGGCTCTCCCGAGAAGGTCGCCAAGGCGTTCGCGTTCTACCGCACCGGCGAGTTCAAGGCGAAGACGCCGGTCGATTCGCCGCCAGGAGGCTAGCGTGCACATCGGCGAAGAGCTCCTCACCCTGGGCGTCCTGTTCGTCATCTCCTACATCCTCGGGCGGCTGGGCAAGCTGATCGGCCTGCCCGCCATCCCGATCTACATGCTCGTCGGCCTCGCCGCGAGCCCGTACAGTCATTTCTTCCCGTTGAGCTTCGAATCAGCGGATGTCGAACTGGTCGCGATCTTCGGCCTCATCTTCCTGCTGTTCAGTCTCGGCCTCGAATTCGATCAGGACGAGTTCTACGGGAACGCGGGGAAGCTGCTCGTGTCGGGCGGCACCCGGGTTGTGATCAACATGGCCGTCGGCTTCGCCCTCGGTATGTGGATCGGATGGGGCACGCGCGAGGCGCTGATCATCGCGGGTATGACGGCGGCGTCGTCTAGCGCGATCATCACGAAGCTCTTCATCGAGCTGCGCCGACTGGCCAACCGCGAGACCCCGATCATCCTCGGCATCATGGTGCTGGAGGACGTCTTCATCGCGATCTACCTGGCCATCGTGGCCGTCGTCATCGGCGGCGAGGTCGACCTCTGGACGGTCGTCGGCCAGCTCGCGATCTCGTTCACCTTCCTCATCGTGATGTTCGTGGTGGCGAGGTACGGCGGCAAGATCGTGTCGCGGCTCGTGCGCACCAAGGACGACGAGCTCTTCACCATCCTCTTCTTCGGCCTGGCGGTGGCGTTCGGCGGCATCGGCGAGCTGCTCGGCGTCTCGGACGCGATCGGCGCCTTCCTGATCGGGCTGGTGCTGGGCGCGACCCGGTTCCGCAGCCGCATCGAGCATCTGGCCCTGCCGCTGCGCGACGTCTTCGGCGCGTTCTTCTTCCTCAACTTCGGGCTCGCGCTCGACGTGAGCACCTTCGGCGACGTGCTCGTTCCGGTGGCGGTCGCCGTGGTGCTGACCCTCGTCGTCAACACGGCGGGCGGCCAGCTCATCGCGTGGCAGAACAAGCTCACGCCGGCCGAGGGTCTCAACGCCAGCGCCATGCTGCAGAACCGCGGCGAGTTCGCGCTCATTCTGGCGACGCTCGCCGTCTCGGCGGGACTCGACCCGCGCCTCACGCCCTTCGCCGGCCTCTACGTGCTCACTATGGCGATCATCGGCCCGATCCTCGCGGTGAACTCGGAGAAGATCGGTGCGAGGATCTTCCCGCCGAAGAAGCAGGTGCGGCAGAGCGAGCACGACCGCATGGCGGCCGAGAACATCGCCCTGGTCGAGGCCGCGATGGCCGGCCAGGAGGTTCCGACCAGCCAGGACGACGACCTCGACGCGCTGCAGGCCGAGCGCACGGTGGTCGACCCGATCATCGAGCAGGCGATGCAGCAGTCCGACGAACAGACGCGCGAACGCACGCGAGACCCGGAGTACTAGACAGATGTGGTCACTCGCCCGCCGCCCTCGCTGGATCGCGGCCCTCCTCCTCTGCCTCGCGATCGCGGCCGGGTTCGCCGTGCTCGGGCAGTGGCAGCTCTCCCGCAGCATCGACCGCGGCGCCCCGGTGGAGGAGAGCCACGAGGCGGCCGCGCCGCTGAGCGACCTCGCCGAGCCCCAGCAGCCGCTCACGACGGAGGCCGCCGGCCGCCTCGTCACGGTCGAGGGCGAGCTGCTGGCCGACGAGTACATCGTGCTCAGCGGCCGCCTCAACGACGGCGTCGCCGGCTACTGGGTCGTCGGGCACCTGCTCACGAACGACAGCGGGCCCGCGGCACCCAGCCTGGCTGTCGCGCTCGGATGGTCCTCGACCACGGAGGGCGCGGCATCCGCTGTGGACGACCTCGACGCAGACGCACCCTCGGTGTTCTCGGGCCGGTTCCTGCCCAGCGAACCCCCGCAGGAGGACGACTTCGAGAACGGCGAGCAGAATTCCATGTCGGTGGCGGCGTTCGTCAACCAGTGGCCGACCGCGCCGACCGGCGTCTACAACGGCTATCTGGTAGCGGATGCGGCGCCGGCGGGCCTGGAACAGATCGATGCGCCCGCCCCCAGCACCGAGATCTCGATCAACTGGCTCAACATCTTCTACGCCGTGGAGTGGGCCGTCTTCGCCGGTTTCGCGGTGTTCCTGTGGTTCCGCCTCGTGAAGGACGCCTGGGAGCGCGAGCAGGACGAACTCGCAGAAGCGCGGGACGTAAACTAGAGCAATGGCCCTCAAACCGAAGCTCTCCAACCTGCCCCGGATCCGGAGCGCGCTTCGCCTCTACCGTGTGACCTCGATCGTCACCGGCGTCTTCCTGCTGCTGCTCGTACTGATGATGGCGACGCGCTACGGACCGCTCGCCTGGGGCGGCATCGGCCTCGACATCGAGCTGAACGGCCCCGAGGGCTTCCTCGCACTCACTCCGAAGGAGATGATCTCGGGCGTCAACATCTCGACGATCATCCTGATCCTGCACGGCTGGTTCTACGTCGTGTACCTCTACAGCGACTTCCGCCTGTGGAGCCTGATGCGCTGGACATTCCCGAAGTTCATCCTCATCGCCCTCGGCGGCGTGATCCCCTTCCTCTCCTTCATCGTCGAGCGCCGCGTTCACCGCGACACCGAGAAGGAACTCGAAGCCCTGCAGTCCGCACAGCCTCTGCATCCCGCACACAACGAGGAGACGACCCCATTAGCGAAGTAAATTCCACCGAGGCCCGCCCGGTCCTCGTCGTCGACTTCGGCGCGCAGTACGCCCAGCTGATCGCACGCCGCGTGCGTGAGGCGAACGTGTACTCCGAGATCGTGCCGCACACGATCACGGCAGCCGAGGTCGCGGCCAAGAACCCGATCGGCATCGTGCTGAGCGGCGGACCGTCGAGCGTCTACGACGCCGGCTCGCCGTCTCTCGACGAGGGCATCCTGAAGCTCGGCGTTCCGACGCTGGGCATCTGCTACGGCTTCCAGGTGATGGCCCAGCAGCTCGGCGGCGAGGTCGCGAACACCGGCCTGCGCGAGTACGGCGCCACGGCCGTCACCCTGGCCCCGGGCGCGTCCACGCTGCTCGGCGACCAGCCCAGTGAGCAGACCACCTGGATGAGCCACGGCGACTCCGTGTCGAAGGCGCCCGAGGGCTTCACCGTGCTCGCCTCCAGCGCCTCGACCCCGGTCGCCGCGTTCTCCAGCGACGAGAAGAAGATGTACGGAGTGCAGTGGCATCCCGAGGTCAAGCACTCGGAGTACGGCCAGCGCGTGCTCGAGAACTTCCTGCACACCGCGGCCGGCATCCCCGCCGACTGGAACAGCGCGAACGTGATCGACGAGCAGGTCGCCCGTATCCGCAAGCAGGTCGGCACCTCCAAGGTCATCGTCGGCCTCTCCGGCGGCGTCGACTCGGCCGTCGCGGCCGCTATCGTGCACAAGGCCGTCGGAGACCAGCTCACCGCGATCTTCGTCGACCACGGGCTCCTCCGCCAGGACGAGCGCCGCCAGGTCGAGGAGGACTACGTGGCCTCCACCGGTGTGCGCCTCATCACCGTCGACGCCGTGGACCAGTTCCTCGACGCCCTCGCCGGAGTCACCGACCCCGAGACCAAGCGCAAGATCATCGGCCGCGAGTTCATCCGCAGCTTCGAGGCGGCCGCCGAGGCGCTCGTGCTCGAGGCCCGCGGCGACGGCGCCTCGATCGACTTCCTCGTGCAGGGCACGCTCTACCCCGACGTTGTGGAGTCGGGCGGCGGAAGCGGCACGGCCAACATCAAGAGCCACCACAACGTGGGCGGCCTGCCGGAGGACCTCCAGTTCAAGCTGGTCGAGCCGCTGCGCACCCTCTTCAAGGACGAGGTGCGCGCCATCGGCCGCGAGCTCGGCCTGCCCGAGGTCATCGTGAGCCGCCAGCCCTTTCCGGGGCCTGGCCTCGGGATCCGCATCGTGGGCGAGGTTACCCGTGAGCGTCTCGAGCTGCTCCGCAAGGCGGATGCGATCGCCCGCGCCGAGCTGACGGCCGCCGGTCTCGACGGGGAGATCTGGCAGTGCCCGGTCGTGCTGCTCGCGGACGTGCGCTCGGTGGGCGTGCAGGGCGACGGCCGCACCTACGGCCACCCGATCGTGCTGCGTCCGGTCTCCTCCGAGGACGCGATGACCGCCGACTGGACGCGCCTGCCGTACGACGTGCTCGCGCGCATCTCGAACCGCATTACCAACGAGGTGCCCGGTGTGAACCGCGTGGTGCTCGACGTCACGTCGAAGCCGCCGGGGACCATCGAGTGGGAGTGATCTCCCGCTAGCCGTTTCGCCCGAAAAGGCCCCGAATCCACCCGGATTCGGGGCCTTTTTGGGCAAAGCGGCGGCTCAACGCCGCTTGCGGAGGCGGATCGGACCCTTCGCCGTGGACGGGTCGACGACCGAGCCGCCCTGCGTGATGTCGATCTCGCCGCGGGCGACCAGGCGGCGTGCGGCACGACGGGCGGGCTCCATGAGGTCGCGCCAATCGTCGCCGCCGATGGCGCGGGCGGACTCCGAGGGACAGATCGTCGCGGTGGCGGCGCGCTGGTCGAGCAGACCGAGGATGCTGCGCTCCAGTTCGCGGTCGACATCCGTCAGCTTCCGTGCACGGCAGGCGTCGGAGCAGTAGCGCACCTCGTCCCAGTTCTTCGCCCAGGCGGCACGCCATTCGATCCGGCGCCCGCACGAGGCGCAGGTCTTCTCGGCGGGGGTCGCATCCGCGATGTCGGCGGCGCGTTGGCGGTGGGGCATCCCTCCACGGTAGCCGGACGGTCCCGCCCGAGGAGGGCCTTGCATCCGCTTCGTCGACGCAGAATGGCCCCGCTCTCGTCGGGAGAGCGGGGCCATTCGCAGTGCGGTGACTAGTCGCGCAGGATCGCCAGCAGGCGCAGCACCTCGGTGTACAGCCATACCACGGTGACCATGATGCCGAAGGCGGCCTGCCATCCGTAGACGCGCGGGGCGCCGCGCTCGACGCCGAGCTTCACGGTGGTGAAGTCCATCACCAGCGAGTAGGCGGCGAGCAGGATCACGAAGATGCCGATGAAGAAGCCAAGCGGAATACCCATGATCTCGATGCTGCGCAGACCGAACATGCCGGAGGTGACGCCGGTGAGCATCAGGATGAAGTTGATCAGCGAGAACGCCGCGTAGCCGATGATCGCGACCAAGAAGATCTGCGTGGCGCGCTTCGACTCGCGCACCTTGCCGGTGGCGAACAGGGCGAGCGTGACGCCGACGACGGCGAGCGTTCCGAAGACCGCCTGCACGACGATGCCGTCCCACTGCTGCTCGAAGATGCGCGAGATGCCGCCGACGAAAACGCCCTCGAAGGCCGCGTAGGCGAGCACGAGGCCGCGCGAGGGCGCCTTCTTGAAGATGTTGACAAGGGCGAGCACGAACCCGATGATCGCGGCGGGGATCGCCAGGATCGGGACGAACCAGCCGACGACGGCACCGCCGAGCAGAATCGCGAAGGCGATGACGATCTTGACGATCGTGTCTTCGTAGGTCATGCGGTCGGTGTCGACGGGGGTGGCAGACGGCCGGCCGTACAGCTCGCCCAGCTGCTCCGGCGTCATCGTCTTGCCGTTCACGGTGGTCGAGTTGACGACAGCCTTCGTGGTGAATGCGGGCGAGTTTCTGAACGCTGGGTTGTTGTTTGCGGCGGCCATGACTTCCTTCGTGGTCGTTTGAGCGAGAGATTCCCTCACCAGCGATTTTAGCGGGAGGCCGCCTGTGCGAAAGGGGTGATCGCCCAGAGCGTAGCGGCGCAGATGACGTTTGGTTGAACATCCCGCTACAAGCCGGACACGGGCCCGGCCGCTCCTTTACAGTTGTCGCGTGACCACCTCGCCCCGCCCCCTCGTCATCGCACACCGGGGCGCCAGCGGCTACCGGCCCGAGCACACCCGCTCGGCCTACGAGCTCGCGTTCGCACTGGGGGCGGATGCCGTGGAACCCGACATCGTGGCCTCCAAAGACGGCGTTCTGGTGCTGCGCCACGAGAGCGAGATCTCGGGCACGACCGACGTGGCGTCGCGCCGCGAGTTCGCCGACCGCCGAACCCGCAAGGTCATCGACGGCAAGTCGCACACCGGCTGGTTCGTCGAGGACTTCACCTGGGCGGAGCTCGCCACCCTCCGGGCCACCGAGCGCCTGCCGCAGCTGCGCCGGGCGAGCGCGACCTTCGACGGGCACGAGGGCATTCTGCGCCTCAGCGACCTGCTGGAGATGATCGACGCCGCCGGGCGTCCGCTCGTGCTGGTGGCGGAGATCAAGCACGCCACGCACTTCGCATCGCTGGGCCTGCCGCTCGACGTGCTCTTCGCCGAGCAGATCCGCGGGTGGGCCACGGCCGACAATCTCGTCATCGAGAGTTTCGAGCAGGGCGTGCTCATGGGCATCCGCTCTCTGGGTATCCCGGGCAGGATCGTCTTCCTCGTCGAGGACCACGGGTCGCCCTCCGATCTCGTCGCGGCACACGGCGCCCGAGCGCGCAGCTACGCCGACCACCTGACCGACGAGGGACTGGCCAGGCTCGCCACCGAGGTCGACGGTGTGAGCCTGAGCCGCAAGCTGATCGTCGTGCTCGACCGCTCGAAGAGGCTGGTCGAGGTCACCGACGTCGTGGCGCGGGCGCGGCGGGCGGGGCTGCTGGTGTTCTGCTTCACGCTGCGCGCGGAGAACAGGTTTCTCGCGAAGGACAACCGCGCCCCGGGCAACGAGGGCGACCTGGGCAACTGGCGCCGCGAGTTCGAGCTCATCATGGGCACCGGCGTCGACGGGGTCTTCGCCGACCAGCCCGACCTCGCGATCGCGGCGCGCGCCTCGCTGCTCTCAGGCGCGTAGCCAGACAGTCGTATCGGGCGGGAGTATCCCGCCGCCGCAGCCGCGGCTGGCGAGCACGGTCTCGCCGGCGGGCAGCGGCACCCAGCGCCTGCCGAAGTTGGTCACCACCTGCCAGCCGTCATCGCGTGCGAAGTGGAGGACGTCGGGGTCCGACCCGGGCAGCCAGGTGAGCAGCGCTGCCGGGTCCATCGTGCGGCGTGCGCGGAGTGCGGTTCGGTACAGCGAGAGCGTCGAGCGGGGGTCGCCGTCCTGGGACTCGACGCTCAGCGGACCGAACCAGTCGGGTTGCGGCAGTTCGGCGGCTGCGGGGCCGAAGCCGAACGAGGGGCCCCCGCTCGTCCAGGGCAGGGGCACCCGGATGCCGTCGCGTCCCTTGCGGCTGCCGCCGCTGCGCCTGAAGATCGGGTCCTGGAGCACCTCCTCGGGGAGGTTGGCGACCTCCGCCAGCCCGAGCTCCTCGCCCTGGTAGAGATAGGCGGATCCCGGGAGCGCGAGCATCAGCAGGGTCGCGGCGCGGGCCCGGTCGAGTCCCAGGGCGCGGTTCTCGGCCGGTTCGGTGCCACCGGAGAGCAGCCAGGGGTCGAGGACCGTTCCCTCCGGCAGCCCGTACCGGCTGGCGTGGCGCACGACGTCGTGGTTCGAGAGCACCCAGGTGGAGCTCGCCCCTGACAGCCCCGCCTCGAGCAGGTTGCGCGTGATGATGCTTCGGAAGGCCGCCGCCTCCCAGGGCGCCTCGAGCAGATCGAAGTTGAACGCCTGGCCGAGTTCGGTGGGGCGGGCGTAGAGGGCGCGGCGCTCCGCGGGCACCCATGCCTCGGCGACCGCGCTGCGGGGAGGGTCGTACTCGTCGAGCACGGCCCTCCACTCCTCGAAGATGGTGTGCACGTCGTCGCGGTCCCAGAGCGGGTCGGTTCCGTCGTGCAGGCGGGGGACGGGTGGCCCTGCAGGCAGCGGCTCGTCGAGATTCTTCGCGAGGCCGTGCGCCACATCGATGCGGAAACCGTCGACGCCACGGTCCGACCAGAAGCGCAGGGTGGTGAGGAACTCCTCGCGCACCTCCCGGTTCGACCAGTCGAAGTCGGGCTGCTCGGGGGCGAACAGGTGCAGGTACCAGTCGCCGTCGCCGACGCTCTCCCAGGCGCTGCCGCCGAACATCGACGTCCACTCGGTGGGCGGCAGCTGCGACTCGTCGCCGCGGCCGGCGCGGAATACGTAACGTGCCCTCGCCGCCGAGCCGCGCGGGGAGGCGAGAGCCTCCTCGAACCAGACGTGCCTGTTCGACGAGTGGTTCGGCACGATATCGACGATGATGCGCAGACCGGCGGCATGGGCGTCCGTCACGATCCCGTCGAAGTCGTCTATCGTGCCCAGCCGTTCGTCGACTGCGCGGTAGTCGTCGACGTCGTAGCCGCCGTCGGCCAGCGCCGAGGGATAGAACGGGCTCAGCCACAGCGCGTCAACACCGAGCGAGGCGATGTACGGGATCCGCGAGCGGATGCCCGCCAGATCGCCGACGCCGGATCCCGTCGAGTCGGCGAATGCCCTCGGGTACACCTGGTACACGACGGAACTGCGCCACCAGTCGCGGTCGGCTGCTGGGGTTGTGGGGGTCACGGTGTCCTTTCGGTAGCGGATGCGGGGACTCAGAGGGGCGAGCGTCGCCGACGCCGCGCCGCGAGCGCGCGGGTGTCGATGAACATCAGAACCGCGGCGAGAAGCAGAAGGGCCGCCACGCCGGTGAGGGTGACGCGCATCGACTCCAGCACCACGTCGCCGGTGATGCTGCTGGAACCGGAGGCCGCTCCGAGTGTGAAGCTGGCGAGAACGACCCCGCTGAGTCCGACGCCGACCGAGGACGACAGCTCCCGCAGGGTGCTGTTGAGGCCGACCCCGCTGGGCTCGCCGACGACGAAGGGCGTCGAGGTGACCTGGGTGGAGAGGGGCGAGGAGCAGAGGCCGGCACCGATCCCGACGACGACCAGAGCTGCCTCGTAGATGCCGAGCGGTGCCGAGGTGCTCCAGAGCACCACTAGCAGGTATCCGGCGGCGGAGACGACCATGCCGGCCGCCACGACCGCGGCGAGCCCGAAGCGGCGAAGCAGAGGAACCGAGGCGTGGGTGACGATGAACATGGTGAGGGCCACGGGAACGAGGCTCAGGCCGGCGACGGCGGCGCCCAGCCCGCGCGCCGTCTGGATGAAGTGGGCGTTGATGGAGAAGAGGGCGAAGAGTGCCACGAAGGTGACGACGATGCCGAGGGATGCCGCTCGGACGACAGGCGACGAGAAGATGCGCAGGTCGATCATCGGATTGCGCAGCCGCAGCTCGAGCCGTGCGAACGGTATCGCGGCACCGACGAAGACGACCGCGGCCACGACCACCGGCAGCGGGGAGAGCAGCGCGGTCGGCGCCTCGATGATCACGACGAGCAGAGCGACGGCCGCGACGACGAAGAGCGCCATGCCCCCGAGGTCCATCCGCGGCCGTGCTGTCGAGGCGTGGCCGACTCCGACCAGTATCACGACGAGGGCCATCAGCCCGGCGGCGATCGGCACCGTGACCCCGAAGATCGAGCGCCAGGAGAACGTCTCGATGAGGAGTCCGCCGAGTCCGTTGCCCACGACCCCTGCGATGCTCGTGGATGCGGTCCAGATCGCTACGACGCGGGCGCCGCCGCCGTGCGGGGTGCGCTTCAGCAACAGCGAGAGGGTCTGCGGAAGCGCGAGGGCCGCCCCGATTCCCGCAACGGCACGGGCGGCGATCAGCAGGGCGAGCCCGGACGCGACAGCCGCCACGAGGTTCGCGATCGCGAACAGGGCCAGTCCGAGCAGCAGCACGCGCGCCTGGCCGAAACGGCCGCCGAGCATGTCCCCAGGAAGCAGGAAGCAGGCGAACGCGATGACGTAGGCGTCAACGTACCAGGTGAGCTCGGTCGCGCTCGGCCGCCAGTCGCTCGCGGCGAAGAGGGGGACGGAGAGGTTGGCCGTGGATACCGTCGCCATGAGGAGCACGACGATGGAGCACAAAACCCAGACGTCGCGTCGCCGGGGAGTGCGGATGAGAATGGCTGTTCCGGAATCAGTCGACGGCATGGGACTTGCGCAGCGTCAGCGTCGTCGGAACGACGATGGTGCGCGGTTCGGCGTCGCCGCCGTTCGCGAGCAACTCCAGCCGCTCGACCAGCAGCTGGGTGGCTCTGCGTGCCATTTCCGGCAGGTGGGTGTCCACCGTGGTGAGCTGGAAGACCGGCCAGCTGGAGATCGGGCTGTTGTCGAAGCCGACGATCGCCGGACGCCGTGCGGGACGCTGGTCGGCTATTGCGTTCAACAGTCCCACCGCGACGGCATCCGCTCCGCAGAATACGGCGGTCGGCCGCTCGCTCAGCGACATCAGGTCGCCCCAGCCGAGTCGTCCGGAGTCGTGCACCAGCTCGCGCCGGATCACCACCCGGTTCTCGGCCGCGATGCCCGCCGCGGCGAGCACCTCGGTGAAGGCATGTTCGCGCTCCACCGCCGAGCCCATGTCGGTCGGACCGCTGAGCATGGCGATGCTCCGGTGGCCGTCGCCCAGCAGCAGCTGGGCGACCGCTCTGGCGCCGCCGGCGTTGTCGGCCGTCACGCTGTCCGCGCTGATCCCGCTCGCCAGCCGGTTGAGGAAGACGAAGGGGACGCCGCGCTCCTGCAGGCGGGCCGGGAGCGGGGAGTCGAGCCGCGTCGTGGTGAGGATCACGCCGTCGACGGAGCCGTCGAAGAGGATCTCGTGGTCGAGCTCCCGCTCGCGCTCCTCGGAGATGAGGAGCATGCGGTAGCCCGCGGCGGCGAGCCGGTCGTGGATCGCGGGCACCGTGTCGGGATAGGTCAGGTTGCCGAGCTCGGCGACGACCGCGATCTGCCCGGTCGCGCGGCGGGACAGGCTGCGGCCGAGGCTGCTCGGCACGTAGCCGAGCCTGTCGGCGACGGAGCGGATGTGTGCGATGGTCTTCGCCGAGATCTGGCTCTCGCCGCGGAGCGCCCGCGAGACCGTAGCCTGCGACACCCCTGCCTCGCGGGCGACGTCCTTGCTTGTGATCCTGGAGTTGCTCATCCCTTCACCGCGCCCCCGCCGATGCCGGCCACCAGATAGCGGCGGGCGAAGAAGACGATCAGCACGACCGGGATGACGAGCGCGACGCTCGCGGCGGCGAGCGACTGGTAGGTGGAGACGTCGTCGGCGCCCTTCTGCGCCGCGATGAAGACGGGGATGGTGACCGCCGCGTTCTGCGTCAGGGTCAGCGCGACCACGTATTCCTGGAACGCGAGCAGCAGTGTGAATACACCGGCGGTGACGAGGCCCGGTCCCATGACGGGGATGATGACCCTCCGGAAGGCGCCGAAGCGGCTGCAACCGTCGATCATCGCCGCCTCGTCCAGCTCGATCGGGATCTCCCGGAAGAAGCCCACCAGCAGGATCAGGGTGAACGGCATGTTCACCGCCACGAGGGCTGCGACCAGCGCGATATTCGTGTCGTACAGGCCCACCGCCTTCGCCGCCTCGTAGAACGGCAGGATCACGGCGAACCGGGGGATGGTGCGCAGGATCACGGCGAGCACGAGGAGGATCGGGCCGACCACGCCCGCGTACCGGGCGAAGGCGTAGGCCGCGGGGGCGCCGACGAGCAGTGCGACGATCACCGTGCAGATGGCCACGACGAAGGTGTTGCCGAGGACCGCGGCGAACTCCGTGCCCCGCCACAGGTCGACGAACGAGCCGGCCTCCGGGGTGAAGGCCCAGGTCGGCGGGTTCGTGAAGGCCTGTCGGAACGGCTTGACCGCGGTGAGCATCGCCCAGATGAACGGTGCGAGTGAGATGGCGGCGAACAGAGCGAGCACTGCGCCGATTCCCCAACTGACCCAGAGGTTCTTGCGGTTGCGGGCGATGGCGGTGGGACGCAGCGCGATCGTCGACCTGCGCGTGCGTCGGGTGAGTCCGAGAGTCGTCATACGGATCGCGCCCCTTTCCAGGTAGAGCGGAGGAATGGAATGAGAAGCACGAGCGTGAGCACGATCGTAGCCACGTTGACGGCGCTTGCGACACCCAGCCGGTAGGACTCGCCCAGGGCGACGGAGTAGACGTATGTCATCAGCGACTCGGTTCCCACCGACTCCGCCGCCGGCGTGATGATGCGGATGGAGTCGAAGACTTTGAGGGAGTCCATCACGCTGATGAGACCCACGAAGGTGAAGAGCGGTCCCAGCATCGGGATCACGAGGTAGCGCTGTCGCTGCCACCAGTTGGCGCCGTCCAGGTGCGCCGCCTCCATCGGCTCCTCGGGCAGCGTCTGCAGTCCGGCGAGCAGCACCAGGATCACGAAGGGAGTCTCGTGCCAGATGGCGTGCAGCCCGACGAGTACGCGGGCTGGGCCGGTCTCGGTGAGCCACCCGATGTGGAGTCCGAACACCTCGAGCAGGCGGTTGACCGGCCCGCCGAAGATGTCGTTGAAGAGCCAGGAGAAGTTGAGCGCGCCGATGACGGTGGGCACGACGTAGGCGGCCATGAGCAGGCCGAGGATGACCATGCGCCCCTTGGGCAGCCGGTGCAGCATCAGCGCGAGACCGAACCCGATGACCACTTTCAGGACCGTGATGACGAGCGTGTAGACGATGGTGAAGCCGGCCGCCTCACCGAAGCGGGGGCTGGTGAAGATCTCTGCGTAGTTGGCGAGACCGTTGAAGACTCCCGGCTGGCCGACCGGAACGTTCTGGAAGCTCCACGTGAGTGTCGCTCCGAGAGGGATGACGAGGAGTCCGACCATCAGGACTATGGCGGGGGCCGAGAAGCCGGCGAACTGCTTGAGTTTCATGATCTCCATTCGCGGGCGGGAGCCGAGAGGGCTCCCGCCCGCTTCGTCGGAAGGCGGGGCGGGCGGACGACTACTCGGCGTACCCCGCTGCGGCGATGGCGGTGACGGCCGCGGCCTGGGCCTGGGTCGCACCCTCCTCGGCGGTGATCTCCCCGGTGACCACCGCGCCGAAGATCGGAGCCATGACCGCGTAGACGTCGGACATCCACGGCACATGCGGCAGACCCATGGGCTGTCCACTCTCGAGCACCTCGCGGGCCGCGGGCTCGAAGGGGAGCTCCGCCGCCTGCGCCTCGGTGGTTCGCGACGGGATGGTCGCCCCGGCCGCCTCGGCGGACGCGGCCTTCCCGGTCGCGACCCCGATCAGGTCGAACAGGAGGTCCTTGTCGACCTCGGAGTTCTCGGCGATGGCGAGTCCGTCGACGGAGAGGCTGGTGGCGTAGAGCCCGCCCTCCTCCACCGCGGGCGGAACGGCGAAGCCGAAGTCCCCGGAGTAGTCGGTCTGGTCTGCGTCGAGCAGCGCGGACATGCGACCGGAGAACAGCATCGACATGGCGGCCTGGCCGGTCTGCAGTTGGGTGATCACCTCGGGGGAGGAGAAGGTGAGTGCCTGGTCCGACATCGCCCCGAAGATCGTGACGAGCTCCTCGAGCGCCTGGACGGACTCGGGCGAGTCGAGTGTGGGCGTCGCGGTGTCGCCGTCGTACCAGGTGCCGCCCAGCGAGGTGAGGATCTGGTTGTACGCGGTGGACACGTCGCCGGCCGGGTTGAACGGCAGGGCGAGTGGGTTCGCCATCCCGGTCTCGGCGGTGATGGTCTCGGACGCGGCGATCATCTCGTCGAAGGTGGTGGGCACCTCGAGACCGAGGTCGTCGAAGATGTCCTGGCGGTAGACGAAGATGATCGTGCCCCAGAAGGTCGGGATGCCGACCTGCTGGCCGTCGTACTGCAGCTGCTCCATGAGTGCGGGGTCGATGTCGTCGAGGTCGAGGTCGTCGCCGCGCTCGGCGATGAGGTCGTCGAGCGGCGAGATCCAGCCGCGGTCGGCGTACAGCGGGTACACCGTGCCGTAGACCTCGATGAGGTCGTAGCTCGCGCTGCTGCCCGACATGGACTGCACGGCGCGCTGGTTCTGACCGCCGAAGTCTGTGGCGGGGGCGTTGACGGTGAGGTCTCCGGTCGTGCAGCCGTTCGCGACAGCGTTGGAGAACGGGTCGGTCGACGGGCTGTTGTACGACAGGAGGTTGACGGTCGTCGCCGTCTCGGGCATCTCGATGTCGCACTCGACACCGCCCACGTTGACGTCGGCCCCTGCACCGCACGCGGTGAGGGCGAGCGTCGCGGTCAGGAGCAGGCCGGTCACGCCGGCGAGGCGTGCTGGTCGTCTCATGCGGCGGCGGGTGAGTGGTGCGGCGGGACTGTTCATCTGTCTCTCCTCAAGTGGCTGTGCAACGTGGCGTCTGTGAAGGTGAAGTGCATCGCGGCGGTACCCCGGCGGAGTGGTGAAGGGGGCGTCCCGGTAAAAAGCGGTATGTATACGTATACGGGACGAGTCGACGCCGCGTCCAGTTTTTCGTGTTAATGCCTTGTAAACAGAATGTTTCGTGCTCAGTCCTAGCCCGCATCCGTATACGAAAAAAGCACTAGCCTCGAGCACTACGCATTGTCGACCACACGAAGGAAGCCCACCGATGACTCTCGACCCCCGTTCATTCGCTCCCTACGAGACGCCCGAGGAGTACATCCTCGACTGGACGGACAGGATCTGGGCGGATGCGGGAATCGGCACGATCGGCGGAATGTACGCGGCCGACATCCCGGTGCGCGGCTCGTACGGCACGGTGGTCGGCGTTGAGCCGGTGGTTCGCGGCTCGCTCGCCAAGAAGGCGGCATTCCCCGACCGCATCGGCGTCGGGGAGGACGTCGTCTGGGAGGAGCGCGGCGACTCGCGCTTCGTGAGCTACCACCGGGTACTGCACGCCGGAGCGCAGGGCGAGGCCTGGAGCTACGGGACTCCGACGGGGGCGTCGGCGGTGTCGCGCAACCTCCCCGTGTGCCTGGTGGAGGACGCCCTGGTCGTCGAGGAGTGGGTGGCGCGCGATGAATGGGCCGTGGTGGCAGGCCTCGGGCACGACCCGGAGGCCGCTGCGGCCGGCGCTGTCGTGCGCACCGGTGACGGAGGGCTGTTCGGGAGGCCGGCGCCGCTCGACCCCGTTACGGAAGGCGAGACCGGAGTGCGGCCGGCGACGCACCGGGCCGAGGCGGAGTTCGTGCGCGACCTCGTTCAGACCGTCTTCGGCGAACGCCGTTTCGACCTCGTCGATCGCTTCTACGGGCGGGACAGCATCCTTCACACGACCCGCAACCGCACCGTAACTCGTCAGCGCGGGATCCAGAACGACGCGCTCCGCATGCTCGCCCCCTTCCCCGATGCCGTCGTCGAGGTGCGCGACATCGCCGTGCACCACGCGCCCGACCGCGGTACCCGCGCCTCGGTGATGTGGCGACTCGCGGGGAGCTATTCGGGGCTCCCGCTCTACGGACCGGTGACGGGGACCCCCGTGGAGATCATGGGCTTCTCGCAGTTCGAGCTCCGCGGGGGCAGGGTCGTCGCGGAGTACCGGGTGTTCGACGAGATCGCCGTGCTCTCTCAGGTGATCGCGGGGCGTCGAGAGGAGGCCTGATCCGCGGCGCCGGAGAGCATCTCTGTCGCCATCGCCACGAGCTTCCTGGTCACCGGTGAGAGCTCGGTGTTCTCCCGACGCAGCAGTGCGATGGTGTCGTGGAAGGGCTCGGCGAAGGCCACTGTGGAGACTCCGGCCGGGAAGCTGTCGCCACGAGCGACCGCGCCGGCCACCATGGTGTCGCCTACTCCGCGAGCGACGAGGTCGAGCGCGGCCTCCACCGTCTCCACCTCGATGCTGGGGCGGAGCCGGACGCCCGCGGCCGCCGCCTGGCGTGCCAGCTGTCGCCGGGTCGGGTCGTTCCAGCCGTAGTGGGCGTCGTAGAGCACAAGCGGCGCCTCGGAGATTCGCTGCATGGTCATCGGCAGTGCGGTTCGCGCGGGGTCCGCACTCGCCCAGAGCACCTCGTCCTCGAAGAGCGGCGTGACGACGAGGCCGTCGTCTGCGACCGGGAGGACTGCGAGGCCCGCCTCCAGCTCGCCGTCGCGCACGGCCGCGGCGACCTCGACCGAGTTCTGCCCGACGAGTCGGATCTGTACGGCCGGGTACTCGCTGTGGAACCGTTCGGCGAGATCGGACAGCAGGTAGAACGACGCGTTGCGCAGGACGCCGAACGATGCGGTGCCGCCAACGAGACCGCGCATGTCGCGCAGGGCCTGGTCGGCACCGGCGGCCGCGTCGAGAATGCGCCTTGACCAGACGAGGAGCTCCTCGCCGGCCGGGGTGAGTCGCAGCCGCCGTCCGGCGCGTACGAAGAGCGGCAGCTCGTAGGCGAGTTCGAGTTTGCGCACCAGCTCGGAGACCGACGGCTGCGAGACGCCGAGGGCATCGGCCGCGCCGGTGAACGAGGCCGCACGAGCCGACTCGACGAAGGCGCGCAATTGGGGGATCGACAGCGTTTCCATAAGAAGAACCTATGGCACCTGCAGGTAAAAGCGTCGTTGTCCTTTGGTTGGAACGTCCGTACTGTGCCAGACATGCTCTTTACACCCTCCGTACTGGCCGCCCACGACGGCGCTTACCGCTTCGTCAAGACCCCCGCCATCACCGCTGTCGCCGCACAGCGCGACCCGAAGGTCGCCGAGACCGTGTCGGCCATGCTTCTGGACATCGACCGCCGCGGCCTCGACGCCGTCGGCGACTACGCCCGCAGACTCGACCGCTGGGACGGGCGGGATCTCGAGCTGACAGCCGAGCAGATCGCCTCGAGCGGATCCCGTCTCGCGCCCGACCTGCGGGCCGCGATCGAGCTCGGCGGGGAGCGCACCCGCGCCTTCGCGGGCGAGCAGCGCCGCCGGCTTGTCGACTTCGAGACCGAGCTGGTCCCGGGCATCGTGACTGGCGTGAAGTACGTCCCCGTTGCCCGGGTCGGAGCCTACCTCCCCGCCGGACGATTCCCGCTCACCGCCAGCGCATTCATGACTGTCGGAGTAGCGAAGGCCTCGGGTGTCGACACGGTGATAGCGTGCACTCCGCCGCAGCCCGACGGCGGGGCCAACGACGCCGTTGTCTACGCTGCGTACGTCTCCGGTGTCGACCGTGTATTCGCGATAGGCGGAGTGCAGGCGCTCGCGTCGATGGCGTACGGCCTGCTCGGCGACCTGCCGGTCGACATGCTGGTCGGAGCGGGCAACGCCTTCGTCGCCGAGGCGAAGCGGCAGCTGTTCGGCGCCGTCTCCATCGACCTGCTCGCCGGACCCTCGGAGGTCGCGGTGATCGCCGACGAGACCGCCGATCCCGAGATCGTCGCCGCCGACCTGCTCGGCCAGGCGGAGCACGGTCCCAACTCGCCGGCCGCTCTCATCACGACGTCCGAGACGCTCGCCCGGGCTGTCGATGCGGCGATCACCCGCCAGCTGGAGACGTTATCCACCGTCGAGATCGCTGGTGCCGCCTGGCGAGACTACGGCTCGATCGTCGTCGCGAGCAGCAAGGAGGTCGCGGCCGCGCTGATGGACGACCTCGCTCCCGAACATCTCGAGATCATCACCGCCGACGACGACTGGTACCACGCGATCCTGCGCAACTACGGCTCGCTCTTCATCGGCCCGTGGAGCACGGTCGCGTACTCCGACAAGGGCATGGCGGGCACCAATCATGTGCTTCCTACCGCCGGCGGCGCGAAGCACAGCGCCGGCCTGTCGCCGTCGCGTTTCGTCAAGCCGCTCACCTACCAGCGCATCACGAAGGCCGCCACGCCGGAGCTGGCCCACGCGGTGCAGGTCATCTCGGATTCCGAGGGCATGGCTGCGCACAGCGCCACGGCGACGATGCGCCTCGAGCGCCTGTAACCTCCCCGACTTCGCAGCCTGAGAAGCTGAACCCGATCGACAACCGAAGGAATACCTCCATGTCACAGTCCGAGAGAGCGAACGCCACCGACGGGGCAGCGACCCCGACACCGATCGAGCGGCGCACGCCGCAGGAGCTGCGGCTGCCCGACGTGGCTCCGACCCTGCTCACCGAGTCGACACCGATCCGCTCGAGCGCGGTGCCGGCACCGACATCTCCCGAGGGTTCGGCAGTGCCGCCCTCGCGGAGCATGCCGACGGACTTCGCGATTGCGATCGTCCCGGGAACGGGCCAACCGAAGCGCGGTGCAGTTCCCGGCCAGCGACGCCAGCCCATGCGCGGGTACGAGGAGCAGTACACCGACATCGTCGACTACTGCGTGCGTGTCACCGACCGCATCTGGGAGGACCAGGACGTCGGCTACATCTACGACACCTACGCCGACGGTGTGCGCCTGCACGACGACACCGGATGGAAGTACGGCGTCGAGCGCGTCGTCGAGGGCACGATGCAGGCGATCAACGCCTTCCCCGACGCGCGCCACTATGCCGACGACGTGATCTGGGCGGGCGACGAGGACCAGGGCTTCGTCACCTCGCACCGTGCCATCAACATCGGACGTCACACCGGACCGTGGAAATGGAGCGAGCCGACCGGCAAGCCCATCAAGCTGTGGGTCGTGGCCAACTGCGTCTCGAAGGAGAACCTTTTCTACGAGGAGTGGGTGCTGTACAACACCGCGGGCCGTCTGCTGCAGCTCGGCATCGATGTTCCCACCGCTGCACGCCAGTTCGCGAACGAGAGTGGGCTCCTGCAGATCACCGACCACCAGCGCGGCGAGGTCGAGCGGCTGCTCGGGGGCCGACGCCCCGAGCGCTACCCGCAGCAGGAGGGCACCGCCTTCGACGTCGAGCACATGGTGCGGGCGCTCTTCCACGACACGTACAACCGGCGCGACCTGAGCGCGATCGACCGGGCTTACGCGCAGAATGTGCTCTGGCACAGTGCCTCGAACCGGGAGGGCCGGGGTCGCGGCGAGGTGCGGTCGATGGCGCGCAACCTGCTGTCGACGTTCCCCGACCTCGGCCTGCAGGTGGACGAGGTCTATTGGATGGGCAACGATGCCGAGGGCTACAGCGTCTCCGTGCGCTGGTCGGCCGGCGGCACCCACCGCGGTCACGGGCTCTACGGAGCACCGACCGGTCGGCACGCCTTCGTCTGGGGCATCTCGCAGCTCTACGTGCAGAACGGCCGCATCGTCGAGGACTGGATGATGTTCAACGAGTTCGACGTGATCGCCCAGCTCATCGGAGACGCAGCGCCCGCGATCCTCTCCTAGCCCGCGGCCACCTGCCGAATGAAGGAGATTTCGGCACAGTGGGGTCTTGCGGCCGGCAGGAGGGCGCCGTCGACGCGGTTTCTCCTTCATTCGGCAGGGGGTGGCCGTCCGGCTGCCGGGACGCAGGGCGGCGCTAGTGGTGGTCGCCGCGGATCGTCGCGGCCAGCACGGCTGCCTCGACCTCGGCCCAGGCGTACATCACCTGCCGGTAGCTGAACCGGAGCACGCGATAGCCCATCCGGCTCAACACGGCGTCCCGGTGCCGGTCGGCCTCGAAACGCTGCCGGTCGGTGTGGTACTCGGCGCCGTCGATCTCGACGACGAGCGCGCGGCCGATGAGGAAGTCGACGCGGCCGACGCCGGGAATCTGCGCCTGGCGCTGCATCGGGAGGCCGAGCGGCGATATCCGCTTGAAGAAGATCGACTCGGTGCCCGATTCGCAGACACCGTCGATCGCAGACAGGTACCTGCGCTTCGAGGCCGGCGAGCGGAGGACGAGGAGTCGCCATTCGTCTTCCAGCCAGGGCTGCCTGTGCAGTACGGAATCGGCGGTGGCCGTGACGCTGTCCGGTTCCTGGCAGGCGATCAGGTCGGAGAGACAGGCCATCGGCGGCAGCACGAGCCGGTCTCCCCCGGAGTCGCCCCGCCAGTGGATCCGGGCGCGCGGTTCGCGTACGTCGGCCAGACGGGTCACCTTGCTCCGCCTGGTGCGGAGGCGGCAGGCGTTGGGTGGCACGGCGACGTGCAGATCGGCGGTCGGTAGGGTCCAGTAGCCCTGGAGTGCGAGCGCCGACAGGCAGGTGAGCCGCCCTCCGATCCGCGCGGCCTCGAGAAGAAGCGGATGCGTGTCCGGAGTCGAGTACCACCCCTGCCTCACGCGAATCACTCGTCCGGAGTCGGCACCCGCACTGAGGGCGGTGCGCGAATGGCCGTCCGCGTACAGCTCGCTCGTCGAAGCGAGTCCGCCGTGTAGTCGTATGGACTGCGTCAGCGAGATCATTCGAATACTGTGGCGGCACATCCGCTCGTTGCGGCCGCCTCCGACCCGAATGTGGACGCCTTCGCCCGGTGGAGGACAGGCCGCCCCCCTGCCGAATGAAGGAGAAACCGGCCGGCCGCGACCATGATGCCCGCCAGATCGGGCACGGGACGATGATCTCCTTCATCCGGCAGCCGCACACCGGAGGGGCCGCGCGCGCACCGGGGACGGGTCGGTGGCTCCACGTAGAATTGCAGGCAAATGTCTCTCGTTCCCAACATCATCGAGCCCGGACCCGCGGGCGACGGCTCCTTCGACGACGCCCTGCTGAGGGGCCTCAACCCGCGCCAGCGCGAGGCGGTCGAGTTCCGCGGATCGTCGCTGCTCATCGTGGCGGGCGCGGGCTCGGGCAAGACCAGCGTGCTCACGCGCCGCATCGCCGGCCTGCTGCAGAGCCGCGAGGCCTTCCCCAGCCAGATCCTCGCGATCACCTTCACCAACAAGGCCGCGGCCGAGATGCGCGAGCGCGTGCACCAGATCGTCGGCAACGAGGCCGAGGGCATGTGGATCTCGACCTTCCACTCCGCGTGCGTGCGCATCCTGCGCCGCGAGGCCGAGCACTTCGGATTCACGAAGAGCTTCACGATCTACGACTCCGCCGACAGCCGCGCGCTGCTCAAGCGGATCCTCAAGGAGCTCGACGCCGACAGCTACGGCTTCACCGTCTCCAGCGCCTCGGGCAAGATCTCGAAGCTCAAGAACGAGCTGCAAGACGTGGAGAGCTACGCCCGCGGCGCCAACTTCAGCGACCCGGCCGACGTGATGTTCCTCGAGATCTTCCGCCGCTACACGCAGTCGCTGAGCAAGGCCAACGCCTTCGACTTCGACGACCTCATCGGCCAGACCGTCTACCTGTTCCGCGCCTTCCCGGTGGTCGCCGCGCACTACCGCCGTCGCTTCCGCCACATCCTGGTCGACGAGTACCAGGACACCAACCACGCCCAGTACTCGCTCATCCACGAGCTCACCCGCCCGGTGCGGGCCGACATCGCCGACGAGGTCGAGGGTGCGGGCGGCCTGGTCAAGACCAAGCGCGACGCCGTGGGCGCGATCCCCGGCGCATCCCTCACGGTGGTGGGCGACAGCGACCAGTCGATCTACGCGTTCCGCGGAGCCGACATCCGCAATATCGTCGAGTTCGAGCGCGACTTCCCTAACTCCAAGGTGATCCTGCTCGAGCAGAACTACCGCTCCACGCAGAACATCCTCGATGCGGCCAACGCCGTGATCTCGAACAACTTCGACCGCAAAGACAAGAAGCTCTTCACCGACATCGGCACGGGCGAGAAGATCGTCGGCTTCACCGGGTACTCGGGCCACGACGAGGCCCAGTTCATAGCGGATGAGATCACGAAGATGCACGAGGCAGGCATCGCCTATAAAGACATCGCCGTCTTCTATCGCACCAACGCGCAGACCCGCGCGCTGGAGGAGATCTTCATCCGTTCGGCGCTGCCGTACCGGGTGCTCGGCGGAACGAAGTTCTACGAGCGCGCCGAGATCAAGGACGCGATGGCCTACCTCATCGCCGTCGCGAACCCGGCCGACCCGCTCGCACTCCGCCGGGTGATGAACGTGCCCAAGCGCGGCATCGGGCCGGCCACGGAGACCGCGCTGCAGACCTGGGCCGACGCCCACGACACCAGCCTGCGCGACGCCATCCGCAATGCCGGCGAGCTCGGCCTCGGGCCGAAGGTCACCGGCGAGATCCTCGAATTCGGGTCGATCCTCGACGAGGTGATGGCGAAGGTGTACCCGCCGGAGGGCTCGGAGATCCGTCCCGCCCCGGTCGCCGACGTGCTCATCGCGCTGCTCGAGAATACCAAGTTCATCGAGTCGCTGCGCGCCAGCCGCGACCCGCAAGACGAAGCGCGCGCCGAGAACGTCGAGGAGCTCGTTGCCGTCACCAAGGAGTTCAACAAGAACAATCCGGACGGCACACTGCTCGACTTCCTCACCGAGGTCTCGCTCGTCGCGGCCGCGGACGACCTCGACGACACCAGCGGAACGGTGTCGCTGATGACGCTGCACACCGCGAAGGGCCTGGAGTACGAGGCGGTGTTCCTCACCGGCGTCGAGGAGGACCTGCTGCCGCACCGCATGTCGGCGGGGGAGCCCGGCGGTCCCGCCGAGGAGCGCCGGCTGTTCTACGTAGGCATCACGCGCGCTCGGCAGCGGCTCTTCATCTCGCTCGCGATGACGCGCGCCCAGTACGGCAACGTCAACGTCGCGATGCCGAGCCGGTACCTGCAGGAGATCCCGGCCGAGCTGATCGAGTGGCGCCAGTCGCCCGGCATGGCGAACTCGCGCGGCGGCACCGAGCCGCGCGCACTCAACGCCCGCCGCGACGGCTCCTCCTGGGGAAGTTCGCTGCGCGAGGCCGCCGCGCTCCCTCCGGGCAAGCCGAAGGAGAAGACCCAGTGGGCCAACATGGTCACGAACGTGGTGCGCGACAACAGCGCCCTCGAGCTGGCCGCCGGCGACCGCATCCGCCACAGCGACTTCGGTGAGGGCAAGGTGACCGCCGTCACCGGCGAGGGCGCCAAGCGCGTGGCCGAGGTGCAGTTCGAGACCGCGGGACGCAAGCGGCTGCTCATCAAGATTGCTCCTATTGAGAAGCTATAGCTTCGCCCCCGCATGCACGATCGCTGGCGCGATCTTGCCCATCGAGAAAGTCGAATAGATGACTGACAACGACCTCACCGTGCTGTTCATCGGCGACAGCGTCACCGACTGCGGGCGGCGCGACGACCCCGATCGCGGCCTGGGCGACGGCTACGTGCGCCTGGTCGACGAGGCCTTCGTGGCCGGCGGCACCCCGGCGAACATCGTCAACCGCGGCATCAGTGGAAACCGGGTGCGCGATCTCGTGAAGCGGTGGGAGAAGGACGCGCTGGCGCTGAAGCCCACGCTGCTCTCGGTGATGATCGGCGTCAACGACACCTGGCGCCGGTACGACGAGAACGACCCGACCACGGTGGAGGCCTTCGAGGCGGACTACCGCTCGCTGCTCGAGGCGCTTCCCGGCCGCGACGCGATGGCACTCGTGCTGATGGAGCCGTTCCTGCTGCCGGTCACGGCGGGCAAGGCGACGTGGCGCGAGGACCTCGACCCGAAGATCGCCGTGGTGCGTGCGCTCGCCGAGGAATTCGGGGCGATCCTGGTGCCGACCGACGAGTACCTGAACGACATCGACGTGCCGCTGACGGAGATCGCGGCCGACGGCGTTCACCCCACCGAGCTGGGCCATCAGCTGATCGCGCGGCTGTGGCTCGACACCATCGAGAACGCCTCAGCCTGAGTCACTCGCCGCCGGCGCCTATCCACAGGCTCGATATTTTTTCGCACAGATTCTTTCGAAACACTCGAATACGTGTTCGAAAGTGGGAAAATCTATGCATGGAAACGCACAGCCAAGCGGATGACCCGAGCGAGGCTCCTCCGCCGGAATACGACACCCGTCCCGATTCGCGATTGGTCTCTGCGTTCGCGCAACGGCAGGAGCTGATCGGCCGCTTCATCGACAGTGCGGAGATCCTCGACTCGGGTCTCGCGGTCGTCGCCGGCGCCCGGGCGCGGGCCATCGACGAACTCCGCCGGGTCGCCGAGGCGATCGCGGCGGACGAGCAGGCGGAAGACGACGCCAAACCACCGGAGCTGCGGGCGAACCGCCACCATGAATCCGGCTGGTCGATCCGGAATCGGGCACGTACCGAACTGACCACCGAGATCGCCGTGGCGTTCACGGTCTCCAAGAGCGCCGCCCGCCTGCTGATCGAGGAGTCCACCACCCTCGTCGCCGACCTCCCGCTGACACTCGACGCGCTGGAGACCGGGTCGGTCCGCTACGAGCACGCGAAGCTGATCGCCTCGACGGCGTGGTCCCTGCCGAAGGAGGCCCGCACGGCGTTCGAGCAGGAGGCGCTGCCCTGGGCGAAGACGCTGATCCTGTCCGCGTTCCGCGCCAAACTGCTCGTCCTGAGAGAGAAGCACCACACCGAGACCATGCGCGAACGCCACGAGAAGGCCGCCGCCTTCCGCACCGTCTCCCTCGAGCCCGGCGAGGACGGCATCGGCTTCCTCACCCTCCGCGACTCCATCGAGACCCTCACGGCGATCTACAACCGGATCACCGACATCGCCCTCCCCAAAGCCAAGGACGACCCGCGCACCCTCGCCCAGCGCCGTCTCGACGTCGCCACCGAGATCCTCCTCAACGGCGATCTCTGCGCATCCGTCGACGGCGCGATCACGGGGGACCGGCTGCTCGGGCACGGCGTCACCGCCCAAGTGCACATCACCATCCCGGTACTCACCATGCTCGGCAAGGACGACGAGCCCGCCATCCTCGATGGCACGATCCCCATCGACCCGGTCACGGCCCGCACCCTGGTCGCCAATGCGCCCGGCTTCTACCGGGTTCTCACCGACCCGATCACCGGCAGCATCGTCGCCTTCGACGACAAGTACCGGTACCTGCCGAAGTCGCTCCGCCGGGCCGTGCAACTCATCGACGGCACCTGCACCAGCCCGTGGTGCAATGCCCCCGCCAACGAATCCGACGGACACCATCCCGACGAGTGGGCTGAATCCCACAACACCTCGTTGGACAACTCGGCACTCGCCTGCAAATCGGACCACCAGCTCATCCACAACACCCGCTGGTCGATGACCAAACTCCCGAACGGCGACAAAGAGTGGATCTCGCCCAGCGGACGCATCCACCGCGTCCCGCCCCAGCACCGGCTCTCGCCCGCCTTCGTCCAGGCTGCAAGACCTCGACCACAGTCGGCCGAGAGCGCGCCCCCGCCGCCGATAGACGAATGGAACACATGGTCCGACCCCGACCAGGAACTACCGTTCTAGACCCGCCTCTGTTCTCGACGTGCTGCCGGCCCGAGAGGGCGACAACAACGCGCTCAGGCTGCCGACGCGTGCGCCCGGAAGGCCGTCAGGTAGTGCTTCGCGGGCCAGCGACGCAGGCGCAGCGGCAGTCTCGGGTAGACGGCGGCGAGCATCCGCACGGTCGCTCTGAATCGTCGTTCGCGCCCGGAGCTCCACGGCAGCGCGAAGGCGTCGCGCACATCGCGGGGGAGGAACCCAGCGGTGAGGAAGCGCACCAGCGGCATCGCGGCGCGCAGCCAGAGCGGTGCGGTCGGCGGGTGCAGCAGGTCCCACGCGACGCCGCGGGCCTCCTCGTTCACGCGCAGCGAGTCGAGGCTGCGCGCCCAGTAGTCGGCGAAGGCGGCGCGGTCGGCGGGCCAGGCGTCCGCCGGCATCTGCAGCGCCGTGCCGATCAGCGCGTACTCGCGGTAGAGCGCCTCGGCGTCCGGCGCGGGCAGCGGACCGAAGACCGCCTCGTGCACGGTGAGCGCCGAGTCGTAGAGGGTCGCGGCCACCCAGAGCTGCTGCTGGGGGTCCACGGCGTCGTAGGCGGTACCGTGCTCGCCGGGTTCCGACCGCACCGGCGCGTGCGCGCGGTCGACGTAGCCGACGATCGCGGCGACCTCGGCGGGCGTGCCGTAGACCAGCACGTAGAGGTAGGTGAGGGTGTTGCGCAGGCGGCGCAGCGGGTCGGACGTGAAGTCGCTGTGCCTGGCGACCCCGGTGCCCACCGCGGGCATGGCGAGCTGGAGCAGGATGGCGCGGGCGCCGCCGGCGAGCAGGATCGCCTCGTTCGAGATGTCTCGCATTCGTGTGGGCACGCCTCCAGTCTCCACGATCCGGCCAGGCAGGGTCGTGGCCCCAGCACTGGGGTGGGCGTGAGTCGACATTCGCGCGACTCGACCGTCATCGCGGGAGCCCGCGCTGATAGGTTCATGTCACCCGCGGAAACAGCAGGTGAACTGCGGCTCCGGCCGCCTACGCGAAGAGGTGCAGTTATGGTCTGGGGGGACCACACTCGAACGATCGCCGGTGCCGCCGTCGTCGTTCTCTCCATCGTCGGGCTGTCGGCCTGCGCGCCCGCATCGTCCGCCGAATCCTCGATCACCCTGGCTCAGACGAAGTCGCCGGTGCAGCTGCTGCGCAACGAGGCCGCGAGCCGCATCGGCAACATCGTCGTCGGCTCGGTGGACACCACGGGCGATGCCTCGCGGGCCTGCAAGACCGAGGAGACCGACCCGCTCGGCCGCAGCAGGCAGTGGATGTCGAGCGTGAGCGTGAGCCTCTCCGCAGGCAACGCCTGGCGCATCGACGAGGTCACCCAGCAGCTCGCCGACTCCTTCACCGAGCAGGGCTGGACGGCAGAGCGGGGAATGCAGGCCGACGTGAGCTTCACCGGGCTCAAGAGCGACACCTCCTCCGCCACCATCGGACTCACCTCGACCGCCGGCGACGACGCCGCCGGCGTGCCCGCCACCCTCGTCATCACCACCGAGGGGCCCTGCGTGATGACCGGCGGCGCCGAGTCCGACGAGGTCAAGAAGCTCGAGAAGGTCGTCGTCGCGAAGTAGCGGGCGTCGTCCACCCGCTCGACACGAGCCGTTCACCACACGCCCGTAGCCTGCCGTCGATCGTCGACGGGGGAAACGGATGCGTGTACAGACAGCTGTCGGGGTGCTCGCGCTCGCCCTGCTGAGCGGATGCGCGGCGACCGCACCCGGATCCGCCTCGCCCGAGCAGGGGGTCACCATCGCGCAGTCCAAGTCGTACGCCCAGCTGCTCCGCAACGAGGCGTCGTCACGGCTCCCGCCGATCGTGCTGCAGGAGGTCTCGGAGACGACGGACACCTCGGTGGCCTGCGACGACGCATCCGTCGACGCGGAGGGACTGCGTCGGGCGTGGGAGTCGAGCACGCGCATCCTCGTCTCGAACTCCACGGCGACGCGCATCCAGTCGGTCACCGACGAGCTGGTGGCCAGCTTCGTGGCGCAGGACTGGACGGCACAGGTGGGGGAGGGCTCGACGGACACCCTCACCACGGTGCGGCTGGACTCCGCGAGCTCGCTCGCCGGCATCACGGTCGAGACCGCGCACAAGGCGGAGGGGCAGGAGCCGTCGATCCACATCGTGTCGACCGGGGCGTGCGCGATGACCGGCGGTCCGGACTCCGACGAGGTCGCGGAACTGAGCGAGCCGCAGTAGCGCGGTTTGTGCGGTGACCGCGGCTGGTAGAGTTTCCCCTGGTCAAACTCTCTTGACATCGAACTATCTCGAAGTCGAGAAAACTAGGCCTTCCAGCTAAACCGACGTGCGATTGGATAGAGCCTCGTGGATCTTTTCGAGTACCAGGCCAGGGACCTCTTCGAGTCCTATGGAGTGCCTGTACTTGCCGGCATCATTGCCGACAGCCCAGAAGAAGCAAAAGCAGCAGCCGAGAAGATCGGCGGCACCGTCGTCGTGAAGGCGCAAGTCAAGGCCGGTGGCCGAGGCAAGGCCGGCGGCGTGAAGGTCGTGCACAACGCGGATGACGCGTTCACCGCGGCGGAGGCCATCCTCGGCCTCGACATCAAGGGCCACACCGTCAAGCGCGTGATGGTCGCGGCGGGAGCCCGCATCGAGCAGGAGTTCTACTTCTCCGTACTGCTCGACCGTGCCAACCGCTCCTACCTCTCGCTCTGCAGCGTCGAGGGCGGCATGGAGATCGAGGAGCTCGCAGTCGAGCGCCCCGACGCCCTCGCGCGCATCGAGGTCGACCCGGCAGCGGGCATCGACCTCGCCGCGGCGACGGCCATCGCCACCGCGGGCGGCTTCCCCGCCGAGCTCGTGGAGAAGGTCGCTCCGGTGATCGTCAAGCTCTACGACGTCTACAAGGGCGAGGACGCCACGCTCGTCGAGGTCAACCCGCTCGTGCTCACGGCCGAGGGCGACATCGTGGCCCTCGACGGCAAGGTGTCGCTCGACGAGAACGCCGGCTTCCGCCACCCCGCCCACGCCGACCTGGAGGACGCCGAGGCGGCCGACCCGCTCGAGGCGAAGGCGAAACTGCACGACCTCAACTACGTGAAGCTCGACGGCGAAGTCGGCATCATCGGCAACGGAGCGGGACTGGTCATGTCCACCCTGGACGTCGTCGCGTACGCGGGCGAGAACTGGGGCGGCGTGAAGCCGGCCAACTTCCTCGACATCGGGGGCGGAGCATCCGCTGAGGTCATGGCCGCAGGCCTCGACGTCATCCTCGGCGACGCCCAGGTGAAGAGCGTGTTCGTGAACGTCTTCGGCGGCATCACGGCGTGCGACGCCGTGGCCAACGGAATCGTCGGGGCGCTCGCCGTTCTGGGCGACACCGCGAGCAAGCCGCTCGTCGTGCGCCTCGACGGCAACAAGGTCGAGGAGGGCCGCGCGATCCTGATCGCAGCAGCCCACCCCCTGGTCACACTCGCGACCACCATGGACGAGGGCGCCGACAAGGCCGCCGAGCTGGCTTCGAAGTAAGGGCGCTGAAGAATGTCTATCTATCTCACCAAGGACTCCAAGGTCATCGTGCAGGGCATCACCGGAGGCGAGGGCACCAAGCACACCGCCCTCATGCTGAAGGCGGGCACGCAGGTCGTCGGCGGTGTCAACGCGCGCAAGGCCGGAACCTCGGTCGTGCACGGCGATGTCACGCTCCCCGTCTTCGGCGCGGTCGCCGAGGCCATGAAGGAGACCGGCGCCGACGTGTCGATCGCCTTCGTGCCGCCGGCATTCGCGAAGGACGCGATGATCGAGGCGATCGACGCCGAAATCCCGCTGCTCGTCGTGATCACCGAGGGCATCCCCGTGCAGGACGCCGCCGAGGCCTGGGCGCACGCCAAGGCCAAGGGCAACAAGACCCGCATCATCGGCCCGAACTGCCCCGGCATCATCACGCCGGGTGAGGCGCTCGTGGGCATCACGCCCGCGAACATCACGGGCACCGGACCGATCGGCCTCGTGTCGAAGTCGGGCACCCTCACCTACCAGATGATGTACGAGCTGCGCGACCTGGGCTTCTCCACCGCCATCGGCATCGGCGGCGACCCCATCATCGGCACCACGCACATCGACACCCTCGAGGCCTTCGAGGCGGACCCCGACACGAAGGCGATCGTGATGATCGGCGAGATCGGCGGCGACGCCGAGGAGCGGGCCGCCGACTACATTAAGGCGCACGTGACCAAGCCGGTCGTGGCCTACGTCGCGGGCTTCACCGCCCCCGAGGGCAAGACCATGGGCCACGCCGGCGCCATCGTCTCCGCCGGGGCCGGAACAGCCCAGGGCAAGAAGGAGGCCCTCGAAGCCGCCGGAGTCAAGGTCGGCAAGACGCCGAGCGAGACCGCCGCCCTGATGCGCGAGGTTCTCGCCTCGCTGTAGCACGTTCACAACGGATGGCCCGCTTCGGCGGGCCATCCGTCGTTAACTGGCGCGCGGCATCCGCTCGACAGGAGCTCAGTCGGGCAGCGCCTCGTAGCGGTAGGAGAAGGTGCCCGCGTAGGAGAAGATCTCACCGAGAAGCGGATGCCGCAGCCGCACGTCGACGCGCTGCGAGTCTCCCGCCCAGGCCTCGGTGAGGGCCACCCGCGCGCTGAGCAGGGCCGGGAGCGGTAGGCGCAGTCCGAGCAGGTGCAGCCAGGCCCTGTCGGAGTGCATGCGCAGCGAGCCGTCGACGATGTCGAGCACGAGGCGCACCTCGAGGCCGCCGCGTCGTCCGAGGAAGTCGTGCAGGCGGCCGTCGACGACGTGCATCGTGTCCTGCATCACCCGGTCGCGGCCGGGGAAGTGGAACTCGCGGCGCGCACTCAGGCCGTCGCCCGGGCCCGGGATGTTGGTCACGGTGAACGGCACGTCGCGCGCGTACTCGGGGAACAGCACCCGCCGCCAGGCGAGCACGGCGAACACGGGGCGCAGCCAGCGGCGCGGGGATCCGGCCACCTCGAAGACGCCGGTCCCACGGCCGACGGCGCCCTCGGGCGGGCGGGCGAAGTAGGCGCGCAGCTCGGGCGAGAGCTCGGCGAACCTCGCCCCCAGGACTCGCTGGTACACGGAGGTCTGCGCGGATTCGGTCACGCGGCAGCTTAGCCCGGGGGCGTTAGCGAGACCCCTTCACCCGGCCGCCGCGCGGTGGGATACTCCTGCCCATGAGGTTCCGTGCGGCGGCAGGAGGAGCGGTCGCGGGCGTCGTTGTGCTCGCCGGCTGCACCCTCGCGGCGCCCGGTGAGCCCGCGCCCGGGGCGTCCGGCGGGGCGCGGGCGCGACCGGGAACCGTCGAGGAGTACTACGCGCAGCAGCCCGACTGGGAGGACTGCGTGCCCACTGGCATGGAGTGCGCCACCGTGACCGCCCCGCTGGACTGGGAGGAGCCGTCCACCGGCGCGGTGGAGCTGGCCGTGGTGCGGCTCGTGTCCGAGGGCGCCGCCCCCGTCGGCTCCCTGCTGATCAACCCCGGCGGCCCGGGATTGTCGGGAGTGGAGCTCGTGCAGCAGTCCGCGGGATTCGTGGCCAGCAGTTCCCTGCGCGGGAGCTTCGACATCGTGGGCTGGGACCCCCGCGGGGTGCGCGCCTCCACGCCCGTCGAGTGCCTCGACGACGAGGAGATGGACGACTACCTGTTCACCCCGCCGGAGAGCGCCACGGGAAGCGACGCCTGGTTCGCCGAGCGCGCGCAGGTGGAACGGGGCTTCGCCGAGGCGTGCGCGGCGGAGTCGGGCGGTCTGCTCGCTCACCTCGACACCCGGAGCAACGCCCGCGACCTGGACCTGCTGCGCGCGGTCCTCGGCGACGAGCGGCTGAACTACCTCGGCTACTCCTACGGCACCCTGCTCGGCGCCCACTACGCCGAGCTCTTCCCCGAGAAGGTCGGACGCATGGTGCTCGACGCCCCGGTCGACCCCGCGATGGGACGCTCCCAGCAGTTCGTCGACCAGGCGCGCGGCTTCGAGAACGCCTTCCGCGCCTACGCCGCCGACTGCCTCGCCACCGCCGGCTGCCCCTTCACCGGCACCCTCGACGACGCGCTCGCGCAGGCGCGCGAGCTGTTCGCCGGGGTCGAGGCCCGGCGGCTCGAGGCGCCCGACGGCCGTCGCCTGACCTCGACCGTGCTGGGGGCGGCGCTGATCTGGCAGCTCTTCGGCGGCGATCCCGAGCCGGCGATGACCCGGCTGGTGAAGCAGCTCCGCGACGGCGACGCGACACTCGCGTTCCGGTTCGCCGATGACAGCTACGCCCGCATCGACGACGACCGCTACGAGTACAACTACACCTCGATCCTGGCCGCGGCGATGTGCGCGGACGGTGTGCACGGCGGCGGTCTGGAGGCCACCCGGTCGACCGCCGCGGCGATGGAGGCCGCCGCGCCGACCGTCGGCCGGTATTTCGCCTTCGACTCGTGGGTGCGCGTCGACTCGGTCTGCCAGAGCTGGCCGGTCCCGCCCGCGCCCGGGCCGGCCCCGGTCGCGGCACCCGGCGCCGCCCCGATCCTGCTGGTCGGCGGCAGCGCGGACCCCTCGACGCCCTACTCGTGGGCGCAGTCCCTCGCCGGGCAGCTCGAGAGTGCGGTTCTCGTCACCCGGGACGGCGGCGGCCACACCTCCTACGCGCGGGGCAACGACTGCATCGACACCGTCGTCGAGGACTACCTCGTGACGGGAACGCCCCCGAGCACCGACACGGTCTGCTGAGCGCGGCGCCCCGGTGGCCTAGGCTCGGCGCAATGAGAATCCGCGCCCTCGCCCCCGTCGCCCTGGCCCCCGCCGCACTCCTGGTCGCCGCCCTGCTGGGCGGCTGCACGCTGATCGTCCCGCCGGAGGTCGAGCAGTCCGCCCCGTCGACCACCGTGGAGGGCTTCTACGCGCAGACCCTCGACTGGAGGGACTGCGAGCCCGCGGGCATGGAGTGCACCACGGTGGCCGCTCCGATCGACTGGGCCGACGCATCCGCCGGCAGCATCGAGCTCGCGGTCGTGCGTCTGGCCACCGACTCCGGCAGCCGGGTGGGCTCGCTGCTGATGAACCCGGGCGGCCCCGGCGGTTCGGGCGTCGAGCTCGTGCAGCAGGCCGCCGAGTACGTCACCAGCGACGCCCTGCGCGAGAGCTTCGACATCGTGGGCTGGGACCCCCGCGGCGTCGGCGCGTCCACCCGGGTCGCCTGCTACGACGACGCCGACATGGACGACTTCCTCTACGGTGTGCCGCAGAACCCGACGGGAACGGATGCCTGGCTCGCCGACCAGGTGGCCGTCGAGGCCGACTTCGCCGCGGCCTGCAGTGCGGCCTCCGGCGACCTGCTCGGTCACATCGACGTGGAGAGCAACGCCCGCGACATGGACCTGCTGCGCGCGGTGCTCGGCGACGAGACTCTCAGCTACCTCGGCTTCTCCTACGGCACGTCGTTCGGCGTGCACTACGCCGACCTCTTCCCCGACCGGGTGGGACGGCTGGTGCTCGACGGTGCCATCGACCCCGCGCTGCCGGCGCCCGAGGTCTTCACCGCGCAGATGGCGGGCTTCGAGAACGCCTTCCGCGCCTACGCGACCGACTGCCTCGCGGGCGCCGACTGCCCCTTCACGGGCACGCTCGACGAGGCGCTCGCGCAGGCGTCGGAGCTGTTCGCCGGCGCCGAGGCGCGGGCGCTGCTCGCGGACGACGGGAGGCAGCTGACCGCGGCGTCCCTCGGCACCGCACTCGCGTATCCGCTCTACGACGAGGGCTCCTGGCCGGCCCTCAGCCAGATGCTCTCCGAGCTCGAGGCCGGGGACGCCACGATGGCGCTCCAGTTCGCCGACGCCTACAACGGCCGAGGCGACGACGGCCGCTACGTGGACAACACCATCGCCGTCTACACCGCGGCCACCTGCCTCGACGGCAGCTACACCGGCGGGCTCGAGGGCACGCGTGCGACCCTCGACGCGATCGAGGCGGCGGCCCCCACCGTGGGCGCCTATGTCGCGTACGGCGACTGGGTGCACCTCGACGTGACCTGCCAGAACTGGCCGGCGCCGTCGGTGGTGACGCCGGCACCGATCGCCGCGGCGGGTGCGGCGCCGATCATGGTGGTCGGCACGACCAACGACCCCGCGACGCCGTACGCCTGGGCGCAGGCGATGGCCGGCCAGCTCGAGAGCGGAGTGCTGGTGACCCGCGCGGGGGAGGGGCACACGGCATACGCCCAGGGCAACGACTGCATCGACTCGACCGTCGACGACTACCTGATCGAGGGCACGGTGCCGGCGGCCGACCCGCTCTGCTGAGTCAGACCCGCCTCTCGTGCCGCACGGGCTTCAGCCGCTCGGGCGCATCCGCCGCCGCCGGGAAGTCGGCGTGGAAGCTGCCGGTGTAGCCGAACAGGAAGCCGAAGAAACGGTTGTGCACCTGCATGCTGATGCGGTACTCGCCCGCCTCGTCGTCGTAGCTCTCGCGCAGCTCCGCCCGCCCGCTGAACAGCATCGGGAACCGGAAGGCGAGCGGACCCTCGTAGAAGCGCTGCGCGCCCGAGCGCAGCAGCAGCGAGCCGTCCGGCTCCACGCTGAGGTCGAGGTCGACCGCGAGGTGCTGGTGTGTGCCGAGGTAGTCGACGATGCGGTCGCCCGCGAGGATCATTGTCGCGTCGAACCGCGAAGGTGTGGCGCGCACGCTGTACTCGCGCACGAAGGTGACCGTCTCGCGGCCGAAGGGGTCGCGGTACGGGTAGTTCTCGATGCGGAAGGGCACCTCGGCACCGACATCCGCCACCAGGATGTTGCGCAGCCTGCCGAGCTGCAGGAAGGGGACCGTCCACCACGGCCCGCGCCGGATGGCGCTCATCACCCCGGTGCCCACGCAGGCGTAGCCGTTCTCGAGCCCGACGTCGAAGCGCCGCTGCAGCGCGGGGTGCAGCGAGGCGAAGTCGTCTCCGAGCGCCGTGCGGAAGATGCCGGTCACGGTGCCTCCAGCCTCTCGAGCGTGGTGGGCGCGTCGTCCATAACGCGCCGGTTCGGCGAGACCCGCAGGGCACGGGAGGCGCGCGGCCGCCCGGACTTCCAGACGAGGAGAGCGGATGCCGCGGGCCAGGTCTCCGGGACGACTCCCGTCTCCGCCCAGATGCGCAGCCGGTCGAAGCTGAACGCGGTCATCCACCCGATCAGCCGCCGCATGAACAGGCGGTCGACGAGGGCGCCCCAGCCGGCCTCGTAGTCGTAGCCGGTGATGAAGCGCACCCCGTGCTCGGTGGGGATGTAGCGCCAGTAGCCGCGTCCGTCGCCGAGCGGGGAGAGGCGGTCGGCGGTGGTGAAGCGCAGGGCCGAGGTGCGGGTACCGTCCGGACGCTGGCGCTCGCCGAGGGAGGTGCCCGTTCCCCGGATGGTGTGCAGCGGCAGTCGTCGCTCGTACACGAAGCGCGAGCCGCCGCTGTCGAGCGGGGTCGTCGGGGTGATCGCGCTGAAGCGCAGATCCCAGCGCGCATGCTCGGCGGGCTCCTGCGTGAGGCGTCAGACGGTGTCGAGGTCGGCCCGGATGAGCACCTCGACGTACAGCGGTTCTCGAGTCATGCTCGTAGTCTGACGCATCGTGAACGGAATCCGCGCTGTGCGGAGGGCCACGGCACAAAGCGGACGGCACGAGGGTACGCTCGCTGCGGTATGAATCGCTCGCTCACCGCTCTCTTCGCCGCCTTCGAGGCCGCCCTCGTGGTGGCCATCGGCATCGGCATCTCCCTCGCGCCCCTCACCGTTCTGTGGGCCGCGCAGTTCGGCTTCCAGGTGGACTGGACGGTGTTCTGGCGCGCCTCGGTCGACATCTGGCTGATCGGCCACGGCGCCGACCTGAACATGACGCTCGACCCCGCCGTGGCCGCGACGCTCGGCCTCGCCGGGGCGGACGCCGCGTTCCCGCTCACGGTGGCGGCCCTCGGTTTCGCCGTGGTCACCGTGATCCTCGGCCTGCGCGCCGGGCGGCGCGTGGCCGAGACGAAGTACCTCGCCCTCGGCGAGCTGGTGGCGATCGGCACCTTCGGGCTCCTCTCCCTCGCGGTGACGTTGAGCGCGCTGCACCCGCTCGCGCGCCCCTCCATCGTGCAGGGTGCGCTCTTCCCCACTGCCGTCTTCGCGGTCGCGGTCGTCGTCGGGTCGATGCGCGGCTCCGGCCTGCCCCGTGACACCACCGTCGCCCCCCTGCGCGTCTGGCTCACCGCCCGGGCGCGCATGATCCCCACGGACATCCGCGCCGCCGCGGCCACCGCGCTGCGCGGCGGTTTCGCCGCGGCGACCGCCGTGATCGGCACCGCCGGCGTGCTGCTCGGCGTGCTGCTCGCCCTCAACTACGCCTCCGTGGTGCGCCTCTACGAGGGTCTGCACACCGAGGTGCTCGGCGGGATCTCGCTCACACTCGCGCAGCTCGCCTTCGTGCCGACCTTCGTGATCTGGGTCGCATCCTGGCTGGTCGGCCCCGGATTCGCGCTCGGTGTCGGGTCGAGCGTCAGCCCGATCGGCACCCTCGTCGGGCCGATCCCCGCGATCCCGATCCTCGGCGCGCTGCCCACCGGCACCGGCTCCTTCGCCCTCGTCGGCCTGCTGGTTCCCGTGCTCGCCGGCTTCCTCGGCGCGGCCCTCCTGCGTCCGAGCTTCGTGCGTGCGCTCGGCGCGGCACCGCGCCTCGGCTGGGTGATCGCGACGGGCCTGGGCATGGGCGTCGTCGGCGGGCTGATCCTCGGACTGCTCGCCGGCGCATCCGCGGGCGCAGCCGGCCCCGGCCGCCTGCAGCAGGTCGGCCCGGATGCGCTGAGCGTCGGCCTGTGGGCCGCGCTCGAGATCGGGCTGGCGGCGACGATCGGCCTGCTCGCCGCGGGCAGGCGCCCGAACGCGCACCTCGACCTGCCGGAGCGCGCGGGGGAGAAGAGCGGCGAGAGAAACACCGCGACCGCCCCGCGATAGGCTGTCTCTCGTGCTCTCGCTGGTCGTACTCATCTCCGGCGGAGGCTCGAACCTGCGCGTTCTGCTCGAAGCCGCCCAGGATGCCGAGTTTCCCGCCCGTGTCATCGCCGTCGGCGCAGATCGCGACGCCGACGGATTCGAGCACGCGGAGGAGTTCGGAATCCCCACCTTCTCGGTGGCGCTCTCCAACTTCGCGACACGCGAGGCCTGGGGCGAGGCGCTGCTCGAGCAGATCTCCGTCTGGAAGCCCGACCTCGTGGTGCTCAGCGGTTTTATGAAGCTGCTGCCCCCCGCGGTCGTCGAGGCGCTCAGCCCGAACCTCATCAACACGCACCCCGCCTACCTGCCGGAGTTCCCCGGAGCGCACGGTGTGCGCGACGCGATCAACGCCGGCGTCGACCAGTCGGGCGCATCCGTCATCGTCGTCGACAACGGCGTGGACTCCGGCCCGATCATCGCCCAGCAGCGCGTCGCCGTACTGCCCGGCGACACGGAGCACAGCCTGCACGACCGCATCAAGATCGTCGAGCGCGAGCTGCTGGTGCAGTCGGTGCTCGACATCGCCAATGGCCACATCAACCTGAAGGAGCTGTCACTCGCATGAGCGGCCCCACGCACGACCCAGCCCTGTACCGCGACCGCGACGTCGTCACGATCCGCCGCGCGCTCGTCTCCGTGAGCGACAAGACGGGCCTGGTCGCACTGGCCTCCGCCCTCGTCGCCGCCGGCGTCGAGATCGTCTCCACCGGCGGCTCGGCCAAGGCGATCGCCGCAGCGGGCCTCCCGGTGACCGAGGTCGGCGACGTCACCGGATACCCGGAGTCGCTCGACGGGCGCGTGCGCACCCTGCACCCCGTGATCCACTCCGGCCTGCTCGCCGACCTGCGCCTCGAGTCGCACGAGACCGAGCTGGCGAGCCAGGGCATCGAGCCCTTCGAGCTCGTGGTCTCCAACCTCTACCCCTTCGTCGCAACGATCGCCGCCGGTGTCACCGGTGACGACGCCGTGGAGCAGATCGACATCGGCGGACCCGCCATGGTGCGCGCCGCGGCCAAGAACCACGCGAACGTGGCGATCGTCACCTCGCCCGACGCCTACCCGCAGATCACCAAGGCCCTCTCCATCGGTGGAACCACGCTGCGCCAGCGCCGCCGCCTCGCCGCGGAGGCCTTCTCCCACACCGCGGCCTACGACACCGCGGTCGCGGCCTGGTTCGCGACGCAGCCCTTCGACACCGACTCGGCACCGGCGGAAGCCTCAGAGACCGCCGACACCTTCTCCGTGAGCGCCGACCTCAAGCAGGTGCTGCGCTACGGCGAGAACTCGCACCAGCCGGCCGCGCTCTACGTGCGCGCCGACGGCCGCGGCATCGCCCAGGCACAGCAGCTGCACGGCAAGGAGATGTCGTACAACAACTTTGTCGACGCGGATGCCGCGGTGCGCGCCGCGTGGGACTTCGACGAACCCGCCGTGGCGATCATCAAGCACGCGAACCCCTGCGGCATCGCCGTCTCCCGCGGCGCGGGCGACACCATGGCGTCCGCCCACAAGCGCGCCCACGAGTGCGACCCGGTCTCGGCCTTCGGCGGTGTGATCGCCGCCAACCGCACGCTCACGCTCGAGGCCGCCCAGTCGATCGTCGGCATCTTCACCGAGGTGATCGTGGCACCCGGCTTCGAGCCCGAGGCGCTCGAACTGCTCTCCACCAAGAAGAACCTGCGCCTCCTCCAGCTCCCGGCCGACTTCGCGCGCGAGACCACCGAGTTCAAGCAGCTCTCCGGCGGTCTCCTCGTGCAGGCCGTCGACAACTACGACGACTTCGACTCCTCCACCTGGACTCTCGCCGCCGGCGAGGAGGTCGACGACGTCACCCGCGCCGACCTCGAGTTCGCGTGGCGCGCCGTTCGCAGCGTCAAGTCGAACGGCATCCTGCTCGCGCACGACGGCGCATCCGTCGGTGTGGGCATGGGCCAGGTGAACCGCGTCGACTCCTGCGAGCTCGCGGTGACCCGCGCCGGAGACCGCGCCTCGGGCTCGGTCGCCGCCAGCGACGCCTTCTTCCCCTTCGCCGACGGTCTCGAGGTGCTGCTGAGCGCCGGAGTGAAGGCCGTCGTGCAGCCGGGCGGATCGATCCGCGACGAGGAGGTCATCGCCGCAGCGAATGCCGCCGGCGCCACGATGTACTTCACGGGCGAGCGCCACTTCTTCCACTGATGCGCTCCGTTCCGCTCCCCAGGCGCCTCGCCGCCGCGGCCCTCACCGCGCTGGCGGTGGCGCTGACGGCGCATGTCGCCTCGGTGCTCGCCTTCTCGATCGCGAACAGCTTCGCCGAGACGAGCATCGGCCAGATGAACGCCTACTTCCTGCCGGCGACCCTGCTCTCCGCGGTGTTCCTGCTGTTGTTCGGCCTCGCGGGCGGATTCCTGCGCTGGTACACGGCCCTCGTCGTCGGCCTCGCCGCCGGCATCGTCGCATCCGTTCTCGGCTCCCTCATCGGGGCGAGTTCCGCGGGCGCGCAGCTCACCGGTGCCATCGTGGGGCCGCTGCTCGGAACCCTGCTCACCATCAACCTGATCTTCGTCATCACCAGCGTCATCGCATCCGTCACCCTCGGCCGGCGCGTCTGGGGCCTGGTCGCCGACCGTCCGGGCACGGCGGGGGCGGATGCGCGCCGCTTCGCGCTGGTGCGCCAGCCGTCGGCGACTCTCGCCGACGGAGTGGTCACCCATATCGCGAGACAGCCGATCGACACCGACCTCGCCGACGAGCAGTGGGACGGCTACGTGCAGGCCCTCGCCGACAACGGCTTCACGACCGTCGAGGTGGATGCCGCCCACGACCTCGCCGACGCGGTGTTCATCGAGGACGCCGTGATCGTGTTCGGCCGCACCGCGATCATCGCGAGCCCCGGTTCGGAGCACCGTCGCGGCGAGATCGTGGCGGCGGAGACGGCGGCGCTGGAGCTCGGCCTCGCGGTGACGCGCATCGAGCTTCCGGGAACGCTCGATGGCGGCGACGTGCTCAAGGTGGGCACCGACGTCTACGTGGGGCGAGGCGGTCGCACCAACCCCGAGGGCATCCGGCAGCTGCGGGCGATCGTCGCCCCGCTCGGCTACACCGTGATCACCGTTCCCGTCACGAAGGTGCTGCACCTGAAGAGCGCCGTCACCGCGCTGCCCGACGGCACCGTCATCGGCTTCCCGCCGCTGGTCGACGACCCGGGCGTGTTCTCCCGCTTCCTCCCAGTGCCCGAGGAGGGCGGCGCGCACGTCGTTGTGCTCTCCGACGACACCGTGCTCATGGCGGCGTCCGCTCCGCTGAGCGCGGCGCTGATCGAGAGCCTCGGCTACCGCGTGGTCGTGGTCGACATCAGCGAGTTCGAGAAGCTCGAGGGCTGCGTCACCTGCCTCTCCGTGCGGGTGCGCTGACCGACTCCGCGAATTCACTTGCCGCGCAGCGCGGAGCCGCCTAGTCTGGAAGGCTGCCCACGCAGCCAGCACAGCACCTTCTTCGACCGTCGCGAGACGGTCGCGCTCGACATCGGGGACCCCTGCAATGCCCGCATCACAGACCGGAACAGGTCACACCGCCGCGCGCGGCGGAACCTTCGCGTCGATCCGCCGCCTCTACCCCTACGCCCGCCCGGCGATGCCCCGCATCTACCTCGGCATGGCGTCCGCGCTGGTGGCGGGCGTCGTCGCGCTCCTCATCCCGCAGGTGCTGCGCCAGCTCGTCGACGGCCCGCTCGCCACCGGCGACTCCGCGCAGATCTGGCCCGCCTTCGCGGTCGTGCTCGGCCTCGGTGTGCTCGAGGCGGCCCTCATCGCACTGCGCCGCTGGTTCGTGCTCACCCCGGGCACCCACATCGAGGCGCGGATGCGCAACGCCCTCTACGCCAAGCTGCAGGACCTCCCGGTGAGCTTCCACGACCGCTGGCCGAGCGGCCAGCTGCTCTCGCGCGCCGTGAGCGACTTAGGTCTCATCCGCCGCTGGATCTCCTTCGGAATCGTGCTGCTCGTCGTGAACGTGATCACGATCCTCGTGGGCTTCGTGTTCCTGCTGAACATCTCCTGGATCCTCGGCGTCACCTTCATGGTCTGCTCGATCCCCCTGTGGATCTACGGCTACCTCTTCGAGAACAAGTACTCTACGGTGGCCCGCCGCAGCCAGGACCAGTCGGGCGACCTCGCGACCACCGTCGAGGAGTCCGTGCACGGCATCCGCGTTCTCAAGGCCTTCGGCCGTGGCAAGTACGCCCTGCGCAACTTCGCCAGTCAAGCGGATGACCTCCGCGGCACCGAGATCGAGAAGGCGCGCGCCATCGCCGGCATCTGGCTCTGGCTGCTGCTCGTCCCCGATGTCACCTTCGCGCTCTGCCTGCTCGGCGGCGTGTGGCTCGCCGTCGAGGGGCAGATCAGCGTCGGCGACCTCGTGGCGTTCTTCGCCACGGCCACCGTGCTGCGCTTCCCGGTGGAGTCCATCGGCTTCCTGCTCTCGATGACCTTCGACACCCGCACCGCCACCGACCGCTTCTTCGAGGTGATGGACTCCGAGAACACCATCACCGACCCCGCGAACCCGAAGACCATCGCGAACCCGCGCGGCCGTGTGCTCTTCGACGACGTGCACTTCCGCTACCAGGACGCACCGGCGGGAGCGGCCGACGTGCTCGACGGCATCCGGCTGGAGCTCGAGCCCGGCGAGACCATGGCCATCGTCGGCATCACCGGCTCGGGAAAGTCCACCCTCACCGCGTTGACCACCCGGCTGTACGACGTCACCGGCGGCGCGATCCTCGTCGACGGCGTCGACGTGCGCGACCTCACCCGCTCCGAGCTGCGCACGCACCTCGCTATGGCGTTCGAGGACGCCACCCTGTTCTCCGCCTCCGTGCGCGACAACGTGCTGCTCGGCCGCCCGGAGTCCACCGACGAGGAGCTGGCGGAGGCGCTGCAGATCGCGCAGGCCGCCTTCGTCTACGACCTGCCGCTCGGCCTCGACACCCTGGTGGGCGAGGAGGGGCTGAGCCTCTCCGGCGGCCAGCGCCAGCGGCTCGCACTCGCGCGCGCCGTGGCGGCGAAGCCCTCCGTGCTCGTGCTCGACGACCCGCTGTCGGCGCTCGACGTCGACACCGAGGCCCTGGTGGAAACCGCACTGCGCTCCGCACTCGCCTCCACCACCGCCCTGATCGTGGCGCACCGCCCCTCGACGGTGACGCTCGCCGACCGGGTGGCGCTGCTCGAGAACGGGCGCATCACCGCGGTCGGCACGCACTCGCGCCTGCTGGCGGAGAACGAGCACTACCGCTTCGTGATCTCGTCTCTCGAAGACGAGGAGAAGCGCGAGCGGGCGGATGCGCGCCTCCTGCTCGACGAGACCGACGCACGCGACGAGACAGAACGCGACGAGGAGGCACGCTCATGAGCATCGAATCCGTCGAAGGCGTCAGCGGCGAGGAGCGCAACGACCTGAACACCGCCGAGAGCCGCCAGGTGCGCGACCGCTCGCTGCGGCTGCTCGGCTCGCTGCTGCGCCCCGAGCGGGCGCGGGTGGTGCTCACGATGGCCGTGGTCATCGTCAGCACCCTCGCCCAGGTGGCCGGGCCCGCGCTGGTGGCCTACGGCATCGACCGCGGGCTGCCCGCGCTGCTGAACCAGGACTGGTTCCCGCTCGGTGCGACCGTCGTCGCCTATCTGGCCGCCGGCCTGGTGGGTGCCGGGCTGATCGCCTGGTACACCGTGCTCACCGCGAAGGTGAGCCAGGCGATCCTGTTCGACCTGCGCACCCGCGTGTTCCTGCACACCCAGCAGCTGAGCCTCGAGTTCCACGAGAGCTACACCTCGGGCCGCATCATCGCGCGCCAGACCAGCGACCTCGACTCCATCAAGGAGCTGCTCGACTCCGGCATCAACCAGCTGGTGCAGGGCGCGCTCTACATGGTGTTCGTGGCCGTGGCGATGTTCTTCGTCGACGGCGTGAGCGGCCTCATCCTGCTCGGCGCCCTCGTTCCGCTCGCGTTCCTCACCCGCTGGTTCCAGAAGCGCTCCCAGCAGCTGTTCCGTCGCACCCGTGTCGCATCCGCTCGCCTGATCGTGCAGTTCGTCGAAACGATGACGGGCATCCGCGCGGTGAAGGCCTTCCGCAAGGAGAAGCGCAACGAGAAGGAGTTCGGCGACCTGGTGGAGAGCAACCGCTCGGTCAACGCGAAGGTGATCCAGCTGTTCGGCATCTTCGACCCGGGGCTGGTGCTGATCGGCAACGTGGCGCTCGCGGTGGTGCTCGTCGCCGGCGGACTGCGCGTCGCGGAGGGCAGCCTCGCGATCGGCGCGCTGCTCGCCGCCCTGCTCTACACGAGGCAGTTCTTCGCGCCCGCGCAGGACATGGCGATGTTCTACAACTCCTACCAGTCGGCGGCGGCGGCCCTCGAGAAGATCTCCGGCGTGCTCGAGGAGAAGCCGGGCGTGCCCGACCCCGAGAACCCGGTCGACCTCTGGACCGCCCAGGGAGCGGTGGACTTCGACGGCGTCGAGTTCGCGTACACGCAGAACCGGGTGATCCTGCCCGAGTTCGACCTGTCGATCCCGGCGGGGCAGACCATCGCGCTCGTCGGCTCCACCGGGGCGGGCAAGTCGACGCTCGCGAAGCTGATGGCGCGCTTCTACGACCCGAGCCGGGGCAGGGTGACGCTCGACGGCGTCGACCTGCGCCAGCTGCACCCGAAGGATCTCCGCCGCGCGATCGTGATGGTCACGCAGGAGGCCTACCTCTTCTCCGGAACCGTGGCCGAGAACATCGCCCTCGGAAAACCGGATGCGACGCGCGAGGAGGTCGTGCGCGCCGCGAGAGCGGTCGGTGCGCACGAATTCATCGAGTCGCTTCCCGGCGGCTACGACACCGACGTGAACAAGCGCGGCGGGCGGGTCTCCGCGGGGCAGCGCCAGCTGCTGTCGTTCGCGCGCGCCTTCCTCGCCGACCCGGTGGTGCTGATCCTCGACGAGGCGACGGCGTCGCTCGACATCCCGAGCGAGCGGCTCGTGCAGGAGGGCCTGACCACGCTGCTCGCCGACCGCACCGCGATCATCATCGCGCACCGGCTCTCGACGGTGGCGATCGCCGACCGCGTGCTGGTGATGGAGCACGGGATCATCGTCGAGGACGGCACCCCGCGCGATCTGATCGCGGGCACGGGGAGGTTCTCCCAGCTGCACGCGGCCTGGCGCGAGTCGCTCGTCTAGATCTTCCGGGCGGCGGCGAGCAGGCCGTTCAGGCGGTCGAGCTCGCCCTCCGGGAACAGCTCCACGGGGAGGGTGAGGCGGGCGATTCCGCGCTGTCCGACGACCTCCACGAAGCGGCCGCGTGTCCGCGCGCGCCGGTAGCCCGCGTAGGGGAGGACGGAGGAGCTGTCGGGTCCGCGCAGGCGCAGCGCCTCCGCGTCGAGGCTCATCCCGTAGACGGAGCCGACGGGGATCATCCGGCGCAGCTGAGTGCGGAGCAGGAGGGAGACCCCCACGACCTGCAGCACAGCGAAACCGAGGACGCAGGCCGCGCCGATGAGTACCGGCCACGCCTCGTCGATCGACGCGTTGCCCGTAGCGGCGAGGAGGAGTCCCAGTGCCCCGACCAGCAGGAGCAGGAGGCCGATCGCGGTGACGATCGCCAGAATGACGACCAGGGGTCCCCGGGTGAACAGCCGCAGGGTCGCGGATCGGGCGAGACGCGCCGTGAAGCCGGCATCGGTGACGTACTCGCGGTCGTAGGCCGCGGCGGTGCTGCCGGAGAAGGCCGTCGTGGCCGGGGCGGCGGCCGGATTCGCCACGGCGGCGACCAGCCGGTCGAAATCGCCGCCGGGGAAGAGCGCGGCCGGAAGAATGGCGAGCTGGCGCGTGGAGCGAATGCGCAGCAGCACGAAGCCTCCGCGTCGTCTCACTCGTGAGTAGGTGCTGTACGGCACCTCGCTCGACACCGAGCCCACCGTCAGGATCATGGAGTTCTCGCCGAGAGTGACGGAGTGGAGTGAGCCGTCCGGCGATGTGCGGTTCACCTGTCGTCTGGTCAGGTAGACGAGGCCGCCGCCGACCACCACCAGCACGAGCAGGAAGAGCACGATCCTGAACCCCAGCGGCCACCAGTCGCCGCTGCTGAGGAGCATGTAGCCGAGCACGGCGTAGACCACAACGAGGGGGACGAGGCTCCAGCCGTTGACGGCGAGCAGCTGAGCGATGGCCAGCCGGGTCGTGAATCCCGGGCCGGAGACGAAGACACGCGTTTCAGGATTGCTCACGTCGCCAGCTTAGGGGACTCCCGAGCGGAGGACGCCGTGACTACTGGAAGGCGTAGGTCGTGCCGTCGAGCTCGAAGACCTGCCAGCCGCCGCAGATCAGACCGTCCGCCGGAACGTCGTTCGGCCACCAGGCCGCCCGCAGCAGGGGTTCGCCGACGAGGGAGCCGGGCTGGCAGTCCTCTCCGAGCGGGGAGGTGGCGCTCTCGTAGCTGACCACCGACCCCGGCCCGTCGGTGACCACTCGGATGCGGAGGTTCTCGGCGTCGGTGGGAATGAAACTCGACGGCACGAAGTCATGGTCGCCACGCTGCGGGGCGTCCTGGTAGACCTCGTAGACCAGCTCCTTCTCGTTGCTGCCCGGCATCGCACAGCCGGCGAGGGAGCTCGCGACCACGGATGCGAGCAGGGCGGGAACGGCGATCCGGCGGTGTCGTGTCATGACTCAAGCCAAGCGGCCCGCGGCGCGTCGCGCGTCAGTCAGGCGGATGATCCCGGTTCGACCAGAGGAGGAATCAGCCGCGATACCGAGCGGCCGCCAGATCGACGCGGAAGACGCCGTTCGACCACGTCACCGGGGTGTTCTCGGCCCGGTAGTACTCCAGTGCGCGCGACTCGTGGTCGATCGCCGGGTGCCCGCTCGCCCGGATGACCCGCCACCAGGCGACCTCCGAGCCGTAGTGCGACATCACCGTCCCGACGGCGCGCGCCGCCCGCGAGCCGAGCGCGGCCGCCACGTCGCCGTAGGTCATCACCCTGCCCTCGGGGATCGAGGCGACCACCTCGAGAACGCGCGAGACGAAGTCGTCTCCGGGCTGCTGCGCGGGCACCTGCGGTTCGTCCCTAGAGGTCGAGTGCGCCGATGTGCTCACCGTACTGCGTCTCACCGATCACCACGAAACCGACGGCGAGGAAGAACTCCTCGGGCCCCTCCTCACCCGGCTCCCAGATCACCGTGAGGCGTTTGAATCCCCGGGCTCGCGCTTCATCCGCTACGGCCCACACGGCGAAGGTGCCGACACCGCCGCCCTGGGCGTCGGCGGAGACGTTGATGCGCCAGATGCAGCTGCGGAACTCCTCCATGGGGTTGTCGGGGTCGAAGTTGCCCCGCACGAAGCCGACGACGGTGTCGCCGTCGAGCACAACACGCGGCCACGTGGTCAGCGGATCGATATAGGCGTCCGCGATGGCGTACGAGGTGGGGGTGACGAATTGTTCCTGCCCGGGTCGCAGGGTGAGGTTGTTCGCGGCCACGATATTCTTGGCCGACAATTCTTCAAGTCTGTACTCAGGCATGCGAACAGGCTAACCCGCGCCGACTGTGAGCGCACCAATTTGTTACGCTCGCCGCATGAGCGACGACGCCGTGCCCCAGGCCACCGATTTCGTGCGCACGGCCATCGTCACGGGCGGCGCTCGCGGCATCGGAGCTGCGACCGCCCAGCGCCTGGCGGCCGCGGGCCACCGGGTGGCCGTGCTCGACCTGCGCGAGGCGGAGACCGCCGAGACGGTCGAGCGGATCCGCGCAGCCGGCGGGCAGGCGGTGGGGATCGGAGCGGATGTCGCGCAGACGGATGCGGCGACGGCCGCCGTCGAGAGGGTGGTCGCGTCGCTCGGGCCGCCGACGATCCTCGTCAACAACGCCGGCATCCTGCGCGACAACCTGCTCTTCAGGATGACCGACGACGACTGGGACTCCGTGATCGGCGTGCACCTGCGCGGCGCCTTCGTGATGAGCCGCGCGGTGCAGGCGCACCAGGTGGCGGCGGGCTGGGGGAGGGTCGTCAACCTGTCGAGCACCTCGGCGCTCGGCAACCGCGGGCAGGCGAACTACGCCGCGGCGAAGGCGGGCATCCAGGGCTTCACGAAGACCCTCGCGATCGAGCTCGGGCCGTTCGGGGTGACGGTGAACGCGGTCGCCCCCGGTTTCATCGCGACCGACATGCTGCGGGGAACGGCCGGGCGACTCGGGGTGACGCTCGAGGCCTTCCTCGCCGAGGCGGCGAAGGAGATCCCCGTGCGTCGCACGGGACTCCCCGACGATGTGGCGGCCGCCGTCGCCTTCTTCGCCAGCGAGGAGGCGTCGTTCGTGTCCGGCCAGGTGCTCTACGTGGCGGGCGGGCCGAGGGCCTAGGTATCTCGACGTCGAGATACTTAGGCGAGCGAGTAGGCTGGTAATCGCACACCGCCCGACTCATCAATGAGGAGATTCGCTTGTCCAAGATCAAGGTAGAAGGCACCGTCGTCGAACTCGACGGCGACGAGATGACACGCATTATCTGGCAGGCGATCAAGGACACCCTGATCCACCCCTACCTCGACATCAACCTCGAGTACTACGACCTCGGCATCGAGCACCGCGATGCGACCGACGACCAGGTCACCATCGACGCGGCGCACGCCATCCAGAAGCACGGCGTCGGCGTCAAGTGCGCGACCATCACGCCCGACGAGGCCCGCGTCGAGGAGTTCGGCCTGAAGAAGATGTGGAAGAGCCCGAACGGCACCATCCGCAACATCCTCGGCGGCGTCATCTTCCGCGAGCCCATCATCATCTCGAACATCCCGCGCCTCGTGCCCGGCTGGAACAAGCCGATCATCATCGGGCGTCACGCCTTCGGCGACCAGTACCGCGCCACCGACTTCGTCTTCAAGGGCAAGGGCAAGCTCACCGTCGAGTTCACCCCGGAAGACGGTTCCGAGCCGATGAAGTTCGAGGTCTACGACGCTCCCGACGACGGCATCGCACAGGTGCAGTACAACCAGGACGCCTCGATCCGCGACTTCGCGCGCAGCTCGCTCAACTACGGCCTCACCCGCAACTACCCGGTGTACCTCTCCACGAAGAACACGATCCTCAAGGCCTACGACGGCCGGTTCAAGGACATCTTCGAGGAGATCTTCCAGGCCGAGTTCAAGGAGCGCTTCGACGCGGCCGGACTCACCTACGAGCACCGCCTCATCGACGACATGGTGGCATCCGCCATGAAGTGGGAGGGCGGCTACGTCTGGGCCTGCAAGAACTACGACGGCGACGTGCAGAGCGACACCGTGGCCCAGGGCTTCGGCTCGCTCGGGCTGATGACCTCCGTGCTGTCGGTTCCCGACGGATCGGTCGTCGAGGCGGAGGCCGCGCACGGCACCGTTACGCGCCACTACCGCATGCACCAGCAGGGCAAGCCCACCTCGACCAACCCGATCGCCTCGATCTACGCCTGGACCCGCGGGCTCTCGCACCGTGCCAAGCTCGACGACAACCCGGCGCTCGCCGAGTTCGCCGCGACCCTGGAGGACGTCGTGATCAAGAGCGTCGAGGCCGGTCACATGACCAAGGACCTCGCGCTGCTCGTCGGACCGGACCAGAAGTGGGAGACCACCGAGGAGTTCCTCGACACGCTCGACAAGAACCTGGCACTGCGCCTGTCTTAGGCAGGGCCCGGCCTAGCCGGCTCCCGCAATGCAGAACGCCCCCGCCGTGCCGGCGGGGGCGTTCTGCGTTGTGCGGGCGGCGCCTGCCGCGGCCGGTAACGGCGCGTCAGGCGGTGACGGCGATCCCGGTGAACTCCGAGGGCTGGATGATGACCCAGCCCGGGCCGTGGAACGCGTACTGGAAGGCCTCGCCTGAGCCGCGGCCGATGAACGCCCCGGCGGTGAGCGAGCTCTTGATCGTCGGCTGCAGGTTGCTCGACCAGGCGACCGTCGCGTTGATGTCGGTGAAGGTCGGCTGCTGCGAGCAGTCCAGGATCACCGGCGGTCCCTGCGAGGTGAGAGCGGCGAGTCCGTGGCCGCCGACCGTGGTGTTCCAGAATCCGCCCGCCATCATGCTCGCGCCCTTCAAACGGGTGATGTCGTAGTGGAGGTCGGCCTGGAATGCGAGCAGGTTGCTGCCGTTCACGGTGATGGCGTCGCCCTCGAGCTGCAGCAGGTGGATGTTCGCCTTGTTGTGCGCGAAGAACACGTCACCGTTTCCGGAGACGCGCATCAGCGGCGCGTCGTCGCTGGAGACGAGCTTGCGCAGCATCTGCCCCGCATCGCGCGAGCCCTCGTGCTTGAAGTCGACCTGTCCCTGGTAGGCGATCATCGCGCCCTTGCGGGTGATCAGGTCGCGGCCCGGCAGCACGCGGGAGCGCAGCGTGTAGGCGTTCTGCAGCCTCATGATCTCGTCGGACTCGACCTCGCTGTTGGCCTGGTCGAAGATTGTGGAACGCACGGCGGGGTCCTATCCGGTCGGGGGCGAAGGGGTGTGCGTCCCAGCCTAGCGACAGGAGCGAGAAACACTCACGACAATCCGGCGATCAGGTTGATCGTGGTGGCGAGGATGACCGAGCCGAACAGGAACGACAGCAGCGCGTGGCCGAGCGCCGCGCTGCGGATAGTGTGGGTCGTGATGCTCGTGTCGGAGACCTGGTACGTCATTCCGAGGGTGAACGACAGGTAGGCGAAGTCGGTGTAGCGCGGGTCCTCGGTCTGGTTGAAGTCGATGCCCGCGCCCGAGCCGCCCGAGTAGAAGAGGCGGGCGTATCGCAGCGCGTAGAGCGTGTGCAGCAAGACCCACGACAGCGCCACGCTCACCACGGCGAGTGCGGCGATCGCGGCACGCGCCGAGCCCTGGGCGTCGGACGCGGCGACGAGCACGAAGCCGACGGACACCAGGCTGGCGACGCTGAGCAGCAGGACGAGCGTGTCGCCCACCCCGCGCTCCGGGTCCTCGCGGCTCGCGTGCTCCCGGGTCTGTGCGGCGTCGAAGCGCAGCGTCGCACCCCAGACGCTCGCGGTGTACACCAGCGCCGCGACCGCCCAGCCGACGGTGGCGGCGAACTGCCACGACCCGAGCGAGCCGGTGACGATCGCCGCGATCGTTCCGGCGGTCAGCATCGTGACGATCCGCATGGCGGTGAGGTGGCGGCGCATAACTCCTGATTATGCCGTCGAAGCGCCCCGTCTGGGTTTCGGCCCGGTGGCGGGCGTAGGGTCGGGGGATGATCATCACCGTCACGGGGGCCGCCGGCCAGATCGGCTACGCCCTGCTCTTCCGCATCGCCTCCGGTGCCATGTTCGGCCGCGAGACCCCGGTGCGCCTCCGCCTGCTCGAGCTTCCGCAGGCGCTCGCCGCGGCCGAGGGCGTCGCCATGGAGCTCGACGACTGCGCCTTCCCGCTGCTCGAGTCGATCGACATCAGCGACGACGCGGCGATCGCCTTCGACCGCGCGAACGTGGCGCTGCTCGTCGGTTCGCGCCCGCGCACCGCCGACATGGAGCGCAGCGACCTGCTCTCGGCCAACGGGGCGATCTTCGCCCCGCAGGGCGCCGCGATCAACGCGGTCGCCGCCGACGACGTGCGTGTGCTCGTCGTCGGCAACCCGGCCAATACGAACGCGCTCATCGCCAGCGCCCACGCGCCCGATGTTCCGGCCGACCGCTTCACGGCCATGACGCGGCTCGACCACAACAGGGCCGTCGCGCAGTTGGCGACGGCGACCCGTTCATCCGTCTCGTCCATCTCCCGGCTGACGATCTGGGGCAACCACTCCTCGACCCAGTACCCCGACCTCTCGCACACGCTCATCGACGGTGCGCCGGTGCGGGTGGAGCGCGAGTGGCAGACGGAGTCGTTCATCCCCACGGTGGCGAAGCGCGGCGCCGCGATCATCGCGGCCCGCGGCTCCTCGTCCGCGGCGTCCGCGGCGAACGCGGCCGTCGGCCACATGCACGACTGGGTGCTCGGCACCCCCGAGAACGACTGGACCTCCGCCGCCGTGGTGTCCCACGGTGAGTACGGGGTGCCGGCGGGTCTAATCAGCTCGTTCCCGGTCACCTCCGACGGCAGCGGCTACAGCATCGTGGAGGGCCTCGAGATCGACGACTTCTCGCGCGGCCGCATCGACGCATCCGCCGCGGAGCTTGTCGAGGAGCGCTCCGCGGTCGAGGCGCTCGGGCTGCTCTAGTTAGGCTTGGGGCGCACATTTCTCTCGAAGGGCACCCATGACGATCCGCGCGGCGGCAGACGGTTCAGCGCTCGGCAACCCCGGTCCTGCGGGCTGGGCCTGGTACGTCGACGACGACTGCTGGGCGGCCGGCGGCTGGAAGCACGCCACGAACAACCAGGGCGAGCTGATGGCCGTGCTGCAGTTCTTCCGGGCGACCGAGCACCTCGACGACGACCTGCTCATTCTCTGCGACAGCCAGTACGTCATCAACTGCATCTCGAAGTGGATGCCGGGCTGGAAGCGCAAGGGCTGGCGCAAGGCCGACGGCAAGCCGGTGATGAACGTCGAGCTGCTCAAGGAGATCGACGAGGCGATCGTTGGTCGCAGATACAGGTTCGAATGGGTCAAGGGTCACGCCAACCACCCCTTGAACGAGGCAGCGGATGCGCGGGCACGCGCGGCATCCGAGGCCTTCGCGCGATCGCGGCCGGTTCCCGCCGGTCCCGGCTGGGTGCGCCACGGCGATGCGGAGGCTGCGGCGCCCGCCGTCGCGTGGACGCCGGTCGCGGAGCCGGTGGCCCAGCCCGCACCCTCGCTGTTCTCCTTCGACGACGACGACGAGCAGCCGGCCCCGAGCGTTCCGGCGCCGACCGTGCCCGTGACCGCCCAGCTCGACGGCGCCCAGCTCGAGCGGCTGCGAGCGGCCGCCGCCCGCGCGGGGATCAGCGTCGAGCAGGCGCTCGCGAAGCTGGTCTGACGCGGCAGAGGAGCGACCGCGGCGCGATTCCTACGGGCAGGTGGTGCCGATCGCGCCGATCGCGTCCTGCACGCCCTCGGCGGAGGTCTGCATCGCCGCCTGGATCTCGAGGTCGGCCGGATCCGCCGCGTAGGCGTGGATCTTCTCGTCGAAGTCGGACAGGGCGGCCGTCGCGTCCTTCGCGAGCCGCTTCAGTTCGGCGTTGTCGACCCCGGCGGCGGACTTCTCGAAGTCGGAGGTGAGGGTGGTCACGTCGTCGGCGGCGGTCTCGGGGTCGGTGGCGAGGCTGCTCAGGCTGGCCTGGAGTTTGGTCGTTGTGGCGGTGACACCCGAGGCGAGAACGTCGCAGGCCTGCTCGGTGGTCTGGGCCGACGCGGCGGTGGATCCCATGGAACAGCCGGTCAGGGCGAGGGCTGCGAGGGCGAGGCCGGCGAAGGCGGTGCTGCGTCGTGAGGGGGCCACGAGTCTCCTTGGGGGTCTACGAGGCAGAATCGCCCGCTCGTCCAACCTATCGAGCGCGCCCTGCTGCCCCTAATCGGCGCGCCCCGAAGTGCGCCGCGCGGGCTAGTACCCGCTGAAGTAGTCGGCCGAGATGCGCTTCACACCACGGGTGCGCAGCGCCGAGCGGATGTCTGCGACCAGACCGGGGGGACCGGAGACGAAGGCGTGCCGGTCCGCGAGCGTCGGCACAGCGCTCTCGAGCAGCTCGCCGGTGATGCGGCCGCTCCCGGCCCAGCTCCAGTGGTCGGGAAGGTCGTGGGGCAGGGTCGGGCTCACCAGCACCACCGGAACGCCCGAGGTCGCGAGCAGGTCGGAGTAGCCGAGCTCCTCGTTGTCGCGTACCGCGTAGACGACGACCACGTCGCGCTTCGCGCCCACGGCGTGGTCGTGGGCGAGCTGGCTCGCGAAGGGGGTTATTCCGATGCCGCCGGCGACGAGCACGATCGGCGTCGTCAGGTCGCGCGGCAGGGTGAAGTCGCCGCCGATGCCGGTGGCGCGAATTCTCGAGCCCGGCTCCAGGTCGAGGAAGGCACGCTTGAAGCTCGAGGGCTTCTGCGGAACGGAGAGTGCGACCGTCAGTGGCCCGTCAGTGGTCGGCGCGGAGGAGATGCTGAAGATGCGCCTGCTTCCGCGGAAGTCGGCGCCGCGGTGCGGCACCGTGAGCTCGACGTACTGTCCGGCGGCGAAGGAGACCGGGCGGGAGGGCTGCAGCGACAGCTCCCAGGAGGTGGGCGTCAGCCGGCGTTTGCCGACGAACTCCAGGCGGATGCCGCGGCGCTGCCCGAAGGCGAAGGCCACGATGTTGCCCAGCACGAGGGCGAGCTCGGGCGAGCTGAAGACCGGGCCGATGTTGAAGGGCACGGCGAACAGCACGGCGACGAGCGCGGCCACCACGAGCTGCTGCCAACGGCGTGGGGGGAGTGTCAGCGGTTCGCTGAGCATAAAGCCGGCGAAGAACACGATCGGGAACGACGTGAAGGCGAGGGCGAGCGCCTCCCCGGTGCCCGCACCGTCGAGCACCTGCCGCACGACCACGATCGTCGTCGCGATCACAACGAACAGCAGCCCCAGTGGCAGACGGCGCGAGCGGTAGAGCACCAGGAAGGCGCCGATCGCGACGAGCGGGAGCAGCACTCCGGTGGCCACCCACCAGACGGCGAAGTTGAGCCCGAGCAGCGACACGACGACGGCGCCGATCGCGGCGGGGTTGAAGATGTGCCTCCCGCGGATCGCGAGCAGGTACTTCGAGGCGCTCGCGATCGTGGCCGCGAGGGCCACGCTGAGCAGGTCGTCGACCGCCGAGCTCGGGTAGAACAGGAAGAACAGCAGGAAACCGGTGATCAGCGACGACTCGGGGTGCGGCTTCACCCGGAGGATCAGCGCGAACAGCCAGCTCGTGGCCACCGTGACCGCCACCGCGACGACGGCGCTGGCCAGCAGGTCGACGGTGGGGAAGGCGAGCTGTCCGGCGAGCGACAGCACCAGGGCGAGCGCCGTGGTCAGGGCCAGCAGCACCAGCACCATGCGGTACATCGTGACCTTGCCGGTGAAGCGGTCGAGCAGGCGTCTCATGCGAAGAGGTCTCCATTCAGGGTGGGCGAGCTGTCTACTCGGCCGTCGGCGAACATCCGCACGTAGTCGAAATCGAAGTGCTCGGCGAGCACGGAGGGCTCGGCGAGGAAGAGCGCGGTGGCGAGGCCGTCGGCCTCGAGACCCGTGGCGGCGACCGCCCAGGTGGCGATCACCGAGCGCACCGGGAGCCCGGTGGTTGCGTCGATGATGTGGTGCAGACCGTCGCCCCAGGCCCGCCGGTTCGAGGCGGACGCGCAGAGCGAGCCGTTCGACAGCTCGACGACGCCGATCGCCCTCGTGCTGTCGAGCGGATGCTCCAGCCCGACCCGCAGGGGCACGTCGCCCCGGTGCACGATGTCTCCACTCGCGTCGATCACGAAGGCCGTGACGCCGCCCGCGGCCAGCACCCCGCCCACGATGTCGACGAGGTAGCCCTTGCCCGCCGCCCCCACGTCGAGCACCACGGGGCGCACGGTGGTGAGCTCGCGGCCGTTCCAGGCCACGGCGTCCTCCCAGCGCGGCACGACGGCGCGGTCGGGCCCGGCGCTCAGGCTGTAGGCGCGGTCGTAGCCCATGCTCTCGAGGGCGCGCCCGACGAGCGGGCTGACTGCCCCGTCCGTGGCCTCGTAGAGCCGGCGGTAGAGCTCGAGGAGCGGCGCGGCGTCTCCGGGCAGCTCGTAGCTTCCCGGTGTCGTCGCGATGCGGGTGACGAGGGAGTCCTCGCGGAATCGCGAGTATGCGCGGTCGAATGCCTCGACCCGGGCGTTCACCTGGTCGACGAGTGCGGCGGGCAGCGGCAGCTCGGTGTCGATCTGCCAGCGCGTACCGATCGCGTCGAACAGGTGGGTTGCGCGGCCGGGGCTAACTGGCAGCGTCGGCCTTGATGGCGTCGATGGCGTCGTTGAAGCCGGCGCTGGTGAGCGAGGAACCGGCCACCTTGTCGACGGAGATCTCGTCGATGCTCTTGCCGACCACCACATCGGCGATGCCGCCCGCGAACTCGCTCTGGTAGCGCTTGGAGTTGGGATTGTCGCCGTCTCCGACCGCCTCGACCTCGGTGATGATCCCGTCGGCGAGGGTCACGGTGACCTCGACGGTCTCGGTGCCGCCGGGGGAGGTGTAGTCGGCGCTCTCGGTGTAGGTGCCGTCGGTGTAGCCGCCGGCGGTCGCGGCGTCGTCCGCGCTGTCGGGGGCGGCGGACTCCGCGGTGCCCGAGTCAGTACCGGTGGTGGTCTCCTCGTCGGCGGCAGCGGTGCTGCAGCCGGCGAGAGCGCCCACGAGCGTCAGTCCGGTGAGGATGGCGAGGGGGTATTTGGCTCGTTGCTTGTTCATACAACTATCATCGCGTCCCTCCCGATGAATCGCCTATGCGACGACTGAAGAACCGGCGCATCTTCAGCTAGCCGAAACGCGGTGTTGTCACATGCCCCCCGTTCGGGGGCCGTGGGGCGGGTTTATGGTGAGCGGGTGCGTCGGGCTGGCGGCCGCATTGCGATCCGTGATGTGACTAAGGAATACCCGTGAGCAACAGTCCTGGCGTCGCCGTGACCCGAACGCCCCTCCGCGTCGTCTCCGTCATCCTCGCGGCGACCGGTCTCGTCGCCGCGTGCCTCTCGGCGGCGTCGCCCGCCGAGGCGTCGCCGTCGGCCTTCGCGGCCGGCCGGTACATCGTCACCCTCACGGATCCCGCCGTGTCCGGCTACGAGGGCGGCATCGGCGGCTATCCGGCGACCGCCCCAAGCGAGGGGGAGCAGCTCGACGCGCGCCGCGCGCCGGTGCAGGACTACAGCGCCCTGCTCGAGGACAGGCAGACCGCCGTCGCCGACGCGGCGGGCGTCGGCATCGACGTGTCGTACACGATGGCCGTCAACGGCTTCAGCGCCACGCTCTCGCCCGCACAGGCGGCCGACCTCGCCGCAGATCCGGCGGTGGCGCACGTGACACCCGACGAGATCGTGCACCCGGCCGCCACGACGGCTCCCGCCTTCCTCGGGCTCGACGGGGAGGACGGCGTCTGGGAGGAGATCGGGGGCGTCGAGAACGCCGGGCGCGGAACCGTGGTCGGGATCCTCGACACCGGCATCGCGCCGGAGAACCCGGCCTTCGCGGGTCGGCCGCTCGGTACAGCGCCCGGTGCGGAGCCGTACCTCGCCGCAGACGGGGTGATCACCTTCGTCAAGGGCGACGGCGACACCTTCTCCGGCTACTGCGAGGAGGGGGAGCAGTTCCCCGCCGGCTCGTGCAGCACCAAGATCGTCGGGGCGCGCTCCTACCTGAGCGACCGCAACCTGCCGCGGGGCGACGCCTCCGTGGGCGAGTACGACTCCCCGCGCGACGGCAGCGGACACGGCTCGCACACCGCCAGCATCGCGGCGGGCAACGCCGGCGTCGCCGCCGGGGTGCAGGGCCGCAGTTTCGGCGCGATCTCGGGCATCGCGCCGGCGGCGAGGATCGCCGCCTACAAGGTGTGCTGGTCGGGCCCCGACCCGCTCGTCACCTCCGATGACGGCTGCTCGACCACCGACATCCTCGCCGCCATCAACCAGTCGGTGAAAGACAGTGTCGACGTGCTCAACTACTCCATCGGCGGTCCGCCCGCGCAGACGACCTACTCGCCCACCGGCGCGGCCTTCCTCGGAGCGGCCTCGGCGGGCATCTTCGTCACGGCCTCCGCGGGCAACTCCGGTCCGGTCGCGTCCACCCTCGACAACGCGGCCCCGTGGATCACCACCGTGGCGGCGAGCACGATTCCGAGCTACTACGGCACCGTCACCCTCGGCGACGGGCAGTCGGTGGTGGGCGGATCGATCAGCGTGACCGCGCCGGTGACCGGTCGCCTCGTCACCGCCACGGCGGTGGCCGCGGCCGGGGCGGACCCGGCCAGGGCGGCGCTCTGCTATCCCGACACCCTCGACGCCTCCCTCCTGCCGGCCGCCGCGATCGTGGTGTGCGACCGCGGGGTGATCGACCGCAACGCGAAGTCCTCCGAGGTGAGGCGGGCGGGCGGCATCGCAATGGTGCTCACCAACCTCGGCCCCGGCTCGCTGGACGAGGACGCCCACACCATCCCCACCGTGAACGTCGACGCGGCATTCCGTGAGCGCATCCGGTCGTACGCCCAGACCCCGGGAGCCACCGCCACCCTGACCGCCGGCGGTGCGGAGCCGTCGAGCCCGCAGCTTGCCCCCTTCTCCTCGCGCGGCCCGGTGCTCGCCGACGGCGGCGACATCCTCAAGCCCGACCTGACGGCGCCGGGGGTGGCGATCCTCGCCGCGGGGGCCAATGCCGCGGGCGGCGCTCCCTCGTTCGAGTTCCTCAGCGGAACGTCGATGGCCAGCCCGCACATCGCGGGACTCGCCGCGCTCTACCTGGGCGAACGCCCCTCGGCGACCCCGGGAGAGGTCAAGTCGGCGATGATGACCACGGCCCGCGACACGGTGGACGCCGAGGGCGCCGCCACGCGCGACCCCTTCGCGCAGGGCGCCGGGCAGGTAGACCCCACGGAGTTCTTCGACCCGGGGCTGCTCTACCTCAACGGGCCGGAGGACTGGCGCGCCTACCTGCAGGGCATCGGCTACGACCTGGGCGTACAGCCGGTCGACGCGAGCGACCTCAATCTCGCATCGATCTCGGTCGGAACCCTCGCCTCGTCGCAGACCGTCACGCGCCGCGTCACCTCGACCCGGGCCGGGGAGTTCACCGCATCGATCGAGGGTCTGTCCGGCATCCGCGCGGTCGTGCAGCCGCCCGTGATCGGCTTCGCCGCAGCGGGGGAGACGAAGTCCTTCACCGTGACACTCACCAGGACGGATGCGCCGCTCGACGTGTTCGCGACCGGCTCGCTGCTGTGGACCTCGGGCGACACCGTGGTGCGCAGTCCCCTCGCGGTGCGGCCCGCCGCTCTCGCCGCCCCCGCAGCCGTGGAGGGCACGGGCGAGTCGGGCTCGGTCTCGGTGTCGGTGACGCCGAAGGGCGACGGGGCGATCCCGCTCTCCACGACCGGCCTCACCCGGGCGGTGCTGCTCGACGACCCGAGCGGCGCGTTCGCCGACCACTCCGGCCAGGGCGGCGTCGGCGAGAGCGTCAGCTACCGCACCACGGTCGGCCCCGGGGCGGAGCTCGCGCGCTTCGACCTCGACGGGCTCGACCCGAACACCGACCTCGACCTCAGCGTCTACCGGCTCGACGCAGCGGGGGAGCGGGTCGCCGGCTGGGAGTCCGCCACCGTCGAAGCGGATGAACGGGTCGACCTGGCTGCGCCCGTCGCCGCCGACTACGAGGTCGTCGTCGCCGTCGCCACGGCGAGTCCCGCCGCGAGCTGGGACCTCGCCGTCGCCACGGTGCTGCCCGGTGGGAGCCCGCTCGTTCTCGACCCTCCGGTTCTCGCGGGGGTGGAGGGCGTCGACTCGACCTTCACCGCCTCGTGGGCCGGACTTCCGCCCCGGTCCACCTGGGTGGGCGTGGTCGGCTACGGCGAGAGCGGTGTCGCCACCGTGGTGCAGGTGGAGACCGGAGGCGAGGTGCCGCCGCCCGATCCGGTGCCGCCCGTGAACCTGACGGCGCCGAGCATCGCGGGCAGCCCGCGAGCCGGGTCCACGCTCGTGGCCGTTCCCGGCGAGTGGGACGGGCAGTGGCTCGAGTTCTCGTACCAGTGGCGGGCGAACGGCGCGGTGATCCCCGGCGCGACCGGTCCCGGCTACGAGGTCGTGGCGGGCGATGCGGGCGCGGTGATCACCGTGGAGGTCTCGGCCGGTGTCGGCGACGGGCCACGGGCATCCGCTGTGTCGGCGGGTCTCACCATCGTCTTCGCCTCGACGACGACGGTCTCGCTCGACCGCAACGCGGCCCGGCCGGGGCAGACGGTGCTGGCCACCGTCACGGTGGTCAGTGCGGCGACGTCGCCGCCCACCGGCACCGTCACCGTGGTGGTGAACGGGAAGAGCGTTCCGGTCGTGCTGGCCGTGACCGATCGGGGACGGGTGGTCGTGCGGCTGCCCGCGCTGCCGAGCGGCATCTGGGGGGTGAGCGCCGTCTACTCGGGGGACTCCGCCGTCGCCGGCTCGCGCAGCGCCGCGACCCCGATCTGGATGTTCTCCTGATCGCGAACGATCCACAGATCACGCGCAGGTTTCCGCGTGTAACGGATTTGTAAACAGTCCTAACGAATTGGTGCGGAGTCTTGCGGCACGGGGGTTCGTAAGGTTCACTAACAAACAAGCTTTTCCCGAATCACCACCACAGTTCGTCCCGCACCACAGAATCTCCGCGCGCCCGCGTCGAGAGGAATCACGTTCACGAGTGAGGAAATTATGAAGAACTCCTTCCGGATCGGCGCTGTCGTTGCGACAGCCGCGATCGCATCCCTGGCACTGAGCTCCTGCGGGTTCAGCAACTCCTCATCGGGTGGCGACGACGCCAGCTCGATCGACCTGCTCGTCCCCTCCTACTCCGACGGCACCCAGGGACTCTGGGAAGACGTGATCGCCGGCTTCGAGAAGGAGAACCCCGACATCACGGTGAACCTCGAGGTGCAGTCCTGGGACAACCTGAACGACGTCGTCACCACCAAGGTGCAGGGCGGCAAGGCCCCCGACATCATGAACGGCGGCCCCTTCGCCGGCTTCGCGGCCGACGACCTGCTCTACCCGGTCGACGAGGTCGTCTCCTCCGAGACCGCGGCCGACTTCCAGCCCTCGTTCGTCGAGAGCGCCTCGGTGGGCGACACGCAGTACGGACTGCCGCTCATCGCCTCGTCGCGCACCCTCTTCGTCAACAACGACCTGCTCGAGCAGGCCGGCGTCGAAGCGCCCACCACCTGGGACGAGCTGCTCGCAGCGGGCAAGGCGATCAACGCCCTCGGCCTGCCGAGCACCTACGGCTACGGCCTCCCGCTCGGCTCCGAAGAGGCCCAGGCCGAGTCGGCCATCTGGTTCATGGGCGGCGGTGGAACCTTCGGCGACGCCGACGCGATCACTATCGACACCCCCGAGAACCTCGAGGCCGCCGAGTTCATCCAGAAGATGGTCGACGAGGGCGCCACCCAGCCCGACGCCGGAGCCACCGACCGCACGCCGCTCATCGACGTGTTCATCCAGGGCAACATCGGAATGATCGAGGGCCTGCCGCCCACCGTCGGCCAGATCGCGGAGAAGAACCCCGACCTGAACTACTCGATGGTGCCGATCCCCACCAAGACCGGTGACGCCTTCACGCTCGGCGTGGCCGACCACCTGATGGCGTTCAAGAACGACGACGACAAGAAGGAGGCGATCACCAAGTTCTTCGACTACTTCTACACGCCCGAGGTCTACGTGAACTGGGTCACCACCGAGGGCTTCCTGCCCACCACCGTCTCCGGTGGCGAGCAGCTCGCCGACGATGCCGACCTCAAGGTCTTCCTCGACGCGCTCCCCGACGCCCAGTTCTACCCGAGCACCAACCCGAACTGGTCGGCGACCGACGCGGCGTTCAAGAGCCTCGTGGGACAGCTCGCCCAGGGCAAGGACCCGCAGGCCGTCCTCACCGAGATCCAGGCCAAGTCCGACGAGGGCTGACCGGGGCCTCCCGCATAACCGACGGAAGCACACAACACCGAAATGAGCACGATGACTCAGCAGTCGACGGTCAGCGAGAGCACGGCCACGGCGGAGGCGACCCCCGGTCGCCCCCGCCGTGGGGCCGGGCGCTCGGGCAAGGACCTGGTGATGGCGCTCCCCTGGATCGCGCCGGCCCTCGTGCTCATCTTCGGTGTTGTGCTGTTCCCGGCCGGAGTGATGTTCTACAACTCCACCCGCGACATCAGCCAGTCGGGCGTCGACCGCGGCCCCGCGGGCTTCGCGAACTACCAGACCTTGCTCGACTTCGAGCCGATCTGGGGCGTTCTCGGCCGCACCTTCATCTGGGTGGTGGCCGTGGTGGTCTTCACCGTGCTGATCTCCCTCGCCCTGGCACAGCTGCTCAACAAGGCGTTCCCGGGCCGCCAGCTGGTGCGCATGGCGGTCATCATCCCCTGGGCGGCGAGCGTGGTCATGACCACCCTCGTCGTCTACTACGGCCTCGACCCCTTCTACGGCATCATCAACGAAGCCCTCGTGCAGCTCGGCATCATCGACACCCCGTACGGCTGGACCAAGAACGCGGCCTCCGCCTTCTCCTGGTCGATCGGCATCGCGGTGTTCGTGTCGCTGCCGTTCACCACGTACACGATCCTCGCCGGGCTCCAGACCCTGCCGGCGGATGTCTTCGAGGCCGCCAAGATGGACGGCGCCGGCCGCATCCGCACCTACGTCTCGATCGTCCTCCCGCAGCTGCGCAGCGCGCTCGCCGTGGCGATCCTCATCAACATCATCAACGTCTTCAACTCCCTGCCGATCCTCAAGGTGATGACCGGCTCCATCCCCGGCTACGACGCCGACACGGTGATGACCCTGATCTTCAAATACATCCAGACCGACCACAAGATCGACGTGGCGAGCGCCCTGAGCGTCGTCGGGTTCCTCATCGTGCTGGTCATCGTCGCCATCTACGTGCGCGTCGTCAAGCCGATGAAGGAGGTGTGACATGACCGTCACCGCCCCAGCCCCCGCCCCCCAGACCACGCCGGCCCCGCAGGTCGTGCACGCCCCCCGCCGTCGCCGGTTCACTGCCGACCAGGTGGGGGTGGGAACCGTCGTCTGGCGCATGATCGCCGGACTCGTGGTCCTCCTCGTCTTCGTGGCGCCCTACGCCATCATGTTCGTCAGCTCGCTGAAGTCGAAGAGCGAGATCCTGCAGGTTCCCCCCACCTTCATCCCCACCGAGTGGCACCCCGAGAACTACTTCACGATGTGGTCGACGCCGGAGACCCCGCTGGTGCAGAACCTCATCTCCACGATCATCATCGCGGTGTTCGCCACGCTGCTGGTGCTGGCCGTCGCGCTGCCCGCCGCCTACTACACGGCGCGGTTCCGCTTCCCCGGTCGCCTGATCTTCCTCTTCCTGGTCATCATCACGCAGATGCTGCAGCCGGCCGTGCTCACCTCCGGCCTGTTCCGCGAGTTCCAGTTCCTCGGCATCAGCGACACCTGGCTGGCGATGATCCTGATCAACGCGGCCTTCAACCTGTCGTTCGCCGTGTGGATCATGCACAGCTTCTTCGCGGGCGTGCCGAAGGAGATCGACGAGGCCGCCCAGCTCGACGGCGCCGGCCGCTTCACCGTGCTCTTCCGCATCAACCTGCCCCTGGTCTGGCCGGGCATCGTCACCGCGATCGTCTTCACCTTCGTCTCCTGCTGGAACGAGTTCGCGGCCTCGCTGGTGATCCTGTCCACCGCGGGCAACCAGCCGCTCTCGGTCGCCCTCACCAAGTTCGTCGGCCAGTACGCCACCAGCTGGCAGTACGTCTTCGGCGTCTCCATCGTGGCGATCGTGCCCGTGGTCATCCTCTTTATGCTCATCGAGAAGCGCCTCGTGGGCGGGCTGACCGCGGGGAGCGTGAAGTAGTCGTGACCGGCCCGTTCCTGCAGGGCAGGAGCGCCGGCGGCCTCTCACCGGGACGGGTGCTGCGCCCGAGCACCAAGGTGCTCCCCGAGCACGCGCGGGGCCACAACCGCTCGCTCGTGCTGCAGACCCTCTACCGCGCAGGGCAGCAGAGCCGCGCGGACATCTCCCGCTTCACCGGCCTCACCCGGGTCACCATCTCCGACCTCGTGGCCGAGCTCATCACCGAGGGCCTCGTTGTGGAGACCGGGCAGCGGGAGGACGCGCGCCCCGGCAAGCCGGCCACCCTGCTCGACCTCAACCGCAGCGCATTCCAGATCATCGGCATCGACCTCAGCGGCCACGCGGTCTTCCGCGGGGCGGTGCTCGACCTCGACGGCCGGCTGATCGAGCGCGCGGAGCTCCCGCTCGCCGCGGAGACGGGGGCGGATGCCGTGGAGACGGTGATCACGCTCGTCGAGACCCTGATCGCCTCGACGACACTCCCGATCCTCGGTATCGGCGTCGGATCGCCCGGCGTCGTCGATCTGGCGGGGGTGGTGCTCACGGCGCCCAACCTGCACTGGACGGCCGTGCCGCTGCAGCAGATCCTCGGCGACCGCTTCCAGCTGCCCGTGCTCGTGGCGAACGACGCGAACGCGGCCGCGCTCGCCGAGCACAGCTTCGGCGACGCCTCCAGCGACATGATGCTGGTGAAGGTGGGACAGGGTGTGGGCGCCGGTCTCCTGCTCGACGGCACACCCCTCTTCGGCAGCCGCTTCGCCGCGGGCGAGATCGGCCACGTCGTCGTCGGAACGGACGGCGGAGCCGCCTGCGTCTGCGGCAAGAACGGCTGCCTGGAGACCTGGCTCTCCGCCCCGAGACTCGACGCGGCCCTGTCGGAGGCCGTCGCATCCGCTGACCGCACCACCATCCTGCGTGAGGCGGGCCAGCGCCTCGGCATCGCCCTCGCCCCCATCGTCGGCGCCCTCAACCTCGCGGAGGTCGTGCTGAGCGGTCGCACCGAGCTGCTCGACGGTCCACTCGCCGAGGCGGTCGTCGAGACGCTCCGTGCGCGCACGATGGCGGAGTTCCACGGCGCACTCACCCTGCGCATGTCGACACTCGGCGACGACATCGTGATGCGCGGGGCCGCCGTGATGGTGCTGTCCGCGCAGCTGGGCGTCTCGTGACGGCGGTGCGGATCGGCGTCGACGTCGGGGGGACCAAGACCGAGGCGGTCGTTGTGGCGGATGACGGCGCCGTTCTCGAGAGGGTGCGGTTGTCGACCGGCTTCGGAGCCGAGGCGGTGATCGAGTCGACCATCGCCGCGGTCACCGCGCTCGCCGAGGCCGCCGGCTTCCGCCTCGACGACATCGGCACCATGGGCGTCGGCATCCCCGGCGCGGTGGACTCGGCGACCGGCCGGGTGTCGCACGCGCTCAACCTCGGACTCGAGCAGCTCGAGCTGGGGACCGAGCTCGCCGCCCGGCTCGGAACCCTCGTGCGCGTGGAGAACGACGTGAACGCCGCCGCCCTCGGCGCCTTCCACCTGCTCGAGCAGCCCGACACGGCATCGATGGCCTACCTGAATCTCGGCACCGGCCTCGCCGCCGGCCTCGTGCTGCGCGGCGAGCTCTGGCGGGGCGCCCGCGGGGGCGCCGGTGAGATCGGGCACATCCTGATCGACCCGAGCGGCCCCCTCGACCTCGACGGCCAGGCCGGCGCGCTCGAGGCGATGGCCTCGGGCTCCGGCATCGCCCGCCAGTGGGCGCGCGGGGGCGACAACGCGGTCTCCGCGGTTCTCGATGCGGCGGATGCGGGGGAGCCCGAGGCGGTGCAGATCCGCCGTCGGCTCTTCGAGGGCGTCGCGGGCTCCGTGCGCATCCTCGTTCTCACCGTCGATGTCGACCTCGTCGTCATCGGCGGCGGCATCAGCTCCCTCGGCGCCCGCGTGCTCGACGGGGTCGACGCCATCTTCGCCGACTGGTCGGCGAACTCGACGTTCATCCAATCGCTCGCGCTCGCCGACCGGGTACGGCTCCTGCCGTCGCACGCCCCCGTCGCCGCGCTCGGCGCCGCATACCTAGGAGGAATCTGAATGGCAGAAGTAGTGATCGTCAGCACCGTCGACGAGGCGGGGGAGATCGCGGCCGACGCGATCGCGCCGCTCGTCGAGAGTCGCCCCGAAGCCGTGCTCGGTCTCGCGACCGGCTCCACCCCGCTGTCGACGTGGCGCGCGCTCGCCGCGCGATCGCTCGACCTCTCGCGAGTGCGCGGATTCGCGCTCGACGAGTACGTCGGCCTGCCCGCCGGCCATCCGGAGAGCTACCGCGCGGTGATCACGCGGGAGGTGGTGGAGCCGCTCGGGCTCACCCCGTCGCTGGTGCGGGTGCCCGCGGACGACGGCGAGCCCGTGTCCGGCGCGGGCGAGCGCTACGAGCGCGACATCCTCGCGGCGGGCGGCATCGACCTGCAGATCCTCGGCATCGGGCGCACCGGCCACATCGGCTTCAACGAGCCCGGCTCCTCGCTCGCGTCGCTCACGCGGGTGAAGACCCTCACCGAGCAGACGCGCATCGACAACGCGCGCTACTTCCCGTCGGTCGACGACGTGCCGACGCACTGCATCACGCAGGGGCTCGGCACGATCCTGCGCGCGCGGCACCTGGTGCTGCTCGCGTTCGGCGAGGCGAAGGCCGCGGCGGTCGCCGCCGCCCTGGAGGGTCCGGTCTCCGCGTCGACACCCGGCTCGGTGGTGCAGCTGCACCCGCGTGTGACCGTGATCGTCGACGAGGCGGCGGGATCCCAGCTCGTGCACGCGGACTACTACCGCTACGCCTGGGCCAACCGCCTCGACTGGGAGAAGTAGCGCGGCAGGCTAGAAGCGCAGACCGTTCGCCCACACCTCGGAGAAGCTCCAGTCGTTCTCGAGCAGCACGGCGTCGGCGGCGAACCCCGGCGCGAGCAGACCGTGGCGGTGGTGCAGTCCGAGCGCCCGGGCAGGGGTGAGGGTGAGTGCCTTCACCGCGGCGCTCGGCGCCACGCCCGCGCGCTCGATCGCCAGGCGCAGCGCCACGTCCTGCGTCAGCGTGGAACCCGCGATCGTCGAGGTGCCCTCGAGCAGCGCGAGCCCGTCGCGCACGGTCACCCGCAGCGATCCGAGATCGTAGTCGCCGTCGTCGGCACCGGCGGCGGCCATCGCGTCGCTGATCAGAGCCACGCGGCCGGCGGCCGAGGCGAAGACCATCGCGGCGACATCCGGGTGCACGTGCTCGCCGTCGAGGATCAGCTCGATGGTGACGCGGTCGTCCTCGAAGGCGGCGACGAGCGGGCCGGGGGCCCGGTGGTGGATCCCGGGCATGGCGTTGAAGGCGTGCGTCACGATCCGTGCGCCCCGGTCGAAGGCCTCCCTGGTCTGCTCGAAGGTCGCCTCGGTGTGGCCGACGGCCACGACGACACCGGCCTCCACCAGCACGTCGATCGCCTCGAGCGCGTTCGGCAGCTCCGGCGCGAGGGTGATCTGGCGCAGCGTGCCGCGGGCGGCCTCGAGCAGGTCGTCGACGGCGGCCGGGGTCGGCTCGCGCAGGAAATCGGGGTTGTGCGCGCCCGGCTGGCCGGGCGAGAGGAACGGCCCCTCGAGGTGGGAGCCGAGCACGAGCGGGTCGGCGTCCGCGATGTCCGCGATCTCGCCGAGGCTGGTGCGCAGGGTGGCGATCGGGTTCGCGACCAGGCTGATCACCGAGCGGGTGGTGCCGTGTGCGCGGTGGGTCGCCAGGGCGCCGCCGATCGCGGCCGGCCCGTCGTCGAAGGAGAAGCCGCCGCCGCCGTGCCCGTGCAGGTCCATGAAGCCGGGAACGAGCCAGCGCCCGGCCACGTCGATGCGGTGGTGCTCGCGGGGAGCCCTGCCGCTGCCGACGGAGATGATGGTGTCGCCGTCGACGATCATCCAGAAATCGTCGACCTGCCCGTGGGCGTCGAGCTTGCGGGCGTGTTCGAACAGCGTGCTCATGGCCACAGCTTAGGCAGCGCGACGCCTCCCCGTCACTATGGCGAGTCCGTTTCGGCTACTTGAAGATGATCGTGCGGGCGGCATCCAGCAGCACACGGTGCTCGGCGAACCACTTGACGGCCTGGGTGAGCGTGCGGCTCTCCTCGTCCTGGCCGATCGCGACGAGCTCGGACGCGCTGCGGGAGTGGTCGACGCGCACGACGTTCTGTTCCACGATCGGCCCCTCGTCGAGGTCGCTGGTCACGAAGTGCGCCGTCGCGCCGATCAGCTTCACCCCGCGCGCGTGCGCCTGCTTGTAGGGGTTCGCGCCCTTGAAGCCGGGGAGGAAGGAGTGGTGGATGTTGATGGCCCGTCCTTCGAGGGCCGCGCAGAGCTCGGGGGAGAGGATCTGCATGTACCGGGCGAGCACGACCAGCTCGATGTCGTACTGCTCCACCACCTCGAGGATGCGGTCCTCGAGCGCGAGCTTCTGGCCGGGGCTCGTGACCGGGTGCGCCTCGAAGGGGACCCCGTAGAACGACGCGAGGTCTTCCAGGGCGTCGTGGTTGCTGAGCACCAGCGGCACGTCGATGGGCAGTTGGCCCGCGCGCTGGCGGTAGAGCAGGTCGTTGAGGCAATGGCCCGCCTTCGACACCAGCACGAGGGTGCGCAGCGGGCGGCCGACGACGTCGAGCTGCCAGGTCATCGCGTAGCGGTCGGTCACCGGCGCGAGCGCCGCTTCGAAGGCCTCCCGGGTCGCGTCGGACTCCACCTGCAGCCGCATGAAGAAGGTCCCCGTGTCGTCGCTCGAGAACTGCTGCGACTCGGTGATGTTGCCGCCGGCCTCGACGATCGCGCCGCTGATGGCGTGCACGATCCCCGATCGGTCTTCGCAGACGAGCGTGAGGATCCAGTGGGTCGAGATGTCAGTCACGGCTCCAGAGTATTCTGGAAAAGCGACCCCTCTTGTACGCGGGTCGCCCGTCGCCGCGCCTGGCCACCAATTCTCGAACGGAATCCCTCCCGTTGTCCTCTGCTCAGCCGTCTTCATCCGCCCCCGCCGCCTTCCCCTGGGTCGGCCTCCTCGTGCTCGCCGGTGCGATCTTCGTGTCGGTGACGAGCGAGTTCCTGCCCACCGGACTGCTGCCCGACATGGCCGGCGAGCTCGGGGTGTCGGAGTCGCGCATCGGCCTGCTGGTCACGATCTTCGCCGGCACGGTGGTGCTCACCACCACGCCGCTGGCGGCGCTGACCCGGCGCTACTCGCGCAAGTACCTCGTGGTCGCCGTGCTGATCGTGGTCGCCACCGGCAACATCCTCGCGGCCGTCGCTCCGAGCTACGAGATCCTCATCGGCGCGCGCATCATCGGCGGTCTCGCGCACGGCCTGTTCTGGGCGGTCGTCGGCGCCTATGCAGCGCACCTCGTGCCCAAGCACCAGATCGGCCGCGCGGTCGCGATCACCAGCGGCGGAGGCACCGCGGCCTTCGTGCTCGGCGTGCCGCTCGGCACCGCGCTCGGCCACGCGCTGGGCTGGCGTCTCGCCTTCGCCGTCATCGGCGGCGTGGTGATCGTGCTCGCGGTACTCGTTCTGCGCTTCCTGCCCGCGGTGAACCACCACGTGCCGCTCAGCACCGGCGAGATCGCAGTGCCGGCGCGCAAGGACCGCAGTCTCCCCGGTGTGGTGATCGTGCTCGCGATCATCATCATCGTGATGACCGGCCACTACCTCTACTACACCTACATCACACCGTGGCTGATCGGCCCCGGCGGCTTCGACGGGGACACCATCCCCGTGCTGCTCTTCCTCTTCGGCGGCGCCGGCGCCATCGGGCTCGTTCTGGCCGGGCTGGTGAGCGACCGCTTCCCGCGCGGCGGTCTCGTTGTGGCGACCTCGGTGGTCGCGGCGTCGGTGCTGGCGGTCGGCCTGTTCTCGGGTTCCCAGGTGATCGTGATCGTGGCGTTCGTGCTCTGGGGCGTCGCCTTCGGCGGAGTGCCCGCGATGCTGCAGACCCGGATGCTGCACACCGCCTCGGTGCGTGTGCGGGATCTCGCATCCGCTCTCTACACAACGGCCTTCAACTTCGCCATCGGTTTCGGCGCGCTGATCGGCGGGCTGCTGCTCGACGGCTCCGGGCTCGTTGTGCTGCCGTTCTGGAACGCGGTGCTCCTCGCCGTCGGCGTGGTGTTCATGCTCGTGTCGAACGTCTGGCTGGTGGCGCGGGCGCGCAAGCCGCGCGTGCGCTGACGCGACAGGCCCCGCTCCTCCTGTCGGGGGAACGGGGCCTGTCGGGCGGCGGGCCGGTCTGCTAGCCCATGTGCACCGCGTCGGCGTTCTTCAGCAGATCCTCCCTGGACGGGCGGATGAGGAAGAACGCGATCGGGGACGCGACCAGCATCAGGGCGGCCGCGCAGACGAACGCGGCGGAGTATCCGCTGACGAGCGAGCCAAACTGCGCCGTGGGCGACGTCGGGTTGTCGGCCAAGTAGCTCGCGATCGCCGAGGTGTAGAGCGCGGTGAACAGCGCGGTGCCGATCGAGCCGCCGATCTGCTGGGTGGCGGTGACCGCGGCGCTCGCGACTCCCGCGTCGTGGTTCTCGACGCCGGCCAGCGCCACGTTCTGCAGCGGCACGAAGATCGAGCCGAGGCCGATGCCGAGCACGATGAGGCCGGGGAGCACCTCGAGCACGTAGTTGCCCTCGACGGTGATGAACGAGAGGTAGAACAGTCCGGCGGCGGCGAGGATCGGGCCGACCGTCATCGGCAGACGCACGCCGATCCTCGGGAGCACGTTCGAGAGCACGGGCACCGTGATCATGATGACCGCGGTCATCGGCAGCGAGGCGAGGCCCGACTGCAGCGGCGAGTAGCCCAGCACGATCTGGAAGTAGAAGATCAGGAAGAGCAGGCCGCCGAGCAGCGCGGCGCCGGTGAGCGTCGAGACGAGGAACGCGCCGCCGCGCACCTTGTTCACGATGACGCGCAGCGGCAGCAGCGGGTTCGACACGTGGGACTCGACGAGCACGAAGGCGGCGAGCAGGATCACACCGGCGACGAGCAGCGCGATGGTGTCGAAGCGGGCCCAGCCCTCCTCGGCGCGGGAGAACCCGAACACGAGGGATGCGAGGCCGGCGACCACCAGGATCGTGCCGGGGATGTCGTACTTCGTGTTGCCGTGCGCGCGGCTCTCCGTCATGAAGACGAGCGAGCCGATGATCGCGACGACCGCGATCGGCACGTTCACGAGCAGGCACCACTCCCAGCTGGCGTACTCCGCGAGCGCGCCGCCGAGCAGCAGGCCGACGGCCGCGCCGCCGCCGCCGATCGCGCCGAAGACGGCGAAGGCCTTGATGCGCTCCGTGCCGCTGGGGAAGGTGATGGTGAGGATGGCGAGCGCGGCCGGGGCGAGCAGCGCGGCGAAGACACCCTGCAGGGCGCGTGCGGCGAGCAGCATCTCGGTGTTGACGGCGAGTCCGCCGATCGCCGAGGCGACGGCGAAGCCGATCATGCCCACGATGAAGGAGCGCTTGCGGCCCCAGTAGTCGGCGACGCGGCCGCCGAGCAGCAGGAGCGAGCCGAAGGCGAGGGCGTAGATGGTGACGACCCAGGTGCGGTCGCCGTCGCTCATGCCGAGCTCGATCTGGGCGTCGGGCAGGGCGATGTTGACGATGGTTCCGTCGAGGATGACCATCAGCTGGGCGAGCGCGAGAACCGCGAGAAGCCACCAGCGGTGGGTGGGAGAAGTGGTGGGCTGCTGCTGGGCGGCAGGCGTGGTTGTTGCCATTTCGGGAGCGGGATCCTTGTCGTACGAACTAGTTGGTTGGGTTATGTATGATTCTAACCATGAGAAGTGACGGAGAAGCAACACGGGCCAGAATTCTCGATGCCGCGGCCCACGAGTTCGCCGAGCACGGCCTCGCCGGCGCCCGGGTCGACCGCATCGCCGCATCGGCGAGCGCGAGCAAGGAGAGGCTCTACGCCTACTTCGGCGACAAGCGCTCGCTCTTCGTGGCCGTGCTCACCGACCACATGCGCGACATCACGGAGTCGATGCCGATCTCGGCAGACGACCTCCCGGGTTTCGTCGGCGGCATCTTCGACTTCGCCCACTCGAACCCGGAGCACTTCCGCATGATGCAGTGGGCGAAGCTCAGCGGCGACCTCGACCTGCTCCCCGAGGTGCCCGCCTCCGTCATGGAGCGCGACGCGCGCGTGATCGGCGAGGCGCAGCAGCGCGGCCTCGCCGACCCCGCCTGGTCGCCGAGAGAGCTGTTCGGCCTGCTGTTCGCGCTCGCGACCTCCGAGGTCTTCTTCCCCCTGTCGGAGGCCTCGCCGGCCGACGCCGTGAGCAAACGGGCGGCCGTCGTGCGCGCGGCGGCGAAACTCATCGCCGTGCCCGAGACGGACGTCCGGTAGACTCTCCCCGTCGCAACTGGCGTTGAGATGGGTAACCATCAGGGAGCGAAGTTCCACACGATTTGGCCGTACGCCTGGGCCGAGCGGATACCTTTAACCTGTCCGTTCGCCACGCAAGGAGCACCGCCAGTGACCAACTCGTTCAACTCACCGCTGTCCGAAGTCGATCCCGAGATCGCCCTCGTCCTCGAGCAGGAGCTCGGCCGCCAGCGCGGCACCCTCGAGATGATCGCGAGCGAGAACTTCGTTCCGCGCGCCGTGCTCGAGGCCCAGGGCTCCGTGCTCACCAACAAGTACGCCGAGGGCTACCCGGGACGCCGCTACTACGGCGGCTGCGAGTTCGTCGACGTCGCGGAGTCGCTCGCCATCTCCCGCGCGAAGAGCCTGTTCGGCGCCGCGTACGCGAACGTGCAGCCCCACTCCGGCGCCTCCGCCAACGCCGCGGTGCTCGCCGCGATCGCGAGCCCCGGCGACCGCATCCTCGGCCTCGAGCTCGCCCACGGCGGACACCTCACCCACGGCATGAAGCTCAACTTCTCCGGCAAGCTCTACGAGGCGCACGCCTACGGCGTCGACCCCGACTCCTTCCTCGTCGACATGGACGTCGTTCGCGAGAAGGCGCTCGAGACCCGCCCGCAGGTGCTCATCGCCGGATGGAGCGCCTACCCGCGCCAGCTCGACTTCGAGGCCTTCCGCGCCATCGCCGACGAGGTCGGCGCCAAGCTCTGGGTCGACATGGCGCACTTCGCCGGACTCGTCGCCGCGGGCCTGCACCCGAACCCCGTGCCCTTCGCCGACGTCACCTCGTCGACCGTGCACAAGACCATCGGCGGACCGCGCTCGGGCTTCATCCTGAACAACGACCTCGAGATCCAGAAGAAGATCAACTCCAACGTCTTCCCCGGCCAGCAGGGCGGGCCGCTCATGCACGTGATCGCCGCCAAGGCCACCGCGTTCAAGCTCGCCGCCGAGCCCGAGTTCAAGGACCGCCAGGAGCGCACCATCCGCGGCGCCCAGATCCTCGCCGAGCGCCTCACCGCGCCCGACGCGAAGGCGGCGGGCATCGACGTGCTCACCGGCGGCACCGACGTGCACCTCGTGCTCGTCGACCTGCGCAACTCGGCCATCCACGGCCAGGACGCGGAGGACATCCTGCACTCGGTGGGCATCACCGTGAACCGCAACGCGGTGCCCTTCGACCCGCGCCCGCCGATGACCCCCTCGGGCGTGCGCATCGGCACCCCGGCGCTGGCCACCCGCGGCTTCGGCGACGTGGAGTTCACCGAGGTCGCCGACATCATCGCGACCGCGCTGAAGCCCACCCCCGACGTGGCGGCACTGCGCGCCCGCGTGCTGAAGCTCACCGACGGCTTCCCGCTCTACGAGGGACTCACGAGCCCCGGATCCTGGGCGTAACCCACGATGACCGCAACACGACTCGACGGCGTCGCCACGGCATCCGCTGTCAAGAACGAACTGAAGTCCCGCATCGAGGCGCTGAAGGCGACGGGCGTGACGCCCGGGCTGGGCACGCTGCTCGTCGGCAGCGACCCGGGCAGCCTCTCGTACGTGGCGGGCAAGCACCGCGACTGCGCCGAGGTGGGCATCGAGTCGATCCGCGTCGACCTGCCGGAGACGGCGACAGCGGATGAGGTGCGCGCCGCGATCCAGGGGCTCAACGAGAACCCCGCGGTCACCGGCTACATCATCCAGCTGCCGCTGCCGGCGGGACTCGACGAGAACGCCATGCTCGAGCTGATGGACCCCGACAAGGACGCCGACGGACTGCACCCGACCAACCTCGGGCGTCTCGTGCTCGGCGTGGCCGGTGAGCTCGACTCGCCGCTGCCCTGCACCCCGGCCGGCATCGTCGAGATGCTCGAGCGCTACGACGTGCCGATCGCCGGGAAGCACGTGGTCGTGATCGGGCGCGGGCTCACCGTCGGGCGTCCCCTCGGACTCCTGCTCACCCGCAAGGGACTCGATGCCACCGTCACGCTGACCCATTCGCGCACCGTCGACCTGGAGTCGCACGTGCGCCAGGCCGACATCGTCGTCGCCGCGGTCGGTGTCGCCGGTCTCGTGCAGGCGTCGTGGCTGAAGCCGGGCGCCGCCGTTCTCGACGTGGGCATCACCCGCGTGGTGAACGAGGAGACCGGCAAGGCGCGCCTCGTCGGCGACGTCGACCCGGCCGCGGCCGAGGTGGCGGGCTTCCTGTCGCCGGTTCCCGGTGGAGTGGGGCCGATGACGCGGGCGATGCTGCTGGTCAACGTGGTTCAGGCGGCGGAGCGGGCGGCAGCGCATGCCTGAGCATCCCGCGGTCGTGCGCGTCGAGGCCGCCCTCGCGGAGGCCGGCGTCGTCACGCAGGTGGTCTGGCTCGACGGCGCCGCCAAGACGGCCGTGCAGGCCGCCGAGGCGCTCGGAATCGAGGTGGGCGCCATCGCGAACTCGCTGGTGTTCCTCCTCGACGGCGAGCCGGTGCTCGTGATGACCTCCGGCGCACACCGCGTCGACACCGAGTGGCTGGGCGAACGGGTGGGCGGAACCTTCGCGCGCGCCGACGCCAGCACCGTCAAGGCCGCCACCGGGCAGATCATCGGCGGGATCGCGCCGCTCGGCCACCCGGCGCCGCTGCGCACCTTCATCGACAGCTCCCTCGCCGAGTACCCCGAGATCTGGGCTGCGGCCGGGCACGCGCACACCGTGTTCCCGCTCAGCTACGCGCAGCTCGTCGCGGTCACCGGCGGCACGGTCACGCCGGTCGTCGCCTAGGGTGGGTGGCATGACTACGCCATCACGCTTCTCGCCCGGCTCGTTGATCATGGGGATCGCCGCGACGGTCGCCGTCGTTCTCGGTGCCGGCTTCGTGGCGGTGGCGCTGTTCGGCGTCGACCTCTTCGGCGGCGCGGCCTCCTAGGCACGCCCGGCGCCCCGGCGCCCTCGCCCCGCGCCCCTTCGCAACTCAGACAGTCTCGGCGGCCGGGTGTCGGGACCCGCGCGTTTCCGGGGGCGGCGGCGGCCCTCGGGGCGGTTCTGCCTGAGTTGCGGTGGGGGTGCGTACGGGTAGGGCGGCGGCGCGCCTAGCTCTCGCGCACCGCGCCGTCGGCCGCGCTCACCGTGAAGGTGACCGGCTGGCCGAAGCCGTGCTCGGCGAAGGCACCGTCCATGGCCACCTGCACGCGCGACACGGAGTCCGCAGACACGAGCGCGATCGCGGCGCCGCCGAATCCGCCGCCGGTCATGCGCGCGCCGATCGCGCCGTTGGCGAGAGCGGTCTCCACGGCGAGGTCGAGCTCGGGCACGGAGATCTCGAAGTCGTCGCGCATCGAGCGGTGCGAGGCGTCCATCAGCTCGCCGATCGCGGTCGGGCCCTCCTCGCGCAGCGCGCGCACGGTGTCGAGCACGCGCTGGTCCTCGGTGACCACGTGGCGCACACGGCGGAAGGTCTCGTCGTCGAGCAGCTCCTGGGCCCGCGGCAGGTCGTCGACCGAGAGATCGCGCAGGGCGGGGACGCCCATCACGCGGGCGCCCTCCTCGCAGCTGGCGCGACGCGAGGCATAGCCCCCGGTGGAGTGCGAGTGGCTCACCCCGGTGTCGATGATGAGCAGCTCGAGCCCGGCGGCCGCGAAGCCGAGGTCGATCACCTGCGCCTCGAGCGATCGGCAGTCGAGGAACACGGCCGAGTCCTGCTTGCCGAGCAGCGACGCGGACTGGTCCATGATGCCGGTGGGGGCGCCGACGGCCTTGTTCTCGGCGAGCTGGCCGATCTTCGCGAGGGTCGGGCGGTCGAATCCGAGCTGCCAGACGTCGTTGAGGGCGAGAGCCACTGCGCTCTCGATTGCAGCGGATGACGAGAGCCCGGCTCCCACGGGCACGACCGAGTCGATGTAGATGTCGACTCCGGGAACCGCGGCGAGGTCGCCGCCGAATTCGCCGATCGCCCAGGCCACACCGAAGGGGTACGCGGACCATCCGCTCAACGCGGAGGGCGCGAGGTCGGCGATCGCGATCTCGGCCACCTCGTCGGCGAAGGAGCTCGCGATGCGGATGACCGCGTCGTCGCGCAGGCCGAGGGCGAGCACGGTGCGCTTGTTGATGGCGAAGGGCAGCACGAAGCCCTCGTTGTAGTCGGTGTGCTCGCCGATCAGGTTGACGCGTCCTGGAGCGGACCAGACGCCCTGCGGCTCGTAGCCGTACAGTTCGGTGAAGTCGGCTCGTACGTCGTCGCGGATGTCAGTCATACTCGTGCGATTCCTTCTCGGATGAATGCTGCTGTTGCCTCGGGAGTGACGTCGCCGATCCAGGCGCCCATGGCGGCCTCCGACCCGGCGAGGTACTTGAGCTTGTTCTCCGCTCGACGCGGAGACGTGACCTGCAACATTAGACGGATGTCGTCGCGCGCGACGTTGACCGGTGCCTGGTGCCAGGCGGCGATGTACGGCGTCGGGGTGTCGTACAGCGCATCGATGCCGCGCAGCAGCGTCAGGTAGAGGCCCGCGAGCTCGTCGCGCTCCTCGGTGCTCGTGGCGGCGAAGTCGGGGATGTGGCGGTGCGGGAGCATGTGCACCTCGATGGGCCAGCGCGCGGCGAAGGGCACGAAGGCCGTCCAGTGCTCGCCGCTGATCACGACGCGCTCCGAGCCGCGCTCCTTCTCGAGGATCGCCTCGAACAGGCCCTGCTCTGGGCTGGTGGCCTTGAACTTCTCGATGGACGCCACCAGCCGCTGGGTGCGCGGGGTCACGTAGGGGTAGGAGTAGATCTGTCCATGCGGATGAAGGAGGGTCACGCCGATCGCCTCGCCCCGGTTCTCGAAGGGGAAGACCTGCTGAATCCCCGGCAGCGCGGAGAGCGCGGCCGTGCGGTCGGCCCAGGCCTCGATCACGGTGCGGGCGCGCGACTCGGTCTGGCTGCCGAAGGAGCCCTCGTGCTCCGGGCTGAAGCAGACGACCTCGCAGCGGCCGATCGACGGCAGGCTGCGGCCGAGGCCGATCTCGTCGAGCTGCTCGAGGGTGTACTCGGCGCCGATGCGCGGTCCGAAGCTGGGGGAGCGGTTCTCGAAGACGGCGACGTCGTAGTTGCTCGGAACCTCCGAGGGGTTGTTCGGTGTCGTCGGCGCCAGCGGGTCCTGGTCGGCCGGCGGCAGGAAGACGCGGTTCTGGCGGGCCGCGGCGATCGAGATCCACTCGCCGGTGAGCACGTCCTGGCGCATGGTGGCCGTCTCGGGCCGCGGGTCGAGGTGCCGGGCGTCCGCGGTGCGCTCGGGTGACAGCGTGGTGTCTGCGTCGTCGAAGTAGATCAATTCGCGCCCGTCCGCGAGGATCGTGGGCCGCTTGACGATGGGGGAAGCCGTGTCGGTCATGGTATTACGATAACGAAAGACGCATCTTTTTTTTCGTAAGCATTCGCAAGGAGAAGATGACAATGAAGGAGCAGACGATGGCAGACGACGCGGCCCCCACGATCATCCGTCGCACCCGCCTGCTCCGGGAGATCGTCGACCGCGGCTTCCTGCGCGTGACCGATGCCAGCGTCGAGCTCGGGGTGAGCGCCGTGACCGTGCGCTCCGACCTCGCGGCGCTCGAACTCGCGGGCAGCATCGTGCGGGTGCACGGCGGAGCGATGCCGCGCGGCGTCGTGCCCGACCGCGAGAGCTCCTTCGAGAAGTCGCTGGCGCAGGAGTCCAGCGCGAAGGCGGCCATCGGCCGTCGCGCTGCCGGTCTCGTCTCCTCCGGCGACAGCGTGCTGCTCGACGTGGGCACCACCGCGCTCGCCGTGGCCCACGCCCTGGTGGCGCGTCGCGACCTGAGCGACGTGGTGGTCGTCACGAACGGACTGAGCATCGCCCTCGCCCTCGAGCCGGCGCTCCCGCGCTTCGAGGTGATCGTCACCGGCGGCACGCTGCGGCCCCTGCAACACTCGCTCGTGAACCCCTACGCCTCGTCGCTGCTCGACTCGCTGCACGTCGACATCGCATTCATCGGCTGCAACGGCGTCGACCCGGTGGCCGGTGTCACCAACGTGAACCTGCCCGAGGCCGAGGTGAAGTCGCGGATGCTGCGCTCGTCGAACCGGCACGTCGTGATCGCCGACGCCAGCAAGGTGGGCAGACGCGCCCTCGGGCTGATCGGCGCCGTGAGCGAGTTCGACACCCTCGTCACGGCGGGCGAGATCGCCCCCGAGCTGGTCTCGGCGCTCGCTGAACGCGGTCTCACCACGCTGTTCGCCGACTGACACCCGGGTCAGTGCCGTGACGGGCTTAGGCTGATCGCATGCGAGCCCCCACCGGAGAACAATTCGTCCTGACCCGCGCCACCGAGTCGGGATCGTCCACCGCGATCATCACGGAGGTGGCTGCGTCGCTGCGCACCTTCCAGATAGACGGCGTCGACCTCACCGAGCCCTACCCCGTGGAGAAGACGCCGCCGTTCGGCGACGGGATCGTGCTGGCCCCCTGGCCGAACCGGGTGGAGGACGCCATCTGGACCCTCGACGGCAAGCGCCAGCACCTCGACGTGACCGAGCCGGCGCGCCACAACGCGATCCACGGCCTGCTGCGCAACACCGCCTACCGCCTCGTCGACCAGTCGGAGACCCACGTCACACTCGCGGCCACGGTGCACCCCCAGCACGGCTACCCCTTCCTGCTCGACACCCGTGTGCGCTACGAACTCGTGGAGGGCGGGCTCACCGTCACCCACTCCTTCCACAACGCCTCGGAGGCGAAGGCCCCCGTCGCCGTGGGCACCCACCCCTTCTTCCGCATCGGCGACGTGCCGACGGCCGACCTGGTGCTGCGGCTGCAGGCCACCACCCGCTTCGAGACCGACGACCGGCTCATCCCGATCGCCGAGAACCCCGTGGAGGGAACCCGCTTCGACCTGCGCGACGGCGCCGCGGTGGGCGGCCTCTACCTCGACGATGCCTTCGGCGGGATCACCCCGGTGAACGGCGAGAGCGTGAGCTCGCTGACCGCGCCCGACGGCCGCCGCCTCGAGCTCTGGCAGGACGAGAGCTGCCGTTTCGTGCAGGTGTTCACCACGCGCAAGTTCCCCAAGGACGGCGGCCTCGGACTCGCCGTGGCCATCGAGCCGATGACCGCGGCGCCCAACGCCTTCAACACGGGTGAGGGACTGACGTGGCTGGAACCGGACGAGCGCTGGGACGTCAGCTGGGGCATCCGCTTCAGCACGTCCGACTACGCGGGATGACCAGTCCGGCCTCCATCCGGCGCTGGCGCAAATACCTCGCCGAGGAGCGCGCCGAGGCGGCCGTCTACCGCGACCTCGCCGGGCGCCGCACCGGCGAGGAGCGCGAGATCCTGCTCGCGCTCGCCGAGGCCGAGGCCCGGCACGAGGCGCACTGGCTCGCCCTGCTCGGCGACGCCGTGGGCAGGCCGCTGCACGGCGACATCCGCACCCGGACTCTCGGCTGGCTGGCCAGGCGCTTCGGCTCCGTGTTCGTGCTCGCCCTCGCGCAGCGCGCGGAGGCCCGCTCGCCCTACGAGGACGACATCGACGCGACCCCCGCGATGGCGGCCGACGAGCGCATCCACGAGGAGGTCGTGCGCGGGCTCGCGACCCGCGGGCGCAACCGGCTCTCCGGCACATTCCGCGCCGCGGTGTTCGGCGCCAACGACGGCCTGGTGAGCAACCTCGCCCTGGTGCTCGGCATCGGCGCCACCGGCGTCTCCACCCCGGTCATCCTCGCCACGGGCCTGGCCGGTCTGCTCGCCGGCGCCCTGTCGATGGGGGCGGGGGAGTTCGTCTCCATCCGCTCGCAGCGCGAACTGCTCGCCGCCTCGAACCCGAACCCGCAGACGCACACGGCGCTGCCGTTCCTCGACGTCGACGCCAACGAGCTCTCCCTCGTCTACCGCGCCCGCGGCATGGACGAGGAGCAGGCGATCGCGCACGCCGCCGAGGTGATGCGCGACCTGACCGTCGACCATTCGACGGCGGAGGTCGACGACCATGAGGAGATCGGCTCCGCCCTCGGGGCCGCAGTCTCGAGCTTCTGCTTCTTCGCCTCGGGTGCGGTGATTCCCGTGCTGCCCTACCTGTTCGGCCTGCAGGGTCTCACGGCCGTGATCGTCGCCTCCGCCCTGGTCGGTGCGGCGCTGCTGGCCACCGGCGCCGTCACCGGGCTGCTCTCGGGCGGGCCGCCGTTGAAGCGCGCGCTGCGCCAGCTCGCGATCGGATTCGGCGCGGCCGGGGCGACCTACCTGCTCGGGCTGCTGTTCGGTGTGAGTGCGGGCTGACGGCCCGCGAGTTTCGCCCGCGGGGCCCGCGGGATGCGAGGATCAGACGATGACGAACAACCGCGTGCCGCTCTCCGTGCTCGACCTCGTGCTCACCTCCGAGGGCGACAGCGTCGCCACCACGCTCGAGCACTCCGTCGATCTCGCGCGCCGAGTGGAGGAGTTCGGCTACGGGCGCTACTGGCTCGCCGAGCACCACCTGTTCCCGGGCGGTGCGGGGGCCGCGTCGTACCTGCTCGCGCCCGTCCTCGCCCGCGAGACCACGAGCATCCGCCTGGGCACCGCCGTTCTCATCATCGACAACTACTCGCCGCTGCACGTGGCCGAGATCGCCGGCACGATCGCCGAGCTGGGCGGCCGCGGCTTCGACCTCGGCATCGGCCGCGCCGGCCCCTCGCACGAGCAGCGCGCCAAGTCGCGCGACAACAACGCCCGCATCGCCGCGGGGGAGGTGGCGATCGGTCCGGTCGCACCGAGCCGCGAGATCGACGGTGTCACGATTCCGTCGTTCTCGGTGACGCGCTTCAACGACACCCGGGCGGGCTTGAACGAGCGGCTGCTCGCGCGCTCGCCGGGTGCGCCCGCCGACTTCGAGGGCCAGGTGCGCGACGTGCTCGGCTTCATCGAGGGCGACTACGTGGCGGAGGAGGGTGTCGAGGTTGTCGCGAGTCCCGCGCATCGAGCGGATGTCGATGTCTGGGTCCACGGGAGCAGCCCCGGCCTGAGTGCGAGCGTGGCTGGTTCCCTCGGTCTGCCGTTCGGGGCGAACTACCACAACTTCCCGCAGCTCATCGTGGAGACGGTGGCCGCGTACCGCGCCGCCTTCGTGCCCTCGGTGCACCTGGCGAAGCCGCACGTGATCGTGTCGGTCGACGTTCTCGTGGCCGAGACCGACGAGGAGGCCGCCCGGATCGGGTCGCCGTTCGCACCGTGGATGTACATCGTGCGCGAGGAGTACGCGGCGCGGCCCTTCCTGAGCCCGGAGGCCGCAGCGGAGTTCCCGTGGGACGACGAACGGCAGGCCACCGTCGCCGACCGTCTCGAGAGCCGGGTCGTCGGATCGCCCGAGACCGTGGTGCGCCGCCTCGCAGCGCTCGCGGCACTCACGGGGGCCGACGAACTGCTGGTCACCACTACCGCACACTCCCACGACGACCGCGTGAACTCCTACCGTCTCCTCGCCGAGGCGTGGGCACGCGCATAATATCCAGATGATCTCCACCGAGCTGGCACGGGCACTCCAGGACTCCGGCCTGCGCTGGCGGCCGCAGCGCGGCGACAACTTCCGCATCGACCGGGTGGAGGTGGACGACGAGGTGTTCACGCTCAGCGACATGACCGTCGAGGCGCACACCTTCACGAGCGGCACGGTGCTCGGGTTCAACGGGACCACCGAATGGGCCCTCGACTCCGTCTCGCTGGAGGACGCCCTCTGGCTGCCGCGGGAGGACCAGCTGCGCGACATCCTCGGCGCCGCATTCCGCTCGCTGACCAGAATCGACGGCGGGCACCGCGTGGAGGCCGTCGTCGACGGCAACCCGAACACCTTCGTCGCGGACGACGCCGCGGACGCCTACGGCCGTGCGCTGCTCGCGCTGCTCGACTCGGTCGCCGGATAGGCCCGGCCATGACCAGATCGCTCTTCCCCCTCGGCGCTGCGCTCGCGGCGGTCGCCGTACTCGCCGGCTGCTCCTCGAACACCGGTCTGCCGGAACCGGAGCCCACTGCGACGGTGACGGAGACCCTCACGGCGACACCGCCTCCGCGCAGCGCCGACGATCCGCTCACCGGCCTCGACGCCTGGACGGCGTGCTCGGGAGCAGTGCGCGCCACCTATATCCTCGAGAATCCGCAGACCGAGGTTCTGCCGTACGCCGAGGACTCCGTCGTGGTGCAGCCGGACGGCTCCTACGAGGTGACGCTCGGGGTGTTCGACCCGGCGAGCACCGAGGAGAACCCGGTCTACGGGGTGCAGGCCACCTGCCTGGTCGCGGGAACCGTCGGCGAACCGGAGATCGTGTCGTTCGGATTCGTCGGGCTCGGGTAAGGATCAGCGTGGCCAAGGTCAGACACGTCGTAGGACTCGTGGTGCTGGGCGCCGTCGTCATCGCCGCGGGAACGGTCGCCGCGCGCTCCGCGGGCGGCCTGCAGGAGATGCCCACACCGGTCGCATCGTCGGCGGCTCCGACTCCGACCGCCACGCGCCCCGTGACCTTCGGGGTCGTCGGTGATTCGATCACCGCGTGGGCCGGCCAGGAGGCGGGTTCCTGGACCAGCTACGTCGACACCGCTGCTCTCTTCACCGAGCAGGGGTGGGCACAGAACGGTGCACCGATCGCGCTGATGGAGGCGAACACTCCGCGGATGAGTGCCGACGTGCTCGTGATCCTCGCCGGCACGAACGACCTGGGCGGAACGCTGACCGCGGACACCAAACTCGACCTCATCGACAGCATCGTGGAGAAGTCGGAGGTCGATCACATCCTGATCTCGTCCGTTCCTCCCCTGGACATGAATCCCGCGTGGTCCACCGCGTGGAACCGCGAACTGGAGCAGCACGCGGCGGCCGAGGGGTACGACTTCGTCGACTCCTGGGTGAACGCGCGCGCCGCCGACGGAGCCTTCATCCCCGGCCACACTGTCGATGGGATCCACCCCACGCCCGGTGCGGCAGCCCAGGCGGCGGCGGTCATCGGTCGCGCCATCGTCAGCGCCGGCGAGTAGAGCGCCCGCGTTGATCTTTCGCCGGAAGTATCCGGGGAACAATGCGGATGAGGACGAGCAGCCCCAGGAGTTCGACCAGCGTCTGCGTCACCACGACGAGCGGTACCAGCGCCAGCGCGCCCGACAGGGGGAGCGCCAGAGCGAGCACCACCAGCGAGTTGCGGGTGGCCCCGCTGAAGACGAGCGCCCGGGAGGCCGGCACGTCGAGGCGCGCGATCCGAGCCGCGACCACGCCGAGCGGAACCATCACGACCAGGAAGGCCGCGTACACCGGCACGACCGCGGCCAGGTCCCGGAGACTGCCGAGAACGGCGTTCAGCTGCGACGCCACCACGAGCAGGAGTGTCGCCATGAGCAGCGGCACCATCGTCGTCTGGGCGGCGGTCTCCACCGCGCGCAGCCCCGGCGCGCGCCGCACGCCCCACTGCACCAGGGTGGCCGCTGCGAGCGGCAGGGCGATCAGTAGGACGAGAGCCTGCGCGAAGGGTGCCGGGTCGATCAGGTCGATCAGACCGGGCCCGGCGAAGAGCAGCAGGTAGAGCGGCAGCAGCACGAGCTGGGCGAGCATCAGCAGGGGCGCGGCCGCGAGCAGGCGCTCGCTCGCACCGCCGGCGATGCCCGAGAACACGATCACGTAGTCGACGCAGGGGGTCAGCAGCACCAGCAACACACCGACGAGCAGCGCGTCGTCGGAGGCGACGAACCGGGACAGCCCGAAGGCGACCGCGGGCACGACCACGAAGTTCAGGGCGCCGACGGCGGCGAGGAATCTCAGGTCGCGGAACGCCCGGCCGAGCGAGACCAGCGGCACCCCGAGGAAGGTCGCGAACAGCAGCAGGCCGAGCACGGGGGTGACGGCCGCCTCCGCGGCCGATGCACCGGGTATTGCAGACAGCAGAGCCCCGACGGCGATCGCCGCGAGGTACAGGATGAGCTGGTGGCGCTCCAGTGCGCCCGTCATTGGTCGACTCGGGTTGCGGGGTCGGCTCGGGTCGCGGGGTCGGCTCGGGTCACAGGGCCAACTTGAAACCGAGGTGCGACGCGGTGAATCCCAGCCGCTCGTAGAAGCGGCGCGCATCCGTTCTCGTCGCATCCGAGGTGAGCTGCACCAGCGCGACCCCGCGTCGGGCGCCCTCGTCGACCGCCCAGCGGATCATGGCGCTGCCGAGACCCGCGCCCCGCTGGTCGGCGCGCACGCGAACCGCCTCGATCTGGAGCCGGGTGGCGCCGGCGCGGGCGAGCCCGGGGATCACCGTGAGCTGCATCGTCGCGACGACCCGGCCGCGCTCGTCGCAGACGACGGCGAGCAGGTGCGCCGGGTCGGCGTCGATTGCGGCGAAGGCGGCATCGTAGCGGGCGCGGTGCTCCGGGGCCGTGGACTCGATGCCCGCCCGCAGCTGGTCGGCCGCGATCAGTTCGACGATGGGTGCGACGTCGTCGGCGGTCGCGCGCCGGAGGACGAAGCGCCCGCCGGGCAGGTCGAGCACGGCGGAGGTCATGCGTCGATTCTGACACGCGGTGCCGCGGCGGCCTCCCGCCGGACTCCTACCCGCCGGACTCCTATCCGGCTTTGTGGAGTCCGTTGAGTCTCGCGATGCGGGATGTGCCGAGGGGGATCCATCGCTGGTCGGGGTCGATCCAGGGTGGTGCGAGCAGGTGGGGTTTGCCGCGGATCATGCGGAGGGTGAAGGCGGAGTTGTGGAGCATGCCGTGATGGTAGGGACACAGGAGGATGCCGTTGTCGATGTCGGTAGTGCCGCCCTGGGACCAGGGGATGATGTGGTGGGCGTCGCAGCCGCCGGCTTTCGCGCCGCAGCCGGGCCAGGCGCAGCCGCCGTCGCGCACGAGGAGGGCTT
>Ga0247810_10000163_pt1 | contig 106871 bp, 94 predicted proteins | sample UWRJL119311C1_FD_179918 | JGI IMG/M metagenome (GOLD analysis project Ga0247810, IMG submission 179918) | Plant litter microbial communities from Arlington Agricultural Research Station in Wisconsin, United States - UWRJ-L119-311C-1 | ecosystem: Environmental > Terrestrial > Plant litter >... | reverse complement strand
CCCCAATTGACCTTCTTAGCACGATGGACGATCCGCGCGCAAATCGTGTTTAGCGTGTTTCAGGACGTGGTTTGGGGGGGGTTCATGTGGTGGGTGGGGCGAACGATAGACTTTGGTACCTGTGGCCTTTGGTGTAGTGTACCCGTGAATGATACGACTACGGAGTGTAATTTTGCATATCACTTTCCAAACCTTTCATTTCTCGGGACGCCGACGATCTTATTACTGGTGACTACTTTCCTGCCATGCGAAGCTTTGCATTATGACGGGCCGGAGGGGGGGGGAAACGCGGAGTTTGATTGTTTGGTTTCGAGTGATGATGGGATGTTTTGTATCGATATGTATATGTAGATATATATAGGTATATAATTAGACATACATACATATATTAAACACACAGGTGGTATAAATAGCGTGATACATGTACTGTATGGCATGGTATGTAAATAGAGATGGAATATATATATATATATATAAACACCACCCATTCATTCCGGCCTCCGGAATACCGTCAATGCAGTAATTACCAGAGATCGGCAGGGGGTCCACCAGCGTGCAGTGGTGCTCTTTACCGTACTTGGGTTGCCGTCATCCCCGTTATATATACTTTACATTATATTTGTACCATATACCCTACATTACAGGCTATATGAGATATTAGCCCTGGCCCCTTTCAACAATTGGTGATGTGTCTGTCTGTCAGTCACTTGTCAGACGACACCTACCGAACCAACACCACAAGAAGAGGCAGAAGAGGAGGCAGAGGAAGAAGAACAATGGCCCTCTCCTCCAGCTCCGAATCCCTGAATCGGACGGCGGTCGGTACTACCTACAGATTCTTACCGATCTGCTGCTGCTGACGAGGTGGAGACGTAACGCAGCCAGATGGATGTGTTTCATCTTTTTCTTACTTACTTACCTACTTCTCCAGTACAGCCCTACCAGCGACTTACGTATCACCATCATCCATCATCCATCATCCATCGTCGTCCACCACCACCACCACCACCACCTGCTCCATTCCTCACCATTGCGGGCCCCGTTGAAACTTCCTTCCCATCTCAGAGCTCAGAGCCGTCCTTCTCCATCTGAAGCTTTGGCTGGTGAGCCTGATGAGGCCGCATCGGGCAATTCGTTTCATGTCGCATCTAATCCTTTCACCTCATCTCTTCTGACCAACGGCTGTCGTCTCTCCTCATCTCTTTTTCGTTATTATCACCGGGATAGCTTTTGACAAGCTTTTTCCCCCACCCGCGCAGGCTGCTGATTTAAAGTTTGATTTTGGATCTCCGCCCTAAGCTGCAATTTCTCTTCGACGACGTCGGTTACAGCTGTTGGTAGATCCTCATATCCGCCCTCCGCTGCCCTTCCTCCTCTTGTGCTCTCCCTCTCCCTGGTACCGCCTCCGTGATCCAGCAGTCCGTCCAATCCACCCGCACCGCATTGAAAAAAAAAACTCGGGGTTGATTTCCCTCACCTGATTCGGGCTTCCAACGACGTCAGGATCGGCTGCCAATGTCTTACTTGCGGAAGTGAAGCTCCACTCGGATCGTCGCGCACATCGTTGATGATTACGCCGCACGTACGGTACTGTACGGCACACACACACAAACATACACATTGTACTGGTACGGTGTAGGCAAGGCTGGGGTTCTTGCGTCCATCCTATCCGAATCTGGGGAACAGAGAAGAAGACCCTATCTTTCTGGCAGCAAACGGGGGTGTTTCCACTTCTATTCTCGTGAATCCCTACTACTTCTTCTGTTTCTATACTACTACTACTACTACTACTACTACCACATCCCCTTGGAAGGACGCCACCATAACTCGAACCACTTTCTTCGTTCACATCCTGCTGTTTGATCAAGCTCCTTTCTGTCCTTTACTCGAACCTTTTCTTTCAGGAGTTACTTAGCGGTACTGCTATTCCCAAGATACAAAACTGCTGCACATAACCAGCGACACCTGAATCTTAAATTGTCGAATTCGTCCACTGGATTCCGGTAGCGTACCACCATTTCAAAGTACTCTGAAAGAGAAATACCCGCTCGAATTTGTGAACAAGGAAGACTACATCAAGTCTTCTCTTCATGTCACATCTATAATTCGCATCAAACGGTCAGGCACCATATATCACACTCCTTACAACTCCCATTCATCCTCCCTCAACTTTTTTTTATACAAACAAAGACCAAATTCCTTGGTCTATCATTACCAATTCGATGCCACCCAGTCTCGACCTTACGAAAACCTACACCCACGCCGAGATGATCCTCTCCTCTCGCAATGGGCCCGCGCGTCTCAACCTCCGCCGAGCTGCTTCCTACAACGCCAGCGAACGCGGCAACCCTCAATCCTCCACCTCCTCCCGCTTCTCCTTACAGCAGCTCATTGCTTCCCCTCCTCCATCCCCCGGCCTCCCGGCTCTAGTTCCCCGTCATGGAAAGGTTCTGCCTACACATAAAGTCAGCCCCAGGAGATGTGCGAGGTCGTTTCTGTGGATAACGGGACTCTTGGTGGTATTGTGGTGGGGTTATACCTTATTGACCGATGAGAAGCGGGAAGTGAGACTCTATGCCGGCCAAGGGGTGGAAGAATATGAGATGGTGGCTGATACCGAGTTACCGGATTTCCCCACACCGGTGATGGTTACGGATAGGAAAGGCAGGGCAAAATGGACGGTTTCGATACCGCCCGATGCGGACTTTCCGCTGGAACCAAACGTGTATGCAGAGATATGCGAGCAGAACGTTGAGGTCGCGTCGCGGGTTGCGGGGTTACATGCCCTGGCGCATAAATACACAGGGGATGAGGAATACTATTATGTCGACTCGAACTTTATGGACGTGAAGGATGCAGAGGAATTGGGCTTGCTGCCGGGGGTCAAAGCGAAGACGAACATGCGCGAAAAAGGAATGGTAGGTGAAGTTATGGACAGTCTGGTCGAGGCGGAGGTGTGTGAGAAGAGCTTGACATTTGTGATGGAGACGCAAGATGCTGGGCTGGGCGGGACGTTGATGATGCTTTGGATGGCTTATGGCTTGGCAAAGAAAGAAGGCAGGGAGTTCTTCGTGGACGATTCGAGATGGTAAGTTCTTGTTCACTTCTTCTTCTCGGAGTAGTTACTAACAGTCACAGGGCATATGGAAAATACACCACCTACTTCCTCGCTCCACCTGTGCCAATCTGTCGTCCTCCGCCTCGTCATGAAATCCTCCCGTGTCCCCATCACGCTCGCCATCTACTAGTTTCAGCAGCAACAGCATCTCATACCTTCGGTCCAGCCTTCACCTCCCACTTTGCAGACCACCGCAAATCTTCCACCGACGTTCATCACCAAAAACCGATATACGATCTCGTGCGAACTGGCTACGAAGCCCTCTGGCGACTCCAGCGAGGCGACGCTCGATACGCTATAGATCGTCTACGCAGCCTCCGCTCCGAGTCAACGGCCGGAGCAGAGACAAAGCCCAGCAAGATCATCGGTGTTCACATCCGCCATGGCGACAAACATCCCACTGAGTTCCAGTACCGTGATTCTTACGTGCCACTGGATCGCTATCTTGCAACCGCACTCTCTATGCTCCCTTACTCGCCAGTCGGCCAATCTTCTTCTTCCTCTGAAAACACCCACAAAATCATTGTGGCGTCGGATGATCCTACCGTCTATGAATCTGATGAATTCTCTCCACACACCCGAGCTCAAGAGCTCATTCGCTTAACGGCAAACCCATCACCTCACCCACGACCACAGCACGTACCTGCGATTCGACCATTTATTGCCGACGCCGTGGGCTGGGAGGGTGGCTTCTTCTCGGGTATGTTCTGGTCACTGGGCCGCCCATCATCTATCCCCGCAACGGGGAAAGCAGATGGTGAGCAGAAACGCCTCGGCCCCGCGGAGGAGAGTTTGCGTCTGCGAGAATTGGTGGGCAGAGCATACCTGTTAGACCTGACGATCTTGGGGAGCAGTGATGGTGTTGTGTGTACCGGTGGCAGTATGGCGGGCCGGGTGTTGGGTGTGATGATGGGATGGAATGATCTAGTGGATGGAAAATGGAAGAATATTGACGGAGAAGGGGGGTGGGAAGGAGTAGGTTGGTAGAGAGCTCGCTAGCCGAGCTTTCAGACGGATACATTCTCTTTTTTTTTTCAGCGCCTTTTTAACGGAGCGGGTTTACATATTTATTCATATCCGGCGTTTTTCGGCATGGCATGGGGAGCTTTTCTGGGGGCAAACATATGCATAGCATTTTAGCGAAGAGAAAAAAAAGAGGAAAGAGGGACACAGCATTTTATACACCAAGAGACGATTGGGGGCAGGTTTAAATCCACCTCCTCCGGGTCCTACGACAGCTACAAACAACCGCCGCACAACTAGATGCAAAACTTTCGTTATTTAGATATCAGATACCAGAACAGACATGATCAAATCAGATCAAATCAAATCAAATTAAACATATAAGATAAAAACAACAGCATTAATCATGAAATCATCGTGAGGTTTTTTATATCAAGCTTTCTCTTCTTTCTAGTACGGATAGATTGAGGTTTTGTATCGCTTCTTCCTCGTCTCGCTTAGGAAAAAGGGGCCGGATCCTGCCCGACCCTTGTGAGAAAATGCATAGCAGTACCCAAAATACCTGGGGATAGATGGATAGATAGATGGATAGATAGATGGATAGATAGATGGATGGGAATTCTCATTCTGGCTATAGAGGTTAGAGGATAACCTAATTCGATTAGCTTGTGAGGATGACAAGGACTGTTTTCCGATAAGACCGAGTTGCCCATCTCAGACTACAAGATTGACCCGTCAATTTAATACTTCTTTTTGTGTATTGTTTAAAGCCATATATTAAAGCACATGTCTCTAAGTCATACATAGTTCTAGCTATATCATTTTTACTTTTGATGCTCTACCTTGTAAACCCCCCGGTGTGTCTACATGTACTAATAACCTAAAGCCTTGTAACCTACCAAGTTGCAAACCTGCAGAGTCTACAGTTCGCTCTTGATGTGCTTGACCGTGTACGCCTTGACCCATTGTGCCACATCCTCCCGGTCACGCTTTAGCCAGGCGTCCTTGGCCCGGATAGAATCGAGACTTTGAGCTAAGCCAGCATTGAAGCCCTTTGTGCTTCTCTCGCTAAAGAACTTCTCGATGCCTATATTCCTGTTAGCTCGTATACATGGAACCTCGTATCAAACCGAGGGTACAGAATAATGCAGATACTTACGTGCAATCGCATCAGCGCTTGTAAAACTACTCGTACAAATCGTCACCATCGTGCCCAGCATCGATAGACCTGCAGGCAGGCGTCTCGCAAGCTCATCCCAGTTGTTCTCCATCCACGAATACAACGCCTCAATACCTTCGGCATGTGTGCGTAAACCTGATATAGGCAGGTACATGTCTTGTTCCTTGACTTCACCATTGAGTGTCATTGCCAGACTTCTCTGCATGAGTTCTGGATCCTTGGCGCGGCCCAAACTGCGGAGAGCGGTGTTGCGCTCGTCGCTGTTCTTGGCTTCGTGGTAGACCTTGTAGATAATCTCGTACTCGGCCTTGCCGCCGTACTTGAGGACAATAGAGAAGACGCTGGCTCTAATATTGGGGTGGATGGCCGAGGAGTCGCCAGCCGCGTACTTCTTGAACATGTCCTGTGCAGCCTTGATGATGACCTTGTCACCAGATGCACCAGCACTGCCAAACAACATGGCCTTGAATTGCTGCTGAATGTGGTCGTCGGTATCCTTGAACTCCCATCCGGCTTTATGAGCCTTCTCGCTAACAAGGTCACGGCGGAAAGACTCGAGGCCATCTCGAATGGCTTTATCTTCGAAAACCCAGGCCCCTTCAATCACACCAATTCGGGTGAGGATCTCATTCCACACAACAAATTCGGTCTCGGAGTCAAAACCCTTCAAAAGGTTTAGTAAGCCAGACGTCTTCTGGTAACCAGATGCAGCGAGTGATCCAGCATCTGCAAGCATTCCTGCTCTATCTTCGACGGTCAAAAGTCCATCCTTGGCGGACTGTCCTAGCTTCTCTAACCGACTAGTGGTGTAAGATGTACGATAGAGACTGGTGTGATCAGCGTTGAGCTTGAAAAAGTCAACGTCTGGAACTGGGAAGACTTCCTCGCGTTTCGACAATACGAGCTCCTCGTTGACACCATCCTTGCCACGAAGGCCGAGGAAAACTGGATATAGAGTTTCATCTTCCTCGGGCTTGACATCTGCTGTGCGCAAGAAGCGGTTTTGCTTAAGGGTAATGGTGTTATCCTTTTCGTTTTCAGTGACGGTGATGACGGGGAAGCCGATCTTTTTGGTCCAGATATCCATCACCTTTTCGACATCTTTGCCACTGGCTTCGCTGAGTGCTGCCCACAAATCGCCAGTTTGGGTGTTTCCAAATGCATGCTTCTTCAAGTATTTTCGAATACCCTCCATGAAAACATCCTCCCCCAAATATGCAGAAATCATGCGGATTACACAGGAACCTTTAGAGTAGGAAATAGCGTCAAAAATCTGGTTCACCTCATCGGCTCGTTTGACTGGTACCTCAATAGGATGACTGCTTCGTAAGGAGTCAAGTGATAGAGCTCCCTGCAAAGTATCTGTAACAAAGCTTTGCCACACCTTCCACTCCGGGTAGAACTTATCACATGAGTACCACGACATCCATGTTGCGAAACCCTCATTCAGCCACAGCCCATCCCAGAAATCCATCGTGACCAAGTTTCCAAACCATTGATGGGCAAGCTCATGCTGTACGATCTCGGCAACACGCTCTTTGTGGGAAGCCCCACTCGCCTTCTCGTCAAATAAGATATCAACGACCCGATATGTGACCAAACCCCAGTTCTCCATAGCTCCAGCTGCAAAATCTGGAATCGCAATCATGTCCATTTTTGGCAATGGGAAGTCGCTGTCGAATGTCTTTTCGTAGAAGCTCAATGTTCGAGCAGCAAGATCCAAGGCAAATCGTCCATGTTCAATATCCTGGTTTATTGGTGCATAAATTCTGATTGGAAGTCTAAACTCATTGGTTTCAATGTAGTTCAATTCTCCAATGATGAAAGCGACGAGATACGTGGACATGGCTGGAGATTTGTTGAACTTCACAGCTTGCTTGGATACACCCGAGGCAGTTATTTCAGTCTCGGAGTGGACATCCATATTGGACAAGCACGTAAATTTCTTCTCTGCAATAAGTGTAACAGTGAACGTTGCCTTCAGAGCCGGTTCATCGAAACATGGGAAAGCTCTGCGACAATCAGTGGGCTCCATTTGAGTTGTTGCCATGATTCCTTCACTGCCGTCCGTGTTCTTGTAAGTCGATCTGTAGAAACCAGCCATCTTATCATTTAGGTCACCGGTGAACTCCAAGTGCAGCTGCGCATAGCTTCCCTTTGGAATAGTCTTTCCGAATGAGATTGCTGTAGTTTGGGTGTCCTCGTTGTATGCAAGTTTTGGCTCGGAGGTAATAAGGGTCTCCTGTCGGTTGGCCTCTGTTCCAGACAGAACCTTGGTGCTTTGAATTTCGATCTCCAACGTGTTTAGCGAGATGGATGTGGTATCTTCAGCGACTGTAAGGTCAATGATCACCGTACCTTTGTACGTGAAGTTCTTGAAATCCGGCTCCATGGTCAAGTCGTAGTGGGTTGGGACGACATTGCTGGGCAGTAATTCTCTGCCTTTGGTAACATCGAATGACCCTCCTCCCAATTGTTCGGCCTCTCCATGAAATTTACACATTGTGCCGGCTGCGGAGTGTCTTCGAGAAGAACAATGGCGGGTGCTGCAGGTGGGTTTGGGAAAGGACCAGGACGGCTGCTTTCGAAGTTTGGAAGACTGCGAGTTCGCTCGAGGTATTCTATACTTGTGTAAGCCTGGTATTCTACTTCATATGACCTGCATTCCCATCATGGGTGCCGTAAGACGGCGCGGGTAATAGCTTTTGCGCCTTTGTTGGAATTGGGGCCACTCACATCGAATGGTGATGACGATTGGAAGAGGAGAAGGGGCGGCTGTGGGACGAGTAGGGTCGTCTGGGTGTAGGAGATGCAAGTGCAAGTGAGAAAAGCTTCGCTCTGGGGACAGAAGGTAAAGCAGTTGTAGATGTAGGGATCGTAGCTTCGATCAGGTTGGTGAGGACACGCATTGAGCTAAAATGGAGCCAGTGACTGGCAAAACAAAACAAGTCCCGAAGGAGTGGAAAAGGGAAGGTGGGGTTCAGGGTTCAACGGGCGTGCGCGCAGAGGATTAGGTGCATGGCATGGCAATACGTGCAGCTGATCCGTCAATGTCAGTGATTATCCAGTCAAGTGGAATAAGGCAGCGCAAAGGACGTGAACCGAAGGGGTTACAGTACAGAAACAGTATACCGCCAGCCAGACACACAGACATCGGACCAAGAAGAGCGTGAACCACCGAAGTACCGTGCATATATTACTCCGACTAGCTCCCACGGCAGAAAGCAGGGCTAGCTAGCTACTCTCTACTCTCCTACTGTAGCAGATGGGAAATATTACGAGCCCATCACTTTCACACAACACCCCCTCCAATTACGTAAATTCCTCATACGCTTCTCTTTCCCAACGAGCAGCATTCATCCGAGAAAGACTGTGCACAGCCAATTGACAACCGGAGATTGTTAGTTCTTTAGACAAAAGAGTGAAAGTTGTATTCCCTCTCATGCGAGGTCTTTTTGTGAGCAGCTTCCCAATTGGGCCTAGACCCTAGCTTTCACCGCCCGACAGGCCTGCTACTACAAAACAGTTTTTCTGCATTGGAAGACGGTTTCCTCCTCCAGCAACATCAGTTCTTCCAACACCACCCTATGTTTCTCTATGGTGTTGGCGTTCGTTGATATCTTTCGAGTTTCGACACGTTGCGAGAGGAATAAACCGCAAGTTTGAGGCGACCAATAGCTTTCGAGCATTGATTGGAAGTCATAGGAAGTCGGTACATCTAGAAATCCATATCTAGCTAAATATAAAAAAGTTTTTGGGAGGCCCGAGGGTAACGGACATAAGGGGGATACAGCATAGTTCAGATGATCTTCTGCGAACCCGCACAAAACCTGTGCTGGTGTAAATCGAGCCTCTGTGTGTGCCACTGCAGTTCGTAGGAGCGTACGCATGTTCGAGGGTTGACATCTCGTGTCTGCCACATGCTATGCTTAGATGTGCGGTGCCCTTCAATACTCTTATCAAGCTTTCAAAACGAGCTCTATCAATTGCGTTGTGATACACCGGTTCATCGTTGCTGCTCTGTGAACCAGATGCCAATACATGCTGTAAACTACCTGGTGTATTGTGCTCCAGCTTGACGTGCAAATGATTTTCTTCAAGCTTGCTCGACTGCAACCTGCGTCTCTGGTGCACATGTAGAATATATAGCTCCCACGCACACAATGCTGTGCTGCGAACCAAACCTGCACCCTCTTGCCAGGCCGCTCTGATCCTGGAATCGTAATATGTAACTGGCAATCTATACTCCAGTTCATCCCTCTTCCAGAACCCCAAAAAGTACCCTCAACCAGAGACTACACCCTTTGCAGCCCACACTAACCTCCCCTTCGCCGACTGCATCCTCTAGATCCTCTTCCCCGACCTCAAATCCCCTCTCATCACCACATCTACAGCCCCTATACCATAGCGCCTCTCCATCCTCGTTTTCCACCAACACCAAGTCATCCAAATCCACAATCTCCACCCCGGTTCTAAACCCCTCCTCCTTCCCCGTCCCCGACGAGCCCTTACTCGCAAGGATGCTTTTGTCATATTCGGATTTCGCTTTCGCATCGCCCAGCACAGCAAACGCGAGCGCGATCTCGTCGATCGAGTAGACATCCGCTTTCCGGCCGCTTGCCTTGCTCTGCTGGCCGCCCGTCTTGCTGCTCGCTTTGTCAGGATGGTTCTGCAGCAGCGCGCGGCGGTATGCGGTGCGTAGCGTTTGTGCGGGAATGGCACACGCGCGCAAATCCGCTGGGAGGGCTAGGATCTCATAGTATGTCGCGGCGCCCATGATCCTTTTCGACCCCGATGTCCTGAAAGGGGAGGGGGGAGCTTGGGGTTTCGAGGTCTCGAAATTTCACGACAAGGGCTTTGGGTATGGATATATGGCTGCCTGACGCGCAAGGCGACCATCCTCCTCCTTTCCCGCTGCGCAACCCACCATATTGTCTCTCCCACAATTTTGAACACTACAGAACTCAAATAACCTATACCATACTATAGCCATATATCTCAGTATCTCACTCATCAAACTGCATGTTGTCAAAAACACTTTTGCGTGAGAAACTTCATGTTGAAGTTGATCTGCCAAGGAGACGCTTGTACATTTCAATGTCTTGGCTAGACGTGCAGCAAAGTTGATTTCTGGCGAATAGGAGAGGTACTATTGACCCAAGAGAGCAAGTAGCGTTGCTAGCGCTGTGTGGGGACGGATGTGGCGCCTGGGGTTTCTGGGGAGCAGAGCATCACTGTTTGCGAGAATGCTTCATTTGAATTAAGTATGGTACAGGAGAAGCTGTAGCTTCGTTTCTTATTAAATTTTGATACTTATCTACATATCAACACTGGCAAAATGTGCTAGGCTAGGAAATCTTTATCAGAACTGTACTTCATTCTCATAATGTGAGCCTAGCTTTCTTGGACCCTTTTTCTTTCGCCTTTGATCTTTTCTCTTCTTGGTCAAGCCATCTACAATCAAGACTTGAACTTGGCGATGGCATGGGTCTTTCCTTCTTCTGTATTAATCTTCGCTTATTTGCAGCTGGAGAATTACTATCACTTGGTCTGGCATCTTCACTTCTCCGTGGCTGTGAAGACACAAAAGTCACCTCCTCCTCTTCCTCCTCATCTACATCCTCAACACTTGCTCTCCTATATCCATTCTTAGCTCCCAACACACTCCCACCCTGGCTCCCATTTTCAACCTGCTCGTTAAACCTCACACTCCCAACTACCCCCCTCAAGAACCTCTCTCTCAATTCCCAGCACCTCACCTCCCCCATCTCCTTCTCGAATGCCTCTCCATCAATAATGCTCAACGCATTCATCGTAGCCGCAATTCCACTATCTACTAAGCTGCTCTCCGCAACCTTTGTTTGGGTCTTGACACATGTAAACTTATCATTTCCGGTTGCTAGTCGTAAGTAGGCTATCACGGTCTCAATAACCTGCTCTTTAGCTTGGTTCTCCGAGAATGTAGCCGTAGAGGTGGATGTAGAGTCGCAAATCCATAAATCCGCATCTGGAAAATTCATTGATCCTAGCATGGTGCTGCCAGACAAACGTTTCGCAACAAGGAGAAGCCAGTGAGTCGGTGCTTGAACTGGGAATAAAATACTGGGAACACGAGTTAGAATATTTTTACCCATTGTCGTTCAGCCCTAAGCTTGTGAAACGAAGAAAAGGATTAGGAATGCAAGAATAACAACATACGTATCAACCCCTACACCAATACCCTGCCCTCTACCTTCTTTGAAAGCGACTGGGTCAACAACCACCACATCATCCCTCAAACTCCACTCGCCACACCCCAGAGCCGCTCTGATCACTTCGGCATCGAGATTCCTTCCCGGCCACAACGTTTTCAGCGACTCCTTTCTCACCCGCACATGAGCGCTAGTTCCCACTACCACTTCCCCATCTGGAAAGCTCGACAAGAGGGAGGTCAACGCCATCTTCACGGTATCTAAGATAGCGCTTCGCAGTATTGATAGGGATTCGGGAGTCATCGTCTCAATATCCCCATGGGTGAATAGTACTTGGGAGACGGGTGGGGAGTGCCGCATTCGCTGCCGCCAGGCAAGGGGCATAGAGAGAATACTTCTTACGAAGTCTTGAGAGGCGTCATAATTCATAGCCATTGCAGCAGTGGGAAATTGACCTGATATTGGGTTGGCGTTTCTTATCACGGTGCTGGATATCCAGGTAGTGACCAATGCAGACGTTTTTAATCCAGCTAGGGTAGAGCGTGCCTTGCTTTGGCTGAAGCATGGGTGAGAGACCTTCACCTTAGTATAATTCTCGAAATTGATCTCTATATGATAAAACAGATGTGATCGAGTCGTTGCGGCTTCATTGGGGACAAGGCTGAGGTGTACTTGCTCCTCAAATCCATGGGTGGATGGAAGGGCTGTTTGCTAATGGCTCCGCAATAACGTATCTCACCGGCCTAATTAATTAGGTACTTCAATCAAATAGGCAAATATCCATCAGCATTTGCATAGATTGGGGGTTGGAAATCGATAACGGCTTGATGTAGACTGTTGGTTATTGGTTTGAGGTGAGCTGAAACGTTAAGCGAGTTCGAGCCCTTTCTAGTAATTAGTACACGAATGGAAAAGACGAGCAAACAGCATTCAAAGCTAGAGCTCTTTCCAAAACAATCGTTCTAGATTAGCAACGATATCGTTTAAATCATCGCAACAGCTTATCCCACTTTATGATACTCGGTGACTTTTGGACTCACGTGGTAGCTCTCTCGATTCTCGGCTAATACTCAAGCCCCTTTGAAGATTTCAAGAGCGGTAGGCTTTGGTCTTCAGTATTTGGAAAGTGCGCTGTATTATTTTGATTTATGGTATCTCAAGCGCCGTTTCTATTCTCGCCTGATGGAGAAACTGCTTGAGTAGAATCACTCTCTTTCCTCCCTCTCCCCTCCCTTAATCTTGTACTTAACATTTCCAACAGCGCTTTCTCCTCAAACTCCAACCCAAGCCATTCAGGCACAACAATAGTATCGCCGTCAACTACAATCCTCCAATCTCCAGTACTCTCGACCTGCTGTCTATCGCCCTTCTCCAAATCTCCTTCCTCTTTCTTTTCTGTTCGTTCCAAGTTCATTGGTGTCCACCAGTAGACCGGCCAAGTTCTTTGCAGGTTGTTGATAACGAGTGCCACCCCAACCATTAAGCAACTGCCGAGCCCAACAATCCATAGCAAATCCCAGCCCAGTTCTTTTAACGCTGAATTGCTACTGCATAGCAACGCCGTGGCTCCGGCTGGTGGGTGTACCGTTTTCGTGACACCCATTGCAGCGCTTGCAACACCTACACTCAAGGCTCCAGATATCCAGCGGTAGTCGGAAAAGGACGGCGAGAGCTGAAAAAGCTTGGAGATGCTAATGCCTATGAAGGCGGAGAGCAACTGGCCTAAAATTGCATTGCGAGGTTGGGATAGCGGGGAGTCTATTGTATGATACTCCAATATTGCTGCTGCGCCCTAATTTCCGTTAATCCATATTCATTTTGCTCGTGAAGGCTTCCCATGTGCTTGGCACCAAATAGAGGGAACAACTTACAAAACTGGCAATAACCATAGGCGTCCCCTCAGCTTTCAAAGCCTTCGTTTGGAAAACCGCTTCCACAACCAACAATCCAGAAAAAGCACCCACAAAGGCCCACCACCAAACTAATATGCTTCCGATTTTCTCTCTCGGTTTCCTTCTATAACCCAAAAACCAAGATATAGGCGTAGGAAGACGATAGATGTGATTGCGAGGAACAAAGCGGTTGAGGTGGGTGTCGATGTCAAAATCCCATTTCGAAGAACTAGTCGCCATTTTCAGTTTAATGCTATTGAACGTGGAGCTCTTGCGGCGACAAGCTTCCTGTTGGGTATTTGAGGACAGCAGCAAAGTTGTATTTTGACATTGTATTGAAGGGACTTAGAAAGCGAGGTGAAGTACTGAGGTGAGACGGTATGAATAAGACGAAACCCTAAGATGTCGTTAGGTTCAGTCGCTTGACAGCATGAAATAAACATCTCCGGACCTGGATGTTACACAGCACTGCTCCGTGTCATGACCTCGACATGTCGTCCTTTGTTCTTTGTTTCTAACGACATCCACGTGGGATCTCCCTCACGCTCTCATCCCCACACTCTACCCAATACTTGGGGTTGCGTCTTTTTGTTCGGGCATCACGTCTTGGTTTCAAACTTAAACGTTGAACCTTCGTTTAAGGTTATTGGATGCGGGGCATTGGTGTTGTGTAAGAAAATGACACTTATTGGAAATCGTGACACATAAAAACCATGGGGATGTCGTTGAGTTGGATGGAATAGGAATGGTACCAAGCCAAGAATCACGGGGAAAGGGAGCCAAAAGAGAGAGGAGATGCGATCTGATAAGATAAGATCCGAACTTGAATTATTGAAAGTCATCCTTTGTGATGTGTATTTAAATTTGTTTGAAGTATTTTTACGATTGCTGAAAATCAAATTGGGTGTGATCTACTAGATTAAAGATATAGATGGTCGGCAAATCTACATATCATCCTGCTGCATTACTGAAAAAAGGATGTTCGCATCACAAGTTCTGATTATAGTCACGTAGCTAGAAAGTTGCTCTTCATTGTAAAGATTGTGAAGGTAATATAGATACTCATAGAGTCTATGCTTTAATGAATAATGAAATCCCTATTTCAGGGCTCATATCTGTGCAGTGTAACCGGCCCAATGCAACGCCTTTTCCCATGCAAATCGCGATCCTGAAAAGCAGCTCATTTCTACTCATCTGGGGCGTACTAATCTTCGTCTCGTGCTCATTACTCATCCCAATTTCATAACTCCTTCCACTGTTCATCGGATTGGACCTTGTCTCCTTATAACATGGCGCATCCTTCCGCTGTACCCGCTCTCTTGAAAGCATGAGTGAAGAATTCTTGCATTGCCACGTAGTGGAACAGGATCCCCCCCAACACAGCGAAATGCCACAGGTTGTGACTTCCACCACAATAATCAAACGCACCTGGACACCATCTCTCGGGTATCTTACTTGCATAGACAACCGCTCCTACCACATACACAGTGATACTCTTCATGATCGGCATATAGAACTCCCATGCACCTCCTCGGGTCAAGCTTAGCTGGATAGCTGGAGAAAATCCAGTCGCACCAAGAGTGACATAGAATGCAACGCGAGCCCAAGCCATATCAGAGCGGTTGAAAGTTGGGTGCCAGGGCAAGATCACGCCGCCGACACCAAGGGCTGCAGTTAGGGTCATGTAGATCCATCGACTAACGGGCTCGCAGTAGAAAGCGGCCCATTGTGTTGTCATGATACTGGCTGCAATCAGAAGAGAAATGCCGGTGTAGTCGACACAGGCAAAACGTTCAAGAAGCGTCTGATCCGTGATAGAGTTCATTGTGTGGTACATTGTACTGCAAACGAGGCATTTGCACGCTGCGAAGAAGAATGCACAGGCAATGAGTATGTCGGTATTCGAGGAGAGCGAGAAGTTGGTGGAGGCAGGGTAGAAATAGAAGGCGATTAGTAGGATGATGAAGAATCCGATGGCGTGCGACCAGATATTCACAGATTCGTTGGAGGGAAGAAACATGGATCGTAGGCAATCGATCTTGGTCTCGGTGAAGCGATAGCCATTGAGGATATGTGGGTTAACCTGCCATGGCATGGGAAGATCTTCGTAGCGAATCAAGCCTTCACAAGTTAGTATTTAAGATCATTCACTTAGCATGGGCTTGACCAACCGTGTTCCCTGGCGCGAAGGATAGCAGCTTCGATATTTTCTTCCAATGTCTCAGCTGCTTTCTTCGCACGTTCAATCCCTTCATCAACAACCTCACTCGCCCTCTTAATACTGCCATCTACGACCCTTCGCCCACCATCCATCAAATTCCCCGCGGTCCCCAAGAATCCATCTTCGCGCAGTTTGTACGCTCTCGCTTCGACGTCCGTCAATATGTTCTCCAGGATGCCGATTCCGATCGTGACTTTCTCACCCAAGGTCTCCTTTGCAGCCAATGCGTCTTGATATCTCAACTCGACTGTTTCGACCATGACTCTCGCTCTCCGTCTTCCTGCTCCAATCACCTCTCCCGAGACCTGAGAACATCGTCCCTGCACCGCTTGCAGCGTCGCATATGCTCTCGCTAGTCCGGCATCGAACTGCAGCCCGCTGTAATTCTCCAGGAAGTCTAATCTGCGCTCTAGTTCGGAGAGGAAGATATCAACCTATGTCCCGTTAGACAAAATTTTCTGCTTGCTGCGGAGGGAGGAGCTGGCATACTTTTAGCAACAAGCCCTCTTCACCATCCATCTCGGTGCTTTCACGCTTCCTTCGAGGGTGGAAGCTCGAGTGTCGCCTCCGATACCCAGGTTTGTCGGTATCGGTGCCAGTGGTCTGCGCGCTCGTCATATCCTCATACGACTCCACCGTCAACGAAGGACTCGTGCACGCCATCTCGCCCGCCTATTTGTAATTCTTCTATGTATATATCTATTCGGGATCGTCTGCAATGGGGTGCAGTCCGCCAAGCTCAAGCGGTAAGATTGTAGGAAGGGAGCAAACTGGTGAAGCAAAAAAAGGAATAATTGTTCGCGGGGACAATAATGAATCGAATGAACTAGGTGGAATGAGTGTGTAGATGCTGTTGAGCAGTCATCATACCACGCCGCGGGAAAGGAGCATGCAATTGGTGTCTGATAAACTGGTCGGTAATGATTGTTGCTTCGGCCAAGTTGGCTCTAGACTCCGCTTTTGTTGAGGGCGAAGAGTTGGCAATCAGACCCCGACACTGGATGACTGTCGTGGCCTACTTGCGATTGAGCTTAGACAATTCTGCGATTCCAACCGGCAAAATTCACCGCTACAAATAATTCAATTGATGTCGAATCTTCGAATCTTCCTCACATACTTCATTTGACTCCTGGCCATTACCACAGTCAAGCGCAATTCCTCAACAGCAACACGTACCTGGATTCGTGTAGCAAACGGGCGTCATTTGCCCCTTTTCTTTTCTTGGATAACCCCCACTATTCGGCTTTGCGGCCGTTACTTGCATGTGATGGAAGGCCCTGCATATCAACCTTGCCGAGTAAAAAGAGTTTCTGAGATGGACGAAGCAAGAAACAAGACATAACAAAACGACAGATAAGGCAGAAACTTGTAGGTAAGGAGTCCAACAGACCAACAGAATGTACGAGGTAGAGAAGATGAACAGTCTACACAAGCACAGTCTTCAAACAACTGCAGAATTGGACCACTGGAAACCGAACACTAGCCTTGATGTACAGTAGCTAGTATTAATTCCATCCACCTCTACCAGATTATTATTTTATTTTATTTTATCCCAACCATCTCGCAAACGCCAAACCAATGCTATGCAACACAGATGCATACGCCTACTGCCGCATCTCCCACTCCACCACAGCTGGAGATAAAGGTCGGGTGAAAAGACTAGTGTAGTCGGTACCGATGACTTCCTTGCTCCCATCTGGATTTCTCACCTTCATTGCTCGTGTCATGGTTGCCATAATGGTAATCAATTGCACATTAGCAAACTGCTCACCGATGCAACGATGCCTGCCGGCACCGAAAGGTAGGTAAGGGCTGGATGCGCCTTTGCTGATGAGACCGTATCCATAATCGTGGGTTTCTTCCTCAATGTTGTCGTTTTGAAGCACACCACCAGAGCCGGCATCCCAACGGTGAGGATCCCAGTACAGAGGATTGGGGAAAAACTCTGCTTCACGGCTGGTGCAGCCGGGGGACGCAAGCACTGAATGTGAAGTAGGGATCACGTATTTGGTTCCTGGGACAGGCATAGGTGATTTGACTTTTCGGAGGATCGAGTGGATAGGTGTGTGCAGACGGAGAATTTCCTTGAGAACATTCTGGTGTAGCGTCAACTTGGCCAGGTCTTCGTACCTGAGAGCCGGAAGGTCGGCTCCTAGAACTTCAATTTGTTCCTGGTATAACTCTTCCATTATATCTGGTCGCGCAGCTAATCGAAGCATAATCCAAGAGGCAGATGACGAGGAAGAATGTTGGCCTGCCATGAGTAGAGCAATCATCATATGAGCGATCTCCTTATCAGGGACAGGAGTTCCATCCTTATATTTAGACTTCATTAATTGCCACATAATGTCCCCCCTCTCTTCTCCGTTACCGGCACGTCGTGCTTTGATAATATCCATGTATATACCTGCAACAGTCTTTTGAGCGTGGTCTCGAGCGCGGTTGTGAGGAAGTGGTGCCCAGTGAAGCGAGAAATTAATAGGACTAAATCCCATATCTAGATCGTGGTATAAGGCCGCGAGGCTGGTATCGAATCGATCGCGCACTTCCTTGCCTTGAAGAGAATGAGAAGCGGTATAGATGGTAATTTCTGACATGGCAGCGACAATATCGGTAGTGCCCTTTTCGCCCTTGAAAATTGGAGAGCGTTTAATGAAGCTTTCTACCTCGTCTTGTATGATGGGGACATAGGAGCGGAATGCGTCTGCGCTGAGACCAATTTTCATGAACTAGATTCGTTAGCATATCGCATATCTGTTGCACCAGTGCCACACACCTTCTTCTGCTCCATCAATTTTGCATTTGGGCAATCGTAGACCACATCTGATCCGAAAACTGGTGTGGTCAATACCGAGTAAATCTCCTCCGCATTGACATCCTTGATCTTTCCGTTAAGGACAAATTCATTGCCTTGTCGTCCGAGGCAAACGGTGGTCTTTTTGCCGAGTAGAATAAACGTGAAGCAATCGCCATGCTAACATAAGATTAGTTTGCGCCACGTTCATTGCCGCCTTTGCGCAACATACCTTTGCTTTGCATCTGAAGAAAAACCCATATGGATCCATTCCGTAAGTAATTGTGCTGCCAATTATAGGGAACCAATGGAAGACCATGGGCGGTTCATTGGGATTCTTGAAAAGTACCTGCTGCAATACATTGAGAACCACGGCGAGAACCAGGAACGCAACGAAGCCAGCAGCAATTACTACCGCAAGACCGCGTTGCGAGACCTGTTGGCCGACCGCCTGCGTAAAAAGTTCGAGAATACCCATCGTTGGATTGTAGATGCTAGGTTTGCAGAGCCGGAAAAGGAGTTGGGGCTGGATGTTTAATAGGAGATTGGGATCATTAGATTAATTTCTAGTTGGCGCTGATTGGTACGAGGCTAAGAGTGGGTACTCTTCACCCACCGAACATTCGATTCTGGGTTGGCAGACGCCAAGCCCTGCAATTGCGTATTCGTGTTCGCCATGTTACGATTCGGTATATCTATCCTTCACACTTCACTGTCTCGTCACCCTAGCTATACTCTCACAAGTCAAGGTTATAGCAGTTTCATTTTAATTCGCAAACACAGTTGAGTCGCTCCAACTGTCATAAATTAGACTATTGGTTATCAAGGGGCGAGCGACTGAGCGAATTAAGGCACTTTTACTTGCTGAATCTCTCATTATAAATGTAGTAAATCAAGGGCATTTGCGCTTTGCCCATTTCATTTATAAGTTAACTTTTAAAACTGCGTGTCTTTTCCACCCTTGTCGGTTGTTTCTTGTGTTTTTTTATGGTATTTATATTCAACGTTTATCTCAAAGCTAGAGAAGTACATGGTCATATTGCAATCTCCTCCAAGGAACATTAAGATTATTACACACATGCATACCATTTGTTTTGATGGTTAAAGCAAGGGCTTGATAATAGAAAGAAACCCTAAACCAATCTCTTATACAAAGCCGTAGGTAGATTGGCCAAAGGGTACTTCTCTGTGATCTATTGCTGGAGTCGTATTACAAACACCATAAAGTCAACTACCGTCTTGAAATGGATCTGAACCTATCTAATTGGATTGGATTTGGTGCCATCACTCTTTCCTCTATTCACAATGTATCCCAATAAGTATTTCTCTTACTTGGCATATCCCAGCCATATGTGCACAATCTAGTGTACTGCTGGGCCTATTGTTAAGCTACGATTGCGAATAAGAAACCTTGGCTCTGGTGGTGGTAACAAAAAATCAGCTCATTTTGTGACCAAGTATTTCCTCTTATTCGTGTTCGTTCGGCCGTACATTCACAGTCTCTATGTCGCTCCACCCGCTGTAAATTTATGATTGCGAAATGGACTCATAAGTTTTACCAAGTGTTTGAGCAAGTCTGCCATTTTTTCGTTTTATATTCATATTGCATCAGCCATAGAGTGCGAGAAGATAAATTCGATTAGCTTGGTACGTAGCAGATTTAGAAATATAGATCTCAAAGTTTCTAGGCGGATATGAATGCTTCTGAAAATGGGGCCCGAATTGTTCTGCACGGCACATCTTTGATGATCGCTAATTACTTGCTGGACGAATAGACAAATGATTGAGCAAATGATACTCATGCACGTAGAGAGATGTTGGCAAAGTGCATTTATAATCTAGGGACAGGGGGGTTGATATCAGGTGGTAGGTAATTCAACAAAATATATCTTACAGTACCAGAAATTTGAAAGTGATTATACAGTGAGATTGAAACAAGCTCTGATATGCATTATTAGAGTCCAACTTGTATATTGACTAGTCATCTATTTGTTATTGGGTTGAGAATATGTCACATGGCTACATTCAGGTACGCATGGAGACCTCGTAGACCTTAATAGATGAAACTTACCAGTCCCGCTTTGACTAATCGGGAAACACCAGAAGAAAATATAGTCGACGATCGGTGGATATGGATTAGCACAAACACAAACAAAGTTCGCCCCACTTTCTTTCATGCCAAAAAAAAATTCATGCCCAAAAATAACGACATTCTTTAATTTGCTTGATAGCATTCAGCCAACGTCGCAAAAAGAGCAAAAAAGAAAATGAACAGTGATTTAGCTCGTGCTAGTTTCGATCTAGCGTCCTACGGGTTATGAGCCCGTCGCTCTTCCACTGGGCTAACGAGCTTGTTGTACTGTTTTATGATTGGGTTTTCGTTTTGCATTACTTATACAAACGACTAACAACCCTGACTCATGGCTTTGGCTCCAAGCGAGGATATTTTAAGGGGCTGGAATGAGTGCCTGGCGACGTTTGTGTAAAGAGCTGATCATCGCTTGAAGGCAATTGAAAAACTTGCAATTCACATAACGTTCACCTCCACTCTTAAACTGGTCTTTGATACTGAATAGCAACGTTCACACAATGCATCTGCCTCTACTTTATGGGATATTATGGGATAGTTGCTGGTATCTATTGAAATTGGTTGGGGGAATTGACTGAAATGCATGAGAATTGAGTAAGAAATATAACAGATTCTAAACATTTCGTAAATCACTGGATGTGTATGTGAAAGAAGCTCTTTTTTCCACGATGGGTATTATGCTACAGAGGTTCCGCTCATTACTTGCAGTAATATCACAACCCCCAGAGCAGCGACCAGAAAGGGTAATGCAAAACCATCAACTCCCTTCGTTTCGACCAAGCATCGCCAATAAACTCAAGAGGCATCACCTGGTTGCCATGGACGTATCCCATTTCAATCTAACTCCCATGATCAGACCCAGAAGTTGTTATCATGCTCGTACTCGCGCTTTAACTCGCGCTTTGAACAAAATCATCGATCAACTGAGAGAAACAATCGACTGTGGTTTTTTATAGATCATAACCAGATGCCTTAGAGATATTTCAATTCGCAGGGGTGGGATGTGTGATATGGTGGCTAATGTTGGAAGATTCAACAGCGGGTAGCATATATCCGGTAATGATGATTGTAATTCTGCTAGCTTGGAATAATCTTGAAGCTGATGATGATCTGGAAAATAAGTTAAGATTCGGGATTCTGACAAAATCTCCACAGTCTAGAGTTTGGATCGGTTGAAGTGGCATTCATCGTTGTAATGGTGAAGTCTAAATATGCAGCACAACATTCTCTATATTCAACCTATTATATTTTACTAGATTGTAGACTTGGAAGGTATGAACATATACCGTGAAGCAACAGAACCACATACTGGGGCATAGCATTCTCCCAAGGGAGCATGATTCTCCTGATAATGGATTTGAACAGTCATGAGAGGAGCTATCCTCGCAGAGTGCGGACCCTGTACCTCAACAATCTTCGTATCAAATTGTCCTTCTTCAGGTGCCAAAGCTTGGGCGACAGGCGTGGTGGTGAAAGGTTAAGTCTGTAATTGACCCAAAAGAGAAACACATCAGTCCATAGATTGGTTACATGGTATTGATTTAGAATATTCAGTGAAGAAGGGGAGAAGGTTATTAGCGAGGTGCAAAATGTTGTAATAATGTATATTTCCCAGAAGTATAGAAATAAAGTCTAATTATGAATTCATCTAAATTAGGGGCAGCTTCGCTCAATAAGTTCAAGAGCGTACCAACAGACCTGGAATTTTTAAAGAGAACAGAATATATTCGCGATCTAGATAGATAATCCCGGGCACCTGTATGCTAGTAAAAATATGTCATATGACGCCCCTCGCTTTACCATATATTTGTCCAAAACTGGATAGCCCTCGCTACCATCACGTTCCCCCAGTAGATAGCGAGCAACAGCGCTTTAGGACAAGGAAGGTGAGAATGGAGGATGGAATGTGAGGTGCGTCAAAGAATTCCGATAGCACATTTAGCATGTGTGAGAATTTCACAATAATCTAGCATGGAAAGCAATGTCTGTTGAGCCGGTAAATCCTCCTCCCTACTCGACTCAGGGTTTAGTCATAACAGAGTATATACTTGTTGTTTCTTTACGCATAGCGCATACCATTTTTGAGTGTTATGAAAGTTAAGACAACGATTAATAGATGCTACTTGCAAAAGTGCAAGCAGGGCAACAATGCATACACAGACAGACAAAGTACTAACCACACTGAAGTCTGATTTATTGAAATGATGTTGTTGATATCTGTGACCATATCTTAGATACAGGGAAGCTATTATTAGGGTTAGATCATTGTGAGTCTTAGACTAAAATAGTCATGAACAACGACTTTTAGTGCTTCATCATTCCGCCTTGTTGAAAGGACCAAGTTGGCTGTATCAAATGGATAGTAACACCCCAGCTGACTGATTGTTCATGTGGCTGCAACGTGTATGTGATGGCACATTGCAGTAAGCGCCAATGCGGCTCAGACATTACTGGTCTAACCTTATGAACAAACTGTCGGTATTTGAAGTTCTGCTCGACCCTATCTATCCCCGCACTATCGTTGGAAAAATTAGGGTTCTGATTAAGTTGTACTAGCGAAGAGCTTCTGGAAGCTTATAATGGCCGACGACCAGAGTGTTCAAACGACGACGGATGAGGATGTGATTATGAGTGATGAACCCAAGAATGCGGGGCATTCGACGGACTCGGGAACCAGTCGAAGTAGTGATCTGGCCGAGGAGAGCGCATTGCAGAATCTTGATGTGAGTACTTTACATTCCCCCATCTGACACGTATAGGATGGCACTAACGTGTAAAGATTGATTATTCTGACGATGTGGACTCCGCGCTTGGTGGCATGACCCCACAGTAAGTCTTCACATCATGGTTTGAACATGACAGTGCTGAGCGTGCCAAGGACGTCAACAATGTCTTTAAATTCGAGTATATACAGCTATGTAGAGGAGAATGGAAGGACGTACCATCGTTATAAGGACGGGAGTATTTTCTAGAGCCCTTAGGTACTGGGAAACATATGATGCTAACTCTCGACAAAGAATACATCCTACCAAATGATGAAGTGAGTCCAGTCAAAGAACTGGTTTCTTCATTTTTGGAATTTCGGTATAGCTAACAATATTATAGCATGAAATGGATCGTTTGGATCTTCAGCATCAATTATGGCTGTTAACACTTCATAATGAGCTCTTCCTTGCACCCATACAAACCCCCCAAAATATCTTAGACTTTGGAACGGGAACCGGTATATGGGCCATTGAAGTTGGTGTGTCAACCCCATAATTTAAACATCTCATGTCAACATCAGCTTATCTATCACAGCTAACAAATATCCATCCGCAAATGTTCTTGGTACTGATCTTAGTCCAATTCAGCCAACATTGTAGTGTCACCCTTCCAATTAGTCATGCTAAACTTACAATACTAGTGTACCACCAAACTGTCAATTTGAAGTGGACGACTTTGATGATGACTGGAACTACTCCCAAAGCTTTGACCTAATCCACGGCCGCGCCATGGTAACCTGTTTCAAAGAACCGTTGCGTGTAATACAATCTGCGTTCAACGCCCTAGCCCCCGGCGGCTATCTCGAGCTGCAAGATATGGTCATCCCGTTCCGCTGTATCGATGACACACTTGCCGGTACCAAGATTGAAGAATGGCAGAATAAAACGATGGAAGCTTCCGCTAAAATGGGAATGAGTTGGAAGGTGAGTCAGTATTACTCGCAATATTTTGAGGAGGCAGGATTCGTGGATGTGGTGGAGACTCATTTCCAGTGGCCAATGAATCAGTGGGCGAAAGGTGCTGATATGAAGATTTTGGGGGCATATTTCCTTGAGGATATGAAGAGGGCAGTGGAAAATGTCAGTATGGCGGCACTGACGAGGGGTGCTGGGATGACGAAGGAGGAGGTCGAAGTACTCACTGCGGCAGCAAGAAAAGATCTTGAGGACAAACGGATTCATGCCTATTTGCCTGTGTGAGTTCTTCCATCTCACTTGTTCCGAAGTCTCCACGTCTAATGAGCTACACAGTATTATCGTGCATGGAAGAAAACCTGAGATGGGAAGTAGCTCTTCTTAGATTGAAGTTTTTCATGCAAGGGCTTAGATCACTTTAAACTATAATCGCGAAGTGCGTTTTGGGAACACACATATGAGCAAGAATTGTTGAATATGGTTGTTAGACTTATCATCGACAACTCTTGGCCAAATTTAGTCGATGTAACACAGCGTAAACTACCTAGTCGTTTAAAGTAGAAGTAATCATGAATTTGACAGGTGAGTCTTGTGAGACGATGCTAGACTACTCGCCCGATACATTAATAATCGATTCAGAGGAATATACCATAGCCTTTTGTTTCTGAGATTTAAAAATCGGTTGACTGACCATAAAATAAATAATTCCAAGCATGGAATCATCTCCATCATTAAAAAGGCTGAGAATCGGGATCTGGTTCAACTACATAAAAATCGGCAAGATGTCCCGCGTCTTAAACATCAGCGACATCAATGATACATTTGCCAGAGGTTTATTGGCATTATCTATAACAATGGGCCATCATTCAAAACCACTAATGATTCCTTGCGATAGTTCGTCTGGTGTACATGATATTACGCGAGGTGTATTATCTCCGAAAGAATGACCATCTTCACACACCCTGACGCTCACTACAGGTGCATGCATTATGCAGTCAGCACAGGTAGCTGTATCCAAAGAGTTTCCTGACTCGCCAGGCATATACAGAAATGAACACACATAGGAAAAGTATCTCGCTTATCATAAACTTGCAGAAGTGGCCGTAGCTCCATTATTAATGTGCGCTGATTTTATACTCATGACCGAGGCTCTGAGATATCTCACGCAGATCAGTTGATAGGTTTATGTAGGTGTCGACGTCAGACTATGGTACAGAGAATGTTTGAATTGGTATAAAGTTTATACATACAGAACAGCCACAATTTAACTTATTTCTAGTGACTGTTAGAAAGCAATGAGTTAGTCTCTTCCCGCAATAGAACTTTGTTCTTGAATATTCTCATTCTTCAGAAATGTCGTCCTCAATACAAAATATATACATGTTATTCTTATCTCAAACCTGAATCCAATCAATGTAACCCCGGGCACTCAACTCAAAGACAGCATTCAAAACCACTGCGATAAAAAGTGATCCACAAAGTATCGTTGGACCAACTTTATCGTGGTACTTGATAGCCTTCCGATCCCGGATCGATTGCGAGCGGTACAAGTATATAGCTACGCTATACAAGAGAGATAGGATAGCAACGATACTAAAGGATCCTGCTGCTACAAATGATATTCGGCTTGGCTTAGAACCGAAGTTCAAGAGAGTGGCGGCAATTGTTCCAATGTAAATTGAGAACTCAAGCTAGGAAGTGTTAGTAAAAGTTGAATATTTGTTGGAGAATAAACTTACCCATGACAAGAACGTTCGCTCAGCGGCAAAATAGACCTTAGGCTCAACACGAACCGGAACATGGATTTTCTTTCCCTTTGGTGCCTTAAATCTCTTGCTCTGGACTTGATCATTGCGGAGTGGGGCAGTGCTTCCATTTGATCTTGGCATCATAGTAGCCTGGGATTGTGGTTTCAACGATGCAATAGTAGTTAGTAATTTTTGGCCTGCGAGATCTGCATGTTTCTTTACTGCTGCTTTGTAAAAGGTCCAGCCTCCTACTCGCCGGGCTTCCTCATAGGAGTCATTTTGGGCGTCCTCGTCATCAGAATCGTATATAGGGTAGTCCTCGTTCAATGGCTCAGCTGCTAATTCTTCCTCAATGTCAAGTGAATTGCCACTTGCCCGATTAGCTAGATCCCTATCTTCGAGGGCCTCGCGGATATCACGTAGCCTTTGAGCCGTATCTTCAGATCCATCTGCCACAGCGGTGGGGTGCGAGCCCTCATTGGCGAACATGTCATCATCGGAATCGTCATCATCATCGTCGTCGCTAGTGGAGCTCTTAGATTGTCCGGGACGTCTGATTCCGAATTGATGGGAGATAGGTTTCCGGATATCAGTGTTCATTTGAGGCATCCAATATGGCAAGAGATTGATACGGTCCGGGAACATCGTTGCTGTTCCATGAATGAATTTGGAAAACTTTGGAACGGCTTCCACAAGGTGGCTTCCGATGAGTTCACGGATCCACTCGGGAGGCTCCTGGCCGACTTGGGTCTGTAATTTGACTTCCAAAACGGCATATGGGAAGCGTTCAACATCTTCTGCTGGTAGCTGAGAAAATGGCCAGTCAATTCCAATGTCCATTCGCCGCCAATTATTTCCAGACCTTGTGCGGCCGTCCATATTATCTTCTCGAACCATAGTGAGCTCCGTGTCCAAGGAAATCCGGACACGCGCGTCAGCTGGTAACTGGAAAGCGGTTCGATTATAGAATGATCGGCACACTGGTACATATCCTTTTTTGATGACCGAGTATTGGACCTCTTTTGCGAGTCGTTCATCCTCATCAATCGCTTTAACTGGCTTTTTGCCGTCCTTGCGAGCTTTCTCGAACACTGCAGCGGGTAGCAATTCTCCTTTCATGAATGCATTGACGTTCTTTTCCTTGACACCAAATCGAGCTTTTACTGACTTCTCGCCCGTCCAGTCTTCGCGATGCGTCTTTCGTTCTACAAAAATCTGTTCTGTATCCATACCACCATACCACCTAAGCCGAATAGCTTCTGCACCTTCAGTTTTCTTCAGCCGACCTTCATACAAAGGCCATGTTTCAGGGTTATCATAATAAATTGAAGTGATGGCGGAGTCTTTCACTTCAAACTCCTTGTTGGCATTGAATACGAGGACAGGAAGATGCTAGAAAGAATCAGTGGTGTTATAGAAAAAGATTTGAGCACGCCACCTTCAATATGAGCAATTTCAATTCAGTAATGTTGTCCGGATGTACCCAGTATTTGGTAGTGTTACGGATAAAACTGCCTTGACTTCCACCAGCAGAACTGTCTCCCTTTACGGGATTTCCTCGTGTCCGAACCATATCATACAGCCTCGACAGCTTGACGATATCCGCGTCGTAGTTGTTTTTGAAGAATGGCTTAGCCTTCAGCCTAGCCGCGAAGACAGGCTTCAGCATCCATTTAGGATTTTGTTTCTAGAACGTTAGATATGGCGCAAATGAACCCAAAATCGACTTACATCGTGCTTCTTGATAATCTTCTGGAAACCAGTGTAGTTTAGCTGCACAAACTTGGCTAAGTCGTGCACATCTGCAATGATATCGCTCAAATCCTCTTCCAACATCATGAACTCCTCTTCAGTTGGCACATCGCTTCCTCGGGTGCCATCCCGTCGGACTGGACCGCTCGAATCTAACCTTGATACCACATCATCAACCTCTCTCTGACTACTTGTTATGCGTCTGCCAACCTCAATGAGCTTGACTTTCTGCTTTGTATAAACCTTATCCAGCTCCTGCTCCATGCGCTCGATGAATGTCCGCTCATTATCCTCCGTCCATTCTTTTCTCGCAGGCTTTGGCTTGCCCTTCTGTGGAGGCTCCGTATAATCGGTCTTCAGCAGCTCTTTTAGCTCATCGTAGGCAATGTAGTACCATTGATATTCCTTGATAACGCTCGTACGGAGTTGTTCACCGAACTTCATGACTATAACTCCCGGTGGAAATCTAAATTGGCCCGGCCCTGTCGTCTGTTTCTGCCAGTATCTGGTTTTGGCTTGGAGGTCTTGAACAATTAGCATCGAGCTGTGTTGCAAAACATGCCTAAAAGCCAAGTGATATCTTGAGAGCTGCAAGGATTGAAGGGGTGGTAATACCTTTGTAAGGTTCTGCTTAGGTGCGAGAAGAAAATACTGGACAAACTGCCCCGCGCAGACACAGGTTTTTGAAGGTTGGTTGGAAGCTCTTGAAGCACATGTGTAGCATTGACCAATAAAACTGAAGGAGACACCCATGTGCCAGACACATTTCTAGAGTCGGCGATTTTGTCCCCGCACGGGATAACATTTTTCCGAGCCGTCTTGTTTCTACGGTTACACCAGTCATGAATATATGCACTCATTTCGTACCAAATACTACCTCACCTTATTTTAAACTTTGGAAAAGAAAACAAATGGTTTATATATGGTAGTGTCAGAATATCTAGTACTTGATCTTCGCGCCATTTCTCCTTGAGTCCGCCAGAGGAAAGGCGTGATAAAGGCGAAATTTAGCGAAAAACCCATTAGAATTCAGGGGTTAGGCTACCAAAATCAATGAACTGTTACATCTCTATGAGATTAAAAGTGAAATTGACGGGTACCAATTTGTCAGTGAATTAGTTCTCTAGATTGGCTGAGAGTCGGTTTAGGTATCTGGACGCTGTCACGATATCAACTAGATCTCATGATCAGATCCAGCCGTTTCGGTACGAAACAAATTCTAGTATACTATTTATATACCAGTAAAATACTGGCTTTCAAAAATCTGACTCCAATTTCTGGTCATCATCTAACCCATCTATGTTTCTACACACTGTGTTGCTTGCCGATGAGCGGCTACCCAGCTCTACCTGGCTTCCAGTCACAAATTTGGTTGGTAGCTACGATCATAATGTAGAAATTGTCTATTCAAAGTGATTTAAGCTATGCAATCTAGAGTTATAGGAATTTTCTTATATATATATGGAGGGGTTGTGAGAACAATGATAGGAAGTTCTATGATGGTCAAGTTTGTAGCTCAAAAACACATTGTAGTGGTAGTGCGAGAAATAAGCAAGACAAGACCAAAATATAACAGAAAAGAAGTTCAAAGTAAATTCATGTATAGTCTCATTAATACACATACTCATTGACCAAAAAGCTAGGACTTCAGAGCCGATTATAAGACTATTTGAATCTAATCTGAAGTACCTTGATACTGGACGCAATGTATAACGAGCTACTTATGCTAGCAACCCATCAGATTTGACCTGAACTCCAGAGGCGATAATCAGCCTAAAAAGTAATAATAGCTCAGTGAAAGAACACATATTATCACTGGTCAAGTCGAATGACAGTGTAACCATCCTAACTTTAAACTCGTGTCGATAGTTCTCTAGGGATTACTTACTTTCTATTTCTCACTATTGGTATATATCTGAACTCTGAAGGATAGGTCTCGGCCAATCTTCATGCTACTATTAATGAGTCATATTAACTCTGCTACTATCAAGGGAAGAAAGCCAAGCACGATAAGGACATAGCAAAGATGAAGCATCATCTCCTACACTCTCCTTGTAGCTCAAGCAAAACTACACACCACATGTAAAAGAGAATCAATTCATCAATAATATATAACATTGTTGTATCTGGAATTTGTGTTCTCAGTCAAGTCGCAAGAGTTACATTGCTAGATTTCCATCTTTCTGGTACTGAAGAATTGACCAAAACCCGATCCGAATTGCCGGTAGTCTCAAGACCAGTTTTTCAGACATTTCACAGAGGCAAGGCAATCAATCTATACAAAAGTGCCGATAGTCTGGTACACGCTCATACCAGATACTAAAAGTTATAGTACGCTTTTTGTATGCACCTCCTAACTGCCGAAACCTTCACATCAATCAATTTTCCTAACCACTGCTATTGGATTAGCAGTTGTATAATCTTGAAGTTATTAAAGCTGCGTCAGCCATGATAGCAAAGGCTTCTTTGGCTAGACATCGAAGAACTCTTGTACCCTTCTCGGCATTTCCAAGGTAACGAGGGTCTAATACCCGTCCAATTCTGCCTGCGGAGGATACACTTTTTACCCCCGCAAAACCAAAATGTTGGACATTTAAATGAACGTTAAACAGCTCACGTAATAGGTTCCATGTTTCCTAGGCCGCATGAATATAGTGATATGTTTCAATAATGCCTGTTTACCATGTTCTTCGGAGTTTTGTGTTAATAAGTAATCCCAGATAATGCATTGTTGCACCTCCACAGACACCCTGAACTGCTGCCAAATCAACATGATTAGATCAATCTGGAAAATACGGTAGATCATCTAGTTTAAGCATTAGCCACATATATTTTGTTTGCTGTTTAGAAGTCCCTCGTGGTCTCAGGTCACAATGGTGTTGTTAATTTAGTGATATATTATGCGGTTGACTAGCGCTTACTGCCATCGAGTAACGGTATACTAGATAAAAGGCAAGAGAAATTTTTAGGAGAGTCTTCTTTTGAGAGAATATAAGAAGACAGACGCTGAAAATCGTATTTTGAAAGGGCCAACAGTGAGAGCTTAAGGTATCTAAAATCGTTCTGGAATATGGTGTCTGGCTTGAGCATTAGACAGGGACTCTGTCTTTTGGTTTCGTCCCTGTCATTATTTTGTGAAACGGTGAATGCTGATGCACTGTCGGATCTACAAACAAAAGGAAGAACAGCTATCAATACCCAGCTGGCAAAGTCAACAACATGTACAGCTGCTAATCTGAAAGTTCGCCATGAGTGGTAAGTTTAGTCCCAGATCCGGACGAGCATATTTTAACTAATAGAACCCAGGGGTGACTTAACAGCGAATGAGAAAAAGTCTTACATTGCTGCTGTGCAGTGTCTGATGACCAAGCCTTCAAAGCTGCCTGCTGGACAATTTCCAGGAGCAACGAATCGATACGAGGACTTTGTAGTGATCCATATGCAGCAGACACTTAACATTCATAGCACAGTAAGAATCTTATGGGGAGTAGATAAGTTCGGGCTAATGAACTTAGGGCAACTTCCTGTCATGGCACAGATACTTTACCTGGGCATATGAGCAGGCACTGATCAAGGAGTGTGGATTCAATGGTACCCAACCAGTATGTGCTCTATTGTTCTCAACAACAAGTAGCTGAAATGATTCGCTAATATTGCTTTAGTACTGGGACTGGGGTAGATGGGCTAACTCCCCGGAGACGTCACCCATATTTGATGGTTCAGATACCAGTATGAGTGGGAATGGGAAAAAAGAAACACATGGAGCTACTCAAATGAGTCCAGCACAGAATGGAGGTGGATGTGTAGAGACTGGTCCGTTCAAGAAGTGCGTGTTCTAACCTCTAATATTGTCCGTCACTAATAAGCAATAGTATGACCGTCCATCTTGGTCCTGTATCTCCTATGGCAAATCCAGCACCGCCGAAGAATCCACGTAGTGACGGTTTCGGCTCGAACCCTCGTTGCTTACGTCGAGATCTGGGTCCTTATCTCACGACACGATACACCACAACCGCAATCATCACAGCACTCATCAATAACCAAAAAACTGTTGGTGCTTTCCAGGATACCATGCAGAACGGCAACGGCGTCCACGGCTCCGCACATTTCACCATCGGGTCTGATCCCGGTGGAGATTTCTACACATCGCCCAATGACCCTGCATTCTGGTTATTGCACGGCATGATTGATCGCGTATGGACGATTTGGCAGAGTCAAGATTTGAACAATCGCATGCAAGTTATTGCGGGTGGAACTAGCATGTTTGGTGGTGGTGCCGCGCAGAAGTTGACGGATAACATAAACCTTGGCGTTTTGACCGACAAAGTTTATCAGATCAAGGATTTGGTTAGTGTAGTTGATGGGCCATTCTGTTACGTGTATGAGTCTGCTTACTAGGCAGTTGTAACTAGTAATAACCACTAAATTTGGGATAATTGAATTGGTGAAACTAGCTTTTTTAAATATGTTGAATGCAAGTTGACGCCATCTTTAATGTACAAGTGATGAAGAGACGGACATGAAGCAGTATCTAGTAACAATGAAAACTCAACCAAGAGCTATTACTTGCCGTAGATCGTTGATCCTTATTTCACCAACTGCTTAAGCATAAGGAACTAAGGATAGTAATGCGGAGATGTACGTCTTATGTCCTAACTCTTCTGAAAAATATATGAGCTTGACTCCAACAGCGAATGATTTGGCGGATGCATCAATTTTGTGTTTTATTTCCAGAAATACGTATAATGCTTCATACCAAAAAGTTCATTTCCATAGCCTTCGGCCTGGCTTTCTCCAGCAGCTCCAGCACATACGACAAGAGGGAGAAAATGTTCTTCCCCTCCTTCTGGATGCGCCTCCCTGGCTCCAACCCAATCTCTCCAGCCTTCAAACTTTGCCTCCCGCTCTTTGCTGTCCTTGACCTTGAGTGTATTTATAAGAGTTTCACTCCACTCCTTATTCCGACGCTTAACGGCTGTTTGGTCCGTGGCTCCCGAAAATATCATTCGTAAATTATGGAAAGTAGGCATGCCAGAGCCAATGATAGCCACATTTGAGTCACGAAGAGAAGAAAGAGCACGGCCCATTTTGAAATGTTCAGTTGGTGAAGCGGATTTGAGAACAGAGAGCTGGACTACAGGGATGTCGGCTTTCGGATTGATAAGTGTCAATGGCACAAAAACTCCATGATCCCAACCTTGTTATGTCAGTCTATGCGAATTATGTCCAAGAACTGCTTACCTCTGCTTCCGTCCATTTCTGGGTGTAATCCAGCCTCGTTAAAAAGATCATATATCTCCTTTGCCACTTCAGGGCTTCCTGGAGCGTCATATTTTAGTGTGTAAGACTCAGGCGGAAAGCCACCGTAGTCGTAAAACAGTTTGTGTTTGCTACCATTACAGATCGTAGGTCGATTTGTGGTCCAGTGTGCCGTGACCAGCACGATAGCTCGGGGAGCACTTGCTGTCCCGAGTCCTAGTATTTTCGGCACAACCGTTGACATAGATTCGACCAATTCCTTATGGGCTGCGTCTCCAAGCAAAGGCATAGGTCCGCCGCCATGGCACACTGCTATGACTGGCGCGGTCATTACGTTGGAGTGAAAGGACTGTTTCAACGAGCAACTAGGGAGACTCGGACGTAAGAATAGGCTCGAGAGCAGAGTTGAAGCTGTGCGATTTGAGAATTGCATAAGTCAATAGCTATGGGGCGTAATTGTGTCAGTAACAGTATAGCATTTGAAAGGAGCAAATTCTGAGCTTTATAATAGATTGGTAGTTGTCGAAAGGCAAGGTTGATAATCTCAGGATTGTGGGAGCCGTAATTTGTCAGCGCTACTGCTATGGTCGAGCGCTAATAGAATCGAGAGTAACTGCATCTCACAGCTTCACACATTGAGTTCAGGATTGCTACTATTGCGGTAAGATGATACATCACAGCCTATGTTTTGTCTATCCTAATGGTTGATGTTGGAGTTCATGCCCCGAGTTGTATCACGTGGCAATGCTCCAATGACCCCACCAAGGCTACCGCCAAGATTACCCCATACCTCGCAAATCTTATCCAGATTAGGTACAAGGCTCGCGTTACATTTTCTATTGTCATACAAGTTTTAACAAATTTGAGTAGCTCTACGAAAACAACTACAACATATCAGAGGCCAGTGCTGTCTCTAATCTAGACAGGGCGAGCATGTCTAGATGTTATCTTTTGGAAATTCCACCAGGTATGTTGTGCTCCCTTCTGTTGATGACTACAACTAATCATATACGTTGATTGTAGAACTTCGTCTCAACATTTACCGCTATGTCCTCATACCCGAAGCCCCTTTGCATCTCGATAGCCCGCCTCCTCTACCAAAAGTAAAAGATGATAAGCTTAGGCTTAGCATCGACGAGGGAGAAAATTCGTTGGTAAACGGCGACGAGAGCGATTGGGTTGACGAGTCTGACTCCGACTCCATTGATGAGGTTCCTCCGAGTCTACTAGACGCATTTCGAGACCAGAACGGAGGTTTTGAGTATGATGGTATGGACTTTGATGAGCTTGAAGAGGCGTACTATGCGGAGGAACTCAGCCCTGACGCAGAGAAGATTTTCGAAGCTATGGAGCAGGAGCAAATGATGGAGGACGGTATACCAGATGATTCGGAGTCAGATGACGAAAAACTTCCCCAACGATCGGGAAGAGACCTTGCAGTCCTCCGTTCAAACCGTCAGATATATCATGAGGCCTCGGCACTTCTTTACGCGGAAGCTACCGTTATCGTTGAAATAGACGACCTGCTCGATCTGGCTAAAGAACGACCTCGACACATCGTAGGAAATTGGCAGTCTATTTGGATGGACAGTTGGAGATACCATCCCATTTACAATGCCGGAAAACGAGCTTCAGATGGTAGCTATGTATATAGGCCCAACCCAACAATCACGGATGTTAAGGCATCCCGGGATCAACGCCATCATGCCCGGACAAATCGCAAAGTAATTCACAGTCATACGATATCTCCGAAAGGCAAATTGTTTCCCCATATATTCGCTCGCTTCCAAAATATCATTTTCCACGCTATCTTTGAAGACGATTATGTGCAGAACGATACCATATGGATTGACGACGAAACTTTCATTATCAGGCCTAGCGATGCTGAAAAATTCATGAATCACGTAAGTGAATTTAGAATCATTGTGCCACAAAATTGAGACTTACAGAAACTGGCATTCGAATACTCCTTTGATTCTGCGTGCTAACATATTTACTATAGGCCAAGACACTTAAAGTTGTCAAAGATTTTGTAAAACTTATGTCAAATTCAGCAAAGCTTAACTTACTCGTTATATTGGAGGCTGATATCGAGGTTGAATCTACTTTCATTAATGGACTCGATGACGAGTCTGAATTTGATTCCGATACTGAGGATGAGAGTGGGCATGAAGAAAAGATGAAGAGGATGGAGAAGGAGGATAGGATCCTAGATATGGCTAACCAGCGGGCAGCTGAACTTCTTGTTGACAGTACGATTTTCAATCCATTGAAAAGGCTTACGAATATCCGTAGCTTCGATATCAAATTTGGAGATCCACTTAGTGGGTTTAGCGATCAACGCTCTAAACCGTCGCCGAAGTACAAAGGTATTTTCGCCAAGATGAAGCAAATTATTGAGGACAATTTTGAAGAAACGGGGGCATAAGAAGACGATTCACCGATATGAACACAGGTGGCTGTAGAAATAGCTGTCGCCTAGTTTCCGTAACTCAAGCGGCTTTTAAGTAGAGAGATTCCCTCGTTTCTTTCCATATATGTGAGGTGCCAAAATCAGTTCTGGTCGTTGGGAAGCTTGCAAACCCTAGAGCCTAAACATCAAGTCGTTTATCACAGCGCTGGCCCGTAACCTTGACTAGCTTAAGGTATATACTTTGGAACTTCTCTGCTAGATATACTGCATAAAACCTCCTATGTTGTCGGGCTTCACTCTTGCCTACTTCCCAAAAAGCTCATTAGTATTTCGAGGAATGACGGAATATAGCTTAATGTCACACTTTTCGATGCTTCTTAAATTAACACTCTACAGAGCCAAGAAGTATATCGAGGTTGAGAAGTCCTCTACCCGTCTGCACAATCTTCTGATTGGATTCTCTAAAACTGTTTGTTCGCCCCATTGATCAGAACCAGAGCTTTTGTCAAGATCAACTGGTCACTCAGTTTATCTTATATTTGGAGTGAGTCGAAAGATGCAAAAAATATTTCACATCTTCACTATATCAACACTATCATCCTCGGTGATCCGCTCTTGTGATCATGAGCGAGGGAGGAGAGACGACAAGCTATTAGTTCAGTGGTGTTGAGCTTGTCTAACTTTAGTCCTTCCACAACACCCCTGCCAATTCGGCTATTGCAACTGGTCGATCTCACGACAATCCCGTCCGGCAAACGTTCCGAAAGTGGTGTGTTAGCGCCGTCTCTAATTAGATACGACTTCAAAACGTGACTAGGTACGGATTGATATCGCCTTGTAATTCGTAATCATGTATCCCTTCGTGGACATGCCCTCTTCTTCTTGTGGCGCCTGCATGGTATACTCCTGGCTGCTTGACATAGCTGTATTAAGCTGAGTATGGACGAGCTGGTGGTTAAAGTAGTGAAGAAAGGGGAGGCTGGTGCTTCGAAAGCCAGTTCCTCGAAATGGGCTTCCTTACATGACTGGGAAAGGGTCAAGCCTCTTATTAAGCAGTTGTATGTGGAGGAAGATCGAACACTGAAGGATGTTATGGCCATTATGTCTTCAAAACATGGGCATTACGCAACGTGAGTCGCTTTTTAAACTATCTTTGGAAAAGCAAACCGAAGAAAGGGAGGGATGTTGAATGTGTGACCTACGTTGCATTTGCTGTGACGCGTCAACAACCTCATCTGCTTCGTTTTGGCTGCTTTAGGAAAGTCACTATAGATTGAGAGTTCATCTGACACAGTTTAGGAAGAAGATGTATGCAAGCCGGTTCACGAAATGGGGCTGGGACAAAAATAGAAAAGAGGATGAAATGGTATTTATTCTTCAGAAGACAGCCGAACGAGCTGCTGCTGGAAAGAAGACGGCATTCCAGGTACGGGGCCGCATTGTTAGCCAGAAAGATGTCGCCAAATATTTTGCTCGTAAAGGAGGTGTTCCATCATTAGACCCAGAAGATGGAGATAGGAATCTACCCCTTCGGCCAGTAACGCCACCAAATCTGCGCTATCGGACGCCTACACCTCTACCGAGAAAAGCGAAGCTCGAGGACGTAGAAATTGAGTCTTCTAAGTACTCAAAGCATGGCTTTCCAAGGACGCGGAAGTTGCTGCACAGCAAAAGCGATTCTTACAGTTCTGCTACTTACGACTCTGATTCGACAATGGACCACCTCGATCCGCAAGCCATACCCGAAGGCTATTCGCTCTCTTATATACCTGCCGAAGATCTTCAGCGGTCCCCTTTCTTTACCAAAGTGCCTCAAGATCCGGCGCCTATTCAATTCTTCCGACTATCAGAAGAACTACTGTACAACATTAACACCTACTTCGATGGTTCATTTTCAAGTGGAACATGGCAGTATTCGGAAACTAGCAAAGACTGCGTCAATATAAATCATGGTATAGACACAACACGCAATAACGGAAGATTTCTCGATGCCTGTCGAATGTCTATTACTCTGATCAAAGACAAAAAGTATATCGAAGCTCGCCGAATGCTCTCTCGTGCATGTGAGCTTGTGCAGGCAATGCTTTTTAAAGGACATCCTCGAGCAGTATCAACATTTCTGGAGATATTCCTTTGGCTAAAAAGGGAGGGTTTCGACGAAGTAACAAATCTGATACGAAACTATCTTAGTGAAATGGCAGCAGCAATGTTATCAGGCAACCATCCTTTGGCCAGGATATGCAACCTGATTGCGATGGTTGATGGAGACGTATTAGAAGAGGCTATGGTTCAGTCTTGGAAATGCACCAATGATGCATTTGCCAAACATCTGGGTCGTTTCAGTGAAACAACTTTACATTCCTACCTCACCTGGGTACGCTGGGTGTACCGACCTACTAACCCGAAAGCTGAGGAACTTATCCTGCGCGAACTTCTGGCAGATTCATCCAGTGTTCTAGACCCTAGAAGTCCATCATCCCTTAGTATCCAATTTAAGATCGGGACAAATCTTATGCAGCAGGAACAATGGGATCAATGCGAATCTATTGGCAAAAGATTTCTGGCTCGTGTAAAGGAGAGTGGGCCAAGCGATGATCGAATTGTGATTCAGAACATCATCCAAGGACTAGGATTGATTGCCACAAGTCAATTTAACTTGGGAAAACTGGACTCAGCAACAACGAATATGCGAGCGGCAGTGGACTTAGTTGCCCAAAACTACGGGAGAACTGATCCGCATGTTGCCAGGAAACTGACTACAATCGAAGGTTGGTTACGAGAGTTTGGGAAAATCGAAGAAGCAAACAAAGTGAAGCTTGAGATTGAGAAGCTGATTGAACTGGACGACACTGATGCAAATGCTTGATCGTGTGCCTCTTCTAACTTCAAGTTATTGTTATGCTGTTCCAGCCATTAATAGTACCGGACGGGGTTTTCCAAGTCAACGAAGGCTGCCATGATGCTATATCAGCCTGGGAATCGTAATCAAACAGATGCGCATAGTGATCAGAGATTTGAGGTCTCCTTTACGAGATGGTTTTCAGTCATTGAGTTGCTGCACGCCATCTGGGCTGGTTTTCTCATTGGCGAGACTTCCTTCGATGGATTAGGCGGTTGGGTCAATACTTTCCTAATAAATCTGGTTCATAACCAGGTCTTGACTGGACTTAAAGTTAACTCCTGGACGCTAACAACTCTTAATAGCGGGAGAAGAGCGTAACCACAGGAGAACGGGTTGTACTTTCATCGGCTTCATCGTATCAATTGGCCAGGCTATAAAGGTAGTCGAGAATAGGTATGAAAAGCTTAGGATATCGCAGGACGGGATGCTAAGATTAAAATATATGTCCAAGGAGAAAGGGCGGTGTTCGGGACACTGGGGAATGCTTCCTGGGCTAGTACCGGATTTGCGGATCTGTGGAATGCTACCTTAGCAGAATATATACACCTTTTCATTAGTTTTGCAAGACTTTCAAGTAGAGAGATCAAGTCTTGATGCGAGTGGTATGATCAACGAGAGCCACGAGAAAGAAGAAACAATTTAATGTTAGTATGTCCCCATCACCGATTTGGATGCTTTGTGGCTGGGAGACATATCTAAAAGGATGTGCAGTCTCACAAGTATAAAGATAGTCATGAAATCAGATGTATTTTCGGACATTATTAGACGGTTGCGAATATGACGCAGTGATAAAGATTAAAGCGGTCGCTAGTGAACAGGGTTACTCGCTCAAATTAACATCATCTCAATACCATGAAAGCATCTAGAGTTTCAAATGTTCTTCAAAACAACTTCCTATATATCACATCATGTTTTTTTTGGGTGGATTTCCTTTCAAAGGCTTTCACCGTTTCTCTGTGCATTAGCATATTTGCGTTTGAGTTTCAGCTCCAAAACACCAAACGACTTGAAGAATCCGCGGATCTTGATTCTTGAAGTAACCTTCTGCACACTCTAAAACTTTTTAATTTTCGACCCATGAATCATGAAAAGAATGTCATTGAGAATAGATCTAGTGAATAGAATCGTACATCATTACACACTTCACCAAAAGTGAACGTCGAGCATTTCTAAACAATTCGGAAACATCATAAATATGACTCGCAAAGATAGATTATAAATCAAGTTTCTACTACTGAGTACGATTCGTGCGCACAGTCAATACATAAGCAATTATTTTGCTCTATTTGCATCTTGTTTGTCAAAACTTCGAATGTATAATCCTCCCTAGTTACCATCACATAAGACAGTTGCCCGAACTATATGTCGAATGCAAACCTTGAGACATGTGCCTCAATTGCATGATCAACGAGATCACTCTACCAGCCAAGCGGCACAATTTTGAAACATTTTCAGTAGACTATCCTGTTGATTCTTCTTTTGATTAGGCGTCCTCGGGAATCGGCCCAATTTGAACAGCTGCATGTCAGACTCCAGCTACCTTTAAGTTTGGTCACTGACTCTGCAGGATGATCCGATCCAATATAGGAAAACTTAAGGCCGGTCGCTACATCTTTATCAGCCGCAGATGAAATATTGTGATTCAATATTTTCCGAAAATATGCCTGCCTGGTGGAATTTCTATAATCTCTCTGACGATCTGTGCGTCACCAATGGAGATACGACTAGACAAAATTGTCGTTGGTGGCTGTGGTGGTAAGAAGAAGTGGTCGAAAAGTGAGCATAATTTGTCTCTGCTACAACTTAATATTCTCTCATAGAATTGTAAGCTAATAAATTAGTTTCAACGGCAAGCGATTGCTGTTACAAGGATGGTTGATGCATAGTGCTTTGGGCTATATATCAGTACCGTTGCTGGGTACTGTTCCTTCGTCTGACAAGGATTATCTAAGAGGCTTTTTCTTACTTATAAATTTTAAACCTGACGCAAGTGTTACAGACATCAATTGAGATTAGAAATGAAGAAGCAAGCATTACGTCAGAGAATTACTTTGAAAGACCAATTTTCAAGAATCAAATGGAATATATTACTTATGTATAAACAACAGCCGACTTGACAACAGAGTGATTGATGCCATGGTGAGGATCTGCAAATATTACAATGATGCAATATTGGGTTTCAAGATCTGTTTCGCTGGAAGGTCCAAATCAATTCTGCATGCGTGCCAATGCTGACTCAATTAGCATTTATGTCTTTCACTGTCAATCCTTAGGGGATGTGATTAGCTGTTGTCACCTTCTCCTTAAACAAACATGTCTTCACATCTAGACCTCATGTAACGTGTTGGCTCACTCATGTTAAAGAACTTCTGAATTACTACATGTCACATAAACTTCTGTTTTTACAGAAAGGATGAGCATTTGCTGCAGATCCGCAAGGCTAACTTTCCCTAGTGGTTTCAAAACAAGTTAACATCAAGAGTTTATTGTTTAAGCATTTCAAATGTTAATCTATACCTAAATGAGTCTAAAGTGTCCATCATGTAAGTACAAGATCGCAACGACTTCTTTGTCAATTGACGTTGATTTATTATGATCAGCTACCAAAGTGTGGTGGCCTCAGGCACCAGCCCCACTACCTGCTGCTGTACTTGCTTTGATAGCCTCACCATCATAAAAACATCCTCTTCTCTAGACCTGATTATCGCATTTAGAAGACATTTTTTCAGACTCAGGTTAGTTGATAAGAATTCTCAAAGCTCCAAAAATACAACTCTATTCCCAGAGATTAAGAACTTGCAAGATTGCCTTACGAACATCTTAAATTCTGAGTTCATTACTTTGAGCTTCTCTGAGCAATACTTTCTATAATGTTAGTACATAAATTTGGGTACGTAAACAAGCAGAAAATGCCTGTTGTCACCAGAACTTCCAAGATAAATCATTCGCCAAACTCAGCAAAGTTATCGTCCTATTACTTCAGCCAAATAACAGCCCCCTAATGGAGTGCTGAAAGAAGCAGTTATCCGATCTCCTAACACCGATGGAACTCCTTTGCAACTTTGATTTGTCTGATTTTTTTTCTTTATGATGTCAGTGTTTTTTATCATTTTGAATTGGCTGTTTGGCAGATGTGTGAAACAAACCATGAGCGCTGAGCTATTATCAACTAAAGTTTAGAATGAAACTAGGATATATCTTACGGAAGTAGAAGGACTGATCTCACTTTCAGGTACCCATTTGTGGATTAAGTTATCAAGATAACGTTTAGCCTAAATTTTACAGTCCTAATGGGATGCCAATACCCAATACAGAAGGAAGAAAGTCTAAATCAAGGGTTCATTACTCAAGTATCCTATCCTCTCCTCAGTGATATAGTGTGCAGTTGTATCCGAGCAAACTGCAGATCTCTATACTCTGCTTTGCGGTTAGAGCTTAACTAAACAGATTCAGTCACAAGTATGCTGCAAAGACAGTTGAATTTGCGAAACAATACTACTGTCCACGGAAATCAATCGAATTTTCTCTGCTAGGCACTTTTGTTGTTGAATCGTCGATTGAGTTTGTGACAAGTTCAGTTTTATTCTCATGCAGAGTTATGGCTGTTGTTGTCACAAACCAAATTTTATTTCTTAGTAGAGTTCTTAGCTTTGTTACATACTAAGGTGTTATGTTACAAACCTATGTGCCAGTCTGACCTCACGGGTTGCGTGCGAATGACATATTAGAGCGTCATTATAATAGCCAAGTATAGTATATAAAGGTGAGCCAATTCCCCCTCTGCAGAAGATACAACTCAGTTTTCAGACAGTATCAGTCAAAACTTGAACTCTTCTCACATCTTCTGTCATCAACAGGCTCTACTTCTCTACAATGTTGTTCACCAAAGCTCTACCTTTTGTGTTTTTGTCAACAGTCACCTGTCTGCCAGGCGCACCAAACAACATCCAACGCGCACCCGCCATCACTGCTGCAGATCCCACCTATGTTCTTCCCAGTCTCAAAAATATTACCACCTCGGTCGCTTCATTGGTGAATGTCATCAGCCATTACCAAGCACCAGCATCCAACCAGCCACTCTTTGCTGCGGTTGACAACACCAAGAGTGCCATTAAGACCTTCCTTGATAAACTGAAGCAAGAAAAGAAACCATTTAGTCGTCCTCTCACCACCCAAGTTGGTAACGCACTCAACTTCTCGCCAACCGGTCTATCGGGACAATTGGCATCGCTCCGAGATGCGCTTGCCACCCAAAAGGCAGCAATCGAAGTGGACGGTAGCATCTGGAATCAGCTTTTCGGCGATTTGCAAGGCCTCGGTAATGATTTGACACAAACCGTGCAACAGGTCATCTCATTCGTCAGCACTACGCCATTGCAGGGCATTTTGACCCTCTATGTCCAGTTCATTGCTAGCGCACTTCAGACTGCGATTAATGCTTTGTCTGGCGGTGCTGGGCCTGAGCCTGAGCCAGAGCCATAAATCAGCGCGCTGGTGCGAAGTAGGAGCAAAAGGCTGTGAGGGTTGAAGTATTTCCTTGGATAGTTAAGAAGCTTTTTATATAAAATATGTTTATCAACACAGTCCCTAATGTTGCTCCTTGACCAAGTGACTATGCTGGGAGAGCCAAATTGATTTGCACATCCATCGAAATCTGACCATCCAATATCCTGGAACTACTAAAGGATATTTCGCGCTGGTTTTCATCTTAAATCTCAAGGTTATCGTGCAAGTACTCGAAAAGAGACTAGGTAGGATGCTAAAAGGGATTCAATCAAGATGCCAATATCAATATCATGTCAATCTGAAATGCACGTTCTGTATTGCTCCCCTTGCACAAGTATGTCTTGATTATTGAGACACATTTTAAAGAGTGCTATTGCTATGGTGTCATCCATCGATGTTATTATAAGTCAGCTGACAACTCGACCTCATAACCTCGGTTTATCATCTTACTATGCCACAACAATAAAGCCTCTTGCTTTTGCTTAGTGATTCCCTTTTGGTCTACTACCTTTAATCTTTCTCCAGCATCTGGGCTGTTGTGTGTAGCTTATGGATATCCAAGTGGGAAGGGGGTTCTTTTTAGAATCCACAGTGACTTTTCAGCTTTGTGTTGTAGTGTAAACCATGGGGATATAAATAATTCCGGTGCGTACTTGAATCTCCACTGCCTAGTGTAAAATCTCTCATTAACATAGTACGACGTAACTCCACCAGGGCTGGTGCTGCATCGGTGCGCTCGCTACCTCTAGTTCGAAATCTGCTTGAGATAACATGTCCAAAGAGGCTGAGTCCTCGGCAATAGCAGCAAGTATTAAATTGAAGCCCGGTTTTGATTTCCGACTAGTTATGGATATGGCTGTAGTCGTTGATGGCCAAGGGTCTTGCAGGGATGTTTGGGGGTTTTAGTGAAGAATGAAATTCTAACCGTCCGGGACGCGATGACCCGGATGGCCTGATGGGAAAATTATGCCAAGACTCCGCTGCCATATATATCAAGATATAAGAACTTCACGATGGTGTTTTGCAGCTCAATGAACTGAACAGATTTGCCTGCGACGACTTTTTGTATTCGGACTAAGTAGATTGGCTACCGAGGCTTCAGCAAATCTTGTAACTATAATGCCTCAAGCAAAACCTCACAGATATGAATTCGGTGGACCGTAAAGCCAAGTCTCTCAGTTGCCAATGTCCTCGATGCTAACTTTCGTAGACTCGGAGTTTTTGGTATTACCTTTGGGTTGCCTATCACCACCTATGCTGGAGCATTCCTCTGTAATGACATTTCTGGTTGCCCGGTCCCGGCCACACTCTCACCTTCAACAATAACTATCGAAAGACTTAAACAAGATGTTGGGTGGCCCGCGGATGGTATACAAGGGCTTGCAAGCTGGCACGCAACTTTTGGAGTGCTTGCATACTATGCTCTTAGTCTGGTGCTGCATAGAGTTCTACCGGGTGAATATGTTGAGGGCACCGAGCTTGCATCAGGAGGTAGGCTTAAATATAAGCTCAATAGTTAGTGGTCCAGAACACCATCAGATCTAAACAGCAACTAACTCGCTGTAGCATTCTGGTCAACCATGGTAACGCTTGGCCTCTGTGCGGTTGGAACACTCCTTCAGGGTGCAGACTTCTTCGTCTGAAAATTTATGTACGACAACTACGTGCAAATCATCACCGTCAATTTGTTCCTCGTGTTCATTCTGGCAACTTTCATCTACATTCGAAGCTTCTCGATCAAGCCTGGCAACCCGGATCTTCGAGAGCTTGCAGCTGGTGGTCAATCTGGAAACATGTTATACGACTGGTTCATTGGCCGCGAGCTCAACCCTCGTATTACCATCCCGCTCATTGGAGAGATTGACATCAAGCAATTCCTTGAGTTACGCACAGGTCTTATGGCATGGATCCTTTACGACCTCGCCTTCTGTGCACACCAGTACAAGACCTACGGGACTGTCGCGGACAGCATCATCCTCATCACCGGATTCCAGACCATGTATGTGCTCGACTCCTTCTGGATGGAATCTTCCGTCTTGACAACCATGGATATCATGACCGACGGGCTTGGCTTTATGCTCATCAACGCCGCGGCCGTCTGGGAGCCGTTTGTCTATTCCTGGCAGACGCGCTATCTGGCCGTCTATCCCTTGACCCTCGGCCCCGCTGGTTCCGCGGGCGTGGTCGGCATTCTCTCCATCGGCTACTACATCTTCCGCTCTGCGAACAACGAGAAGAACCGGTTCCGCGTCAACCCCAAGGATCCCCGTGTTGCGCATCTCAAATACATGGAGACCAAAGCGGGCTCCAAGCTGCTCATCTCGGGCTGGTGGGGGATCGCTCGACATGTTAATTACCTAGGCGACTGGATCATGGCCTGGAGTTACTGCCTGCCGACCGGAGTCGCTGGGTATCTTGTTCAGCACAGCTCTGGTGGTGGTGGCCTGGCAGGTGGGAATGCTCGCGTGGATGCTGCGGTTACTCAAGGTGATGCCAGAGGCTGGGGGATGATCTTCACCTACTTCTACGTGGTGTTCTTTGCCGTCTTGCTTATCCATCGCGAGAGGAGAGACGAGGAGAAATGCATTAGAAAGTACGGAGATGACTGGACCAGGTACAGAAAGATAGTCAAGTACAGAATGGTCCCAGGCATCTACTGAACAATGTTGCTGCATATGGGGCGAGTGGCAGAGCACCTTATGAATATAGTAATCACGCTGCAGCATATGAGTTTGTCTAAATCATACAAAGAATATTACATCTCAGATTCGTATATATGTTTCATGATAGACAACCGAATGCCACAACTCTCCTCTTTACCTCGTTTACCCTCCCCCCTACCTATTCTTATTATCTTGATTCTTGAGGGCATTTATTGTTAGCGTCATATATGCTCAAGGCTTATGTGTTTTCTTTAGTAGGGATGAGTTGATACATGGTAAGGTGACAAGATCGTGTTTAAAAACAGCTCTTGGCTTCTAGAATTCTAGAATTCTCGAATTCTCGTTTTTGATATTCGTCGTTTTATCAAGCATGTTACTTGAATCATCACCTCTCAGCATGTTTTTCGAAATAATAAATCAAGATGGTAATTAATATTCAAATCCCTATTTTGGAGACATGTGGAATTATTCTAGCTTCTAGAAGACATGACATGACATTGCTTCCTTTCCGTTCTAGGACGTTATTACTTACAGCCGACGAAATCTTTTAATATCTGAAAACCCCCTCCCAGAAAAAACCAATGCGAGGTATCTGATCTCCAAGGCTACACCACAGAACGCCGCGAGCCTCTAAGTCTTGGCCCTATTCATACACACCTTATAAATCCCAAGTTGGCGCAGAGTACCACCCAAAAGCCCTATTACCTATCCAGAAATGCATATACTAAAGAGAAAGCCTGTTTCAAGGCCACATGCTCAACTCGAACCAGATGCCTCTCTTGTCGTCCCCGAATATGGTGTTAATCTTATCCTCATAACATATGGCTCCTGCTGTATCCTTCTTCGTGACGCCAACTTCTCTCTTGGCATTCTTTGCTGCCTCACTCTCGACCCATTTCCCGCCATTGACAGCCACATGTCGCCTGAAAGCGATATTCCACGCAAAAGAACTAGCCCATGTTCCTCCAAACGCACTACTTCGTAATAATAACAAATAATCAATTTCAGCTTGCTGATCCCAGGTCAAAGCTTTCATTTCTTCCAATGCGTTGGCAAATTCAGGCGAGGATGACAGGAGGTCGTATTTAGTAGTTACAGACATGTTTTTCTCGGCGGCTTCTTCGGTAAAACGCTTGATATCGGGTGCAGATCCGGACGCTAAGTATACCACAGAGAGTTTGTGCTTCTGTGCATCGGAGAAGTATGCAGCAGCTTGATCTTTGTAAGGTGCGAAGCCTGCTTTGGCAGCATCGACTGCAGTGCGCAGATGGGCGCCATAAAATTTTCCGGGAGCAGGCACCCCTCGCGCCGCAGGGTTGATGTCTAGGTTATATTTCTGGTCCATAGCGTATAATACAATGCCAGCGAGTCGTCGGATGCTTGGATGGAAGCGCAGGATGCGTCCAAACGTGGCAATAAAATCTGGGGTGTCGAAGTTGATCGGAAACTCGAATATCGCAGGTCTAATCGACATGATGAGGGGTTTCTCGGGTGAGAAACCTTCTGGGGCGCCGAACTTTGGAAGCCACTCTTCGAACAGTCCGCGCCATTTCGCTGCAAAGTTCATGACCCGGAAGACTTTGAATTCTGTGCCCAAGTTCTTAGGTGTGATTTCTGCCATAGTGGCGATGGAGGAGATATCAGCTAGATCGTCGCGGTGGGGGACAACGTAGATTTGAGGGCAGGCGGAGTTAAGCATCGCGACAAAGTGCTCCTGGTCGAACATGTAGGTAAACGGGAGCGTCTTTCCATTTTCGAGACCAATCAGGTCTGCGTCACGGGCTTTAATCTGCGGTACGACGATAGATGTTGCTGGATGATGTTAGCTGTGTTTCCCATGAGCTCGGTACATGCGGAGAAAACCAACCTCCTGCCTCAATGGCATATCGCACACACGTCAACATTGTATTTCGCACATTTCCCACCCCGCCAAACGAGGCCTGGCAGTCCACGATCAGCCCCGGCCTCCATTTTGCCGCGGCGCAAATGCCATGCAACGGTCTCTGGTCGAACGATCCATCAATCTCCCAATCCGCCGCCTCTCTTATAAACGCGGCCTTCTTCCCAGCGATGCCTTGATTATGTACAGCATTCACCGGCGTCACAACTGCATCCTCTTCATTTCCAACTGGCGGATCCGCGTAAGCACCCCAGCCACTGTTTGCTATCGGAGAGCGGGAGCTCGAGGACAGAAAGAACGCGGTGATGAATAGCAGCACGGATATGGGCAGAACGAATTTCAGCAGGTGGTAAGAGCGCGGTGAGATGGCCATCTGAAAGAATGGTGGTGGGACGTTGGACGAACGTCAGACATGTCGTTTGAGAAAAAGGAGACGACGGGATGAACGAGGCGGAGGTTGTCAACGGGTCCTGAATTCTTGGCATTATGGGATAGGGGAAAGTGGGGCCTGGGGGCAGACAAGCTCGTACTAAAATAGGTGTAAGCGACCTTCCCCTTTCCCCACCAGAGCTGGGATGGAGCTTCACTTTGGCATTCTTACATCGGGTGTTGTCCAGCTGTTGAGAATGTATAGTGAAGTCTCGGAAAGTTAAACTTCTAACAACATGGTTTCTAGCCACTGGAATATTATATTGATTTCATTAGTTGCTGCATTGGAAGTTGAGATCTAGATTTGATGGTAAATGTGGTAAATGTAGTTATGAATATGTGAATGATGTACACCTTGAAGGAGTTGATAATCCGTAAATTGCTGTGATCTATAACCACTCTATCTTAGAAATGAATTGTTCGCTGACCAAGTGATTGATTGCAACGACTGAGTTGATCTAATGCGTTGGGAAAACCGCTCAATGTTGTCATCTCAGAACATATGAGTGTGATGAATTAAGAATTGTACTGTACCTAGAATCTGGCTCAGTGCGTCTCTTCGCATTTTTTAACAGTGCTAGTGATTTAAAAATAGTATTGCACGGTCTCGCTTGCGTATTAATTGTTCAATGTTTGGACAACAAAGCTCTGGTTACGATGGGTGGGAGAATATGGAACTTGAAGCATTAGATGCAGCTGAGAAATCGACGTCGAGATATGTACAGTACGTTGGGAAAACCACAAGTAGCAAAGTCCAAGACCACATACTACGTACGGCTCATGGACCATTCCCCCACCTTCATTGCATGCAAAAGCGAAACTGCAAGCGACATCTGCATTTCCAATATTTGTCTCGACGGCCATCCCAACGACCCGACAGGTGCCACGAAACCCGTTCCGGACACGAGGGCATATGCTATCGTGCCCAATGCCAAAGGGTGCTCCTCACGCGCTATCTATCCTTCACGTAGCCATTTGAGAATCCCGCGAGCCCCGGCACCAAGGGCGTACAAACCTGGCAGCGACCAGAAGATCATCACGAGGGAACCATGGTATCCTACGCGTGTCTAGCTGCGGTAATGCCTTGTTCGATGGAAACTCCCGCCGCTGTTGGTTCTCCACCAAGCCGTGGCGCGCGTTTGACAAATGGCCAAAGACGCGTTGCCTGGTAGGCTGGGAGATGCTGGGAAATGCTGGTAGCTTAAACAGGGTGGAATCGGGCAAACAGAAGAAAACGACATTTGTCAGAACTCAAAAGGCGACAAGATCAGACACCAAGCAAGTACCGGGACCATCATATCATCACAACATCACCACATCACGTTATCACATGAAACTGGACTTCACCAGGCACACAAACTCTATCACGATGGCCGGCACGAGCGATATGCAGGACGGAAAACGACAGAATGCGGGAAGGAGATTTCAGGGGCGATGGGCAGCGAACGGTTCATGCGTTGAGGTATATATACAGTACTTTATGTAGCGGTGTGTGTGTGAAGGTGAGAGACGGTACGGTACCTACACACAGGTAGCGCAGGCAGCCGGATCAGCACGAGAACTACTTGGAGCGGAGTAGCGGTACAGCAGCACAACGACGACGATGACCGTGAGCCAGCTGTCGAGGAGGCCAAGTGCCGCTCCAACCCAAAATACCATGCCACGCCAGACCGTGGAGTCGAAGGTTCAACGAGTAGAAAACAAGTTCCCAAATAAGAGTCAAGTCAAGTCAAGTCAAGTCAAGTCAGTTAAAGACAAGACAGACAGACAGGGCGAATACGTAGAAACCAAAACACGGGAAAAGAAACAGGCGAGAGACAGGTTGCCAAGCAATCTCCACTTTACGCCAGATTGACGCGTGCCCTTAGCGCGCATTAAGCGACGCGACGGAATTTCCAGGATTCGGGCGGAACGAGAGCAACAGGATCCAGTCAGGACGACGGGAGCGTGAAAACCCTGCGTGCAAGAGATGCAATGGGGGATGGCAACTCTCTAGCAAAGAATGACAGAAAGAATGGGGGAGCAAGGAGAGAAAGAAAAGGGTGAGAGCACCACATGTGACAAATACGAACGAGCGAACGGGTCGAACGGACGACAAGCTAGCTAGCCAGCCAGCAGCCAAGCAAGCAGGTCTTAATGCAGACGTGAACAGAAACAGAAACAGAAACAGACAGATAGTTAGATACGTGGTGCTTGCTTCGGTACCGTCGTTGCGAGTGCATCCAGCAGCAGCAGCGGTGGATTCTGCTCGACTACCTGCTCCAAGACTGACATGGCTCGCACTGTTCTTGCATCGGCGAGCGAGAGCCGTGACCCATTGACTTGTGGATGCAGGGGCGAGCGCAAATACTGGAGAGATACTTAGTAGCGTGGTGGAGAGGGGAGGTATATTTTGGCATAGGAGGACAAGGGAGGAGGGCAGTGCAGCAGCGGAGTCTAGTAGTATCGGTATTGGTACGGTAGGGTAGGGTAGGGTAGGGTAGGGTACGGTACGGTATGGGATTGGGATTGGGATTGGGATGGTAGATGTGTATGGTATGGGTCTGGTATGTAAGGGTATAGTTTGATATGATGGTATGTAATAGTATGATATGATCCAGTCCCGTGCCGTGTATATAGCAGGTAGCGTAGCGTATAGCAAAGCAAAGCGTATCTCCAAGCGTAGAATAAATCTACCGCACTGTGCAGCATGGAGAAGCTGCGTAGCGCTGGCCCGGATTTGGTGGTGGAGCGTAGGTGGGTGGGTTGGTTCCTACGCGTTTGGGGACCAGAAACCACCACAACCACAACCACCACAACTATTACTATTACTATTACTACCTACCTGTTGTAACTCAACGTCCTTGCATATTAACCCTTCTTCTTCTTCTTCTTCTTCTTCCTCTTCGTATTCATTCTTTTTCTTTATTGTCTGACTCGCAATCTTCTCCCCATATTGAATTATCCCTACCACTACTACACTACAGTGTAGGTAGTGCTCCCGCCCAGATTTTCAAGATCTGCACTAGCGTCCGCTGCGTTGAACGCGTCTCTCTCTCTCTCGCTCTCTCGTTGTCTCTCTCTCTCTGACCAAGGACGAACCAAGAACCACGAACCCACCTCCTCCACCAGACTTTCTCTCGCTGCTGCTCCCATCCATCTCATCACACACTCTACTGCATCACCTCCCTGCCCATTGCACATCTCCACCGCAACCAACACTACTCAACAATACAGGAGAGCAAGAACAGGCGACGCCATTCACCGTGCCATTGCATTAATTGCATTTAAGCCCCCCCCCGGTCCCTCGGTCGTATCCTAGTGTACTACTTGCTGTACAGGTTGTCCATCGCATCGGCCCATTTGCCGCTGCCTTCGACCCTCGTCGCTCGCGTTGCATCCGTCCATCTATCCTCGCTCGTTCCTACGAACCTCCCACCACCTCTACCCTCACCTCCGCCTTTCATCCCCACGTTCGTTGATCGATTGACTCCTGCCGTCGCTTTTTCTATTCATTCTATATTCTATTCCGTTCCATTCATGCTTCATTTCGTGGAGTGGTAATCGAACATCGGGAATAATTCGCGACTTCGTTCGACACGCGCGACCTGTGCCGGCACCAAGTTTGCGACAGCTGCAAGACAACGAACACTCCGCGATCGCCTTCAGTCTTCCACCACGGCCACCACGCTGCTAAAAGGAATCGCGACCTAGCTCGAACATTCCTTACCTTCAATTACTTTGCTCGTCCAATATTCGGACGACGGTCGTACGATCTGGTGCTTGCAGATCGCTCACCATCCAACCACCTCTTTCCCACAACTCACAAACCTCACGGTCATGCGGTGCAAGCCTTGAAATCTGCATTCCAGCATACGCTCCGTATAGACACGAAGCAGCGCTATTGATAGCGCACATAGGTGACCACGCGCTTCTGGTGGACTTAGACAATCGCTTGGAAAATCAATCGTAGAGCACGCTTTCAACTCACATTGACGAGCTACGACGAACGTTCTTGTTGGGACTGCTCCTACTTCTATTCAGGCAGAAGAATTATCTACCCCATCACTTCTCTCATCCGCTATCCGACTTCTTACATCTACCGCTACTTGTTCGCCAATCCTGTCTGCTTGACCACATCTGGCCAACACATTCTAGGCGCATAAATGAGCACCTCAAACAAGATGTTTTATCAACACTCAAATGGGTCGTCTACCCTACCCAGGGGATTCCGATTTCACCATGACGAAGAACCCAAAACCCCCGAACCACAAGATACGAGCGAGCCTCAAGTACCTTCACCTCCACGTCAACGGTTGAGGGTTCGACGACGAAACATCTCCTCGACCTTCACCGCTCCCACCGAACAATTCCTTGCCTCCGTTGCTGCTGCAGATGTACCAATTCCCACAATAGAAGAACCACGTGCTACACCATTAGAGGAAGAGGAAGACTGCGAAATGCTAGATCGAGACCGGGAACCACTTACCCTCCAGACACGTTTTCTCACCCCCCAACCCTTTCGAGCTGGATCACCCCCCAGAACCCCAATGCCTCAGGTACCAATCGATGACGGCTGCGCCCAACACCGCCCGGATTGGTCTGGTGGTAGCTCATTGCCTGGTGGAGACTACTTCTCAAGAGGAATGTCAACATTCTCGACGCCCGGTTCCGAATATTCCGATGATTCATTCTACAGCGGAAGTCGTGTGTCGCGTCCTTCCGATGATGGTAGCTGTACAAGCCCGGATTCAGAAGTAGATGACCCATTTCAATTCCCTCGCCCTAGCGACAAGGGCAAGGGAAAGGCTCTGTTCGGTGACTTCCTTAGTCAAGACGCCCCCATGCTGAAGTCAAAGTTACACCGCAAGACAAGAAAGGATGCGCCATGGACTGAGGCTCAAGATAGCCACCTATGGTCCACATATCTTTTGTACCTCTCGGATCCTACTGTCACTCCATTTCGTATAGGACACAGCTCTGTTCCTCCTCAAGGGATAGTTCGACGAGTCGCTAGAGAGACGAGAAGAAGCTGGAAAGGCCCGAAGCTCCCGACTCCCTGTAAGAAACCTGCTCGATCGGACCCATCACGTGCGCCTTCCGACAAGAGTGGCAGCCTTACTCCAACTGCAGAGTTTTCGAGAACGTATGGACAGTGGCCCCATTCGAGCAATCTGACTAGAACTCGTCTAAGAGAGCTCTGCAGAAACAAGAACATGGAATCGAACCCTGTGCAAGTTCATCGTCACTTTCAATCCCGCAGCCCGACTCCGTTTTCCAAAGCTTTTCGGAAGTCAGAGCCACCTACAACGTTCACTTTCAATACTAGTGACTTTGCCTTGTCACTCACCACAAGCACAGCTGAGAGCATGCAACCCGATGGTCCGCTTGCCAAACTGGTGACCGACGACCTGGATACGCCTACTTCACCGTTCCCGCCGGTTGACAGCTTCCAACCCCTGAGTTTTGGCGAGTCACTAAACATCCCAAACACCAGTACTGCGGGTCCAAAATTAGGATCGCCGTTTCTTGCCCGCACCTACGGTCCAAGCTCATCTAGCACCAGCAGCCTCCGCCCCGCATCTCCTCGCAGTCACTCAGACACTGTTGTGGAGCGTCCATTACGCCTGGGCTCACCTGTACACTTTGATCAGCCTCGCTCTCTTAATGGCACCATGAAGCGACGTGCTCAACACTCTTTAGATGAGGAGCTTGGACCCAACGGTGCTGTTGTCCGCCCAAGCATATTGGATGATCAATTGATCATTAATCCTTTCAACGACCATCGTCGCCGTGTGCGAAGTCGCGGGTTTACATTGGGTGACGAAGGTCTCCTGAATCGTGTTCCTGGCCTCTTCAAACCACGAAGCCAAGCATCCGCAATCCCAAATCTACCAACTTCGCTCCAAACCAGCTTACCTCCTTCGACCCTCGCACCTCTGCCACAGCTCTTACCTGCCCCGGCTTTCCCGCCTCCACGTCTTGGATCACCATTCTCTGAGTCAGGCACCGCCACCCGGAACACATTTCCAAGACGTCTGTTTCAAGATTCGTCCGCTACTATTCGGAGATCAGCATTCAAGACAATGCATCAGACTCGCCGCTCTATTGAATCATTTGACTTTGGAGAAGGGCCTTCACTCCAGTCGAGGCTATCACATCTTGACCAGAGGCTGAAGGAGATCCGGGAGCGGGAATATTCTTCGCGAACCCACGAGCAACACGAATAAGGCACTATAGGGGATTGTGCAAACCAAAAGTTTAGAGCTATTTGCTACGATACTCTTTTTCGTTCTGGATTTTCAAAACTTCAACTGCTATCACGTCTTTTTTCTTCGGTTGCGGTTTTTTATACATGGCATTCAATTGCATGATACGACTTACGACTAACTTTTTCCATGTAAAACCTGGAGCCAGGGGTTGACTACGGGACAAGAACTGGCCGGCGTTTCTCTCCTTCGTTTTTAAACCTCCTGCACACTTCGAGCACCATGGTTATTTTCAACTTCTTGATAGGCACTTCTTCACTCTGCGGGCTTAATCGCCCTTTTTACAACACAACAGCTCTCTTCTTGTCATTAATAGGGCTTTCAAAAACATGCTTAGGTTGTTTTGCTGGCTTTCGACTGAGTTATCATGGGTGGATGGATACATAGGGAAACCCTTTTCAATTGTCTGGATTTAATATGTTGGCAACGCATGGTTTAGCGGGCCTTACTTTCTTGTTAATTTATTTTGGGGATGATTTGATTTGAGGAGACTGATCTTTTCTTTGGGCTTTTGCATGACGCATAACGATATGGATGGATGATTATGAGAGTGATGACTATGGGTTTCTTTTTCAGACGGTGTTGGACGTGGGGAATTCTGATAACACCAGAGATGATTCTGGGTCATTGAAAGGGGTTTCATGATGATGATGAAGAATATACGGAGTTGCATCTGCCTGTTGGTATTTTAGGAGGGGCATGATGGGACGTGTAATTTTTTCAAGCGGATCATACTTGCCAGCATTGTGACGAAGAGGTGTGGAATAGATGACTGTGTTTTGAGTAGCCTAAGTAGCATAAGATATCGTATTTGGTCGGTTACGGGATTTAATACGATTGGGTTTCTCTTCATTACCTGACTCCATTCGCTAATGCTGCAAATTTCAAAGAATGTGACCTGCCAAAACATAAGCCGGCAGGGGCGTTTACGTTTCCGTTTACATCATGCTTCAACATTCTGCGAGGAAAGGAGAGTCACCACCTCTTTGCACCAAGCCGATAAGGAGAGTCTGAAACGCTCTCCGGGCCACAGCATGCTAGATTATATATGTATTCACCGTGATGAGAATCCTAAATCCTCAAGTAAGCAGTCCATGTTGAAATATATCTATAGCAAATGACAAATATTTGTCTGATGTCATAAATATACCGATTTTGCTGAACCTCCAAACACTACGCTAACAGAGCAAGAAAAGAGAGTAGGTGAATTTGGTACCACGTTCTTTTTTTATATATACAACGTCAATCTACTCTTTCCGTTCCCCTATCTTCCATACATGGTGGTGGTGATAGAATTGGAACGCCCCTGGAATATTTCTAGAAGTATTTTCATCATTGGTCGAACGCTTAACCTCATGAAGTTTAACCTCGTGAACTTTAGCTCGTGAACTTTAGCTCGTGAACTTTAGCTCGTGATACCTGTCTCATGATGCCTTTTATCACTGGGTTGTCGTGGTTAGCGCAGCGTAGTGTAGTGTGTTGTAGGGGAGCCGTTAGCTGGGTCTTGTAGCATGAGATATGGAGTCCCACATCCGATGGTCTGGCACATGTCTCTCTCTCTCTCTCTCTCTCTCTCTGCCTTAGAATCCTGTGAAGGGATGGGTTTTGGAAACCGAGTGGCGAAGAGAGGTAATATCTGACATTATAGGAATCGGTTATCCAGGCAGTAATTGTAAATCTAGACAGTAATTTTAAATCTATGGTTGCTGTCTCTCTCTTTCTCTCCTCGCTCGGTTCTATTAAATGATGCGTGTCTACAAGCCACAGAGAGAAAGCAGTCGCAAAGCCTGCATGCTTTAAGGATGTATGTAAATTACAGCATCATCATCATCATCATGAAGTAAAAAACATCTAATGCTGGAAAGCTTGACATAATTTTGTAATCGAACCCTTGAAAGGTTTATGGCAGATTTGCCTTAGGTAACCTTACATGATGCAATGCCGTCGGCGAGCGAGCTGAAGAGCTAAGCGAGTGGTCAAACATGGTTTGTCGCTACCAACGTCGTCGGATCGGCGAAACGCGAAGATACAGTCAGCCCTGGTAAGCCTTTAATTCAGAAGAGGGGGAGAAAAAGAAAAGAAAAAGCAATCGACGGTTCTGGATCGAGTTTGTACTACCGTGGCTATCTTGTGGCATGCTGGTCGAGACGTCTGATGTTCTCGACCGTTTTCAATATACCGAGATCTCTGTTAATCTCTGTCACTTCAAAGAGAACCGAGGCGAGGCCTTTTCAGCCTTACAAATATGCATAGGCTATCATTGGGTCGGCTTTGTTGGGTCAGCTCTGTGTAATTTGCTTTCATTACAAGGTTTTCAAAGATACAGTAATACCTCTATTACGCGCGGTTTGTGCTTGCGTGGAAAAGGGCGGGTTTTCAGCTCCAAGAATTATGAGTAAGCCACGGCGCACGAGGGTCTCACAGACCAGACACCATGTAGCTTTCCGTTTGGATGTCACAACGAGAGGCCCAGCATGGGCAGGTATCAGCTCACACTGGACAACTCAAAACTGGCGTGGCGGCCCTCTGTGGAATGAGGCTGTGGGGTCGCTGTAATGTATTAGATGAGTAATGAGCCTACATGATGTACGCTGCGCATATCCTTCCGACGTCCAAAGAGAATCCTTTTCGAGAGAAAGGGAGAGGCATCATCTATATAACTTGACGGGTCCTAGCTACGCGTTGCAAGAAAATGGAGCTGATATCTGCCATCCGCAGCCTTTTATCTCAAGTCATCCACTTCCTCAGCCGGTTCACACAAGCTAACACGAAGCCTTCCAAAGACATGGCAACCATCAATGGCGTGGTTGGTGCTCAGTTCACCCAGAACCAAGACGGCTACGACGATCGAAAGTACCAGTATGCCACGTCTTCCTACGGGGATGAGCATCAGATGAAACCGGCTTTGATTGTATATCCCACCTCCAAAGAGGACATCTCCAAGGCCATCCAGTATGCCAGAAAAGAGGGCGTCGCCATTGCGGTTCGTACAGGTGGTCATCAGTATTCCGGTGCTTCCAGCACCCTGGCTCCGAATATCCAGCTGGATTTGAAGAACACGTTCAGGGGACGAGATGATCGCCAGATTTTCGAGAAGGATGGGCAGACGTTTGTCAGGACCGGCGTTAGTTGGCCGTTGGGTGCCTTTAATGAGTTTCTAGGGAGCAATGGATTGTTTGTGCCACATGGACAATGTACCAACGTACATCTTGGCGTGAGTGATTATTTTCTCTTCCCTTTTCTATAAGATTTTATGGTGAGTAGCGACTAATATTAGCCCAGGGACATGTGCAAACCGGTGGATACGGACAGCTAGGCCGCAGTTTTGGGCTCTTTGGCGACCATGTTATTGGTCTGGAGATTGTAGACTGGGAGGGGAAAATCAAAGAGGTTACTCAGAAAAGCGACCCTGAGCTCTTCAGCGCCTTTCTAGGTGGCAGTCCCGGAAATCTCGGTGTCATTACACATATCGTGCTCAAGGTTCACCGTGACAAGGACTACGTCGGCGCCCTCGGTTTGAAGTCCTTGTACTGGTACGACCCAAAAACCCTCGAACGGCTGCTTGGTATCGTCGCTGAGATGTCCGATGATGCCGACTTCCCACGCAACTACGACCTGTGTGTTAGTGTTCTGAGCTCGTCTAATGATTTGCTGGATTGGTTCCCGGAGGTCGATTTGAAGATGCAAAGAGAGCACCCGGAGCTGTATGGAGAAGATGGCCTCCCGTTCTGGCCAAGAGTGATTATTGTTTATGCGCAATGGGTGCCTTTTTCGAAGGATGATGTACCAGATCAGGGATGGTTCGAGAGGATCAAGGAAGGATGTCTGTTTCCTTTCACAACCAATGTAGACGTAAAGCCCATGAGTGAGCTTACAAAGCAATGGTAGGCTACTTCTGTTCTACTTCAACTCACTTTGACCATATTAACATGATTCTCAGGATTTTCACCAATGTCAGAGAATTTGGTATGCTATTGCCCAGCTGATGCCCAACTTATGGCAGTTGCTAACAACTCACAGACAAGCCATACGTCAAGAGCACACTTCTGAGTGACTCGAAGAACTTGGTGAAGAACGGCTGGCCAAAGTGGTGTACCCAACGTGTCGATGCCATCGTGAAACCCGAAGCAAATCGCTGCTGGATGTCTGGTAAGTGATTGAACAACCATCTAGCTTGTGTCGTTTGTCATACCAGTCCTGACTCACCCCCAACAGCACAATTCCAAGTCTATGGCGGTAACAACTCCATGTTTACCCGGAATGCTCAGAATGGCACGTCATACAGCTGGCGAGACTCAACAGTGTGTGCTACCATGGACATCTTCTACGGCGCCAAGCACAAGACGACGGCTGAAGACTGGCACACGGTAACTATACAACAAGCAGTGGGGGAGAACGGGAAGTTCAGCAATCAGGAAAGACACGTGCTGTGGGGGTCGTTTGGAGATTTTGATCTCAACAAGGTCTGGAGGCAGTATTACGAGACCGAGGAGAAGTACGATAAATTGAAGAGTGTGAGAAGCAGGGCTGATCCGGAAGGCGTGTTTACTCCAAATACATTTGCTGTGGCACGAAAGTAAGAAGGGTGTCTCACGTTACATGAAAGCGGGAAATCTACACGCGTGGAGAGGAGGGGAGAAAAGGGGCCTTAGCGACAAATCATATATCCGTTTGTTTCCGCGAAGTCTGTAATCATTTCACGAATGAAATCTATAACTACAATGGACAGAACATTGCCAATATGCTTTATCTTCAACTTATAAAAACTTCGAGACTAGATGAATATTATACGGAAACGTATCACGTGATGGTTACATCATTGTCATTTAATACGAAGGAAGGTATTTACTTCCTCGCGGTGAACGCTGTACAACCAGTTGTCAAGGATACCCGAGATGGCAACCGAAAACCGACTCGCGACTCTCTCACCGGAAGTACTTGATTTCATCATATTGTATCTGTCAAAGAAAGATCTAGCATCCCTCGCCCAAGTCTCACGGCACTACAGCCTGATCCTGGCTCGATATCTCTATTCCTCGTGGGAATACCATGGACTGGACCACTCGTTCAGATCGCTCCACTGCTTTCTCCGCACGCTTATTCAAAACCCAGACATTGCCTCCTTGGTGAAAACGTTGGATGTCAGGGAGTGGGGTGACTGTCCTAGGCCGGAAGACTATTTGCCTGGAAGACTGGGGAGCGACGATGAAGTGGACTACTCTGATGATTCTGATGCCATGGAGGAGATTGATAGCGAAATGGAAAATGATGAGGACGAGGAAGAGGACGCTGTTGAGTCATCGGTAGAAGATAAGGAAAGCATCAGCTCTTCAGCTTCCAAGAAGAGCCTAACGCCCGTGGAAGGTAGAATATCGGACGAGGAATACAACCGGGACTTTCCGATCATTCGCCTTGCAGCTCAAAGAGTTGGTCTTCCGAAAGCTGAAATTTTCGATTTCGAGATGAATATTAGGGAAAGGAAAGAAGATGTGCTCATAACCATGCTTATTGCGATCCTTCCAAATTTGACAACTCTTTATGTTGTCCTGCCCGAGGACCAGGAAGCTGTCCTCAATCTGGTTAAGCGTGCGGTGGAACCTGACTCTGTCCTTCTCCAAAGGCTCGAGACTGTCTACATTTGTAGTGCTTTGCGTAAGCGAATTGCTATGCCCCTTTTACTAACTCAACTAATCTTCTGCACAGATATCGGAATCAAAGGACACAGAGAATACCATCTCAATCACCATATTTTATCACCCTTCTTAGATCTTCCAAACCCTCGATCTGTCTATACCTTGACTGTATCAGATCTGCTATGGAGCCTTAATAATTACAGCAGAGAGCCTACAAGCAATTATCCACCGAGATATAACACCGTTAATTATGCGTTGGAACAGTCAGATTTCAACCCCTTAGTAGTGGTAGACAGTCTTCACGATTTCAAAGGCTTAGAATCCTTCCGTTGGTCTCAGTATATCAACTGTATTTCCCAAGGCCGTTGCATTGGACCGTTTTACAGAAGACTCCAAACAGCTCTTGAGCCCTTCAAAGAAACTTTAGTCAATCTGGACCTGGATTTACGTCGCAGAGCCTGTCTCGAGGGACGTGATGCTGGCCATGCTTTCAATCCTCGTGCTAATGCCAACGAAATGGTGCCACTTTATAGAGAGCCCCAGGAACGTGAAAATGGTCGGCATCTGGTTGGCTCAATGAAAGATTACTCCAGGCTGAAGAGCCTTTCTATAGATAGCTCGGCACTTCATGGAGACTTCGCCTGGGGATATTCACACCGCAAGATTGCTGACAGCTTGCCGGAGAGTCTTGAAAGTATTCTACTTCAATTCACGGTGCAAAATTATAATGCCGATGCATTGCTTATTGCTCTAAGCACCACTCTGTCAGAAGATGTGACTGATTTGGCGCACAGAGCCCATGAGAAAGTCCCTTTATTGAAAAATGTGACAATCAGATTTCTCTACACAAGTAATGAAAGAGAGATACCAACTGAATGGAGCCCAGAACTCAAATCTGTTCAGGAGGCTTTCCTGAAGGCGAGAATCAAGTTCCAGGTCACCTGCGGCAATTTAGAATCACGAAATGAGTTGGTTGAGATGCCGTTTTTCAAAGCGATTAATGAGCGAAGACTACCACCAGGCCGCGACTAGTCGAAGTTGCAGCGTTAGTTTTGGCTTAAATCAGCGCTTGTATTTCTGGGCTGTACTAAAAGCTGGCCGTTCCGCTAGTGGGATTTTGGGATTTTTTTGGTGTAAAAAACGAAGCTACCCCTTTCTTTAGCGAGAGAAGCTAGTTGGCACTAATTGAAGCACTTACTTTGAATGCGCTCAAAATTGGTTGAGATAGGTAGATTATGCACTGTTCCCGATAGGGAAGCTCTCAAGCAGAAGACATTTGAGCCAGGATCCCTGGCACCAGCCGAGCTCCAACAAGTCGCTCATGCATATGCATAGGCGGTAACACACTACAGTACCGTAAATGCGGCTTCGATCACTTGGTATACATCGTATACTAACTCAAGTAGTTACCAGCGTCTAGGCATTCTCACTTTTTTGATTGAATTGCTTATTATTCTTCATTGACAGTTCACTAAATACAGCAATGGTCCAGAACATAATCTTGACGTGTCGTGAAGAAAGTCAACAATCCATGTGTGAGCTGCAGGGTTCCCTATAGCTACCTGCCCAAAAAGGTCTTGGGGGGTAACATCGATGGCGACAGATGGCGACAGATTTATAGCTTAAAGAAATGGATTGTTAATCTTTTGTAGATCGCTCGGAGATATATACGCTATCTCTTCCTTCAATATTGATGAAATTTTGGTTAGTTTGTTTTTCGGTGACTGTTATGTCGTGACGGCCTCTACAGTATGCACTGGTCAATTCTCCTTTTGGCTCTGTCAGCAAGCAGTGCTCTTGCCGCTCGCCGTCCCCTTTTTCGAGTGAGTATTCAAAGATAGCATTGGTGCAAATGCTGGTATGAGCAGTCACTGATTCAGATTCGCTAGCGGGATGATGTTGTTATCAATGGCAATGAGACGGAAACGGCGCGGGATCCTAAGCGTTTTGTTGTAGAATTTGCCGAAGTGAGTTTTTATATATCGCCATTTGGTGTATTTGCAGAATTCAGCTCTGCTTTCCTTCAAAGAACTCAACAGATTTGCAAAATATGGTGGAAATGCAATGGCAGTATAGTGAATCAAAGTTCTTTCTGAATTTTGTGAGAAAAGGAAGTCTAGATTGATTTGGCCTATCATGGCTGGTTATCCATCTCACGTCGTCCTATCATAAATAGTTCAGCAGCATCAAAGACATAGGTATGAAATACTGACAAGATGACAGGGAATTGACATTAACGCCGCCATTGCTGAGCTAGATGCCAAATCAGGCACGCAGATTCTCAAGGTCTTCGACACCGACATTTTCAGAGGCGCGTCCGTCGAGGCACAAGCCGAGAACCCAGAGTCCCTTCAGGCGCTCAATCCCGTTCTCCAAGCATGGCCCGCGCGGCGGATCAAGCTGTCACCCAGCATCCCGCTCGCATCGTTTAGCGAAAATGCAACCGCCCAGAACTATTCGGTCCATCACATGACTGGCGTGGACAAGCTTCATGCTGCCGGTATCCGTGGCGAGGGCGTGGTTGTTGCTGTGGTTGATACTGGCGTCGATTATACCCATCCTGCCTTGGGTGGGGGATTTGGCGCTGGGTTTAGAATAGCTGGTGGATATGACCTTGTCGGCGATGGAAGTAGGTGATTTATCAGTGAAAATGCTTCCTAATCTCTTACTGACGAACTTGGTAGATTGGCCGACTACTGCAACAGTACCGGATGCTGATCCAATGGATTTTAATGTAAAGTTGCTCTAAACCAAATGGCATACCGGGTGATTTGTCTTACATGATATAGGGCCATGGCACACATGTAACTGGAATCATTGCTGCGAATGATGAGAAGTAAGTCTTTTGCTTGCTTTCCCACTAATACATATTTTGAAGATGGTTGATTCAATAGCTAATCGAACTACAGATTGGTTGGCGTGGCTCCTGACGTGACAGTCTTGGTGTACAAGGTTTTTGGCCAGACCCTAGAGACTGATGAGGGAACTTTGATTGATTCTTTTCTCAAAGCATATGATGACGGGGTAAGCATTTCAAACCGTGTCTGCAAATTATACGCTCGTTGACTTTACCCAGGCTGATATCATCACTTCATCAATCGGTAGTCTAAATGGTTGGACAGATAATGCATGGGCAGTTGTTGCTTCTAGGCTTGTCGAGCAAGGTATTGTTGTAACTATTTCAGCTGGAAACGACGGGCTCGTCGGCCCCTATGCTGCTGGAACTGGCTCCTCTGGTGACTATGTTCTTGCGATAGCGTCTGTCGAGGCTGAAATTCTTTCATCTGCCTCGTTTCTTGCCACCTTCAACTTGGAACAAGACTCCAACACCACCACTGTAGCCTATAAATCCGCGGCTGAGGATAGTTGGTCAAACTCAATAGTCAAAAACTGGCCCGTGGTTCCTCTAACTCTCGACACTACAGTCCTGGATGATGCATGTAACCCGCTTCCATCGGATACAGCAGATCTGTCAAATACTATTGTACTAGTTCGTCGTGGAGGCTGTGATTATGAGGTGAAACAAGCAAACGTTATGGCCTTTAATGTAACACACTTGCTCGTGTACAACGACGAAAGTCCTCTGGAAGTTCCGAACGCTAGTTTTGATCCAAGCTTCCCGATATTGGCACTGATCACAGCAGAAGCTGGTATTGCCATGGTAGACACTATCAAAGACGGTGGGAACGTCGCTGCTGATTTCTCAAAGGATCCTATCGAGAACCACGTTGGGTTAGAGAACGAGATTAATGGTGGAAAGCCGAGCTGTAAGTTGATTTGAGCAATTCCGAAACAGTAGCCCTTCTTTGGGAAAGCCTTTTTTATGCTGTCTAGGCTCTGACTTGTTCTATAGACTACACATCACTTGGACCCACGAATGACCTGTTTATCAAACCAGATGTTGCTGCTCCAGGTGGTCAGATATTCTCCACGTGGCTTGGCAGTGGCTGGTCTATTCAAAGCGGTACATCTATGGCATGCCCATACGTCGCTGGTGTAGCAGCACTGTATATTAGTAAACATGGTGGCCGGAAAACCCATGGCCCTACATTCGCCAAAGGTTTGGCAATGCGAATTATATCTTCTGGCGACGCCGTACCATGGGATAACGGAAATAGTGACGGGGTGGACTATGGAGAATGGGCATCAGTCGCGCAAGTTGGGACTGGGTTGATCAATGCGGTCAAGGTCCTCGATTACGATACGACTCTCTCATTTGCGAAGTTTGCACTGAACGACACCCATCATTTCAGCCGCTATCATAGTGTCGATGTTACGAATGGGGGTAGTGTCCCAGTGACATATACGTTCGAGGTACAAGAGTCTGGCGGGATGGAAACCTACATAACCGATCCTGAGATATATGGCGCCCCTCGCATCGCTGCTTTCGAAGAGGTAAGCTTCTCACCAAAGAAAATGAGCCCAACTGTGTCACTGCCCGGAGGCACCTTCACTGTGAATCCCGGGCAGACGAAAACCGCAAAATTCAACTTCATGTGGCCCCAGGGCCTCGATGCAAAGAAACTCCCTATATATAGCGGGAAAGTACTCATCAAAGGTAGCAACGGCCAGACGCTAAGCGTGCCATACCTAGGGCTCGCAGCCAATTTACACGAAGATCTTGGGATCATGTTTGAGTATCCACTCGGCCTCCCGCGGATCATCTCGACGCGAGGCAAGATCCCGCTCGGCGAGAAGAGCAACTTCACGTTCGACCTCGCGAAGTCGGTCAACGACTTCCCCAACCTGTACACGCGGCTGAACTACGCAACGCGGGAGCTGCGCTGGGATATTTTCGAAGCGGGATGGGCCGAGCGGGACTGGAAGTACCCGCCCGTCGTGGGCACGGCGGGTTATATTGGCGCGGCGACATCCTGGTCGCTGGCCGAGGTCAGGAACTACTTCGACCCGGCGAAGGATGACGAAGATGATCTCATTCTGCTTCCGATCACAAATCTACCGAGAGATGTCACTGGGGTGTATGGGGTAGAGCTTTGGTGGTTTGGCCGTTTGGCTAACGGGACGCAGATCTCGCCTGGAAAGGTAAGAGAAAACCAGTCTTCTAACATGTAACATGTGGGGAGAAAAGGAGCAACAGCTGATTCAGCGTAGTATAAGATGCGGATTGCGGCTTTAGAGCCTTTTGGGTCGCCTGAGCATTCAGTAAGCAGTTCCTGTTCCCATAATTTTGAAGATCAGTGCCCTCTGACACGCATGATAGGATAACTGGGACGTATTTGATACACCTGCTTTTGAAGTCCTTCCGTTAGTACCAAGCAATGTTACAATTAATCGAGTTTAGCGGCGTTATTAACCCCATTGTACTATCAACGGTAAATTATAATCAATCATGTCAAATATCTTGAGCCTCAATATTTTCGTACAGTTGGGGTATCACGCAAATCCGCCCACCTGTGGGCTATAATGATTTATATACACCAGTTCCATACCTGTTGCAAGCATACACCATGTTATGTATATCTCCACTCAAGAATCCTTCCTCGTCACCGTCATCCACATTTCTGACTGAGAGAATATTCCGTAACACTGCGACCTCCACGGGGTGGTGGGATCTAAGATTGAGAAATCGAAATTCCTCAAAAGCTGTGACCACAGATATCAGCATTCAACAATCGAAGAGATTTGTCGCTGTAGATTGCTTACCTCAACGAAGATCTTGTTCAGCTCCATCTGAGCTACCTTTCTCCCCAGACACTGCCATCGACCTCCGCCGAAGATCAAATCCAGAACGGACTCATGCTCCTTGATAGACTCTGGACTACCCTCCAGCCACCTCTCTGGCCGGAACGTATTTGCATCTTCTCCCCATATTTTCTTGCTCCTGAAAATACCAAAACCACAGTAGCCTATAGAAGTTCCTCCGGGAATGAACTTACCATTGATCACATCCCCCTCGGGTGGTACCTCTTTAGCCATGAGCCCAACCAGAGGTGGGCAGATGCGCAGGCCTTCTTTGATCACGGCTTGGAGATACGGGAGTGCTGCTGCTTCCGTATTGCGAATAGGGTTGGATATCGAATTGGAAGCTATTTCCTGTCTGAGTTTTGAGAGAACACGGGGATGCGTAAGAATATAGAGGAACGTAACACGAATTGCCGTGGCTGTGGTATCAGAGCCGGCAATACTGCAATTGGTCATCAGATTAGAAGATTTTGTTTAGCATGAAGAACTTCTTACATCTGTAGCAGTGATTCCGATTCTGCTTCCGTTTGAGTCAATCCGTGTGCCACAAATGATCCGAGCATATCCTGCTTCACCTTCTTGTCGGGACCAAACCTTTCCCCAACGATCTGCTTTGCGACACCCATTATTGCTCCAAAGCCAACTTGATCCTTGTGAGAAGGCAAAAACTTATGTACAATGTCTTGCTTCATGACCCAGTTGAACCAGGGGAGGATCGTGGCTATCAGGACAAAGGGCAACGCCTTTTCCATATTTGCGATATAGTCATAGAGATCACTGTCGCTGGACATGTAGCCAAACTGCTTCCCAAAGGCTACGGATGAGATTGTATCCAGGGTAAAGTACTGAGCCTTTCGGCCAAAATCCATGGGCTTATGCTCGCCAGATGCATATTCCCCGACGAGCTGAATGAGAGATGCGATGTTCTCATCCACCAACGTTTCGAAGTTCTCCACTTCCCTGCCGGAATACTAGGTTGGTTAGTTGAGTTTGATGCAAGCAGTTCCAAGGAAAATTATATACCCCAGCAGCCATCTTCGCGCGGAGTCTGGTGTGCTTTTCTTCATCTCGCTGCGATCCGCAGTTGTCATGTTTGGGATCGAAACGGGCACCCAAGTACCATTCTGATCGTCGATACGGCGAGCGCACCGCCAGCATCCTACGCATCACATCCGGGTCGCTGGTCAGCAATTGCTTGGGGCCAATCCGCGCAAGCGACCCTGTTTGAAGTCAGATCTCGCTGCGTAACACCAACATCTCTCCCGTTGCACCGTACCATATTTATCCGTAACCTCAGCCAGATCCCAGTGAAGACGTCCGCCCATGGAGTGACGAATAATCCAAATTCTCGACAAAGCGGCGGACCAAGGTCCCTTGAAGTGGCGCAAACGATACCATGCTTGTATGCGTTGCCCAATGCCAACCAACACCAGCAAGATCAGCACGAGCGACACGATTGCCGTCCAATTCCCAGCAATCTGGTCCATGACACCGGCTTGCGAGAACATTGTTTCCCTAGTTGTCAGCGGTTCCATGGTGTCGGGACATTCTTGTAAACGAGAAACGGGGTGCTGGATATCGATAAGGGATGTGGAAACGTGGTCCCGGCTCCCATTTACCCTGAACCTAACCCGAATGCGCTCAAGGAGATTAGACCCTGATGTGACCGTGATCCGAGCCCTGAGAACCTGCGAAGCTGGAGAGACTCGAGAACCTAAGAACCTAAGAACCTCAGAACCTGGAAACAACAGCTTCATTACTTATTGTTATGCAGGCCAAGTCCCGTACCGTGTCGGCAGCCCCGCGTGAGTACCGCACAAGTGGTGCGCCAGCTGGTGGTGGCCAATTGCGCACATTTGACAGCGGATTATATATGGGCAGACTATGGATCTTCTGGCTTGGAATGTCCACCTTCAGGGTTCGGTACCAGGATTGCAGTATAGCACTGACGGGAAGTTACAGCGATAATTCTTGCACTGTTGTTCGCGGATGGGCTGACATGACAAGCCGGTAGGTTCCAGTAGGTCGCATCCAGCAACGCGCCGGAAGGTTATCAGGTGTTATTGGATGTTATTGCTTTGTATTACTGGGCTGCGACTTAGTTTGCCCTATGGACACTGCCGTGATGATCGTGGGACCGGACGAGTACCCCAACACTTATCCTTCCTGATCCCGAATATACTGTACCAAACATCTGTTGTTGTTCACCACGCATCGCCAACCTTCATCTCGCGCCCCCATCTGAGACACTGTACCAATGGCCTCCCCCAAACCGGTCGCAGTTCCGAGCGAGGCACCAGCTGCTGGACGGGACGATCCATCGACTATCGAAGTAGCCGGTGCCGCACCAGCGGAAACCCAAGCAGCAACAAATGTTGATGCGTCGGGAACAAAATCCGATGGAGTTTCGTCAGCTCAGGACGTCCCGCTTCCTCGACCAGATCAAAATGAAAGCGAGCAGATAGCTCCACAAACCGGAGACTCGTCTGAAAATACCGAATTGGGTGCCCAAGCTCTGGAGGAAGCTCAAGTGACACAAGATCCTCTCGAGGCCGAAGTAAGATGCTGGTGCGCAAGATCGAGCCGGGCATTCATACTCACGCGTCTTAGGATAACGACTACACGGACAATGATTCTACCTTTGGAGTAGGCTTCATGTGATTTTGGCATTAGAATGTAGCTAATATGATACAGAGCATTGGTGGCAGCTCAACCACTTCAGTTCTTTCGGGCATCTACAAGTATCGCGAAGAAAACGGAAGAACGTACCATGCGTATAAGGAAGGAAGTATGTCACGAAATTCGCCCTTTGAACTGGATCAGAATGACTGACAATTTCTAGAGTACGTCCTTCCCAACGACGAGGTAAGTTCTATCACAAACGACGCGTGGTGCGAGTAGCGTTGACAACTCCACAGCTGGAAAAGAACAGACTTGGTGGCTTACCCTTTCAACCTTGATGTGTTCCAAGCTAACGTAAAGTCAGATTTGCAACACCACATCTGTTTGATGACAGCCGGCGGAAAATTACATCTCTGTCCTGTTCCAAGCAGTCATGCATTCCATCGAGTGTTAGATGTTGGAACGGGAACCGGTATCTGGGCAATTGACTTTGGTGAGAAATCCTTGTGCGATAGTTGCTATGGTCATGGATGAATAAAACTAACCTCAAAAAGCCGATGAACACCCAGAATCAGAGGTAGAGAATAGCCAGGGTCGACAGCATGAAAAGACGGTGCTAACTTATTGGGCAGGTAACTGGAATAGATCTGTCGCCAATTCAACCTACATTGTAAGTCAAACCAAAAGCAATGGAAAATCACTGGCTAACGACCCAGCGTTCCCCCTAACTGCACGTTCGAGATTGACGATCTTGAAGAGATATGGAACTTTTCACACAAATTCGATCTCATACATAGTCGTATGATGACGGGTTCAATCGCGGACTGGCCACGTTTCTTTGCGCAATGCTACGAGTAAATAACCTTTTCATTGTGGGCCCATACTGTTTCTGACAATAAACAGAAATCTAGCGCCTGGTGGATATATCTACCAATTTGAGCTTACATTCCCCACCGTCACTGACGATGATTCTTGGCCCGAAGGATCCGCACTCAAAGAATGGGGAGATTTAATTGTCCAAGGTGCGATAAATATAGGTCGCTCGGCCAATGCCGCTGAGCACTTTCTACCTCAGCTTGAGGCTGCTGGATTTGAGGACATCATACAGACTCGATCTCGCTGGCCTACCAATCGATGGCCCAAGGATGCAAAGATGAAAGAGCTAGGTATGGCCCGCTACAGACACTGCTGTTCATGCTTACTAGAACTCATTCTGACTACGCTCACAGGAATGTGGACATATGAGAACTTATGCCAAGGGGTCTCGGCTCTTTCTTTGGGAGTATTCACTCACGGATTGGGATGGTCGGGGGATCAGATCGAATTATTCTTGGTTAACGTAAGAAAGGAGATGAAGGACACCAGGATTCATGCATACTGGCCAGTGTGAGTACTACTCTGAAGAATGGTCGTCCCTCACTAACTTTTGAAGATATATGATATCTGCACGGAAGCCGCTCTAGTCACGTTAAGTGATTCTTACATCGTAAAAGTTCTTCGCGGATTTTATAAAAAATATAGTTATGTAAGGTTCAACCAATTCAATGATTGATGACATCTTTAACTCCTGAATGCACGTTGCCGGTGTGTTGTATGCTCTATAGCCTATCTTATGAAACAGTTTCGGGCTTTCTTGAGATTGGTCAGGTGATTTGGTGATTCGCTTCTTCTGGGACCTTTAGGGGAACATAGCAGATTGCTCGTGTATATGTTTAATTTGAACAAACCATGAGCGTGTGAATTATGTTTGACCGTTTCTAATGCTAACATAGTGGATAATGGTATCATACTTGATTTAATCTATGTGGCTGTCTCGCTCACATATCTATTGCATCCATACTGAAATCTAACAGTTCAAAATTTGAAAGATGTTGAGATTTAGTCCCGTCTTCCTCTCGGCTTGCACAGTATAATGCAGGCTCCTCTCCCTTTTTAGCTTTACATGCATTACCTAGTCAGCCAAAGGATGTTCGCCAAATTGACTTCGGTTCCCCAGAAACACTCCTTGTTCTTGCAGCCGCGTCGCAAATTCCATGACTTCATCCTGATATGCCTCTTTATTTAACTCGCCCCCAAACACCCGCGCAAGCGTGAGCGCGTGCAGCGCCGCCTGCGCTGTCGAAGCCGCGGTATGGGGCCGGAAACCTGCCAACGCGTCGCCGACGAGCACAGCTTTTCCGCCCAGCCGCCAGCATTTCCTGTCTGCTGGCACTTCTAGATCTGTGATTGCCTGCACGAATGGGCTTTTCGTCTTCTCCACGAGCTCGGCAAACTGTGGCGGAAGCGTGGCGGCCGCGTCTGCTTTGCGTGCTTCCCATACCTTGGGCTGCATGTGACCCCCGGCTGGAAGCGTCAAGCGGTGCGTGGTCCCGGTGGTATCCGTCATGATCTGTCGGTATTCGTCCGAGTCTCCCTTGACGTTCACGTACCATACCCAGTTGACGAGCCGTTTGCCCGGCGTGACATCTCCTTGGTTGGGGATTGTGTATCCGAGGATCTGGGTGTGTTCAGAGTGGAAAAAGGGAAACTTTTCAATGAACACGGCTGCTGCTTCCTTTGACAGCTCGCCCTCTGGAATGGTGCCGCGGAACGCAACGTAGCCGGCGTAGGTCCTTTCTGAAGACGACGGACATAGTTGTTTCCTAATCTTGGATGAGGATCCATCGGCAATAATAACGAAATCAGCCTTTGCAACTTGCTGGTCCTTGTTCTCTTCACCGGGAAGCGTGCTCTTATACGAGACTTTTAAGCCCTCTCCATCCTCCTCTACCTCCGTCACCGCAACACCATGCTGATAAACAGAAGTTCCTTCCTCGGGTAGGTCATGCTGCGCGTTGGAGTTTGTGTATGAACTCTGAGTCCTGTCAAAGTTGGCTCGACAGATGTGATACACAACATCCCAGCTGGTCATGTGCTGCTCCTTATTTTCCCTCTGGGTGACATTACCCTTCTTGTCTAGATAGATTCTCTGGTTGCTTGTTACTACAAAGGGTGTCTTGGTACGGTCGTACTGCTCCATGAAAGTTGGAATTTCACCACCAGCTACAATGCCCGCTCCCTGGTCGTGGAGAAGTGGCGTGGGAGACCGTTCTAGGATGCGGATGTTATGACCAAGACGCCGGAGAGCAACTGAAGTCATAAGGCCGGCAAGGGAGCCTCCTATCTGTTAAAATTTAGATATTGGGAAAGGCAAATTATAATCCGGATTAATTCCTTACTGTGATGATTTCCAACGGCATTTTGAATCTTTGAGGGACAAAAGTTTTGTTTTTCATGTATACTTATTTATGTAGGTGATATGATTTTTCTTGGGTAAGAAAGAATCAGACAATTTTATTTGCCCACCGCTCATCTTGACTCGGTATATACGGGAAGGAAATAATAGGGTAATCTGTTTTAAGCTGGGATACGATGACGTTACTAACCGAAGATCGATAGTCACATGACAATATTCCTATGGATCATTTCAATCTAGGAGCTCCAAATAATACATCACAACTTTGACAATTGCGAGTTCTTGCATCTGAGAGACAATCGTCCAAAGCACAATTATACGAACCACTGCCTTCTCTAATATATACTCATACTGGTTCTAATGGTCTGCTGGAGATCTCCCTTGAAGCAACTCATGTCAACCTAAGAAGAACGTTCTTTAGATTGAGATAAAGTCGATAAGACGAAAATCCATTCGAAAATACCCTTATGTTATGTTTCCTGATGATATTTGCTGCAAACTTCTAGGAAGAATAGCTCTGGCCTCTACAGATGTAAGCCGATATCATGCTTCGCTTAGCATTCAGGGGAAATGCCAATCTGCTCACACGCGTCTTATACACTAGCTCATCTCGCCTGTTACAGGGATCTAAACTTTGACATCCGTTTCCTATTCCGTCTTCTCCGAGCTTTGCAGCTTGACCAACTCAAATTACCTCCCTCCCAGCTCCATCAGCTCCTAGTGTGTCCGCCACAAAACTACTTTCTTGTAATACTACACCACGGGCTAGTTCCTGCATTTCCGACGTGATATTAACAGTTGTTCTTCACTATAAAGTCGTTATGTCCTACGATAATCTAGCAACAAATGAAGGTCTCTTCGTGGATGAGTAAATGATGTTCTCTCTTAGCATATTTGGTATGGTCAATCTAAGACTGTGTGGGATGTAGTCTTGTTTCTTGTACATTAATTTCCTATGTAATTTATCTGGCCAGCCATACACCGGCCGAATCTTACATCCGGGACGATAATTATCCGTCATGTTAGGTACATTGAGTAACGAAGCTGCCCTGATATGGAGAAGGCATCCCGCTAAATCTGGATCTAGCAAATTTATCAAAGTTGGGGTTCGTTCGATGTGTCTTTTTCCAAACTTCATCCCTCAAGCCTCATGCTGGGCTTGCATCTAGCCTTGAATAATATGATCAATCAATATTTGTGTTCTCAGCGGCGCCGAAAGGATGAGTTTGTATTCGGCTTCGACCTTTCGCATCATTGCGAACGGAAAGTTTTTCTACACGGCAGAGGCTCATAGTTATTCGCGAGCATACGACTGTTTTCCTTACACTATGGTGTCATACTTCCTTATTAGCGATTTCACAGATCCAGACCACGTGCTTGCCTCCATTGCTACCGTTTCCAAGGATTTCCCCTCAAGTGTTCTTACTCCTCTAGTGAAACTTGGGTGTCGTAGTACAGCTTCCAGGACCTCTGAATCTCCGTTTTTGGCAGCGTGGTGAGCCACGGACCAGCCGTAGTTATCGATCGTTTCTCCAACATCTTCCAAGTTCAGCAAAAGCATAGCACATTTCTTGCTTCCGTGCACAAGAGCCTCCATGAGAGGGGTAGTTCTGTCGTGGCCTGTCGCAGTAGCTATGGTAGGTTCGGCGGCCAGGCGGAGAACTGTTCCTAATGTGTCACTCTTGTCTTGAATACAAGTATAATGCAAGACAGTCTTTCCCATTGTATCCAAAAGATCCAGTCTCGCGCCATGTTGGACAATAGTTTCGATGCACTCAGTTTCATCCAGATATTCAAATACCGGAGAGCGTCCTTCGTTATCTTGGATATTAACATGCTTCATACTTTGAACACTGCAGAGCAAGGAGACTATCTTTTGCTTATCTGCAGAAGATTGACCAGATAGCCCAACGCTGTGAAGAGGGACTTGGCCGTCTTCCTGTTGTACATCTACATCTGCTCCTGCCTCCAGCAGCAATCTCACCGACGCCTCAGATGAAAAAGCCGCCATGTGCAATGCTGTTTCACCCCAAGTATTGCGCTGATTGATGTCAAGTTTCTGTGGGTAGAGTTTCCAGATCTCGAGCGCTCCAGCCAGGCCGTCCCCGAGCTTCGACTCTACTGCTGAGTGTATAATATTGAAGTCGAGATTAGAAAGTACAAAAGGGTCTGCGCCGTGCTTCAATAATATTTTCATCTTTTCGACTTGTCCTGCAAAAGCTGCCCAGTGAAGTGGTGACCAGAAATTCTTCTTATCCTTGCGATCCAAAAGCTGATGAATGATTTTAGACTTGTTACCAGTTTCGAAAGCTGAAGATCGAAAGTACTCAAGAATATTACCAAAAAGAGGCGATCGATTGCGGTATTCCAGCTTCCATTTAGTCCAGTTTGTTCCTATTTTTGCATTGTTTGCATCATCTAAGAGGCTAATTAGTCTTTAGAGTAAGTCAGTAAGAGTTCTCGAATTTGGATTTGGTAGCTGAAGCTGCTCACTGCTCAAGTGAAGGTCGTTCTTTGTCCGCGGCATCATATATTCCAAGGACGGCAGTATGAATAGGGGTAAAATCAAAGTCACTGATGCTGTCATTCTTTTCCGAGAACAAGTCGAAAATCCCCCTTTCTACATCTGTGACGTCTGATCCTAAAGATTTGAAGAGCGCTAAATCGCCCGGTGTCCTATGTGTCAAACAGAGTGAGTACGATTGTGGCCTTATATATACCTATCGGTACTCACCGGCAAGCAAGATCACTAACGTCAGTCTCTGCCCCCATGTCTAAAAGATACTTGACTGTTGGTAACTGGCGCCCGTATATAGCTGTCTTGGTTCCTGTCACTATGTGCGTCTGGCTTGCTCTGAAGATTACTCACATGAAGTAGCGACCATCCATCTGGGGAGGTATCCCAAATGGTAGCTTCACCGGCATTAAAGCTGGCTTTCAATGCCTCCAAATTCCCATGCTTCACGAAACGTACCGAGTCTGACCCCTCAGGCACCATTCGGAAGGTGTTCAAGTTGTAGCGAACTTTTATGCTTTTAGAGGACATGATTTGACTTATTGCACCACGGAACGAGCTTGAGTAGACTGAGTGACTTTCTTCGACAGTAGCATTCTTACAACTAAGTTCAGTACACTGTGTCTTTGCTCTCTTGATTTTTGAAAACCTTCTTTGGGACGATCTTGGCTCTTCCTCATGGCATTTGCAATAACAGTCATACCGACATGCCTTGTGAATGACCACCATACTCTGTGATGAATCTTGATCTATCGATTCTGATGAATATCCCAGTTGCGATCGACTTGATTCTTGGGACGAAAGAATTGGTCTCGTCGACGTTTTCGCTAACAACTTCTGTGTCGAGGAAGATTCACTGACATTGTCGTAGATTTCGTCATGGGATTGATAAGATGAGACTGATGAGCCCGAATTAATGAGTGAAAGAGAGTCTAGCGATGATCTAGTTTCAACAGTACTGAGCGAATTCGCGTCGGAATTGGACAGTCGTCGCGCTGCGAAGTCAGGTGAAGAATCTTGAGTTGGCGGTCCTTCGGCATCCAGCGACGAGACGAGCACAGCAAACTGCGGATGTTGACTCACAACAGCTAAAAATGTTTCACTATATGATAGCCATCTTAGTAATGTCAATTTTGGTTTGCGCATAGTTGCTTACTAGTGAGTAAGTTCTAAAAAGGTCTGTAAAATAGAAATCTGCTCTTTGAGCCTCTCTAGAAGCTTGTTGAACTCCGACTTCTGCTTTACCCAGATCATTTTCCGTACGGCTGCTTTGTTGTGGGCTGATAGTTGAATCAGACGTGTTTCTATACTTTGGATGGTATCTTTGCTATTCTCCAGAGCATGTTTTATTACTGTCGGTGAGATTCGGTGGATCGTTTGACGGCTTCGTAAAACACGATCAAAGCCTTTCAGGGCCTCATTAAAGACCGTAACGGTGACTGCCAGATCAGATGCCTCTCGAAAGCTGTTCTTGAATGTCTCAATTAAGTTGTATACCTTATGGCCGCTTTCAATGAGTGTCGAGAGTGAGGCAAGCAGGCCGATGATCGATATCGGGTCCATTTGGACAGCTAAGAATCTCTAAAGCCTGAGACTTGTGAATTATCATTTTATTGTCTAGTCATAATTTCAAGATCAGGTCTGATATTGTTAAGCGTGCTTCTGTGTATTATAGTGTCGCTGGGGTCCATGTTTATTGGCAGTTGTCGAGGAGTGGGTGAGTTATTTCACCTTGCAAGCACAATCTCTGTCCTGGCCGAGATCAGAGAGGGCAGTGCAGGTGTTGTTTATCATTTACTAAGTTAGAGGGTGTTCCTATCGAGTGCACCACCACAGGGTATGATCTCCTAACAAGTGCTAGCCCTTGTTGTACTGTACTTCCCTTGTGGGGATGCTGCTTTATCTATGCAAGATGCCGTACTCGAGTTTCATCCGTACCAGTACGTCTTGAAGAACTCGCCTATCACTCGCCAAACTGGCCAATGATACCGACGATAGTCCCACGCTTGAAATTAGCACCAAGAATAGAAGCTTCATGTTCCATGCGTGCTGATATCCTACGCGCTGAAAACGATAGTGAACGAATCATAGCAACATGAAGATGTCCTATCCCGGTCAAATTGCCACCAGTGAACCCCTCCGCTGCATATTTCTCGCTGCCCTTAGAATTGGGACGCTCAAACGTAATATAGATTGCATATACGCGCTGGCAGCGGCTCGATGCGACGAGCCGCTGGAGCTTATTCTCTCCAATGACCGATTTTGTTAGGATGGCTAATTCATCATAATAAAGAGAAAGGTCTGGCGAATTTCCTTCTCAGTATATTTAACATATCCTTCATCCCACGTGACTTCACTATAATGAGCTCTCGCGAGCAGAGTAATCTTCCCGACTCGACCTCAGATGAGCTGCAACTTAGCCATCCATCTGAAGAAGAATGTAACACAATATGGACGAGAACAGCAGCAAGCTGGAGAGATGCACTTTCCGTATCAATTTATTTAAAGGAGTCACTCTATCTCACAACTGTTCCTCTTGCAAGAGGTGGGGGTATGACTACCTGGGTTTTAGTTGATAAAAGTCTTCCCCCAGGTGAACGTGTGGTACTCTGTTCTTGTGAAAGCTACATCAAAAGATCGATTTCTAGCGACAGAAGCGGAAACTTAACAGAAACTGTGGTGCATGGCATCGCTAGTGTTTTCTGCCCTGAGGACTTGAGACACCGAGGATACGCAGCAAGAATGATGAAAGAACTTGCCAAAATTTTTGTCACTTGGAATGTGCCCCTCGGTAGGAAATGCATTGGTAGCCTACTCTACTCAGATATTGGCAAGGACTACTATGCGAAGCTCGGATGGCGACCTGCACCGATAAACTGTCACGTTGTTATTAAAGCTACAGACGATTCAATTGTAGAACCTTCGGAAGAGATTTCGAAAATTGACTTGGCTAGCCTTTGCGAGCGAGACGAAGCGATGATTAGGAAATCATTGAGGATCCCAGCAGAAGAAACTAAATCCCGCTTTACCGTCATTCCTGATCTCGATCATATGCTCTGGCACATTTCTAAGGAAGAGTTTTGCTGTGAAACACTTTTTGGGAAAGAAGCACCTGTGAAAGGAGCAATTGCTGGAGCATCTGGTAACCAAGTCTGGGCAATCTGGGTACGGCGATATTATGATGCGCTTGACTCGGAATCTCCCGATAACGTGCTTTACATCTTGCGGCTTGTGGTTCCAGGTGTATCGCCAGAAGTAGGTGAAGGCGAGGGACCTCGTGATCATATCAAGCAAGTTAGTAATCTAAAAGCGGTCATTCAGGCAGCTCAGAAAGAGGCTTTTGAATGGAAACTCCCAGAGGTCCACCTTTTAAATCCAACTCCTGCAGTTCAAAAGATGTTGAAGGAGACCGAAATTGAGTTTGAACTGGCCGAACGAGACGAACTCAACATTGCCAGTGGTATGTGGTATGATGAACATGGAAAAGAAGGAGAAACACCTGAATGGCTCAATGGCGAGTACTATTCTTGGTGCTGAGACTGTAAAAGTCTACAGAGCTTCAATCATGTGTGAGGTCAAACGCTCCCAAGCAATTTATATAACTTAGTAGTAGCTTTGCGAAGGCTGCTTGTACTTTGAGAAAATTCCTTCGCCAGTTCATAGTTTAAATCACAGTAAATAGTTATTCACCTTCAAAGCACGATAACCTGTTAGTCCGAGCTTCATATAGCAGATTCTCTGCTACTTCTGAGCAGCCTATCCTTTCTCTTCAATAATTTTATGAAATTACTACTCTTACATGATCTTGAATTTTCGGCAGATAAATATCTAACAACAAGCTTATTTAACGCTCCCATTCAACTTGTTAATGGGTAAAGCGCCTAAATCTCACGTGATGAAATATGTCTTAGCGAAACCTAGGCCGTGCGTTCGGTCCCAAAGCGATCAAACCAACAATCACAAACACGCGTACTTACGATTTGAACCCTCTAAAAATATTACACACTTTTGTGATCTACTAATATTATGATTACAATGCCTCTCTATTTGTCCCACGCTACACAGGAGGATGCCCCTCGAATTGCAGAGATCCATATGGCGGCCTTTGCTTCTAATGGAATGCTTCTTGCACAGTTTCCAACTCCAGAAGTTCGCGTCGCCCTTCAGTCTTGTATAGAAAACAAAGCTTTGGCTGATATTAAGGATGACAAAATCAGCGTACTTGTTGTCCGAGACGTTAGTGAACAAGTCAATGGCACGCAAAACGAGCACGGTGAGATCAGCTACAACATAGGTGATTGGGATGCTAAACTCTAGAAGATGTACCAGGCAAAGTCATTAGCTTTGCAAAGTGGCACCACCCTTATCTTCATGATTCAGGCTATGAGGAGACTTCGTGGGTGTGGCCAAAAGGTACAGAGCTCGAAATACTAGATACTTGGACAAGGCAGACTGAAATTGCTTCCAACAGAGTTTTGGGCCAGACACCATGCTATCGTGAGTGAACCTGATTCTTAAGACCCAAATCTATTATATACCCGTTGACCAATCCTTATTAGGACTTAGCTTTCTCGGAACTGACCCAGCATACGGACGCCGTGGTGCAGCAAGCCTTATGATAGAATGGGGAATTGATCAAAGTAAAAAAGACAAGGTACCAGCATATCTTGAAAGTACGTTGGAGGCAAGAACACTGTACCACAAACATGGGTTTGTGGACTGTGGAAGTATTTCCTTAGAATTGGACAGCTTGAAAGATGGAAAGGGACCACATGTTTATACTGAAGTTGCATTTTTGTTGAAGCCTGAAAACAGCTAAGGTTTGATACACAAGAGGAAACGTATAAAGACTCAGTTGATGATTGAGCAAACATAAGTCTGATCTCACTCAGTGGCTTTCTAATTCGCTTATGTCTGACAAATGCATTCCGTCTCTAGCTCTAAAACTTACCAGGGATACCTGTTGCCTTCCCACGTCCAAAATGTTGCTGCACCAGGTTCCTGCTGCTTACCTGCTGCAGCAGCAGTCAGCTTCCCACCCTCATCTTTCCCGCCACAGCCTTTCTCCTCAATGACTTTCAACAAGCAACGAATGCTTTCTTGGGGCGTAATTATGCCTTCAACTTCCCAGTCTACAGTGATATCCCCCATATCTGTACTCACCTCTCCCGGGTGCAGAGCTAACACTACCGGAGCTTTGGTCTCGCTGCTGCTCTCTACTGCTGCATGTTTTCTATGTAACTCAGCAGACAAGTGTCTTAAGGACTGATTCAGCGCAGCTTTAGAGGCACCATAGGCTCCGAAGCCATCTTCGAAAGCAAGAAAGTTGGTGGTAGAGCCAGAATCTGATGAAATAAAGACCAAAGTTTTGATGTGAATTGGGAGGGCCAGAAGATTCTGTGCTGTGATAAGAGGACCAATAGTATTAGTATGCAGGTGGTGGGCGAATGCCGAAAAGGATCTGTTGAAGTGTCGGTCAGAAAGTGACTTTTTAAAGCTTCAAGCCTTAGATTAAGCCTTAGAATATATGTCCACTTATAATGATAACCGCCTAACACATATCATTTCGAAAAGGCATTGGCTAGTAATACCTACTAACAGGGACACATATGAATAGTATACTCACATCTCAGAGATCCGATTGGGATACACCAAAACGCCAGCATTGAGGACCACGCAGTCAATCAATCCATTATCTAGGACCCCACCGGGCGCAGCGAGTTCTTTGACTTGCTCGGCAAAAGCTTTAATACTAGCATCGTCACTGACGTCGCATTGTAGTATCGTAAGTTTTTCCCCGCCTGGTGTGTTAATAAGGGCCCGAAGATGACCTGCCCCTACACCTGCATCCGGCGATGAAGACACAATGGAGCTTCGAGCCGTTGCAATTACAGAATGACCTTGTTCAAGAAGTTGGGTGACAAATTCCAGGCCAATACCCCGGGAAGCGCCAACGATGAGCCAGGTTTGCGGCATTATTTTTACTTGTATTTTGAACCGTGAATTATTCTTGAGTGGAGAGCGACGCAAGTGGCGAGGTGTGAAGCTAGACGTTTATTCTTGCAGGCGTGGAACAAGGCCAAAGAAGATTGGAGGCAAATATTTGATCTCCCACAGAAATCTGCCTCATGAGCCTCAGAACTTAATGTTACCCAAAACAAAAGAGTTGAGAGAAGTGGGCATAAGACATGGCGAGATGGGGATTTTAGAGAGGTGCAGTTATCAGATCACGTAGTGTAGATAGACTTCTCGCTTACCAGAATTCTTGTTAGCATTGCAGCAAAGATTTATCCAATGCATTATAAGTAATATAAGTAATATGCAATATATTTCTAATTACAACATTATTCTGTTATCACTGTAAAACGTATTTCATTAACTCGCAGAATATCTTTTTGGAATAATATGAAGTACACAACACAATCCCCTATATTACCTGCTAGGGTCCCAAATACTCTTTTGTCTTAATTACAAACTATAACAACCTCTAAAAATTGGCTTAACACTAACGAAGGCTGAAGCATGATAAGGAAGCTGTAGCAAATTAAACGTCTATCTGATCTCATACTAAAAAGCAGAAACCCTTGTAAATCAAGACTATAATTTTTTGTTACTGCGGATCAACAAGCTAGACGCTTCACATCATGATCTTGCAATTCTTGATTTAGAATTGCCTCGATCGCAAGCTGCGAAAGTGCGTCCTCTATCGCTGAATTTTCATCAGAATGAGTCTCGTCAGACGCGGTCAACAAGTCTCTGTTACGTGGATATTTCATCCCTCCATAACTTTGTCGCGATGAACGCAGGATTACTCTATGTTTCCCTGCACGGATGTTGGGGTCTTGATTCAGTAATTCTTTTGCAAGAGTTGCTCGCTTGTAGATCTGTAATGTACTTTCCAGAACTCCCTCTGGAGCTAAAAGGCGAGGTAGTGGTTGCGTCTGGTGTCCTTCATCAACCATTTTGAACTTCCGTCCATGAGGTTCGATCTTCACGCGGCCTCCAAATGGATTACCTCTGTGAATTGCAATCTCAGTCTGAAGGACTGAGAACCGTTGGTCATCATGGCAAATAGACGTAGTGTGATCTGGCCGCCTGTATTCTAAACAGACGTTATTGACAACTGTATAGGCTGCTGTAAGGTAGGAGTCTTTCAGTAAGAAAGCCCAGTCGTTAGTTTCTTTTTCAATATTGATTATTCTTTCGCAATTCTGATGTAAAACTGCTGCTTGAAAGCCTGAGTCGATAGTACCCGTCTGCTCGAGTGCATCCAGAACAGAGAACACGAGCTGGCCAACAAATGGCCGAGCATCTACAAAATCACGCCAAAATTGGAAGACTGCGTCGTTAGATTTACTGTGTAGAGTTTTCTCGAATTCCATACCCCATGGTGTTGAGGCCCAGCCAGGCACCTGACGTTGTAACAGTTCATTTACAGGTTCCATCAGTAGTATGTGCTTTAAAGGCACTCTCCGCGCATTTCCGGTACAATGACTGATCTCTACTCCATAGTAATTGTTGAGTATCCCTGGATTTGCGCGTTCTGGTTTTGCATTCCATTTCTGCCAAGCGTCCTCTTTCACCGTTCTTTCAGGTAGTTTTTTGGATTGCCCTTCGATCTGAAACATGATTACTTTGGGAGCAGCTATTTGTATAGCTGCTGCAACCCCATCAAATCTCCACGTCGAAGGTTTTGGGCCCGATTCTCTTATCATATCGCTGAAATTCATCTCGTACTCCTGAAGAGTGAAGTCGCAGTCCCTTTTGACTGTCATTTCGGTTCCTATCAAGAGTCTGTCCTCCAACAACATTGTTAGGTCCTCAGTTGTCCTGAACGGACTTAGGTTGATTCTCGAGAATCTTCGACGATAATTATCTGCCCAGCTAAACCAGTGGCATTCCACAGTACCTGGTCTCGAGGGACTGTCGCCAACACGAACACGGCGAATGCATCCTTTGGCAACATGATATTTAATAACCTGAGTGGATCCGCTTGATGTCACCAGCCCGTTATTTTTATTGGAAGCCTCGGCCCATACCGGACCCCAGATATCGGAGAGTGCATCGATAGTCGTGAGGATAGAGAGCTTCTTCTTCGCAGAATGCGGCATTAGCGGGCTAGTACCAAGATGGACTCGAAATGCCCATATTGATTTTGTGTCGAGGAAGCCATTAAGACACGCCAGAGGTTGCAGGCTACAGTCAAATTTCAATTTTCCATGCGTATTAGTTAAAGATAAGGGTTCGCTACCAAAGTATTCCTGATCGAAACGGGACCCATGTGATCCAACATAGCAAATCAAACCTAGATCTAAGAGGTATGTAATAGCTAGACATATTTCCAGAATATCCGAGGAGGAATCAAGGTCGAGCGGATTGTGTGGATAGGGTGTGCAGCCGAGAAGATCCAGGAATGATAACAAAACGGGCTTGAGAAAAGACACCAAGCTGATATCAACAATCTCAGAGTAATCTGAAGAGTCTTTTTCCGAAAGAACAATAGAAATGGAAGAAAGGAGGGAACTAGAGATATTTTCAATAATCTCCCTGCGGATCTTAACGATTTCAGCAGTGACCTGATCATCCTTTAGGAGTACAATGCTGAAGAACTTTGATGAGAATTTCCTCGAGACAAGAAGATCGAAACGTTCGATGACTGATTGAATGACAGTGTAGCATTTAGAAAGGTGAATGACAGTTTTATCAGTAGACGCGCCACCCTTTTCTTGGATATTCAGAATGATATTGATAATCCATTCAGGTGCCCTCGTAATATAATCGACATCAGTAGACTGGGTTGCGAACTCTGAGGCGTCGAAGCTGTACGTGCCTGATCGACGATACAATTCGGAAGTTTTAACAATAGTGTTTTCGAGGGCTTCTAAAGCTATGTAATGTGCTTGTGGATCCACAATATGGGTATCAGCATCGAAGTTGTCTTTCTCTGCTAGCTCCTGCCATTTCTTGACTGTCTGGTATGCCTCTTCACGGTTGGGGAATACACTCTCAGTTGGTAAATCACCTTTTTGGTCTGAAGTGGGATTGTACCTCAAACGCAGAATGAGAGATAATGTAGCTCCAGATGTAATGCTGTAATCAGACATAGTTCTGCTATCTTCAATTTGTTTGCCGCCATATATTAATCGTTGCTGGGTAGTAGGAATGCCTTCTTTATCATAGATCATCTCTTTCAACATACCCACCCTTGTGTTGTGATCTACCTTTAGGGATACGGTACGACCCGTTGCTGTTCTTAAAACTTAGCCAATTCTTTCAGGATCTGTGAATTGTAGGTTTTTAGACTTACACATTTGAATATGTATCTCCATAGCTATGTACCAAGATAGTTATATCAGTCAACTTTGTCGAACTTTTTGTTCAAACTACGAGATAAGTCTCGAGATAATCGGAGATACTCTACCTGAAGTCTGTGGAGGCTGTGTGCTGAATTTGGGGCTGTGTCATAAACGGCCCCCAAAGAGCTCAGCCTCACGATGTAAACTTCTTGGCATTTCTCCCGCATCACCTACGTTGGAGCCAGCCTTACTACGAACAATAACGACGCGAGGTGTTAACTGTAAGGTAATATTGGAGGCGCATAGGTTTAGAACTAAGATTGAGATCTCTGGTTTGTGGGTAAAAGATCTGGACTCTAAATCTGTACAAGGATTCTTAGGTTATTCATCCAACCACCTCCCAGATTTACTTGAAAGCCGGCAGGCTTCCAAGTTCTTTGGAGAAGAATTGTCATATATTAAACAACGAAACTTTACCTGAAAAATGCCCAGAGATCAGTTTAGTTAGAACTCTATAGCGTACTCTACAAGTTTCGTATCATGCTCCTACTAGTGCTTTTACGTCGTATACCATTATCTATTGGTGTTGATTGGCTAGATACAAGCCAGCAACTCATATCTACTTTCTTAACAAGTTTTAAGCCTGTTGCAAGATCTCAGCATTTCCTTCACCCTCTTCTGTCTTTCCAGCTCCAATAGAATACAGGGTTGACAAAGGCAGCTGGCGGTAGCTTTAGGAATTAGCCATGAAACAGCTTTCGCTTAGTCACAACTTGATGAACTGTGCGATAGTAGCCTTGAAGTTCTGGGAGCAACATAATACATTAATTTTTTTTTAACAAGAGATAAGTACATTTTTAAAGGCTAATTCTACCAAGTCCTCTCCCCTCTACTGCGAGCTGGACCTTTTCCTTGAGATTTATTAGCGCTTCATTCCAAGCCTTCGTACCGTTGTGGGAATTATCAGCGCCATTGTCAACTAGCCATACCAACCACTTCACAACAGCTACAGCTTTCTCCATATTTCCCTCATCCACAATAACTCTTCTGAGATATCTTTCCATAGCACCCACATCTTCCCAATTCGGACCTTCATCCGCAAACTCCCTATACCACACGCCTACTGTCTCTCTCAATTCTTCCACTGTGCTTAGTTCCTGAGTCGTAAACGTTGGCTTGGGCTCACGTGCTGGCAATCTCAGCCGCCTCGATCCAACATGAGCAAGGTCAGGTGGCCGTATTCTTTTTCTCAAGACAGCTGTGGCGAGTGCACCTTTCTTTCCCATTTGTTTTCGTTGATGCTCCGCCATGACTTCTGTACGCACATCCTCCGGTAATGCTGCAAGGAACTCTTCATCAAGAAGATCGTCAATTTCACTATCGTCAGATTCAGCCAAAGCTTCTCGTGTTGGTGCGACGAAATTCGACTGTGTAAGCGAAGTAAACGGATCTTCTCTCCTGTTCTTACTACCTGCAGGGCGACCGCGTCTCTTAGTGGGGGTCCATTTCTTGCTTGGTGGTGCAGCTTTGAGCTTTCGTGGTGTCAAAGGAGTTGGGACGGAATATGAAGCGAGAATCTCAGCTTTCATATCATCTGGAAGAGCCGCAAAGACACCTGGATCAAATTCTAAGGGTGCCGAGACACGATTCTGAGGTGCAGAGGATGCAGGGCTCTGTTGTCGCGACTCAATTACGGGTGATTGAATTCGTGACGTCTGATGGCTCTTGGCTTGTCCAAGTCGTGCCTCAAGTAGCTCGGCTTTCATATCCTCAGGTAACGCATCAAATACATCAGGATCGAATTGCGAAGGCATTGAATCGCTGGTGCTAAACTCTTTAGAAGACTGGCCAGCTCTTTCAGGTTTAGGCTTTATGGAGCCGGCCAAGAATTTCGATATTGGACGATTCTTGCCTTGTGCTAATAATTTGGACCGAATATCTGGCGGGAGCTCTGCTAATACAGAAGGGTCAACTTGTGAAGGCAGAATAAATTGCGTGCCTGTGAGATTTAAGAATTTCTTTGCGCTCTTATCTGCGGCATTTGCTCTGGTGATTGCGGCTGCGGGGTGTATCGGAGTAGATTTGGTCTTCTTTGGACTGTTGATATCATCGATAGGATCCCAGTCTTTCAAGTGACCAGACACAGGCTTCAACTTTTGCCGTGCGGCCTCGTCGATTGGATCGCTTCTCGATAAGCTCCCTATCATAGGTGCCAAATATTTGCTTTTCTTTGGGGTTACAGGATCATCAATTGGATCTTCAAAAGATGCTACAGTTTTTGTAATTGAAGATTTCCCGAAATTAATCTTACGCTGACTCCCATCGATTGGACCGCCAGTGCCTTTGAGAGGCTCCAATTTAGTCATTTGTATTCCCAAGCCTCTGAGTTCTCCAGGAGAAAAACCGTAGCTCCGAAGAATCGAGATAGCTTCTCTTCCAGTAACCTCTGCACTATTTGTCGCAACCCCGAGGACAATACTTTTGTTATAAGTATCGCATTTTCCATGTCCGAGGTTCTTCGGTGGGTCTAATGGGGCATCTGCCGATTTTTTCATGATCTTCATCGTAAGCTGTCTTCCCTTTACCTTCTGATCTATCAGACGGCGCTGCAGCTCCACGCACATATTTTGTACAAATTCTTCCGCTTCGGCTTGGGATACAAATCGTATGCCCCAATTGACTTCTGCAGATACAGATTTCCGCACCACTTGTTCTCCTACTTCCGTGTTATCTATGCCTCTTGCATATTCCCAAAGCTTCTCTCCTGTCTTTGGGCCTAAGACAGTCGTCAGCCGCTCTTTCGTAACTTGCCGTATATCCTTCACAAGCTTGATGCCTAATTCCTCAAGTTTTCCTCCAATACTATGAGCAACTCCTGGTAATTCCGTAACATTCAATTCGCCAATAAAGTTGAGAACGTCCTCCGATTTAAGCTGATATTGACCTGCTGGCTTTGCCTTTCGTAAAGCTACTTTTGCCTGCAAGATATTTCCACCTATTCCAATAGACACAGCACATCCAGTTTTGCCTTTTATAACTTTCCGAAGTTTATCAGCAATCTCATCTGCCTTCTCCTGTTCACGCCATAAGCTCTCTTCGCTGACTCTAAATTCATCGAAGCCACCAGCAGCTATACACAAGGCAGTGATGTCAATTAATGCCTCATCAACACTCACACTTTGTACTATACCACCAACGTCGATTATAGCTTCGTAGAATTCCTTACTGGCATCCTCATAGGCAGGAAAGTCATACGGCAAGACCTTGATATTATCACACAAGGTGAGTGCGGTTTTCATCCACATACCATTTTTCACGCCAAAGGCTCGGGCAGCGTAGTTACAACTTGCAATTTCTGAACCATTACCGCTCCCATGCGCAACCACAGCCGGTCTATCTATGTATTCTGGCGCATTCTTCAATGATACTGCACAGAAAAAGCTGTCAAAATCAACGTGCATGACATACCGCCGAGAACCAGGTTTTCGCTTTTGAGGCTTCTGCGATGCAGACCTCTCGGATGCCATCTGCTGAAACCTAGACTTAAGGTCAGCTTTCCAGGTGGAAAGGTGGTGTAGTCGAGACTCAGAGTAGTACTGCCTGAGAAATTCCGGGTTTCCCGTGGATGATTTTCGTATGTGCGGATCAGCGAGCAGGATAGCATTATGCTCTTCAGCAGTCAACGGTTTGTTGTTTTTAGTCGGGGAGGTTTCATCTGTCAAACGTTTCAGTGGATTACGTTCTAAAACTTTCTCCAACGACGTTAGCTCAGTTGGCTCCGGGCATAGCATGCTATCGATTCGATCAAAGTGAGATGGGGTTCCACGTAGTTTTTCCACATCGTTGCGAGATGGGCTGGGGGACATGACTGGAGCAGAAGGCTCTTCAGTGACAACCTGGTTGAAGACATCCTCGAGAGAAGAGGTAACCTCAAAACCAGCTGACGAATCAGGAAGATCATCGTCATCATTCGTGGCCTTCAAAAATGTATCCTGAGTATTTCCATCTGGTTGATTTCTTTGGTGACCAAAATAGTCCCCCATCATACTCTTAGCGAGACCTTGTGAGCCAGGAAATCGTGCACCATCGTCATCGTCAATATCTTCGACCACCTTTTGAACCTGACTAGTATACCAACTAGTGTCGGTTTGATCGCGGTAACCTTTTTTCTGAGTGCTTGCTTGACTGACAACCTTCCCTTCGTCAAACGCAAGTCGCCGTTGGCTAACACCTTCGTCAATGACTCGATAAGCATTCCAAGGTAAAAGCTTCCCCGCATTTACACTATCAACAATCCACGCCGGCTTCACAATACGATATTGCCGGAACTCAACAGCCTTTTTAGGTGTAAGATTTGCGGCTATAATGTGAGTGACGGTGGTCTTTCCATCTAGATACTGCATGAAACCACCACCGTGGCTAACAACTAGCATATGTATATCGTTCAACGATGGTTGTGTATATCCGTTGACATGAGTGACAATACCTTTGAATATTTGGGGCTTTCCAGGAGCTGAAGAGCGAATTTCGACATCTCTATTCTGAAGCTTGATCTTCTTTCGGCGAAAATAGTCCTCGAAGCCTCCAAACTTGGACGCGCCGTACTCATCTCCTCCTTCATCCTGAAAAGTATGAGACTCAATGCGTTTCCGTACTGCATCAGCATTTTTTTCCAGTCTGCTCCCCATTGTTCACTTTCTTTCACGGTCTTCCTGTTATGGCTGGTGGTGGTGGGGTAGGAAGCTGGAGCTACGTCATCCCCGCAGCTTTCCAAGACCCGAATAAATTTATCATTATGCGATAAACTACTGAATAAATATGTCGATAAGCACTCCAAGTCAGAAAGAAGTGTATTTGAGATAAAGATCACGACATTAGTTCAAGGCAGCACTTAAAAGCTGAACACGTCGCGTAGCGCCAAAACACGTGACTTGGTAACCGAGGCTTCCCCTCCGAGTTTCGAATCAGATAAACTAGACGTCTATAACGCCTTAATTGATAAACTAGGGCAGAGCGTGTCTACGTAAATCAAAGACAATTATGTTTTTTTTTATTGCTGCCATATTCCGCAGGTTCTGTGTTATATCCTTCAGTCAAGAAGCTCAGAAGCACGTTTTATCATTGTGGATGTAACGTGTATAGTAAGTAAGGTTAGGATATCAAGGAATTAAATTCTGATTATATGGTACGCTATGTTCTATCTGTTTTTATTCTCCAAATAAAGTCTGACATATGCCACCTTGGATTCCGAAAAACCCTGGAACGTTAGATATTTGGAGCGTCATCATCACTATAGCTAGTGAGTCTCTTTACTTGACAAAGTAAAGCGCCGATCTAGGAAACCAGTGAATGCAAATCTTCACTACCAGTAACATCCATAATCTCATGTTATGTCCAATTTAAAACTCTTGGGAAGAAATATAGTATGCTTAGTCACCAACCTTCAACATTTCTCCTTGGGCAGCAGTATGGCCTGAGCGATTTCCCATGCTGTATGCTCTTGGAATAACTGCTAGTTTGCCAGTGGTCGTATGTAGTATACCTCAAGTTTATACTCGTAGATCCATCCAACTAATGTCCACAGGTATCATACCTGCATTCTGAAAGTCCTACTATGGATACGTTCTTAGTACCATCGTTATTGTTAGTTTCCTTTAGCCCGCTGTGCTATGTTGATTAACATGGCGTCGAAATTAGAGACGGTTTATTTTGGGGTTAAGCTTTTAGAGTTTGCTGCTATCCAGATGTGATTTACTATAGAGGAAATTCGTTTAGAGAAATTTTGAGGTTGCAAAGAATTTTGGTATTTGGGGATGTTCACGGTAACGATTGATGAGATTTTAAAGCCGCCTGATATTCTTATAGTATGCTTCAAGAATTTCTGAACAGCACAGCTACAACAAACTATTTGCGAGCGCGAGGTTGTGTAGTAGAAAGTCATCCCCTTAAACGCCAATGCATATTAGACCGCCTGTTCAGCTGAAATTACCAGCCCTTATAATCAATAATCACACCCACTCGTTTGTTATTAGCAATTGTTCCGGTCTCATACCGTACCTTCAATTCCGCATTACATCTAACATTACTCCCCGTCACCGACTAATTCCCTGCCCATCTCCTCAACACATCAACAGTGCCCCAACCAGTCCGGCAGCCAGTGATCCCATGATGCTTCTCGCCACCACATGCGAACCAGCCCCCTTGGTATCTTTTGCATCTGGGTTTGTTTCATAAATTGATATCTTCAAGGCTCCACCACAGATCTGTGTCGCATTCGCAACACACGCTAGATTGCATTCCGAATCCGCCAACTGGTGTGATAAAGGGTGTATGTAATTCGAACAGTAGCATTCCCTATCTTCTGTTAGCGTCTATCCGGGAAATCACCATTCAATCGCCCCCCTGCGCCTGCCCAGTCTCCAATAATCTGTTGAAGTATAGAATTTAAGGGTCACTAACTTCGTATATTCCACTCCAGCGTATTTATACCCTTTACAAGATGTCAAGCATACTGGTACATTCATCTGGTCATTCGTAGTTGTAGGTCCATTATTCAAAGCTCGAAGGCCTGACGAAGAGTTGAGCTGCGAGGTTTCGTTGAAACAACCTTTGTATGTCCACGAGGCGTCGCCTGGGTACAATGTTTGTGCTGCTGTTCCCAGTGCGAGACTGGCCAGGATTAAAAGCGGTTTGGCAATCATTTTTGCTCTTTGGGTTGTCTGTGGTGAGTTGCGGTGCAGTTATATATTTTGGTGATTGGTACTATGTACTGTATTGAAGATGGGGTGCGAGGCTGCGATAGTGACCGCACACGCAAAAATGCGACAAGGAATAGATGAACACGCAAAACGAATGTAGAGAGAAGAGATCAATTGATTCTAAATTCACAAGCAGGAGGAAGAGATAGAGGAGTTTGAATCAGCACGTAATTGCGGTGACGATGAGCTGAAGTGAAGATTTGGAATGACGGGTGGTGACCCACTTTGTCAGCCTCACTTTGTATGGCCAATGTAGGTAACCTTCATGAATTGATTGTGGTGATATTTACGATTAGACAGAAAATTCTCTTTTCTGTGAAAGTAACCCATGGTCAACGGGAAATTGGAAATGGATAATTCAGAAAGAGTGTTAGGAAACAGTGGACTTCAGAAGGCGTCGAAGTGATTGCTTCAGGGTATTGGCGGGGGATCTCTAGCCCTTGCAAACCTTAAGCCATCCATCAGAATTTTAAAGCTATGGTGCCTAGGTTTTGATTAATATCTGAAGCGGCTAGTTGGATGGACGATGAGACCGATCGCATTAAAGGTGCTAATAGAGAGGGTATCAGGAAAGAGGTACACAAGTAATCTGTTGAAATAAATGCTGTCCTCTTATCTTTCATTTGGAATATGATAGTATTGTAATTAGCACTAATGGCTTTGTAAATTTGAATAACTTCGGATTCAAGACTCTTAGCTACTTTTGATTAATCATGGTTACTAAGATTTACTATCGGGTGCCTACTGCAACGTCCGAGCAAAATGACATCAACGACTTGATACAAAGTATCAGCGAGCTTTCGACCATATCCCCTTCTTCTGAATCAAAGCATACCACTTAGTCATCTCAAAGACTTCCAAAGAGCCAAAATGTTTTTATCGAGCACCCAACAACGAATCGCGGGCAAACTTCGACCAGCACGGGAACATCGTTGCTGGAAACACGAACGTATTTGAGCTGCAAAAAAGATAGATTAATCCATTTTGTTGAACTACATTAGGACAAACCAAACAAAGCAGACACATCTCTCATATCTGGAACCGATGATATCACTCGACCTTCAAGGATGGCAAGTTAGTTTCTTGCGAGCCCCAAATCACAAATTTTCGTCACTGCTTTCCAAAGTTCACAATTTTACTCTGCTAAAGATCTGATCAAATTGGCGACAACACTTGATGTCTAGAGCGTTCTCAGTAAAAGCACCCGGCGCTGACTAGTCAGCTTCAAGAGCCAAAATCTCTACAACTCCGAGGTCATCTTCGTTAATAGTGTATCTAAAGCAAATATAATAATGCGAGTAAGCCTCCAGGACCTGGAGACTAGAGGATTTGAAATATCCTTTTCCCTCTATTGGAGAAGGAAAAGTACCCAAAGAGAATTCGTCAAACGATTATGGTGGATAACATGTGCACCCTAAATTATACTCGGTGTTCACCCAGCAACGACTAGAAAACAAACCTACTAGCCAATCTTTAAAGAACAATCAAGAACTTCTCCTAGCTGATTCATATTTAGACTCCTTCGTGAATAACGCGGCGCTTCGAGTCTTGCAACATAAATAGCGTAAATTAGGGTATTGGATAGACTTTCCATAAACATTGAAAAGCCTTCCAGCTCCAACAATGTTGCCATTTGACGGTAAAATCCATGATAAGCTCAATTGGAGATTTCGGAGGACTTCCGTATATTTTAAGCAAAGCTTTTGATTTACAGTACATATTTGCTCAAATTAAAGATGAAACGAGTTCAGTGGTGGCTTAAGTACTACGGATTCTAATTTTAAATTTTGAGCATAGTTATGCCTTGGTTGAACGTGGTTTAAAGAGTTCGTTGGGCGATCGAGCAACGCTTGTGTTCTATTTATTTAGTGTAGATGGTTCTATGTAACAAACTAAATGTGAGCTGCTTCAGTACTTCCCGTATCTTTTTCTTGAATTCAATTTCTGGAGAAGCTGTTCCTAGCCGAGATATGAGCTTCAAGGTGAGCGGGTGCCTTTTATTTAGTGTGGATTTTAGATTCTCGCTTATTTCAGGGGGTCTTTACTTATCCAGACTGCAAAGCTGAAGTGGAGCTTTTGCTGCTCAGATTCAATCTGGGAAAGGGGTAAATGAACGGACCAAGTAATGATGACAATGAGTTCTCCGATTCTGTGCCATGACGACCTGTGAGCCCCTGTGGATATGACCCACCAAGTCACATAGTAAATGGTGCTATAGAGATTTCAGTCAAAAGATTAGGGGCCATAACAATCTTTAGTTACTTTATTTAAGAATGAATTTTTACAATTTAAATAAATAAATAAAAGATCTACTCTTCAAATGTCGAGTCAGCCTTTTCACTGCGGACGTGGCTCTGCCTCTCCTGCGACACTACCTTGCCGTCTTCCAGCTTCAGCAACACATCGCATTGGCTCAGGACGGTATTACGATGCGTAACGACTACTCGAGTGCAGCTTGCAAACTTGGTCTCCATCACGCGATGCATAATTGAGTCCGTCTGATAGTCCACGTTGCTCGTCACCTCACCCATAATTACAATCTTGCTTCCCATCGTTGCGTGATGCATGAGCGCCCTGACCAGGCTCAGGAGCTGTCGCTGGCCCGCTGATAGCCCTATCTTTGTAAGAGGCTCGTTCATCCCACCGTGATGAGAGATGCGGTCCCATAGCCCAACGGTTTTCAATATCTCGGTTAAGATGGCATCATCTTGTTTCCTGTCTTTATCATCATTCATAATCTCTAGGGGCAGGAGATTATCACGGACAGTGCCAGGAATGTCAAAATGATGCTGCTCTTTCCGCTTCCCGTACGTCCCACTATTGCTCCCGATTCTCCCCATTTAATATGGAAAGAAAAATCGTTGATAGCACTTCTAGCATCAGGTTCCGGACTATGTGAAGCTGAAACGTTCTTGAATTCAATTTTGCCACGACTTGGCCATGTCACAGGTTGCTCTGTGACGCCGTCTTTGTCCCTGGTAGGCGTATCCTTCATAAAGGACTGCAGACGCGCCACAGCTCCCAAGAAGTCTCCAGAGTAGTCCACTCTAAAATAAGAGAGCCTAGATCTGTTTGGAGGTAGATGAGAGCCATCAATGCCAAGCCTAACCCGCCTTGTAAGGAGGCGTTGACGACAAGAAGAGCGTTACTGACTAACCCACCCACTATTGCAGTGGCGATCGCGTTCAAGATGATCACAAGCCATCGTTGGATTGCATACATATAGTAGAATGACTTTTGCGACTGGTCCAGCATCTCATACGTTTGCGCAAGTAGGGGACCTTGCCAACCATAGGCATGAATGTGCTCGACGCCAGCAGCCGTCTCGCTAATTGTGGCAAATAGAGGCGCTTTGGCCTCCAAGTCCAGAATCCTTATTTTCCTGGAAGTCCGCAGGTAAAAGCTCTGTAATACAGAGAGAATAGCGAAGAGAAATGGAATAAAAGCGGCCATGTAATATGATCCAGAAATAAGATACACGCACTGGATTATGACAATAATCAAGCTGAGGAACACCCTGAAAACGCCATGCGGCAGCTGAATGCAAAGAATGTCATATCTTGGCTGAATCGATTGAGCAGCGCTCCGCTCCGTGATCCCGAGAGAAAGGGAAGCGTGGCTGTCATGACAGCATCAAGGAACAACATGTGCATTCTATTGACAATTTTGGGAATCGTGACAACTTAGAACATCAAAACCATGAATGCCGAGTTGATAACGTGTACAAATACGCCGATGAGCAAAGGAATAACCAGCAGCTTGTTCATTGGGCCTATTGCCAGCCAGACTCGAGCCCATAGCTCATTCCAGGTACTAAGAACTTGCCAAGCAACAGAGGACGTTGCAATAATAATTAGTAGATATCGAGGTACCGTTCCAAAAAGCAGGCTGTAGAGACTTCTATCAGTGGTCAACAGCGTGTCAATCTTCTCTTCGTCCCCGTTGCTCTCATCTTCAAGATCCAGGACGACTCCTTCCTCAAAGTCTTGGTCGTTGTCTCGGTTTTGCGATTCCAGCGCTGCTGTTCGTAACGCAAAGATGTCGTCTTTATCTACATACGAAGAAACGTGTCCAGAAGAATCAAGGACAAGGACTTGGTCGGCGTCGCTGAGCCATTCGACTGAGAAATCATGTTAGCCTTAGAATAAGAGCTCAAAAGACGAGTGAAATGACAGTACCGGCGTGGGTAGCTAGAACAACAGTTCTTCCTTGACGTTTTAAGAGACCCTCGGGGGCAAGCAGCCGTGAGAAAATGATTTTGGCGGTCGATCGGTCGAGGGCGCTCAGAATATCGTCGAGAATTAGAATCGGAGCTCGAGAATAAATGGCTCGAGCTAAAGCCTGTATTTCGGGAGTTCATTAGCATCGGAATAACCAACGGTTGATTAGATGCTTCCAGTTACTCACGACTCTCTGCTTCTGGCCGCCGCTTAGCAAGCCTCCATTATCATTGCCGGTTTTAGCTTGATCGGTAATCTTTCCAAAGGCATAGTCGAGAGCAGATGCTTTCAGTACTTCTTGATACCATTCGTGATCATACTTGCTGATGCCAATGACAGCTTGTCGAATGGTGCAGTTGGGAATCTAAGCATTCTGGTGACAGAAAGCCATATTGTACGCTGTTATCTGGATCAACCCGCTGGAGAGGGAACTTTCGCCTAGAAGGCTACGAAGCAAAGTAGGCTTGCCACAGCCGACCGGTCCAATGACGATGTTGAGTGATGCAGTAGCGATGTCAAAGTTCACTTTATCCAAGACGTTTACACTATTTTCGGCTGATACTGGTGCTACTGAAACATTGTTGATCGAGATTTGGAAATTTTCAGTCGCTAATGGCATCATCTTCTCTATTATATCTGAGCTACTCGCAGCGGCTTCTTTTCCATTCATATCAAGAGCAGGGGGGCCGATGCGATCGCAAAGCTGACGTGGGTCCTTACGCTCACTCTGCAAGAGGAAGTTTTGAATACGACCGAAGTTAGAGAAGCCACCGCCCAGCATTGGCGAGTTGAGAATGATGGCGCGCAGCGGTCCTTGAAACAGAGCAGACAATGCAAAGTACGTGTAAAGCGAGGAAGCATTAGACCGTCTCTCCACGCGGTCCAAAAGACACCTGCTACAAAACCCGCGGTCATTGTCCACAGCGTTTGGATGCTGTGATTTGCCTGCGAGATCATTCGAAGGTATCTAATCCGCAAGGACCGTTTAATTTCAGCTTCACGGCTGCGCTGCATAAATGCCGTAATCGTAGATTGCAAGCCAAGCATTTTGATGCCTTTTAATTGTGGCAAAACAATGCTCATATGGGCAACACGTTCCTGGTAACCTCCCACCCATTGTTTCTGAGCCTTCGCCGCCGGTTCGGTCATCAAAACAGCAATAAGACAGCCGGCTTTAAAGGATGAGTACAGGTCCCTCTATTAATAAGAAGGCATTACCAAAAACGATAGCAAAGGTGAGGACAAATGCAATCCCGATCATTCGAAAGATGAAGTATGGGCAACAGGCAACAACAGGGATCGCAGTTGCAAATTCGTGCGATTCTATAATCAAATCGCTGATTTGTTCGACATCTGTGCTCATCAGAGTAACAGCCTGTGTCTTTTGGACTGAAACGAGCGTCAAGGCAAAGTTCTTCTTTGTGATTTGCGACACGAGCAGTCCACGACTGAGGGTACTAGTCTAGTAAATAGTCATGGAAATGGTCATCTATTAATGATATTAGGATATGGTTTAACAAACTCTTTTTGCATGATTACCATCTTGATAGAGTATATGGCCACATTTGCTAAAACAAGAGAAGTTGGTCGCCAACTTGCCTGAGCTTGTCCCATAGAAGCTAATGTCGTCCGGATGGAGAAAGCCTGAGCCCATTCGCACGCGGTGGTAAGCATGTGTGAGAAGATGGCGGGTCCTAGAGTCCAACGAAAAGCAACAACGCATGTGTTAATGAGAGCCCATTGTGAGGTCTGGTCTTGGCTTGCCCATATGCGATCAAATTCCGAGCTCAGCCTTTTCGATGAGTAGTCGGGATCGAGAGTAGAAAGGTTCTTCATGGCCAAGGCTGCCTTCTACCTAATCACATAGTTGGGTTCACCCATATAGCCAACGTCTGATTCCAAAAACCACAAGTGGTTACTTGGGAAAGACTTTGGCTGATGGAATTGCACAACGGCCTAGGAAACTTTTGCAAAATAATTATCACAAGTTTAGGTAGAGCAGTAGCGGCAGAAAGGGCTGCAACAACGTTCAGACTATCTCTCATGAAGAAAGATCGAGTCTTAACAATGTCGACGCAAATAAGACGCTCAACGTGGCACTACTTATGTAGGTAGAGTGAGGTGAGTGACGGTATTCCAGTGTAATCATAAGCAAGACAGCAGCAGCGCCAACCGCTGAGAGTGCTGTAGTCGCTTCGAAAGTGGCATATGCACCGCCAGGCGCCACACTCCAGATCACTGCCTTGGCAACCTCTAAGCAAAAGAGAACGACAGCCGCAATCTGGAATATTTATTTAGTGCTTCTTTAGTCTTAAGAAGAGCAAGATACGAGGCCCCCACCGTCAAGAGCCAAAAATGCGTCCCAATTTTGGCAACGGCCGGCCTCTTTCTATAATGCCAGATGTGAACAGGGCAGACAGCAATCAGAACGCCCAGAGGCGCGATCGTAAAGATTACGCTTCCAAACGAGACAGAAAAATCAAACGAGTCGCCATATCCAGGACCGAAGTCGCGGTCAAGAGCGAACACGCTGTTGATGGACATTTTGGATAAAGAGCAGGTAGTGGATACTGCCAACTAGTTGGACGTTATGTTTGTATCTTTAAACTAAAAAACCCTAGGAATCACAACTAAAATAAAGGGGGGGCAAAGAGGAGCGAATAAGTTGACTGGGCCCACAGCCAACAACTACAACCGAGTATGGAACTTCGTGGCAGATAGGTAAATGATGTACAGCAAACTGATACGGAACGCATGGGTACGGTCGTACCCAGTTGTTGGTCTCGGTTAGTTTATCCGTTTATTAACTCTTTTTGGAAAAGAATTCATCCAGTGAGCTTTCTTCTTTGCTACCATGCAGTCATCATAGCTAACAGACTCTTTTGTTACATTCTAATAGGTGTAGCTTGAAGCCTCCAAGTTATCGTAGAACTTTGCTGCCCCTAACAAAAGCAACAAATTTTATTTTAATCATACATATTATCGCTCTTGGATTGAAAGCCCTTATTTATCGGAACTCTGGCGCTATTCCCATGACTAGACTCTTTCACTTCGCATGTGCTTCCTTTTCTTTTCTTTTCTCTATAGGGCTAGGACGTCTTCTTTTACTGGTGGAGTATCTTGCTTTTCGTCGCTGTTCTGCTTGGTGAAGAGTAGGTGTAAATTCCTGAGACAATACAAGGCAGTATTCATTTCTGAATTAACAAGCTGCAATGTAATAGTGCCATCGATCCGGATTGACTCGCCCTGTACATAAAATCCGTGGTAACTATTTCGACCCCTGAGCTGTCACTTGGATAATCAGGACTGTTAAATTCAAGATCTACTATCATATACTTGGTGCACTCATTATCAACATAGCTCTGATTCGCCAAGATTGTTGCAGAACGCCTCTGCCGGTGGATGCAGCTACGAGCTCGGGGGACTTTTTCGAGTGTTTTTGCACGATGCTCGATGCCATTTACGATCTGAGTGGCCCTCCCACAAAACTTGATGATCCACATGGCCTTCATAAACGCGCGAGCCAAGAATCTTGTCTACCACATGTTCCTTCCTCATCGTCACCGATGCCTAGCCGCTGAGTAACCTCAGAAGCCTAAGTTTGTTCAGGTTCCGCCAGCAATGTGGTATTATGATCTAACTGGTGGTGTTGACTGGCGATTGAGGCTAGGGTTTCCAGAGCACTTTGAGAAGTCTAGGCATCGGATTTCACAACACCTACTGATATCTACGATTCAACCAACTGAGAGGATTCTTCAGGATTGAAGGTGGCATTGTTGGTTTTTTTTCACGCATTCTCCGTTTCAGAACCGCGGGTGCTCACGACTTTTCAACGGTCATGGTACAGCTGATAATCCCGTGTTTATCTTGAGGGTACAGAAATGAGCCTCAGTACTCCCTACAATATTTTCTTGATTTGTTCTGGAAATTCTGTTCTTAGGACTAATATAAGCCTCAGGATAAGTGCTGGACTATACATTCTCGTTTTATTCAAGGAGTGAAATTGTTCTACGCTGACAGTCAGCTCATGGGAATGAATCGGAAAAGCAGTGCTGGGCAAGCATTTGTGTATTCTCGGCCACTATGTCAATGTTCACTACCTTGATTGATGTAGAACGTAGACTCTTTGCTCGAGCAAGCAGCAAGTCCATTCCAAGAAGTTGGTTATTACTGTGGGTTTATCCATAATATATAGTTTACCCTACGCTTCTAGTCGTTCAAAGTTAAATCATTTCAAGCTAAACATCAATAATGTTATTTACGAAGACAGGTGTGCTATCCTAAGAGTATAGTTTAGAGCTATATACACGTGATTCGCGTGTCGTATTATTGATCCCGAGGCATTGAAAACCATAAACACGCCATTTAACATAAGTTCATAATGCAATTGCCTCAAAGCCATCGCCTATATTATTAGTTCAGCCATTCAGGATGAAACATGGGCGAGGAGTGGAAGCACGAAAGGTACGAGTGGTACACCGCATTGTTTGAATACGGTGCCGCTATAGAAGAAGATATATGCGGAGAATTGATTTCCGACGCAGCCAGTAGAAGAAGTAGCGATCCGTCCTAGCACCGGTTCATCAGCCTAGATTTGAATGCCGAAATCAGGATCCATTGGGTTTGTATGCCACATATGTAATAAGTGCGCAAAGTCTGCCCGTTAGGGACGCGATTAACCTTGTATTTTTCTCAGCTCTTGTCGCTTGAATGCGTCAAAAAAAAAGGGACTTGAGGCTTATTTGGTCTAACGCATTGCTTCAACTGCAAAGACAAGACAAAATGCACATCTACACTACTACCTAAGTTACAAATGTAATTTTCCTTTTCCAAGATAATATGTTTTCTTTGTCTAGTCTAGTACTTCAAGAAAGCCTTGTTTCTGCTCAGCTTTAGACTATTCATTGTAGTGAAAGTATTGCAAATATTTTCAGCTCGCTAAGACGATGTATCTCAGTGGTGGAGGCTTTCATATCATTCAGTACAAATTCCAGTGCAGCCGTGCCACATACATGCACTGCACCATATTATTCAATACGAGTTGCTGGCGAAGGGTCTAGGCACGCGAACCTCGGGCCACATCATGGCCCGAGCTACATCGAACTATTAAATATACCTCGGATATTCGGTCCAAAGAAGCTCAGTCAGACAAAATCTTTGGGTAATAGTCTACTACCTAGCTGTTCTTGTTAGAATAAACCTATGCCAAGAGTCTCTTGGTAGGAAATACTACCTTTGTATTACAATTAGAGAGGTTTTATGGCGGCGCGGACAGCAGGCTAGCAGGAAGCGAACGGAAGATGTCTAACTTTTCTCGTATATCTCTTATTAGATACATCTATTAATCCTAGCAAGAACGCGGGTCTTAACGAGAAGCTTACTGGTGATAAGCCTTGTCAAACTCAAAAGAAGGACTGCTAGGGTTCCATTCACTTCCTGACACGGTAAGCAGACATTGTTACCTAGAAACAAATCAGAGCATTATATTATCAAAAGACATATAAAAACTTGAGTTCCCACAATCTACGGACAATTCACTCTGCAGTTACCTTACTTTACAGCTTCTTGACATTCAAGCTCAGATTTTATCGACAGACTGTTCTACATAATCAATAACCCAAACCATCACATTTTCTACTCTACCCGACTTCCAATATGAAACTCAGCGCTCCCCTCTACTTTGCTTTCGCATTCATTGCCCAATCTTACGCCTGTGTTCATTTCCAAGGCAATATTGCTGATGGAGGCACCCTCAGTGGTTTGAGTGGAATAAATGCATTCGTTGTCGACAACGGGGTTACCGTGTGTCCAGGAGCAGCTCGAATCGATCAAGATGGCCATTACTCGCTGAACTGCCGTAAGTTACAATACTAGAAACCCCCAATCTACCTGCCTACAATATGTAGAGTACTAAAGCACCTATAGTACCTGGCTATGTTTTTGCAGTCACGAAGACTGGGTCAAAAGCGTGGTATCAGAATAGCGCAGGTACTTCCTGGGAGATTGATCTAAAAACAAAGAGAAGCTTCCCGTGCTGCGGTGGAGAAACGAGGACCGGAGGATGTGTATTCTCCTGCACAGAATACGATTGGGATTTACACTTGTTTTGCTAGATTTCTGTTGCGACCGGAGGGTTAGTGTCAGGGTTCCAGATCTCTTGACACATGTTTACTATAGCCTGAGGCTCGGCAACTCAGTTGCACAGACAACTATAACTTGTCATGGCTACGTCCTACGATCCAGAAGTTTGAACTTGGGTCCTGAGACCTTCACTTCTTTCCTATTTGTAAATAGGCCTAACTTCAAGAAATTAATAACTATTATTTGAAGACATTTTGATGAATTGTAAAGTAATTCAATAAATGTATTCACGTTGGGCATATAACTTCACAATGTGCCTTGCCTAAGTGTAAAACAGTATACTTACAGTACAATTCAACATTGAAAATATAACACTGGTTACTGTACAGACACAACCAGCACTTACGTGATTGCTTGTAGTGGTGCGTACCGCGTATTCAGAATGAATCGATGCAATCGCAGACACTTTGCAAACTCAATACTTAAGACACATCACATAATGATAATTTCAATGTAGATGGCAGAGCATGTTTGTCTAAAAACTCTTATTATACTTTTTAAATTATCGAAGGAGCTATGCAGTGCAATTTTACGCTATAAGCTCAAGAAGAGACTGCGTGCAAAGTCACTTTAGCGCCAACGAGGCCATTGGCACTGGCTGAGACTATGATGTCTCCTGCTTCTCCAGGATTACTACGTACTATTGCCAAAGCAAAACCATACAAAGCATTGCGCTTTAGAGAAGGGAATGGAGTTTGGTCGATCGGACTACCATTGTCTGTAGCCACAATCTTGCCTGGTCCCGAGATGGTAAAAGATATGTTGTCAGAGGCATAGGGCACGGATTCGCCCGATTTATCAACCACAGCCACAGTGATGAATGACAGGTCATAGCCGTCTGCTGAGATTGTGGTACGATCGGCAGTCATGTTCAACGCGGCAGTAGCGCCAACTGTTTTCTTGCTTGCCTCTGCCCATACGGCCCCCTTCTTATATGTAACGACACGCAGATCACCTGGTGCGTATGTCACGCGGTCCCAGCGGAAGCGGTAATTTGAAGCTTCCTTCTTCACTCGTCCGGCCGACTTGCCATTTACGAACAGCTCTGCTTCGTCACCGGAGGAAAAGACATGAACTGGCGTAACTTGACCGACTCGACTAGATGGCCAACTCCAATGTGGCAAGATGTGTGCCGTAGGCAAGTCCTCTCGCCAACGGGCCTGGTACAGGAAAAATCTGTCCTTCTTGAAACCAGCTAAGTCAATAATACCAAAGTACGAACTACGCGCCAACTCAACATCGCCGTATGGTGTTGGTTCTCCAATGTAGTCAAATCCAGTCCAGACAAACTCGCCTGCAACGTAAGGATATTTGTCCTGCATAGCAAACACCTTGTCGGGCGACGCGCCCCACGAAGGACCGTATAGTTCATATCCACTAGCTTCTAGAGAGGTAGAATTTCCCCCTGAGCCGTCACCAATGACACCACTAGAATTCGCAACTACGGGGAATATATATCCACCCCTCGTGCTGAGAGTTGATGCGCTCTCGCTTGTCCAGAGCATTTGATTAGGGTAGGTGCTGTGAAATTGCGGGAACGAGCTACTCCAAGAGTTACCATTACCTTCACCTTGATAGTTTAGACTCTGGAGATCCACAATATTGGATATTCCCTGGCCTGGCCCTGCGTTATTTAATGCCGAGGTTGATGGGCGTGTTGGATCTTCCTCCCGGACAATCTGTTTTAGTATCCGCCCAGTTGCTGCTCCTTGGTCATTTCTCTGCTCGGGAATCTCGTTTCCGATACTCCAAACAATCACCGATGGATGGTTAAGATCACGCCGAATGAAAGAGCGTAGATCTGGCTCGTGCCAGTCGGAGAAGAGCAGGTGGTAGTCGTTGTTCTCTTTCTTCTGGTTCCATACGTCGAAAGCTTCGTCTATCACCAGGAAGCCCTTAAGATCGGCTAAGTCGAGTAATTCTGCTGCAGGAGGGTTGTGTGACATACGGAGAGCATTGCAGCCCATTTCCGCAAGCATCTCCAGTTGGCGTTCCGCTGCTCTGTAATTGAAGGCAGATCCGATACTACCAAGGTCGTGGTGATTGTTAGTGCCTTGGACACGCACCCTTTGTCCATTGACGAGAAGGCCTTTGTTCGCGTCGTAAGCCACAGAGCGAATTCCGAATTTGGTTTCGTAAGTGTCAATAATGGTTGAATTACCACTCAGTACAGTGGTCGTAGCCACGTAGAGGTTTGGCTTCTGAGTTGGAGGAGGACCCCAGAGCATTGGGTTTGTAATGGCGACTGAACCGTTAACAGACAACTTCGTGCCAGCGGCAATGCTTTTCTTTGAAGGTGATAGCTTAGCCACAACACTGTCACTTCCTTGCAGGCGAATCTCTGTAACTACAGTCACTTCCTGACTAGAAGTTCCCTTATTCTCAACATCAACACCCACTTCAACAGTCGCTGCTTGTGCTGAGACAGATGGTGTTCTGATGCGAGTGCCAAATTGTCCGACATGTACTGGGTTAACCTTCACGAGCCAGACATTACGGTAAATTCCCGCGCCTGGATACCACCGTGAAGAGTTGAGCGCGTTTTCTAAGCGGATCGCCAGTATATTTGTCCCTACTTTCAAAAACGATGTCAAGTCGAGGCGGAACGAAGCATATCCGTACGGCCATCCGCCTACAAGTTTCCCATTGACCCAAACCGCTGAATAGGACATGGCACCATCAATGTCAAGAAAGATGGACTTTCCTACGTCGCTTGCTTCCAGAGTCAGATTCCGGCGATACCAGCCAATTCCATTTGATGGCAGTCGGCCCATGCCGCCACTAATGCCAGGGGCGCGAAATGGCCCCTTGATTGCCCAGTCGTGAGGCAGATTAAGTGACTCCCAGGACGCATCATTGAAGGACGCCTGCACATATTGGACATCAGCACCTGGAGCAGTTCCAGATGGGCGAGTATGCTTGGAACCATCGACAATAAAGTCGTTGGCTGAGGGAAGAATCCACGACTTTAACGTGCTGTTATATGACAAAGAATCGGGACTTGTCGTAAAGCGAGAAAACTTCCAATTGCTATTGATGCTCAAGCGTTCACGGGTTGTGGAAACAGTTTGTCTGCTTTCTACGTATCCCTGGCTGGGATAGGCATTTACTGAACATAGCAAAATCGTGAAGAGCAAGAGGCTGCAGGCATCGTGCCCGACTTGAAAAACTGTCCGCATGATGTTATAGCACAGTGGAGTTACCGCGACTATCTCTCCTGACTTCAGTTTAAATAAGCGTAGATATATAGCCGGCACATGGAAATTCTCGGTCGAGATATCCCGAACAACTCCCGGATCTTGGTGTTTACCCGACGGAACAAAACCCAAAAAGGATGGTCGTGAGGAGATCTGCTATATCCAAGATTTGAATTGCATCCCCCCGCTCTGAAAATGCAGAAGGTCTTGTAATTATATGTTGTTTTCCTACCAAATTGTATGCGGAACCTTGAATCTCAAACTTGGAAGTCAAATGTCAGAATATCAATTTGCACATTAACATACCCAATCAGCTCACCCCTCTTTCCCCCAAGCAGAATTTGCGGGTAAGTTAGAATTACGTGCCGATTAATTGTTGATGTTGTTTTATTTCTTGAGAAGAAAATAAGAGCTCAACGAACGTTGTAGTTCGCTTTTTGCCTCCCATGGTAGGAAGTGTTATTTTAATCTTAGCCCTTCAAGGCTATTATTCTTTTCTATCAGCACAGCTATTATATATATATAATCTAACGACATGCTAGGAGATATATTTTGCAAGCTGGTGATATAAATTCTCTAGCTCTGTCACTTGATCTTGCATTCTATCTTTCCTTGTCATGATGTCGCTGTAAATTGCATTTCTCCCTATCTCGAGCAAACTTGTAAATATTTCAATCCTGACAGTCCAAGTAAATCCTAATTATGTAAACCATTCATCTTCAATGTCTCATTTGTATTTTATAAAAGGCAGTTCGAACAAGCATCGTTACCGAGACTCATTTAATGAATTCACTGCCAAATCAATCAATCCTACCTCTTTTCCCAAAGCCGACCCCCTGCATAATATCACGCCAAAGTATATGAAAGATAAAACCGTCCCCAAATTCCCTCCATTCATCATGTGCTAGCTAGCCCCCTTCTTCCCTGGAGGCGGGGATTGAGCTTTAGACCCGAAGATGCATTATTCAATCTCCAACATTTATTATCATTACGCGCGTGGGCTATTTTTCTCTCTTTTGCTACGCGCGCCAATGTCGTCGATGATGCGAGCAGGAACAGATGCAAAAATGCGGTATGACGTTGCGCTCGGCTAAGGCTATAATACTTACTCCTCAATCACGGTCGAGGTGCTGTCCGCTACCCAATCATGTCGCCTCGCTTGTTCGGGTAACTTACATGAACCTCCTGGCTGTGTCGTCTGAAGATTTGTCCATTTTAGGACAAGATGAAATGCTTTGTATGTCAAATTTCGTGAAACTTTGCTAGCAAGCAGATACAAGTTTGGAATGATCCTGCCAGGAAATACGGAAACATGTAGCATTATATAATCAACCTTGTTGTGGTCGAAGTTGGCTTTGTTAATATGTGGTTCAGGTATCTGATTAGCGATACAAGTATTGCCACTTGTATTTCATTATTTAGGAGAATATGCTCCGCGCAGGCAGGGGTTGAAGATTCCTGTGATGAAGCAGTAAGCTCTGATTATATTGAGCTGTTATATTGGTTCTTCCTATCTTGTAACGCCTTACAAATGCAAAGTGGACGTTGATAATTTATCCAAAGAAACCAGACCACAAACGCCTAGACTGTTGTCTGAAACACCTAAACACCACTATCCTCCTCGCTGCAGAATCTGATAAAATACACAACTGATAATCAATCTCTATGCAGCCTTCCCTCCTCTTCACCTAATAACCCCTGCGCCTCGCTGAAGCTAGCCGCACCACTCCCCTCCAAGCTCCTTTCTCTTGATCGAAATCCTTCGATAACCTCCGCTAACTTAGCGCCTTCCCGTTTCCCCCTCTCCACATTCACGAAGTAGATTAACGGAGCTGGTAATCCCACCAGTGCAGCCAGAAACCAGAATGCTGGACGAATTTCACCCGTACGGTCAACAATCGCGCCTACAATGGCTGGGCCGAAGATGGAAGAGCCTTTGTCTGTGATAGCGTACAAAGCGTAGAACGCAGCTTCAGATCCTGGAGGTATGAGTTCACCGAAAAGAGATCGACAGTATGAACTCAATCCTCCTAGTACAAATCCATAAACGAACCCCAATGGATACATTTCCCACGGTTGTTGGAGACCAATAACACCCCAGCGCTGAACCATGGGAAGAAAGCCTAGTAATCCATAGAGAGGGATGATTTCAAATAGACATATACAGGCAAGAATCGTTTGATGGGGACGAAGATTCAAGTACTTGGAGATGGTGGACCAGGAAAAGGCACCCAGGACGCCAGCGGTTGTAGCGATGACATTAATGAGACCTAGGTTCTCGGCTGGCATGTGAAGTGTTGTTTTTGCGTAGAGTACTGCGGTTCCGGAGACGGTGGCTATAGCGTCTGATAATAAGAACCAAGCTGCCAGGAACAGCGTGATATCTTTCAGCCTCCGAGCTAGTTTGACGGTACGCCATAGAGAAGCCCAAGCATATTTGATATAGGCGAACCAGGAGCGGGTTTTTGTTGGATCATTAGGATCGGTTGATGGAAGAGGAGGACCAGGTCGGGGACGGAGCCAGAGTGCAGCAGGAATGGTAAAGATAAACCACCAGGCGCCAACGATGAAAAGCACGATTCGCAAAGCGAGGGTAGTGCTTACGGTGCTGCTCTTCATGCCGATTATGATGACGATACAGACACATTGAAGGAAAAGTCCAGCCAGGTAGCCAATTCCAATTCCAGTCGAGGAGATTTGGGTAGAGAGTTGAAGTTCTATGGATGTGAGGTTTTGGGACGGAGGTAGAGGATCCGTTGGATCTGGCCCTGTTGGGAGAAGTGGAGAGCTAGCATTCACAATATGGTCTGCTTCGAGGAGTGAACTGTCAGGCTGATCTTCCCTGAGCGTTGGTGAAAAGTCTGGGCTAACATCTGGGCTCCCATACTGAGTTCTAGGATGATGTCTGACTAATAAAGGTAGAAAAGAGTTTAAGAGTACGAAACTCGCTCCAAAACACGTGTTGGCGACCATAGCCAAGAGAGCTCCAAGTAAATATACCTTTGGTACGATAGGAAGGAAAAGCATAGTAGCTATAGCGCCAGCAAAGGCGAAAAATAACAGCAACCTCTTCCTTGAATTTCCATGATCTGCAGCGCAACTTATTGATACAACTAACAATGCCTGAAACAAGACACTTAGTGAAAAGGTATACATGGCGAAACTCGCCGTGTTGATTTCTAGTCCTAGGACGTATACCACACATTGACCCTGATTTTTCATGCCGTTCGGACCTGGTATGCTTCCCGGTGGCGGATGGAAGGAACTTGACGGACAGGGCGTTGTTTTGTCAGATAGTAGTACACCATTTCCACGAGCTAATTCTTCTAATGTGATGGGAATAAATGAGCCTGTAAACATATCATTAGTATAGATCTTTCCAAAACATCGAATACCACATCATCCAGACAGCAGACGGCGACCTGTTTTGCGCAGCTGTAGAGAAGATCATTTTCTCCAAGGCAATGTGTATGTCCCGTATCACACCCCGTGTTGATGGTCTGCTCCCAAGCTGTCCACAGTGTCGCACCCTTCTCAGCACCGCTGCCGTTCCCCAAGTTTGAAGAACATCAAAGAACTCACCCATTCCACATATTACGAATA
>Ga0247810_10000162_pt1 | contig 107362 bp, 105 predicted proteins | sample UWRJL119311C1_FD_179918 | JGI IMG/M metagenome (GOLD analysis project Ga0247810, IMG submission 179918) | Plant litter microbial communities from Arlington Agricultural Research Station in Wisconsin, United States - UWRJ-L119-311C-1 | ecosystem: Environmental > Terrestrial > Plant litter >... | reverse complement strand
CCCCTCCCAAAAAAATTAAAAATCTCCACCCTCAACCATCCTTAGTCCTATTATAACCCCTAACCCTTCTTCCTCCTCATCACAGCATCCCGTAGAATCACAATAAAGCTCTCCTCGCAGAGACAAGGTAAAACCTGACTAAGCCTGCAACTTCGGACAAGCAGCGAGCGCGCCGCACATGCAACTAGAAAGAAGAGGGTATGTGAGATCGACAAAAACGAGGTACACACGAGCATGATCCATGTGCAGATCCGGAGAAAGGAAACGGGCTCCCAAGCTGTGCTGTGCTGATCAGTTGCTGAGGTTCATTCGCTGCTTAAGCGTTCGAGTTGTTTTTAGCCTTGTTTGATAGAATTTTGTCTGATATCGTTGTTGAGGTTTCTGACTATATAGAACTGATTTTTCAAAATTGTTAAAGCTTGTATTCTTACAGATTTACTGCATAACACAAATGCTTCTTCTTATCATTTGACATCACATCTGAGGAGAACGCTACAACGCTACGTAGATTAAAGAAAGGGTTCCGGCGGCTGGTAAGATAGATGAAAGAAGGTTAAGAGAGCAATAGGTGTGGTTCAATAGTTAGGTAGGTATAGTACAAAAAATATCAGGACAATAAAGCAACGGGACCTGAGCATTTTCGTTTCTTCCACTTCTCGCTTTTGCTAACGTTCTACATCCCCAATCTCGACCCCGAAATTAATAATACCGCAGATCTAATTAGAGTAGGCAGCATCGATCTGCTTTTGGTAGGTCTGGAGGATCTTCTTCCGGTTCAACTTTTGTGCTGAGGTCGTGAATCCCTATCTCGTGTCAGTAAATGGTCCAGATGAATATCAAAATAGGAATACGTACGTTTTGTGGGGTCCACTCCTCATCGGCCAAAACAGCACCTTCGAGGATCTCAATACCCGCCAATCCACCCGCTCTACCTGTAGCCTGCAGCTCTTTTAGGACTGCAGCTTGGATTTTCTTGTTATGGACCAAATCCTCAATTCCGTTACCTTGGACGCCAATTTTCTCAGCAAGCTTCTTGAGAGCTGGCTCCGCAGGAACGATAATAGCAACAGGCTTGGCTTGTTGTGGGTCAGCGTAAACGCAGATATTGGCAACGACAGTTGTAGAACGGTATACGGATTCGAGCTTCTCGAGGGCGATGTATTCTCCGTTAAGAGTCTTGACGAGATTCTTCTTGCGGTCGACCATTTTAAGATGGCCGTTTTTGTCCCATTCACCGATATCTCCGGTCATGAACCAGCCGTCTTTGGTAATAGCTTCAGCTGTTTCTTTGGGGTCGTTGTAATAACCTTCGGTGACGGGCGTACCTCGGATCCAGATCTCACCTTGTGGGTTGGGCTTGTTGGTTACGAAGTAGCCTGCTTCTGGGTAATCTACCAGCTTAATTTCGATAGAGCCAGGGATATCACCAAGAGCGTCATCAGTCCATTTCATTGGGTCCATAACGGCGCCCATGGCACACGTCTCGGTCAATCCATAACCGTTGATCATGGGAGTGACCGCCATAGAAATGAATCTTTGCGTATCTCTTGAGACGGGGCCACCTGCGTTCAAGCATATGCGCAGTCTGCCACCAGTCGCTGCCGCTACTTTCTTGAATACAACAGCGTCTAGAATCCCGGTACCTGGCAGACCATATGAAAGCAGAGCTCCCTTCAGCTTCATGGCCCCCCAGAACATGTTCTTTACAACCGGGCTGCCACCATTAACTTTGGCCACAATACCCTTCTTGACAGATTCCCAGACGGCTGGAACACCAATCAGGACTGTAGGCTTGAACTCAGCAATATCTCCTTTGCAGTTCCTTACAGAGGAATCGGCCAAAGTCTTTGGGTTCCCGTAGCCCATGGTTCCACCCCAGTATAAGCAGGCATTTTCGAAAACGAATTCGAGGATATGCGCAAGTGGAAGATATGTGAGCAGACTATCACCAGGACCGAGATATGGCTCGACAATGGTATTAGCACCGGCAACTACGAAAATTAGTGACTGCCAGCTAAAGGAGATCCTTAAACATACCTGCAGCGACAACGGCCTTGTGCTTGAGAGGAACACCCTTGGGTGGACCAGTGGATCCTGAGGTGTACATGATGCAGCAAAGATCCTCTGGGGTAGGAGGTACAGCATCGACTGGGTTATCTTCACCAAGCTTCCGAAGCTCCTCAAAGCTCATAATAGTGATATTTGGGTGTGCAGCCTGGAGCTTTTCGACATTCTCCTGCTTGACTTCATTCTGACTGTTCCAGACTACAGCCTGGATCTCCTTTGCTTCCTTCAAAGGCTCGATCAAAGTCGTGAGGAGATGAGGATCGAGGAAGATTGCTTTGGCTCCAGTCGCAACCAGCGAGTGTTTCAACCCCTCTGCACCTAGGGTATCATATGCGGTGACGATTGGTAGTGACTGCGATCCAGCACCATGAGCAGTGGCCAGCCAGTGAGCACTGGTTCCTGCGAATATGTGAACGCGGTCATTCTTCACCAAGCCAAGCTTCCGGTAACCAGCACCGATCTGTAGAACCAACTTTTCAAAGTCGTGGAAGCTCAAGTATTCGTAAGGGCCGAGCTCGAAATATGTCCATTTCTTGTCCACGGTGGTCTCCTCGCCGTCCACAATCTTCTTGACTTGCTTTGTCTCTACGTGAGTCTTGATGAGCTTCCGAGAGCCTACGGCCTTTGCATTTCCGAATTCTCGCGAACTGTACTTGGTGATTTCAAAAAGAGTGGTGACGTCCTCGCGTGGCCGGGTTACCAGCTTGTCTTTGTGGTTTGGATGTCTACGGGGAATCGTCTCGCCATCTACCTTCTGGTAGCCTGGAGCATCGACACTGAAGGGGGGAGAGTGGTAGATCCGAGGCTGCACCGTTGCATTTTTTAATGACATATTGGCAGCTTCAAGGGATGGATGCCGGAGAGAGACAGGATTCGATGGAGGCCGCGACGGCAATTAAAACAGCTGGAAGAAAGAGGATGAAGTAGCGCAAATAGTATGCGGTACGAGCAATAACTGTAGAAGGTAGCTCTGCAGGTTGATTGAGTAGTAGAGTAACCGTGGGAGAAGATGGGTGTGATGTTTGTTTCGTTCGGGTGGTCATGGAAGTAAATCGGCGTAGGGCGTTAGTCGAGCTTGCTCAGGGTTGAGCCATGACGATTTTGCCGCAAAGTTGCCAATCAATCTACGGAGTAGCGCTTCCAAAGTTCCCCCCTGGCTGGACGACCACACAACCAAGAACACCAAGAACACCAAGATACACCAAGAAACACCACCAAAACCTGACGGACGCGGAGACAAAGGGAACACGGAAAGCGGAGAAGCGAAAAACAGATAAGACTTTGTGAGCTGTGGGCTGTGGTCGGTGGTTTGTGGCTTGAGACTTGAGGCTATCTACACAGTGTCCTCCTGTCTCTACATCTTCATCTTCATCTTCTTCTCTTCTCATCTTCTGCGCTCTACTCGACTACAAAGACAAACAACAATCCGACAGGCTGCTGTTCGTGTCCCGTCCCTCTCCTTACGTGTGCAATCAAAATACTCGTTGGTCACCAACAAGTGTCAGTGTTTCTCTCCAGTTGCAAGGATATTGGTTACGAATTGTGTCTGGTTTAGTCCACGTTGTCTTTGCACAGCCGCTCTTGGAGGCAATTGCCTAGCCAGTTTCCCAGCACCGGATCCAACAACAATCCACTCAGCTGGTCTCATACCAACCTCAAACACACAACCGATACCGACCATTTGCATGAGGGGGAACACTGTTTGGGCACCGCATCATCTCCACATTCTCTTACCAAGCATTGGCAGCCACAATGGTCGCTAGTGATATTGGGGTAGATCTGGGCAACGAGATAGACGATGTTTGGGAGGGTGAGTTCTGTCTGCTCCATCCTAATTTCAATGTTCGACAGAGCATCAGGAGAGCACCACTAACCGATCAACCTAGAGGCATTTCTACTCTTTTCGCAATCCATCCCCTCGCAAAATCTGGGGTTCGTAGATCAGACGGCCACCACGCTAGAGCTTAGCATTGGAGATCGTGACCTCGCCATCCATCAATCACCTACGGTGCTAACCTCTCAACGCGGCGGTGGCACCACTGGCGCTGGTAAGTGCCGTTCACATGGCTATTCCTTCTCTTCTTTCTATTCCAGCCGCTGAAGTTATCAGTTGTTTGGAAAATCACCCCTCTTATTGCCGCTTGGCTTTCTTCCTCTTCCAATTTTCTGTTCAAACACGAAGTCCTCAATTCAGACTCTACTATTTTAGAGCTTGGATGTGGGATTTCGGGAATCATTGGCTTGGTTGTCGCGCCGCGAGTGAAGGCGTATGTCGTTACGGATCAGGATTATGTGATGAAGCTTTTGAAGCTGAACATCTCTGAGAATCAGCCGGACACGACCTCCTCCAGCAAAGGCCGAAAAAGCTCTGCAAAATCCAAGAACTCAGCTCCAGCTCCACTCAAAGCGAGTAATATCATTGCCCAGCCTTTGGATTGGGAGATAGATGAAGTCACACCCTCACTTACAGGCTCCGCTTCATCGCAAAGCTTTGACCTGGTGGTGGCATGCGACTGCATCTACAATGATGCATTGATCAATCCACTGGTCCAAACCTGTGTGGATGTCTGTAAATTACGAGCGTTGGATACAGAGAAGTCAGAGCCCTCGGTATGTGTGGTTGCTCAGCAATTGCGTTCTAATGAGGTATTTGAGGGGTGGCTCAAGGCTTTCCATGAGTCATTTCGGGTCTGGCGTGTGCCAGACGAGCTATTGAGTGACGGTATGAAGTCTAGCTCTGGGTTTGTGGTTCATGTTGGAATTCTACGGTAGGCATATAGGTGACTACGGTATGTAGTTCTCGCAGCATAACTGTAGAGTTGATAGTAATATCTGTTACTCACTAATGGCCCAAAATCAAATAGAATCACACACATGGGACCTTTATGGTCGACTTAATTAGAGTAATTAGACAAAATTTTGAACAAACATCTAGGATCCCTCTCAAATTCTTGGATGCTTTCATTGCGGGTGTTAAAGTATTATAGTGTGTAGATAGGTATCTAAATCATGTTTACCTGCCCGTTAAAGTATCCTTCTAATCACGTGTGGACGTGACCCTATGTTCGCGTTCCTTTCTAACAACCGCCATTTCTCAGCACACATAACGATGGATATCATCTAGTATTTTCATCCTACCCAACCACACCCATACTCCGAATCCCAAACTGATCTTTTACTTGCCCATAGACATACCGAACTATGACTGGAAACCTAGGCTCTGGCCTTAGCCGTTTTGTTGATGGCAGGCATGGGTCAAATGATCCTCCACAATCTACTTTATCACGAGCTCGAAATGCAGAGCGACACAAGGTCCCAACGAACAGAAAGGAATTGCAGAATGCCATGTTACCCCCCTTAGCTGCGAATTTTGGACAGGAACATCCTCCTCTTTACGAGACGAAAGACGAGTACCGTGACGATTCCGGATCAGAAGACGGTCAGAGAGGACAGACACAATCGCGTTCTCCACCGAACACCTTCGACATTGGCAATACCTTAGACAGCGCCGAATTTGAATCCACAATTACTAGTGATGCCCAATTCGATGAACATGAACAAGAGAGGTGGGATAACGAGGACGAGCCAGGTAGCTCAGGCTTGGAAGAGGAATATGATGTGGAGGACAGAATCAAAGAAGGAGAGGTGTACAATCAACAGGGACACAAATACCAGAGGGATGATAATTACACAGTCATAAATCACTCGGTACCACAACAGCAACCGCCTCGTCGGCTTTCACCAATAGTCACATTTATCGCAGATCATCGCACTAATATAAAGCCGACGCACGGATCTCGATTTCAAAACTTGACACCATATGAGCATCCTGTTATGGTTAGCAGACCTGTCCAAGATGGAAACGGTGGTCAGCCGCATAACGGATCCAAGAAAAGACTTCGGGGACAGCTCCACGACCCTCATCAGGGAAATAATGAACGACCAAATCTAAAATTCGAAAACCACAACAGCCAAGGTCAATATCTACAAAACCAAAACCCAGTTCCCAGTGACCATCAAGTAACTATTAGTCCATCAAGCCAATTATCAGAAGACGCGTCCGAAACGTCCGAAGGACCGGACGAGGACTATGACGATGAACAGTTACAAGCCATGTCATTTCAAGACCTCAAGGACGAAGCTTTCGAGCACAATCCGAGAATTGTAGATTTAGCTCAAGATAAGGTCTCATCAGATCTCCTTCAAACGAATGCACATCTCAAAAGCCAAACCGAAGACCAATCTGAGCCTGCAGGCTTAAGGGGTCGTTGGAAGCAATGCATGAAAGGCAGGCCGGAGGAACAGGAAGTGTACTATTCGAAGCTATCTATTTCAGAATGGGAAGAGACCGGCGACCTCTTCATCGATCGTTTCAGTGAACTCATGCAAAAGCTTCGAACAGCACGAACGAACCGACGCGCAATCATCGCAGCAGGCGAGCGCGAGATTGAGCAGCGTGAAGAGATGATCAGAGGCAAATCCGCTAGTTATGATGATGAGCTCAGGGCCATGAAGCGAGACGGGGAGAGTGTTTTGCGTGGCAAGCTGCAGCCCTCTTCAACGCCACGTCAAGCAAGTCGTAAATCATAACTGTAACACGCTTACCTCCTTGCCGCAGACTAAAACCATTCGCTGGCTTGGATTTAGATTTCCTAAATTCGGTTGGTGCAGATACGGCTATTGACATATCGAGTCCGAAAGTGCTGAAGCCTATGAATGTGAGTGGGAAAAGGAAATATCTTTCATCTTGGGGTGCATAATGAGGAGTATGATTGTAGGTTTGCAGTGTTTTATTCAAGCTTCTATGTTCTAATAGTGAATAGACATGAAGGGGAAAATCGTTGTTTTCTGGGTGCATTTACATGGTGCTATGGCGTTTTGAGTTGTCAAGATACCCAATTTGCCTTGCTGTTAGCCATATGCTATAACACTTCTCAAGTTCCTTTCCATACTTTAACGTTCTCATGATATGTTTCATATTCTACTCTATTGTCTTAATTAAACACTACGGTATAACTTGTATATACTTCATCGTCTTTACACCGTACTAGTTACATACCCTACCACAATTTGTCTAAAAACTCAAAAAATATACTTGTATTTCCTTTCGTATATCTAAAGGGCAGGCGATTCGAGCAGCAGAGCAAATGCAATTCAAAGCCGAAGGGGGTACAGGATATTTTGTTTATATTCATGCTTTCCGCGCTGTTCCCACGTTGTCTTCTTACAATGAAACATTTAAAGTATTACTCTATCCCGATAAGCAGGCGGCTGCTGCTGCTTCCCCCATTCCCTTCCTTCTTTGGTCTTCTTCTTCTCCTGTCTGCCCGCCGTCTCTTCTCAACTCCTGCTCAGCTCTTCCCCTCACCAAGGAGTCTTTCTCGTCATTCCTAATGCTGCGTACGAATACATCTATAGCTTGGTTCCCTCGGCGATAAGCTCTGCTGCCGCGCTCGCGATGGCAAGCTTCCCGGTCTCCTTGACCTTGGTCTGGAATACCACCTTGTTGCCCTCTTTCCACATCTCCGTCACCAGCGTCTGTCCGGGGAGAACCTGTAAAGACGACAACGATTAGCCACTTGCCATAAAGGAAAGAAGACAGGAGAAGAAAAAAGCTCCCCGCGTCATTCTGAAACTGGGAATATCCCCGCAAGTTGGGCGAGAGAATTATTTTACGTACCGTGCCTGCGAACCTGACCTTGATGTTTTGGAAAGCACCGTATTTTTGATACACGGCTTTGGCGGCGATGCCGAAGAAGCAGAGCCCGTGAAGGATAGGGGTTTTGAAGCCGCCCATCGCAGCGAATGCGGGGTCGACATGGAGGGGGTTATAATCTATTCCATTCCCGGTCATTAGCATCTACTTCAAATCATCACGTTTCCCAAAGGCAAGTTGGGGAGGAGGCATAGGAGAAGTAGAAAACGTACCTCCTGATAATCGGTATAGCGCAGCTTGTTCCTCGGTAGTCTTCTCCTCGGCCACGAAATCAGGCGCGCGCTTGGGAGGAGTGTTTGCTGCGGTAGCAGCACCCCTATCACTGGGCCTCTTCTGTCCCTCGAACCCTCCGGAGCCGCGGACGAAAGCAGTCATCTCATTGTAGAACACCTTCTTTCCGGTGTTCTTGTCCACGGTCATCGTACCGCTCTTCAAGATCGCCGCATTGCCTTTATCAACCACTTCGATCAGTTTTGGGTAGCTGACCAGGGTGGCTTCGGTGGGAATGGGATATTGGAGGATTTCGAGATACTGTTCACCGTGCAATAACATCATGGGCGAGAAGTTAGGCATCAGGTCATCCATGTTGTAGGGTGTGTCTGCTGCGAAGAATGGAACGACGCCAAATGTTGGTAAGGCTTGGAAATCATCACTGCCTTCGAAAATCAGAGGTAAATCATCGCGTTTGGCGCCGACACCTAGGTTGTAGAGGATGACGTCTCTAGTAGTGTAGGAAAATTCTGTGCCACTGGTTTCGGCATTTTGGGCTGCGGCAATGGCGGAGAGGTATTGGTTTTCTGGCGCCTAAAGAGCGTAATTAGTGTTGTCACTAGGTAAATAATATAGACGAGAGCAGCGAGATTTAGTAGAATGGTGGTTCATTCTCGAGAACTAATATACAGGACTAAATAGCTTCTGATCACATAAAGAAAGCAAAACTCATACCTGCTTCCCCTTGTTCTGCATATTCGCCATGATACTCTTCAATCCATCTTGAGGGTCCTCTGGGTTATCCGCTCTTCCGTCATCAAAGTTATTGATCTTAGCCCATTGCTTCTTAACCTCCTCTGGTGTCAACTTCACATCAATTGGGAAGCCATGACCACCGCTTCGTTGCCAGCGGGTACGTGCAACCCATCCACTACCGACCTCATAGAGGTTTCCGGTGGCGGGTTTGGGGACTTTATCGGAGGCAAGAGCAAGGACTAGGGGTGCTATGTAGTCAGGTTTGAATGCTTGAACCATCTCCTCGGGCATGATGGTGCGGGTGAGGGCGGTGCCAGCGTTGGGGGCGATGGTGTTGACTAAGATGTTGTACTTCAGACCTTCACGTGCTAAGGCGCGAGAGAAACCTAGAATACCACATTTCTGCGATTGTAAGAGCATGTCCATTGAGGAAGGGAGAAGAACTTACGGCAGCAGCATAATTGGCTTGACCAAAGTTACCGTAGATACCACTGGTTGATGTGGTATTGATGATACGACCATACTTTTGCTTAAGCATGTATGGCCAAGCGGCTTTGGTGACCTTGTAGGTACCACGGAGATGAACGGCAATGATAATATCCCACATGCTGTCATCCATGTTCGTGAAGGCTTTGTCACGAAGTATACCGGCATTGTTGACAATGATATCAATCCTTCCGTATGCATCAATAGCAGACTTGACGACGGCTTCTCCATCCTCAACATTGGCTTTGTTTCCAGTTGCCTTTCCACCGAGCTTTTGAATCTCTTGGACAACGGTATCTGGGTTTACCAGGTCGTTGACTACGACAGATGCTCCGAGTTTAGCAAATGCGAGTGCATATGCGCGACCGATACTATCACATGTCAGAAATGTTACTTTGTCTTCAGAACGATGCTTACCCAGCACCACCACCAGTAATTAAAGCAACCTTGCCAGTAAAGTCAAGAGTCTCTCCCTTATCACCAGGGCTCATCTTCATTGATTTATCCAACAGACCCAGGAAATCAGCAGGTCCAGTTGGGTGCTCTGCACCCTTGAAATTGCTGATCTGATCCCATTGCTTTAGAAGTGCGCCAGGGGTATAGGTGTCATCAGCCTTCAACAATAGACCACTTGCCCGCTCCCATCGAAGCTTAGCAACATGGCCACCTCCAGCTTCGAAGATAGAACCGTTTTCTTCCGAATCCTTGTGTACCAAGAGGGCCACTAAGGGAACAATCCAGTCTGGCTTCAAGTTTTGGAGGATATCGGGTGGCATAACGGTTTCTGTCATTCTGCTAGCAGCTGTTCTAAGTTAGTATGATTTGAGCAAGGGACGAAGGGAACATACCAATTGGCGCAATGACATTAGAATGAATATTATACTTTGCACCCTCCTTTGCCAATGTCTCGGTGAAGCCAACCATCGCAAGCTTTGCAGCCGAATAATTTGTCTGACCGAAGCTTCCAAATAATCCTGCGGCTGAAGCTGTGTTGATCACCCTTCCGAACTTTTGTTTTCTGAAATGTGGCCAAGCAGCCTTTGCACATTTATATGATCCCTTCACATGCACATCAATAATCAGATCCCAGTCCTTGTCGGAGAGGTTCTTGAAACTGATATCGCGCAGGATACCGGCATTGTTGATGAGGATGTCAACACGTCCAAATGCTTGGATGGCGGTATCGATAATCTTATCACCATCGGTGACACTGTTGTAGTTGGCTACGGCTTTACCGCCTGCGGCTTTGATCTCGTCGACAACTACATCTGCGGCCTGGTACTCGTTAGGTATCAACTAGAATAGGAGTAATATGGTGCGTACCTTTGTTGAGTTTCCTTCGCCCTTGAAGGATCCTCCGAGGTCGTTGACAACTACGCTTGCTCCTCTTGATCCGAAGAACAAAGCGTAGCTCTGTTCAAGTTAGTTTCTGCATATGAGGATCCATGAGGAGCCAACACTATTGCCAGCTGGCATCTCGTCTCAACCGCTTGATTGACACAAGAACAGCTGCCAGTGAGGCCACCAGCGCAGTCGCAGTTCGGCACATACTTTGCCCAGTCCACCACCAGCTCCAGTGACGACCACCACCTGGCCATCATAGCGTAATTCCGACATATTCAGTAGTAGTGTATAATCTCGAAGCTGCAACAGGATAGGCACTTGTTGAGGTTCAGCAAATGGAGAGATTTAAGAGGAAGAAGATGGATTGTGGTTTTAATATGGTTGATGCTCGATCGTCGTCGGCAATGCAGCTGTGTCTTGTCTTTGCAAGTGACGGCTGAATGCCTCGGCTCCCCGGATTCAATGAGAAACGAGCTCTCATCCGCTTTTTGTGGGGCGATTCATTCACATGCAAATGCGGACAGTGTCTCACGTGCTCGATATCAAAAACGTCTTGGGGTTTGGTCTGGCAGTGTCGCATGGGGGATAGTTCCTTTGTACCTGTTGGGAGAACCGAGTTGAGTAGAGAATGTCTACAGTTGTGCTTTACATGTGCTATTCAGAATTTAGGTGACATGAGTGATTTCAGGCTGTATGTCGTAGTCCAAGAAGTGGCCATACCCTGTCGGCGGCTTTTGGCGGGGTAAAGAGCGTTACCATATTATCATCATCACCTTTCCAGTATGTCCATTAAAATTATAATAGAAACGGTAGTACTATAATTTGATAACACTGTCGCAATTTGGAAACGATTTCCCTACGACGATATTGACTGTCCGTAAAGGTGTCAGGGCTGAAGATCTGTAATATTCAATATCACGAAAGTGTTGACATTGACTAGCATACTTCATTGTAAGCCACTATTGCAAAGGTGTTGATAGGTACATGTGCCAAATTTAAAAATAATTTGCTGGTTAACCCAGTGTAACCTTGTACTTATAGCTTTCCTTTTCGTCCATCTTCACTAATCTTCAAGATATGTCCTAGACCATCAACTTGGACTCTCTTCCAAAGACTACCCTTCCCATGCTTCTCCTCTTCCCTCCTGAAGAAATCATCAGCACTACGGATTCGGCCGGGGTGAATCTCATCCAACAACTTGAAATCTCTAGTCAAGATATCATACTTCCATGTATTGAAGAACCCGGAAAAGTTACTCTCCGAAGACATAGAGTCTGGGCCAGCGTTGTAGCCTGCGGGCAGTTTAGCTGCAACTGCAAATGGTCCATCAGACCAGTACTCCTCCAGTGAAATGTCAATATACTGCGCAGGATGACCAGTCACTCGAGTGAAAGCGGCTGCAAGCTCAGCGTAGGGGATGGGTGCAATCGCCACCTCCAGATCCATTCCATTGGAACGCGAAGGGTTGTCAAACAGCCAGCGAACGTAATGTCCACAGTCGTCCAAGGCGACATGCTGCACCAGTCCATTACCTAGAGGCAACCTCCATGTTACAACATCGTTCTCAATCGTTGGTGTCACTGATATGCCTGTCAGAAATGCTACAGTATGCCATGGAAAGTCGAGCACCTACTGATAGTCCCCTTTGATATTGCCATTTCAATATATGGTCCAGTCGTAAACAGCGCCGCGCCCATCTTCATTTGAAAAGTCTGGTTTTGAAACAGGATCCATTCTCCAACTCTTCCCTTGCCATCATAATGACCAGCCCTAACCTTTGGGTCGAAGTTTGCCTTCTTACTAACATAATCAAGATTTCCCCAGACGAAGAATTTGATACCTGCAAGAACGGCAAGCTCATAACAGCGAATACCCCAGTAAAGTTCATTTTTCTCACCGGTATTGAAGCCATCGATGTTAACGAAAGCCCCATTGCATCCTTCGAAACCAGCTTGGAGAGTAGCTTCATTTGCAAGCGAGCCTTCGAGAAGCTCGACGTTACCAAGAGCAACCAATGCTTTGGCTCTTGCCGAGTTGGTGTCGCGGGTCAAGATCCGGACAGAATACTTCTTATCTGCAACTAGTGCTTCGACAATAGGGATTCCTTGAGCCCCTGTCCCGCCAATGATGAAGATTTTTGAGGTGACATAGGAAGTCATGGTTAAGTTTGGTGTACCTTTTCTGGTTTGCCGCAGTTTGTGATAAGTGGAAATGGTGGGTATATATATATTTACTAGTTGAGTAATCGCCTACTGATTAATTAAAGGAGAAAACAAGGTAGTTGATCCATTTGTTACTGTTTACTGATCAAATATGCACCACCTCCGCACTTTGAATCGACACTCTCAACTTTGAGAGGTATTTTCGTGGCCAAAATTTCAAGAAATCTACTGTTTGACACGCCCTAAACCATAATGCACTGTACTTTACAATATTAAACACAACTATAGACTTAAACAATATCATGGCCCTTCTACTGTCCACCAAAGTTGGCATAGTTTCCTCGTTTGACAGTAGCGATCACTTATGTGGTTGTCACACAATACCTTGGCAGCGCAATATGTTCAGTAATCACAACCTTCCCTATATTGTTTAGTGTAACGACACGGAGTTGTTAGTATTAGAGGCCGACTTCGTAATGCATTATTGATATTGTATTTGTAAAGAATTCGCAAGATACGGCGATGAATCTGCTTCGGCGTTAGGGGATAAATTCTGGATAAGGGGTTTGTTTATTGACGTGGTCTTCTTCTATCTTTTTTCTTTATGAACAGCTTTTCCAATTATGTAAACATAACTGGGGGAACTTTTCTTTTACTTACGATTACATATATTAGGGATCGGAAGATTGAGCTTTCAAAAGAAATCACGACCTGGGAAATTAATCATATCTTAGCGAGATGCCAAGACATGAGACAAACGACGTTCTTGATTCAGAATTCTTCTTCTAGTCACCAACAACAAGAATTACCCACGCTCTTCCGTATCTCGGTACAACTTGCTACCAAACACTTTTGAACTCTCAGAATCTTGTCACATAGATGTTCAAGCCCAAAAACTATGGCGACCTCAATTCTCTCCCGAAAGCGTGACCTGGCATACATGATATACTTCATTATCTCCATTCCCAATATGCTTTGTACGGCCCTACTTAATTTCCTGCCCCTCAAAAACCTCTCAGTCATATCTAATTTCGGGTTTAAAAACAGTAATGGATCTTCAAGCTATATACCCGACCCATCTTGTCCCACCTTTCATGAAAAAGCTCAGCAGTTTCTACATCAACACCTATAACGACCGATTCTTCATCAACCATCCACCTTTCTTCCAGGCTTTCATTCTGTCGGAACTTATCTACCAGTTGCCTGTGTCACTTTGGGCAATTCGTGCTTTATTCCGAAGTATTATTCCTCCCCCCCCCAACAATTTCAGTCCTCATCATTTTTAAATGAACGGGAATTAGTGCTAATGAGTTTTCAATGGCAGATTCGCCGAGGGTCCCCGTTGTTTTGTTACCTTTTGCGACATTGGTCTTCGTAACGACGGCTACTTGTATATTTGAATATATGCACTGGGATGTGCCTTTGAAGAACAAGATTGATTTGACCACGCTTTATGGTCCTTACCTGGCACTAAGTAAGTGACCCTGCGTCTAATGATGAGAAAGTGATGTTTCGTGCGGTATATTTTGCTGACTTCTGTGTTACAATGTAGCGGGATTCATGCTCGTTGACATGATTGTCAGACTCAATGGTGTTGTTGATAGGGCGGCAGGTGCTGTGGTGACGAAGAAATCGCAGTGACTGATTGAGAGAAGCTAGTTGAGATATCATGATGTATCTGGATGCTTTCAAACTGTGTATTATTAGATGGCCTAAAATACTTATACTGAGAATTTAATAATCGAGTTCAATCTCTTCTTTCGACCCGTTTACTCCTTCAAGCAACACATTAAATCTTAGCAGAGAGAACATGATTCTAATCTCTCCCAAAAAAGAATGGGAAGGAGAAAACAAGGAAAGATTTTGATTCCAGCAGTGAAATAGCCTAGACAAAGCACCTGCTTATCATACCGCCATGCATTAAGACTTACGTGACCGATAATGTGTTTAACTCCTAACAATCTACTGAGTATTCCTACGAGCGAGATTCTACACTTCATAGTGGCCTCTGAAGGGGGTGATGATGGCTTGTGATAATTACCAAATATGCATGGCCATCCGGTAACGTTCCAAATGGTGGCCAAAATATGTATCCAGCACTCTGTAGGATGTCCTTCAAAGCTGCTTACCATCCAACTACCTGTTAGGTAAGAATAGATTAAAAGGATTTGTACGGTTCAGTGTACTATAATAGAAGAAACGACAGAGGAAGTAGGCTTGAGTGACTTCTCGAAAATTCACAATCTTCCAAAGTGAGAGGAAAGCATTGTCCATTAAATTGTACAATTTATACTAATTATGTACAAATTCAGTAAGTCATTAGTCCTCACCCGACCAAAGGCACTACTTTTCGTTTCGGGAGCCTGTTTCTGAGTAAAGTCTCTTTGCTAGAGGACCAACTAGGGCATTAAACCATATCCTCCTTTGCCTTCTTCCTCTCGCTCGCACCCTTGATCAACGTACTCAGGTCTCCAACCGGGATCTGGAATGGGAAGTCGAGTGTCGCAAGCATAATGGCGCAGAAGATCCACCAACCCGCAAGACAGGCGACAAAGAAACAAGCACCGGAGGCTATCTGACACCTAGCACCCATCGCCAACTTCATCGCCGAGTATGCAGGTCGCGACGCTGCAGCGCCAATACCCAGGGCATTGTTCCAGAATGTCCCTGCAATACAACCAAAACCTAACATTGCCGCGAGGAATATGATAACAAAGGCAACATTGGTACGCAGAGAACAAATTAGGAAAATGAAGCACAGCACACCCATGAAAACCAAGAAGAATCCCAACGATGCAGTGAACCCAACAGTCGTAAGGCCTTCCGCAGCTTCGCCACCAGCTGGTGCGTACAAAGCGTATGCAGAGTAGTAAGGTTGAAGCGTTGCGGCGAAGGAGAGCCAAAAGGCGCCGAAGGAACAGAATACCACGAAAGGAAAGGTATTGCCAAGGATAAATTCGAGGAAGCCGCCTACGATCATGAGTAGGCCACCAAAGAAATAATAACTTCCACTGTTGATTGTTAGTCGGACCTAGAGATCGGACGAATAGATACTTACATTCCTGCTGCACCAAGGTTACCGGCGCCCCGCCAACCCATGAGGTCAGCTGAAAGAGGTGTAAGGGAGATTAGAAAACCGACGAGTGCTCTGTCAACGTGTAAGTTTCATGTTTTGTAATATACACATGTGGATAGGGGAACTACAGAGGTGTCGGATTGCCAAAGGTCTTCCGAAGGTCACCCTTGACATTGTTTTGTGGCGAAAGATATAGCTTCTCGAACAGTTCTGGCGATATAGATATGCTACCAGCAGTTCTGAGCCTGTTCAATGCTGCGCCATGATCCATATTAGGATCGCTAAGGTGGGTAGAGTTTGCACCGTTGGTATACCCATGGCTATCATGTGTTGAAAAGTCCTTCTCCAGAGGATCTATGGATCCGCTTCTATTGTATGCATTATTTTGAGCTTGGGGTGATGTTTGTGTTGCCATTGTTGCTAAGTGAGGCGAAGTGCTTGCAAGGCATGTTTTCTTGAGGAGATAGCTGAATTATATAGCTCCAGATCTCCTCAGATGTGGGACCTCGGATGTGATGGAGACTTCTCCTCAAAGTACTTAAAAGTCAGCAGATCTTTTAGATCGAGCATTTGTACTCAGTAAGCTGGTATAACCTACCAAAAAAGAGGAGAAATGTTACAGTGGGAAGGCTTGTGGCGCGCTCATGGTGATCTGTGAGGATGAGCTAGTACTACCTTACCGAACTACCGACGCCAGCGAATCCAGTGTAGCTAAATAGAAACAGATACAGATGTTGTAGGTACTCTCATTAGATGATTGAAGATCAAATACAACATTTCCCAGCTTGTTAAACAGTATAGAAGCTGCTCAATTCAATATTTGCAAGACTCACTTTCTCCATATTCTCACCTGTAACAGAAGCTCAGCTATTCAATACTCTCTTATTGCAGGTGCATTCTGGGAGAACGGAACTACGACAACCCGCGTATGTAGTGCGCAAAGCGAATTTGCACATAAATACACGAGTCATTCTCTCTCAAGGTGCTCTCGTACGTCGTCCATCGCGCGACGTTATATTAACTACAAGTGAGCCGCGACGACTGCCATGAGTTACTACCGGCCGCACGGAGACTTTCAAATAATAAGGTTCTATTCTGCTATAAAAGTGGTGACGAGGCATGGGGAAGGGAGCTACTCCACAAGCTAAAACGCGGGGAAAGCAGGTAAGCTTTGGACCGATTGGTGCTACTCGCCTCCGCCGATTTCTGGGTATGCTACTTGGTGATCGTAATGTCTCTTAAAGGTTAGTGGTTTGCTACAAAATGACGAAATACATATTGTGGACTGCACAGGGTGAGCTTTATTTTAACTTTAACGTAGCGCTCAAAATGAACATAGCTTTTATACGGTAGATTCTAATTCTTCGTGATAATGGACTTTCTAAAATCCCATAGTAAATATTTTATTGTGAAAACAATCCATTTAATTCACAATTGCATACATACTTTGGACTACTTGTCTTGCATCGTTTCAAGATTTGTTTGTTCCCGTAAATGCATACTACGGACCTAAATGTTGATCAAGTCATTAAACTCACCTCAGCTTAGCTCAGATGATCTGATGGTTCCCGAGAAAGAAACTGCTCACTCCATGATCATGCTTCTAAGTGGGAGTATTCCGATGCTCCGGAATAGTATGGTGTTCTGAATGGCATGACTCGTGCAGTGGTCGTGCAGTGGAATGACTCGAGACTTTCGGCTCCTTTCCGTCCCGCTCAAGATATATACTATGTTAGTTTGACCTTTTAGAAGTGCGGAACCGGAAATAATTTAATAAGTTAAAACCGCAAGATTTGATTAGTGAGAAAGATAAATGATTGTAAGGTAGGATCAATCAATGGGTTTGATGTTAGGGTACAGTGCTTCCTATGCTAGGAAAGGTAGGTATATGAGTGGGTTGTCCCAAACAATAGATTCATAACAGCCACTTAGTTTCATTCTGGCTGATATTGATATAAACGAAATTATCATATGAAACTCCTCATTGTCTTCATTGAAGACGCAGTCATAAAAACAGCCGTCGTCCGCTCCCCTCATCGATATAAGATGAGATGGCGTCAGCTGCATAATATGGAAGATAGGACAGGAAATGGAACTTACTGGTAATTTAGATATGATGTTTAGTAGAAGAAAGCAATAGAGATAGTGTTGGGAGTCAATGAAACGCATCATGGAAGGTAGTGAAGATCGATGCATAGCTTCCATCTACAAGCTTCCCAGTCAAATATTATCCCATCTTACAAGATGTTTCTCTACGCTGATATTTATTTTAGATATTCCTTTGTCAACTACTGGCTATCAGTATTGCAAGCCTGTCGCCGAGTTGGCATTGTATTACTTTCACGTATGAGGGTTCACCGTGCCACTTCTCGTCCAATGTTCCCCTTGCCAACTCAAACCGCTTTCTCGTAGCTGTTATTCTCCGATTTCTGACCGTTCAAGATGACTCAATTAAATATTAAGGACCGGGACCGGTGACTATCTATCCAGTACTAGAGCTGTTTCATCTACTACAACACCCACTCCGCACATATTCCCATTGCATAGAGGACATAATTCATGACCAATAGAAACCCATTCATCAATACAGCGCAAATGAAAAGGGTGCTTGCATATAATGTCACGGACTTGATCATTTTCGAGAAATTCTTCAAGGCAAATCGCACTGCAGTTTGTTAGAATCAAGAGAGGAACGTTGCGGCAAAGCGTCCGAGAAACATCTTTGGGTGAAGGTTTTTGAGCATACCAAACACAGTTTGTAGGAAATGCGGCAGCATCTTTCATCTTGATAATTTGTTCAGCTCGCCATTTCGCGAATGTCTCGGTTGCGACCTCCTCCTCAAACCGCTTTTTCCGATCAATTGTACTGGTAGCGCTTTTCAGTCGGTTTGTGCATTGCCTAAAAATTAGGTGAGTTTTAGCAACAGAATCAGTGCGGACTATCTACTTACATCCCTTATCGTATCCAACTATAAAATGTGGATGGCAATAACTTACATTATGCAGGCAACTAAAAGACAAAGGCCAAATATAGACATAAGGACCATTGGAACAGCAGTAGTGATTATCTTGTCACTTGATGGAACGGATTTCCCTGGAATGTCTTCGGCGGACGACGATATGGCCGGAAGTAAAACTTGCGAAGCACCATTGCGGCTAGAGATAACTGGTGCCATACCAGCAGTTAGGCAGCTAATTTGGTCAGTATCGAAGCTAGAACTTATATATCTGTAAAATTTTGAGATACAAAGATTTAGTTTATAAAGTCCAGAGGTAACTAATCTAGCGTGCTTCGGACATGAGACAGTTCTATCATTTCAGACGTGCCAGATACAAGAATCGAAAAGATTGGGCAAAGGATGATTTCACATCAGGTGCTGGAAGTCATACCATCTAATAGATCATATAATCCTAGGGTGCTAGGACAAAGAAAGTACTAAAATACAACACGCCAAGGTCTTTGTAGCCTGGCGTCCTGCCATTCGTTAATAAGGCGTATTTGGTGAGTAGAAATATATATAGCTAATGACAGTGTAGAACTGCGCCAATGGGAAGCCTGAAATAAATCATAGTTATTTTAAGCTGGTGCTACCTGTAATGAGAAGTGGATATAGTATTTGTGGCGTGGTTTAAAACCTCCTGATGTCGGCAGTAAGAAAGTAGCTAGGGTGTTGTAGCCCAGACTGTTACAAGACACTCAACCATGATAGCTGTACTGAATATCAGGAACTTAAGGACTAAGTTTCAAGAAAGTTCATCCATTGATGCTCATAAATTGGGTTTATTGATAACGTAAGGTATAGCATATCTACTGACTACTTGGAATAGAGATATAAAGTCTGAAAACATGAGTTAATCGCAAGCTTCATTAACTATATTGAAGTAAAAATCGATAATTTTCTCCTCTACTGTGTCCTTCCTCTTACTTATAGCTTCTTTTAACTTCGCCGATATAACCACTATTTCAGAGTTAACAGAAATCTGGCTGCCTGTGAGGTGAAACAATACCAGCTTGAAATTGCCCACAAAACTTTACGAATAAAGTGAAACAAATTTACCCAAAAAGTGCACATCTCCCCGGATCTACGCGGCCTGATCCACTATCGTATGAGGAGAACTTAAACTGCTAGTGAACCTTACCGCGGCTGTTGCCGAAGAGAACGTAGCATTCCCCTCTTTTCGGTGGAATGGATCTGTGCTGCCCTGCATCATTTCAGCACAAGGTTAAGTACATAGGAAGATGTGGAATGTGCACTTTCGCAGAATATCTTTACTAGCTGCATCTATCATTCTCAAGACAGTACCGTAATGTAGCTTACCCATATGACACATGCAAGGTACCATAAAGTACGAAGCTTTTAATCTTTTGGTGTCGAACCTAGGCTATGGATGAAGCACATTTTGTATATTAGGCATCCGAGCAGGGAAAAGAAGACTTGATATCAATTCTATTGAAAACTATCTAAAACGCTCTATTGTCTCTAGAAGCCTAATGATCGATCTATACTTTCTGGTCTATTTTAATCCTCTTATACTTGTGTAAGTCCCGAGACTTCCGACGACTGGTCTGCTAGATTAGCAGGTCGTGACTCTTGGTGTTCGTGGTCCGCAACAATAGCAGTATTGTCCTTGTTCAAGTCTCTAAAGACCTTGGTTGGCATAAACTTGTTGCTTTTCCATGCATTGTCAACCTTCTCGTACAACTCATCCACCTCTTCCAAAGAAAGTCCTTTCGTTTCGTATACCATGCTCCAAACGAAGAAGGCACAGATCAAGCAGCATCCACCCCAAAGGAAAAATATCTTGGCTTGAAGATTTGCATTTCCTTTGCCACTATTAATTAGGTATGGAGTTGAGTATGCGATAGCCCAGTTGAGTAACCAGTTGCTAGCTGTGGTCATAGAGAGACCTTTTGCTCTCACACCAAGAGGAAAGATTTCCCCTGTGACGACCCAAGCGACTGGGCCCCAGGAGCAGGCGAAGAAGAAGATGTAGATGCAGACGAATGCTACTAGGGCTTTCTGTGCGGCCATGTTACTTTCACCAGGGAATGCGGTTCCTACCGACCCAACAATCATCTGCGAGACGAACATGCCAAATGCACCAAACAGAAGCAAACGACGACGACCCCACGTCTCGACTAGGTATAGTCCTGGTAAAGTGGAAGAAACGTTGACAGCAGCAGTAATCATACTGATGACAAATGGGTTTTTAATGCCGGAGTTCTTAAAGAACGAAGTGCCGTAGTAGAAGATAAAGTTGATTCCAGTGAGCTGTTGCAGACTCTGTAGGAAACATCCTGTGGCGAGACGTTTCCCAAGTGTGTTCCAAGTGAGAAACTGCCTGTACGAAGATGATCCTAAGGTGAGTTCATGCTTGTAATTGGCTATGATCTCGGCTAGTTCGTCTATTAGGTACGGACTGTCGACAGGGAGCCTTCGCAGTTTGGCAAGTGACTTCATAGCTTGTTCTTCTTTGCCCACTTTGATGAAGTATCGAGGTGTCTCTGGTAAGAATATAAGACCAACTCCTAAAATCAGAGCCCATGCAAACTGTATAGCAATCGGAATTCGGTATGATCCGGAGTTATCGAGATCCTTAGTAGCGTTGTCAACAATAGCAGCAAGAAGCAAGCCGATGGTGATAGCAAGCTGGTAAGCACCAACAACAGCACCACGAATCCATTTTGGAGCAGTCTCGGATTGATAAAGCGGGACTAGACCGAGTTAATAAAATAATATTTGGATCGACTGTAATGTGTGCTGACATACTGATTGCCGAGATGAGACCAACACCGAATCCAGCAAAGAATCGACCAGCTACGAATAGCGGGATGGCGGTTGAAACAGTCTGTAAAACAACTCCAAACGAAAACACACACAAGGTAGCTAAAAGTCCAAGCCTTCTACCAATGAAGTCCGCAAGTGGCGCCGCAGCTAATGCACCAAAAAATGTTCCAGCGGACAAGATAGACACAATTAGAGATGATTCAGACGCAGAGAGAGCAGGTTTCCCATATTCGTCAGCTGAACCTGTAGTAAAAACGGACAGCCAATGTGGCATAGCTATTATGCCTCCAATAGTGCCGGTATCATATCTGCTCAATTGTAAGCAGAATACATTAATACTTTTAAGAAATGACATACCCGAAGAGTACACCACCGAAAGCGACAAACAGACCAACTCCAATGGCCATGGCCGAAGAACCAGGCACATCAGTTGGTCTCATTATGCCGATAGACCTGAGGCTCAAATGATTTAAATTGTTTGGAAGCATTATGATAATGGCTTATATTTAGATTGGAATGATTAGTCGATGAATAATAAGCCTTGAGGCGAGCATTTCGTCGAGCTTTAATACTAAAATCAAAGCTTGATAAAACATCTGCGTGACTTCACGATGGCCGAGGTGTATAGAAACAGGTGGTGATTATGGTAAGATAATTAACATGTCAAACTATGGCTGTGGCGTGACATTCCCGGAGTGAACGAGAACTACAGGGAGCCAAGGGGAAGAAGCTTTTGAATCGATTGTCCCGGTGATAATATATGGGGAAGTGTATGCTCCCCTGGGCAATACCTGGAGCCTAGCCTGGGGATAACATGGGGTGATGTTCAGTAACAACCGGTGTGTCATATTAGCGTGACCGGGAGTTAGTATTCACTACTATTCTTGGCGTAGCATGGACTTCGCCATTAATTATATTTTGAAAAATTGTTTGAATTGTTTGGCCATTGAGATACTACTAGATATCCCATGTCCCAGCGGGATACACTTTTGTAATCGTCTGCATGGGAATTTGAACTGATGGAGTAATAGTCCGTATCAATACATGGAATCTATGACAGACGCCAGGTTACAGGCCTAAATCATCACGAGCCAGCAGATAAGACTTTTGGGTTGTAATTTTTGAACGAATATAGCAACTTACATGTCCGTTAGCAGATCCTCTCCATTGTACATATTTTAGCTTTGAAGGCGGGAGGGAGATTCACAACGGCACCCAGACGATAGAACTATTTACGTCTGACCCATCCGATTGTGATCTCATAACTCTTATAATTTTAATATTACATGTTAGCTCTGATCCAGGCTGCCTCAATGATGATAAGCTAAATTGGTTCTTTGAAGAGTTTTTGGAATTTCGTATATCGTACACGATTGATCCCTATGATTCGTCTTCGCCCATCCATGCTTCCGTCCCCCATCCAGTACCGACACTATGGACCCTTTTGAGGAATTCTCCCCAAGTCTCATCTGCTGTTTCAGAGTCATACGCGATTGTCACGTCTTCCGTCCTTCCATCTTCGGTGCCGCCTGCACCGTCTTTCAACACACCCAGCTTTGTTAATTTGTAAGTAGAAAAGCCGCTACCAAATCTCCCTGTAATACAGCTAGCTGCCTCTTGCAATTTGGCAAAGGATTTGAATGTCTTGTTTCACAGTTAGGTAATATATTATAAAAGAAACTGGAGCACACACAAACATCTGAGAAGGGGAATCGACGTGGCCATTGTTGTCTTTTAGCACCGATAAACGAAGTCGGTACAACGTATCTGGTACTAAGCTTTGCTGAAAAATAGCAGCTTCATGCTCGAGATTGAGGTTAACGTGGGGTTCTAGATCTTGAGACATATTGTAAAGTGTATGGAAGGCTAGTGGTAGCTTGGTTGTTGTAATCTTTGAAAAATGTTATTTGAATTATTTGTAGGAAATTGAAGTTGTGTTCAGTAGGAAGCTTTTATATGCTTCAACAACTTGGATTCAGTAAGATATCCACGCCAATCAAGTTCACATTAGCAGGGTTCATTTTCAGAAGGTTGCAAGTCATACAGTGTTCGATTTTACAGGATATTGATCTGGTGACATGCTGTTTTAAAACCACGCCATAATAATTCGGGTACCCATGATTATCTCGGAGCCGAGAGGACATCTCCTTGCTATTATGATCATTCATAATCACAAAATAGACGCATATGACTCACATGCGACTCTAACTTGTAACCAAGAGGTGATCAATTGTGGAAGCAATGCTTGTTTAAGATCCGTGTCAATAGATCGTTGAGCTTTTCAATAGTTGCGTTTACTTCTAGATCCGTAGGTGAAGGATGATGCCAAGAAGCTAAATATTGCTTCATGTATAGCCTGGTTGAGCAGACCAATTTCACACGTTGAATAAAGACTTATCCTAACACTATAGAAGAACATGTATCTCATGCAAAGAAATTCACACACACAGCTGATCGTTAGCTTCATCTGCGAATAAGTTGCCCTGTGCGAGAGTTTCTTTATCAAGTAGTCAATACGATCATACATAATAAAGAGCGTGTATCTTTCAGACCCAGCTAGCAATCATGGCCAAGCCGATCCTCAGACACAGCCTTATAAGCAAAACCGTATCAAATGGAGCTCAAGGATCCAACCAAAAACATCTGCTGCATTGCCAAACAAATATCCCACAATGGCAACACATTCGACATTTGAAAGCCTAGAATCAGGCACAGTTACCAAAAAGAAAGCACAGGAAAGTGAAAGTTACGCCTAATGTGATAGGAGGCTAAGCAGTGATCGCTTGGGTAAAGGAATGAAGGCGAAGGGATATAACAGCTACCTCGGAACATCTGGCTACCTTGTACTACCGGATTTGATAGAGAGTGTCCTTTTACCCAGCAAGAGTGGAAAGCCCAGGTTCAAAGGTAAGAATCTGCAACAGTGAACATGATGCGCTTCAGTAGTGGGAGTACATGTCAAGGACCTAGACTCACGATGAAGGCGGAGGAGAGGTTCCTGTGCGTAAAACGTGAAATAAGGTTCTTGGTTTGGTAAAGTCTAGGGAAGGAAGCTCTCCGTACGGGAGAGGTCTAAGTATGCTAGCTAATGAGGGTGTGTGCCTCAGGCCACAACAGTACAACACCCCAGGGAAGATTCGATGGGGTCGAGCAATAGTGACATGATTCTGTATGATCAGAGTGGGATGCTGGTCAGAATGAAGGAGGATGACAATTACAATGCTGTTGCGACTTTAACCATTAAGATATAGATAATGTGTGTTCTAAAACAGCAAAATATAAAGTTGAATACTTGTAATCAAGTAAGCCTTCATGAGTTTTATTGAGAATAAAGCTCGTGATTAAGATGTACTTGCTTTCATAATCTCCTCTTCGACTTACAAGAAGTCAATGCAAGCTATTTTAGTAGAAGAATATATCGCATTTCCAGTTCGGCCGACATCAATCGCCCTCAGGACGGTAGATGGACGTTAGTACATTCGTTTATCTGTCAAATGTTAATTTTATTGTTTCTGTGCAGCTGAAGTCCAGAGAACCGTGCTGACAGGATTGGGTACTCAGCGATACCATGCCACAAGCTGAACAGCTGATATATCTGATGTGCGTGCTACACGTTTGAGGATTGTCCAGAAATTTTCTCAGAACAGTGAACTCCCAGGTAGAACACGCCGGAGCATATGGCCATGTATTAGCTTGTGCATCTTTATGGTTTGCTAGATTTAGTAAATGATAGATTTCCATCGCTAGCACTACCGTCAACAGCAACATAACGTTACAAGAACTGTCTGGACGAATGGTTTTCTCGCGGACACAACCGATGCCCTTTATGCAAAGTTGAATTGTGCCATCCAGTTCCTGCTCATTCAAAGTTTGCTGAAGTAGAGAGTGGGTAATTTGAAGCACCGTAGCTCTTTTTTGTAGTGTGGAAATTATCATACGACTGTATGCAATTCCAATAATCATAAGACATGCCGCAGTTCCTTAACTCTGGCCGACTCAGCACTTCCACAAATATCCCGTGACGTAATGCGTCATTCAAAAAATCTCCTAGATATTGATAACAGAATTTCGTTGTTCATATCTATGGTCAACAAGGCTGCAATATCTAGCGAGCTGGTAACTGGGGATGACAAATGCTGCTCCGGACAATTTGTCCAATTCACGCTCATGTCAAAGAATAGCTAGATTGATCGGAAGTAACCCCTCCACGTGATAAAAGTGGTCTCACTTTATGGAACATTTGGCAGATGTTATTTTACACCGCTAAGTGCACCGGAGGTTCTACTCCTATTCTATAAACGGCACATGGTTGCTCGGACTAGTCTCTATTCCTACTAAGCTTTCATAACCAAGAAAGCATTTACGAAGATTTAAACATGGGACTTTTATCAATAATCCTAAGTGGTGAACAACAATTATGAATAGGTCTGGGGAGAGAATATAGATGACATTTTCCCTTTAGACGGCACAGGTCTTGATCAAGATCGTTATCTGCTTTCCCACACCTGCACTACTGTATGCTATGCTACACAGCGGAGCTATCACTGCGAGTATTATTACACAGCAAATTAATATCTATTCAGTTACACGCTTTAATTGGAATCAAACCATCATTTTTATGTCTGCGAGCTTGTTTTCCCTAGTAATGAGATTCATACTCTACGACTGACCACATCAGTTCCCTGATAGTAACGTCTTCAAAGCCTCAGCCAAAACAATTACACTATGGTCTCCTGAATATACATCGAGTGGCTTCTTCGTCCCCATAAATTCACTTACTGCAATTTGCGCGGCTCTAACACTATACTCAACAGTAAATACCGTATCTTTTGGGATTTCAACATATTGACCTAATAACGCCAGATTCGTGCTTCCTTCTGGTATAACTGCCGGCCTATCACCAGCCTTGCGAGTCAAGAATTGCGAAGTAATATACGGCATCATACATGGTACGGTAATAGATGTAGACAGGGTCGGTTCAAGAGGGAATTTGAGATAATGTAGCAGCTCAGTAAGAATTTCTTGGCCTGTGGCAGACTCCATGGGCTTCTTGACGAAGTCCCCAACCTTATTTGGGAATAGACCGTAACCCCAAAAGACTTGCGTTCCGAAGGCTTGGTTGAGGAAATGAGGTTGGTGAGGGACAACAATGCTCATGAGCCATGCAGAATCTCTTAAGGTAAGGAGTGCTCCAGTACCAGCTGCATTGCCGGACCACGCTTCTAATCGGTCGAAGAAATCCTCGTTCTTGAGTGTGACTGTGAAAGAGAGCCAATTGCTCTCATCCACCCGGGTGTGAAAGTTTGATGGATTGCCGAATTTTGCAAAATGGGGATTTACTGCAGAGTTTGCAAGTGAAGACCAGAGTTGCCATGCTCCGTCTGGCGATCGAAGGGATTCAGTCACCGTTGGTAGTCGTTTTGGTGCTGTTGTGTTGGACCCTAGTGAGGAACAAGCTGTCATGGAACCGAGGGTAATGAAAACAAGGTCGCTTTTCTGGACGTGAATGAGTCCAGTGCCGCCAGCTGCGGAATTGAAATGAATTTCAGACACGGTCATTTCGGGGCCAGAAAAGAACGAGATAGAATTGACTTTTGTGTCTGGCATGAATAATTAGCCATTGCCAGGTAGTTATCTTCTGGCAATTGATACGCACCATAATGGAATTTTACCCCCTGTGTCTTCAAATACGTCTCAATGGGTAGGATGATTGAGTCGTATTGATTGTACGGCGTTCGATCTACCCCTGCGAGCGAATCAATGCGAGGAAATTCCTTCACAAACCGGTGCAGGTAGCGCTTGAATTCTATTGTGCTATGCCACGGCTGAAACGCAAACCTGGCAGCGATTAAGTTGAGAAGGTGAAACATGGGCGATTGATATGTGGAAAGTACTCACATAGTATCCCACATGTACCAAAAGTTCGTCTTGAAGAACTCAGCGTCAAAGTATTCATTAATTTTCCCCACACCTAGCTGTTTCTCAGTCTTAGTAGCAAGACTAATCAAATCAAGACGTTGTTTCATTGTCAATCCCAAATGAGAAGCGTCGATAATATGTGGCCCGTCGTCGTCACTGCGAACTAGTCTAGCACGAGCGTGGGTCTTGTTGCCTGGTACGGCATTGAAGTCTTCTATTTCTTGCTTCACAGTCTTGTCTGGGTTGGCCAGTGACGGAATTCGGGAAAGGAGATCGTAGGTGCAAAGATAGCTAAAGTTTAACATTCTGCCGCCGCGAAGAATATATCCCGCTTGAGAGTTCCCGGCTCCGTCCATTGATCCACCTGAAAGAGAACTCGACTCAAAAATGTGAATTTGATGAGCTGGAACGTGAGCATCATTAATGAGGTGTGTAGCTGCTGCAAGAGATGCAATACCACCTCCTACAAGATATGCATTCGTCTTATCAGGAATTCTATCTGTGATTATATGGTGTTGTCTAGCGTGAGGCATGGTGCTTGATGATGACTGAAGTTTTAGATAAAACCAATTGGTCTATATGCTTGACTCAACAGTGATTTGATTTGAAAGTGAGTGACAGAGGAAGTGATTTGATTTGAAAGTGAGTGACAGAGGAAGTGATTTGATTTAAAGTAAGGAGTTAGTCGATTTTTCGAACATGTGTCTTCGATATCAGGAGTCTGATCTTAGTAAAGTCATACGACAAATTTACATGTGGCTATGAAATTAGTTCTTAGATTGCCTGTTGATTCGCATGTTTCTCGTGGGTCATACGATGATTTCGCCATTGAAAGTGATGTTTTGCCGATGGTAGAAAGCAGAATGGTAGCTTCTAAAACCCCAGAATTCTATAGAAATACCTATATTTGCTCATATGGTAAGCAGGGAGCTGAAAACTAAGGGCACTAGGCTAATGTGTGAGATAGCATGGCAAACCAGACCTATAGCCCTTCTCACATTGCTAGAACTCTGTCTAAGTAGTCATCTTATTCATTTCACAACCAATAGTCCTTGTAGAATTATTTTGCGACTATGACATAACTTATCCGTTTATTATACCAACCGATCAGAGGTCTCCATATAATACTATGGACGCCACTAACATTCCAATATATAGAGGAGCAGCGGGTTTGATAACTCGGTCTCAGCCTGTTGTTGATAGGAGGTATTTTCACTTGTGCAACGTTTCCGTGATTTAGTTAGCATATATCGTATCACCTACAGCAGCTATAGTAAAGTTCCCATCTCTTTTCAGGAACGCAATGTTTACTAATAACGATAAGACACGAACTCGCAGTAGCCAGCCTTGTGACACAGAGAGATCTCATATATTGCCAAGACCATGCTACAGTGCTTTGAGCATAGTGCAGCCGCACTCGATTTCAGCCTCGCCATTCAGCCTTTGTCAAATCGAAGTCTTATTATCGCGTTGACAATAGAACAACAATACTCTCGAGCGAGGTGCATTTGCAGTTACCGATATCAATGCGTCGATATAACCTTAGCTGAGCTGCTGAAACAGGACGGGTTAGTCTATCTAGCGAACCCCGGTGTCCTCGATCGCGACCATACTACGGAAAGACGAGAACACATTGACTTGCAAGCATGGCGATAATTGACGACTTCCTGAAGGAAATATACAAGCTTCTACAGTCCCAAAACTCGGTGGAGCTAGCCAACTATCTTCGCGTGGAGCCGGAAGGCCTATCGGATGTTTTCAAGGCACTATGCCAGGAACTGAAGGCATCTTACCACAACGACAAAGGGATTGAACGAAAGGTTGAAATTCATATCCCACAAGATGATGACGACGAGGGGGGAGTCTCAGCATCTTTTCATGCCTTCATTCAGACTTGGCTCCGATACTGGAGGGACGTTGATTTTAGCGACCTAGTGGAAACTCACTCTCAGTTGACGCAATTAACAAAGTAAGTTTTCCTACTGCTTTGTCAGATGAATGTCTATACTCATAAAGTCAAGCACATGTATACAGGCCTTCTCGCACAATCGTGGCCTGGTTTGCTTAACCACAGCCATCCGAACATGTGACGCATTAGCCAAGTTAGCAATGACCCTCGACAAACGACCGGACCTCACTGTAAACCTTCGAAAAGAATCTAGTGGTGAGGATGGGCCGAAATCTCTAGTCGAAACCACAGCAGAAATAATACAGAAGGCATTCACTGTATGCCTAACTGCACGGGCCTCGAGCCCGGACGGAATCAAAGATGGAAAGCCAGAAGGCAAGAAAGTTGGCATCTATCCATTTGCCAATCTGGTTCTGAAGCTATTATTCCAAGTTAGTTCTAACTTGCTTGATTTGGAGAGACCTGCTAAATCTCAAACAGAGCCGGAATACTAAGCTGGCAAAGCAACTCTTTACAAACATCATGCAAAATTCACCGCCTCTAAGGGTCTATTCTAACAAGCAACGAGTCACGTACCTCTACTATCTAGGCCGATTCCACTTCTCCAACAGCCACTTCTTCTACGCCCAATCCTGTCTTCAGTCTGCTTACGACCAGTGCCATTCTCAATTTCTCAGTCAGAGACGGCTGATACTCATCTATTTAATCGCTTCAAACATGATATTAGGACGTTTCCCGTCACAAATATTAATGATGCTACCTGAAGCAGCTGGTCTTTCTGAAAAGTTTGAGCCAGTTGTTTACTCTATCCGGAGAGGAGATCTCGTTGGTTTCAAGCACGCACTTGGTCCTGAGCATGGTAATGAACAATGGTTCTTTAGAAAAGGTCTTTTGCTTGCTCTACTATCACGGTGCGAGGTGCTTGTTTGGCGGTCACTCGCTCGTCGCGTTTTTATGTTGACCTACAACTTCCCATGGGATCCAGCGAACGGTGAGAAGTTTCCGACAATGGATCTCAGATACCTCGTCGCAGCGGCACAATACTGTCAAAAACGACTAGAGGGATGGGAAAAACCGCCAGCAAACCCTTTATTCGTGTCGAATCCTGATCTCGCACCTCCGCCACGTGGAGCAAAAAGGTTACATGCACAACGAGGAGTCATCTTTAAGAATAAGATGCCGGATATGGTAGATATCCAAGCTATAGTTGCCAGCTTGAAGCAGCAGAGATTGATGCTAGGATGGGTTGATAATGGAAGAGAGGAGTTTTGTATCCAAGGATCAAAGAGAGCGGGTGGACCATTGAATGCAGGGTTTCCACCGGTGTGGAAGACTATCAAAGAGCGAGTAAAGGGCGAAACTGATGTACCAGGTTGGGTGCAGCGGCAACAGAAAAAAGGGGGAACAGTTGTAAATTTGAGCGGTGCGAGACCTGTGGGGAGTTGATTGAATATATTAATCTGTTCAAAGGTGTAACACTGCAATTGGAAATACTAAACGCAGAGGCGAAGATAATCATCGCGGTTGGAAATGCATTGAGGAGTATGGTAGAACGACATGGCTACTCAAAGGAATGTAGCCACTTGGGATAAACGGCGTAAGGGAACCATGTGATATGCCATCTCTGTGGGGTGGAGTTCATAGTAGAAAAGGTAACATAATCAACAACATTTTAAAGCATATGTGTACCTTCCTACGCAAGATCAGTCCATTTCTAACCCTCCAAACTCCATCCCAGCAAGACCAGTGTCTTGTCCAGTTTATCTGGTCATGCCCGTGATACGCCGGTTTGACATCTAACCCTCGTATATTTTGCAACTATCTCTCTATATACACTGCATGAATTACTGTTGAGGATGTATTAGAGGGATCAGTATAATTAGCCAGTCATTGATGGGGTGTCACTCAGGCACGATACTTGATAACGAGGATTCAGAGTTCAGTATGTCCAGATCAAATGCATGGGTATCCGAGTCGAAGAGATACAGCTAAGTAGCCCTAAAGAGGGAATTCATAGATCCCGATAGATTTAGGTAACCCTTTTTGATGAGCCATTATGTATCATTTTCTTTTTCCAATCTCCCCAATGGATTAGTGGTATCTATTCAAGATTCCTAGGCCGGAAAGGTTGAGCGAGCAATAGGCCATCCATCCAGAAGAGAGATTTTGCAAAGTTCAAAGCAACTCTTGAACTTCACAAGATAGCACAGCCAACCAGAATTGACTCAGTGCAGTCGAACAAGTAGAAACCAATATCTGGATCTGGCCTACTGAGACTTCCCTAATATTGCCTCTGCAATCTCATCACAGAATTCAACCTGCTCTCTAACGTACACATTCTTCCCACTAGTCTCGACTGCCATGCCAACATCTTGGCTTTCCACTAAATCAACCACAACATCCACACAAGTCTCCACAGGAGTAAAATGTGATTCTGGAAACTTCTCCCACTGCTCATCAGGCATCATATTCGTCTTCACCGTTCCCGGCAACAGCGCATTGACACGAATTCCATCATCAGCGTTCAATCTCGCTGCGATCGCTCTCATGAACCCCAGCACACCATGCTTCGAAGCTGTGTAGATGGGAAGGAACCCACTTGCGTAGAGACTGACGCAACTGGCTGTGATGACCAGTGCCCGCGGACTGTCATCTGACTGTGGTGAATGCCGGAAGAAATGTGCTGCGATTTGAGATGTATTGATGATACCGCCGAGTGTCACGTCTATACAATCCATGTTCGGGGGAGGAGGTAACTTAGAAACGTCTTTACTTGTGCCATTCTTGAAGAAATCAGTGCTCTCTGGGATCCCGGCATTTGCGAACACGAAATCAATTCTTTTCGATTCTTGAAAGACATCACTGAACGAGCTTCCCACAGAATCATAGGATGCAACATTAGTTTTGTGGAAGGTTGACAGTTTGCCTAATGTAGTAATGGCATCTTTCCCTCTTGTGGTGTTGAAATCGAGGATATGAACGTGCCACTTTTGGCTCGCAATGAGACGTTTGGCTACGGCTAGGCCGATTCCACTTGCTGCATGTCCGTTAGCCAGTCTGTGGCGCTGGTTTGCATCATATAATTTACTGACCTCCACCTGTGATCACGGCGACTTTCAATACTGATGCCATAGTGTGTATCACCTTGGCTTTTGGCCGCTCGATACAGTGCTGCTAAGATTTACCAAAACTGAAGCCACGCTTGAACAATCACTTTGCGTAGCGATACTTAAATAATCCAATAAATGAAGCAAATAGCGAAGCAGTGATTGGACTTTATCAGGCTTACAGTAAACAAAACAATTCGAGGAAATCATCCCCTCAAGCCGAAGCCGAGCTTTTTACGGGTGGTGGGTAAGGTTTTCCGCAACCAGCAGTCGGTAAGTTTGCCCCCTATTGTTAAGCGAAAGTCAGGCCAGGATAGTTTTCGGGCAAGATGAGGCTAGAAATTACACGGCAGAATAGGCATGGGGTCTCTAATCACGAAAGTGCTCATTATAAGGGATGAAATAGTGGCAGAATAACGGGAAGATAATTTGAACAAGAATCATATGTACATATAAATTTTAGGTACAGGTGGTAATAGGCTGATATAAATGACATGGTATGCATACTCCAGTCCCACCCCAAAACCGATCCAAACCCCAAAACCAGCTCCTGCCGCTCTATATAAATCAGGATTGTATTGCATTAAGTCTAATTAACATATATAAGAGAAAGAAGAAAAAAGTGGCATCTAGACGCCGGGCAATTGGAAGTTAGGCAACTTAGGCCAGCTTCCAAGAGCGGCAGGATCACCGCCAATCCGAACAAATTGACCAACGGATGGTGTTGGTCCATTAAGAACGAACATCATGTACCACCCCGGAGGCGCGGTGTGAGCGTTGTTCGGCGATGTGACTGTGCAGACGGTTCCAGCGCAGGAGACTGCAGGGACCAGAGTTCGTTGTCCCATACTGTTTCCGTGTGTGCTGACTACAGATCCCAAAAGAGTGACCTTGAGACTTCCAGCTGCGATTGGTGCACCAATGTTGAAAGTGTATGCTTGGTTGTAAGCCCAGTCTTTGCCTGTGATAGTGAAGGTTGGGCGGGCAAGACCAGAAAGCAGGTATGGTGGAATGAAGACCTCGACACGATGTTCCTCGGGATAGGCGGTAGGTGGGTTGGAGTAATCTCCAGTGGGGTCGGAGCCGGAAACAAGAACGCGGCCGTCAAGCATGACGATGGCCTCAGAATGGTACATACGTGCGATGGTAGTGTTGGCCATAACAGACATGCGCTGCTTGAGAGGTTTCGCCGGGTCGTAGAGAACGACGTTGCCATTTGGTGCGCTAGCAAGTCCGAAACCAGCCACTCCGTGATGACCACCGTTCATGATCACGTATGTTCCATCTGGAAGACCAGCCATGCAGGGTAGGACACGACGAGATGGCATGCGCTCAATGGTCCATACTGGAGCGTCATCTTCAGGCGCAGTCGTAATACAGTTGTCAATAGCATCGGAAGCACCCTCGGTAGAACCACCGCAGACCAAAACTTCCATGTTCTTGGTATATGGTGCCACTTGTGGAAGGGTAACGAAGGAGCCCTCGAGTTGGTAAGTGCGTCCTGCCTTAGGGTCAATGACAGATCCGGGCATGTTGGGAAGAATTTTCTTCGTCTCAAAGGTAACCTCGTCGAGAATTCGGGCTTCGTTGTAGTAGGCAATGAAGATACCGGATGGTACAACGGTGACGAATGGGTAGAGGTTGAAGGGGTGGGTGCGCTGAAGGAAATCCAAGTATTTGGTGGTGTTGGAATAGCCACTGATGGTGCCAGCATCTGGGACACCAGTTGCTGGCAAAATTTCGAGGGTTGGTTGTTGATCAGCATTGCTTCCGATTTCACCACCGACAATGAGAATAGATCCATTTGCCATGATCAATGCAGATGGGTACCAGCGTGGAACTTGCAGCATCAGGTTTTGCTTATCCTCGGCCCATTGGTTGACTCCAGCAACTCCCTCCTTGCCATCAGGGTAGTAAAGTCTGACACCAAAGTTCGACTCGCCAGCCCATCCACCAATGGTGAGTTGTCTTCCAGCCTTATCGGGTAAAATTAGTCCGGCGGAGCAGAAAACATCAGTTTGTACACCAGTCATTGGTCTCCAGGCCCTGTTGAAATCGTTGGTCAAAGACAAGTCTAGTTCGTATTGGCCAGTTCCGTTTGCTTCACCTGAACCGGTCTTCTCTATGAAAGTAATTTTTCCGTTTATGTTTTGAGCAGTCATGAGAGGGACTGTAACGCCTCCAATTAACATTTCATATTTTCCAGTTGCAGTTCCAGTAGGGAAGTCCCACTTGTACAGAGGAGTAGCGCCCTCATACGCATAGTAGGTGAGGAGATTGCCTGAGCCGCAGAGAATAGTCTTGTCGCCTGTGCATTTAGCTTCACATCTTGCATCAGGTACAATCAGCGGAGTTCTGCTACGTGTATACCATTGGGGCATAGAAGGATTCGAGGCGACACCTGGAGCAGATGCGGTCTTGATATTCTCAACATCACCACAGTAGCACTGTGATCCGTACTCAAGACCAGCTGCATTGAAGCCAAACTTGTTACATTGAGTGATACAAGCTGTAGGGGTGTTGACTTGGTTATCCCAGACTTTGTATGGAAAGGTATACAGCTGTTGGTTGGGATCTTCGACGGATGGAATGTTGTCCTCGAGACATCCCTTGTAGGTCCAACCCACGGGCAAACCGGTAGTTTGAGGTCCAGGTGGTTGGTAAACCACAGGGGTACCTTTGGAGTACATTGTAATTCTTCCACCAGCGCCGCACTTTTGGGCAGGGTTACCAGCACAGTTCATGTTGCAGTCAGCTTGTGTAGCTGCCTTGGCTCCGCCGTTGTACACAAAGTTGTCACAGAAACACTGTTGACCGTATTCCATACCAGCAATAGTGTAACCGCCAGCAACACACTTGTTAACACAAGATTGAAGAGTCATTGTTGGGTCATCGTTGAGCTGATTGCTGAGAATGCGCCCGTTTACACCATCCACCCAGCATCCTTGGTCGGTCCATCCGGTTGGGAAGCCTGTGCCGAGAGGAGCGGCGGATGAGGTACTTGAGGTGGTTGTAATTGATACTAAAGTCGATGATGATGTTCCAGATGTAGTAGAAGAGCTAGTCGATCCTGTAGGTTTTGGCCCAACTTTATATAACTCGAGTTGACTTCCGGCACCACAGTATTGTAGGGGGTTACCAGGGCACGTGAAGCCACAGCCTCCAGTAGGAACAATAACAGATCCAACACCAAGAGTGTTTCCACAAAAGCATTCTCCGCCATATTCGACACCGAAATAGGCGAATGCAGCACAGTTAGTTGCACAGATATCCAAGGTCATTCCCACATAGTCATAGAATACAGCTCCAGTCAACGCTCGAACTCCGGTACCTTCGGTGTAACATCCTTGGTAAGTGTATGGACCAATAGTGTCCATTCTAGATAATACTGTAGGCCGTGAGGTTGCTGAAGTTGTCGTGGAACTGCTGGTTGTGGAAGTTCCCGAACTTGTCGAGGAGGTCGATCCAGTTGAGCTGGCACTAGACGTGGAGCTGCTTTGGACTGAGCTGCTCGAGCTAGAAACCGTTGATGATGACGTGCTAGAACGAGATGTTCCTGAGGAAGTGCTCGTGGATGAGCTCGTAGACGACCTACTGGTTCCAGTGGACGATGTGGTGGCGGTACCTAGTGGGCATTTGGTTAGAAATGCATGTCACGAGGGGTATTTTGTTCTCCTTCAAATTTCAGAGTCGGTTCTTGCATTTGAGGAGTTTCTATAAATGCAAGCCCAATCTAATAAGGGAAGCGTATTATTCAAAATTGACTTACTTGTACGGCTCGTTCCTGTCGATGTACTGGATCGCGAGCTTGTAGTAGAAGTGCTGGTTCGTGAGCTTGTAGTAGAAGTGCTGGTTCGTGAGCTTGTAGTAGAAGTGCTGCTCCGTGAACTTGTAGTAGAAGTGCTGCTCCGGGAGCTTGTAGTAGAAGTGCTAGTTCGTGAACTTGTAATAGAGGTGTTGCTACGTGAACTGGTAGTAGAAGTACTGCTTCGCGAACTCGTGGTCGAACTTGTACTAGAAGTACTGGATCGCGTGGAAGATGCTGTGGACGATATAGACGAGGTGACGGTCGTGTATGGGGGGAGATTCACAGCATTATTGTAATTGTACACGCCGAGCCTGCTACCAGCTCCACAATACTCGGAATAGTTTCCGTTGCACAGCATGTTGCATTCTTCCAATTTGGGAGCAAGGACACCTCCGTTGGAGATGGAATTGCCGCAGTCTGAGCGTTGTCAGGCGGGGTTCATTATAGGGCACGTGTGGAGGCATGGGGGCAACTCACAGCATTCTCCCCCGTATTCAACGCCTGCGAGATTGAAGCCAGCGGTCTTGCATGCAGACGTGCAGAGCTCTACGGTCATTTTGTTGGACCCCCCGGTTGTGCTGACACCCTGGGTCAAAGTTCTACCAGTTGTCCCCTCGCTAAAGAATGGTTAGTATTGGCGTACATATTCGACCGAAACCCAGATCTTGAATTTATTGGGACACAGGGCAGCCATTGTGCGCCCATAATACATGGCAGTCACAATTATAACCCCTTCCACGTTTTCGGGCATCTGTATCACACAGCAATAGATTGTTGTAACTTACGTATAACATCCAGCCAACTTCCACAACCCAGGTCCTGGGTTTGTTTGTGGACCGGTTGTTCCACTCCAGTAAAGATTAAGTCGATTACCTCCTCCACAGGGCTGAGTTGCATTGCCAGAACAAGGTACACTGCAGTCGCCTGATGCTGCAACCGTTGCAGTTGCTGCAATGCTCATACCACAATCTATACGATTTATTAGTCCCGAAGATGCGGCTTATGATTCAATAGTCTTACAGCACTCCTGTCCATACTCGGTGCCTGCGTAGATGTTGCCTCGGGTCGCACAGTAGTCGATACAGTTACCGGCAGTCATGTTCAGATTGTCATTGTAACCCCCGTTGGTAAGTGTACGCCCAACATCCCTAACTAACCGTCAGCTTGCATTTACATATGCATTGCTCCTAATGCTTGGGACTTACACATAACATCCTTTCGACACCCATGAACCAGAAGGCTTATTGGGGATATCAAGAGCGCGTTTTTCAATGGAGAGTGCAGTAGTATTGGAAACCTAGAGCGGATTAGATTTAACTCCCACGGTTCAATTGCTACCATTTTACTCACTGAAATTATCAAGATAGCTGCCGCAAGAGCAGATCCGAGTTTGGGTGACATTTTTGATGAAAGAAGCGAGTGTGACACCGATATGGCGATTAAAATAAACTGTTTAAATAGGGTTAAGAAAAAGGGGCGACACAGGCTCCGTTATCCAAAATTATAAAAGAGTGTCAATAATGGGAACGACAGATGGCCACGAGCCCTAGCTGAGAAAACGAGAGACTCAGTATTGACTGATGAGGAGACACCACATGGACATTGCGAGAAGATAATGTAAAGACAAGCGGGAGCAGAGTTCAAGTGGACCTTGGCAAAAGTGATCCAGGGGCAACCACGCAGTCTTTCGGCAGTATTGCACAGTACTACAGGGAGGAAAGGGTAAAGTGCTTGATCGCTCACAGGGGAGCTCGGAAGAGGTGGGCATCATCCTGGATTCGTATCTGGCGATCATCTCCCCGCCATCAGCTGTCAATAGAGAGGTGGCAGAAGGCTAGTCGTCCTTGTAGTTAAGTTCCAGCCACCGGGGAATTCAATATTATCAGCCATGAAGCTAGTATAATTGGAAAAGGAATAGCTCTGCGCTTGCAAGTCTCTTCGGTGGTGTACGGTGGTACCTATCTGTGCTTTGAGACAAGACATCTCCCCATTAATCCCGACCCTTCGGTACTGACAATTCCCTAAGGATAAGCCACAGCTCTATGAGATCCCCTTCTCGCTTAATGGAATAAGCAAATGGACTAGTGAAACTTCAGCGCCGCTCACGCTATTGCTGTCTTTGAGACGGGAGGACCTGAAAGAAAAAAGTAAATAGGCCGTCTTCGCTTCGATAACACTGAGCTGCACGCTTCGTATTAGAATCGTGGTGCCGTAGCCGATACGCAAGAGCACTCGCTCTGCATGTGTTGCTTGTCCACTCAGCAGCATGTATGCTGTCGGACATAAACTCCAGCGTATTTGACTAGACAGCGGACTCGTAAAGATTGCGAGTTAGCTGCACAAAAACGTGGGTGGTGTGACAGCGACGTTGCGCTTGTTCGTAACTTTCTAACGTGCATAAACTTAAACTTGTGCGTGCTAGCTGGTTCAGAATAACTCGTGTGCGAGGCGTAATTATTGCCAATGAAAATCGCTTGTCGAGTTAGTAGATCTGCCCTACGTATAAACCTCGGTGGGTTTGTAATAAATGGAGCTATATTCGGATAACACCTTTATTAAACATATCATATCTGCTTCACAGCACTTGAATCACCTGCATCGTACCCTGCATTTCCAGTTGTGCAAAAGGAGTCAAGGGTCAAGTACGGTGGGGGGTTTTGTTGTCGTCGCCACAAGCGAGCCCAGAAATAGATTAAAGCATAAATAGGGGGTGTGATCTAACCATACTAAATTGTCTTCATTTGACACTTGACCTAAACAATACATAATTGCCGGCTCTAAGGGCTCGATCGATAGGTAGATGAAATCGCGTTTTCGGGTTTACAGGCTTTGTTTTGAAGAACAAGCATTTCGTGAGATATACGTATATGCATTTGTCAACTATACGTCGGATTCCTAAAAGAAAGTCCACCATGGCAAACCTGGGTTTTCCCACCTGGCTCTCTTTGCTAGACGATAATTGTATATTTGAAGCTCACGTGGCCGGTCTAATTCCAAGAGATCCCGCAAGCTTTTCATTTCCACTTCTCTTCCGCCTTTGTGCGCGGCTCATCGCGAGTTAGCTAGTCAACACTTCTACGGGTCAAAGAACGCTACAGATGCCCCTAGAGCTACTATGCTAACTAATTTGGGGGTTAGAAAACATACTGTTCATCTTTTGATTAGGCACGCGGCAACAACCAGCAACGATGCCGTTCGCCTCGGCCGATCCGTTATGAATAAGTAGTACCCTTTCGGCTTGAGCCAGGCACGCGGCCATAGCGCACGGCAAGCTTACGAAGGCTGAAGTCCGGCTACCCTTCAGTGTTTTATATTTTCTTTGGGTGGGGAGACTTACTAAGTGGCAGTCACTCCACCATTCCGGGTTGGAGCAAAATTGGTAGTGTGCATGCTACAGCGGCAGGAAAGGCTAGAATTATGGAAAAGTACGCGGATTATCTTATGAAAGGCATTGCAACTTGCTTTCATACCAGTTGCTTATTCAATGAGCAATGCGAAGACCAACTAGCCGCACTCGATTTGTTTGCCAATGAAAATTGTGGAAACATCTAATGATTGACTTTTAGAACGGCTTAACGTCCCATCCTCCACCATAATTAGCGTTGCACTTGTCAACCTGACCTATCGAACGCTAACGATACTCGACGATGCAAACTCGCGTTCATGATCTGATCTCGCCAGAGCCTCGAGGTACCCCAGCGCTACAGATGCTCCCAGAGTTACATCTTGTGATTTCTCAATTCCTCAAGTACTATTCCTGCGTCTCTTTCCCGAACCAGCACATCACTGCCATTGAAGAGCCAAAACATTGCATATTTCATCATGAAGAAGCTTGAATGGATGAAATGGGAATTAGCTTTCCTAGGATGATCCATTCTAATACTTGTCACGAATATTCAAGTTGCCTCATCTTATCCCAGCTGCTAACACTACTCAATCCAACACGCTACATATTCTATGAAAAGTGCAGAATATCATGATCCTATGACCCCGTTCTCGGCCTCTCCAAAACTTAATAAAAGACGTCCATTAGTGTCATAGCTTCAATGGTTCATGACTAGGCTAGCCCGTCGTCGTCTACTCGGTACGTTTACATCGGAAAAGTTCTGACATATTTCGGGATCTCCTACGCAAGCAGGGGTAGCGCTGAGCTAAAAGCTGAGGGCGAGATGATTCGGAAACGGGAGGTATCTTAGGTTGACTTTAGATGGAATGTGCCGGAACAATGGTAGAATGAAGAGTTACAATACCTATCACCGAATCATAACTTGCTTTGGCGTTTTATGTAGTCTTCCCACACCAGTATTAATAACATTCCAATAAAAAAGAGACGCAAAGAGGCTTTACTTTCTTCCTGGGTGTAAAAAGATGACTTCATCGAGACCACGTGCACTACCGTTTCTTGAAAGTTCAATAGATGCGGATACTTTAGTCTTGAATTTTGCTGGCGTTGGCTCCAAACACATAACTTAGGCGTGCACTGTTTGTTACACCATTTCTTAGCATCCTGACATCGACAGATCTCTTTTGTTCTCCACATCGATACACCGCTGTCAGAGCCAATTGTTCGCCGGGCCTATAGTCAAGTCTCTAAACTAATGTTCATCTCTCTCTCGGTCCCTTTCATGCTGCTCATCGGTATAGCTCTTTTCTCTGACGATTCCCCTCGCTTACAATATGGAATATGCGAGGGAGGCGACGGGAATTTTTCAATATCAAGAAGCGTGACGGTAGCCTGATGATAGTAGATGCCAGTAGACTAAATTCTTGCTTGATCCATAACTCAATGTTGATCTACACCCATAACTTAACGTTAATCTACAAGTAAACATATCTGCGCTAGCATCTATAAATCCCACAACAATGAACCTAAGCTGGATCAAAGTCACAGAAGGAGAAGTCATGAAATACAATATACCCCCACTTCGACTTCTCTGATAAACAACAATTACCTCATGATTTTTTCTTCACTTTGACCATTCCATCGTGTAGAAAGATAAACGTTGTGCATATGCCATCAACACCCACGTATATAAGCTCCCCAGAGCACATCTCATGAATCTATCCATCATCTCACCAAAAGAAAAGGCCATAAAGTAAAGAAAAACAATTACCTTCAAGACAGATATCAGCACGAATATTCACCGTGGCTCAATCCAGCAGCTACCAGCTAGCAAATTACCTACCTACCCTCTATTTTCCCTGCCAGACCAAGAGTCAACAAACATACTTCCCTCCAAGAAAACAAAATAAAACCGAAAAACAAAAAAATTGGGAAGTACAACGCAAGGAAATGTAATCCTCCTGCAGGGAAAGGGGGGGGGAAGGAACAGCAGACGCAAAATTACCTAGGTACACAACATATTCCTACCAGAGGAGATCTCTACATTCCTACAACTACGCCTGATAAACATGTGTCAGTCTTTTATCCCCAATTTTTCCATCTTGGGATAGATATTTTGATGTACCTAATTATCCCAAAAAAAAAACCGCGGGGGGGGGACCAGAAATACACATACACCGAAATACTGAATGAAATTCACAATTCACTGAAAAGTAGAGATAATATATAGTGATATGTAGGGAGGCATATAGAGAGGTATAGAAAATACACACACAATCCTTCTCAATGATCACTTTTCTATGTTTGATTTTTTTTTCTTGTCAGGATGCTCATTTGCGACCCTAAGTATGGATGATGGGGTAATGCATGATGGTTAGGGGAGGGTTGATGTACATACTATACTGTACTGTACTGTCCAACAATGGAAAGAATATATGGATGGATGAGTCAGGACGTGAGGTGAGCAAGTAATCTTTCATTTGTTTTTTGGTTTCTTTGTAAAGATGCGATACGTAAATACATGGACGCGTATACTTTCTAGTTCAGCCTTTGAGGAAAAGTGAAGGTGGTTTCAGCAAATGGAACGTCAGCCTTCAGAGCACACTCCAACAAGTAAACGGTTGTGGAAGTATGATTGCTTCTTGATTATTAATAACCTATACCTGATTTTTGTTACACGTGTGCTACTTTTGTACCGCTATCCAGGTTAGCCTAAAAGCTGGCGAGGCCACAATCCCATCAAACGCCACGGGTATCATTGATTATTCTCCCGCCCATGTACTCAAGCCCTGCCATGCCATTACTGCCGCCACCACATCTCACAGCTACCCCACATCATCTCCTCTGCCTGAAATCTTACTTGAACTTAACTTAAGCATGTATCATAGTCTGCACATGTGGATACACGGCGACCATTCTTTGATACAAATCGGGATACTCCCTCACCAATACCTCGGGATCGAAAGCCATCGCCACAAAGAAGGTACTAACTCCGCTCTTGATTGGCACCAAGAAGATATTGCAAATCTGCAGTCCGACCAAGAACGCAAAGGCCATCACCACAGGTGTATAACTACCAGTCGAGTTATATTCCGGCTTTGTGAAGGTAATGTAGAGATAGGCGAGGAAGGAGCAGACGTAGGCAACGAATACGGCACCCATGGTTAGCACGGGGTTGATGAGGCATTCGTTGACGAGAGCGTCGACACCGCGGTCTTTCATCATTTTCCAGGTTGCTTTGGCAGCTGGGATGTAGGCTTTTCCGTACAATGCAATGTAGGAAAATGCGTACTCGTTGATGAAAGTGATTGCCCATTCGAGGATGCCGATCAAACAACCGAGAACGCAGAACAAGATTCCGCCAAGAACATTTCCCTGAGCAGCTTCGTTTTGACGCGCAACGGAACAGGCTTGACGCAGGAACTGGATAATAGCTACGAGGAGGGAACCGAAAGAAATGGAGCCGAAAGAATAGGTCATGGCGCGCTTGAAAGCACCGCGGGTTGCATTCTTGGGGAACCCGCCGGGCTTGTTGGAACAGAAATACCATGATCCATAGACACCGCTGATGGTTACATGAATAATGTTCTTGATGACCTCAGAGATCCAGTATGCCGCGAAAGTGATGAAAACAATCAACCCAATGACTTTGGCGGAAGAACAAGTACCAGAAGCCGTGCATGCTGGGGAGGAAGGATTGTATTTGGCATAGACTGCGACGAGGGTTACGGAAAACCAAGCGCCAAAGGCAGTAGCCACAAGGCCGCCGATCATCGAGACAATGAAGACATGGCCAAAGTTTTTGGAGACGTCGATTACGACTTGGAGCATGAGAACCGAGAAGGGGATGCGTGGGATCCATGATATAAAGCAGACAATGTAGAAAACCGAAAAGATAAGATAAACGATTCCCGCACTGTAGTAGCCGCGGATGAGATAAACAATGGCTGTACCAAGACCGAAAACAATCTGAAGAATACCGGTAATCCAGATCGCTCTGCTACATGTTAGATAGGATATGCTTACGGAAATGGTAACTTACGATTTAGTAAAAGCTCGAATGATCCAAAAGTAAGCAATGGATAACACCAAAGCTACAACTAGCACAAATGCACTATAACAGTTAGCACCTCCTTGTTCTCTTCGCGCATCTCAAATTGGTACTTACAATAGAACTATAGTATTGGTATTCAGCTGTAGGGTTCTTGATCCATAGATTCCACCTCCTTGTTGGCTTTTGGTGCTACTATACCCATAGAGAGACAAGCCAGACACGGCCACAAAGCCCGCAAAGGTCGCCAGGAACAAAAGGCCAGCCCAGAGATCATTTAATTTTGGCTTGGTGATCTTGAATGTCTGGGTGTAGTCTTGTTTGTCGCCCGCACCATATGAGGGTTGCGAGTATTGAGGAGGTCCTTGGACGAACTGCTGGGGTTGTTGTTGCTGCTGGTACCTGCGACAGTTAGCTTGGAACATAATGGGTTTACCAGCGGGGCATACGGTTGCTGCTGTGGTTGCTGATATTGCTGCTGATTGTTTTGTTGATACCCATTCTGTTGATATCCATTCTGCTGATATCCCCCGTCGCGGTTATAGCTCTCCTGTGGGCGCTGCATGTTTACATCTTGCTGTCCCTGCCCGTAATATGTATCTGCCTCTCCTCCATGCTGCGGCTGATTGTATGCCATGATGCCAATGGATGTTCAATCGAGGTTGACGCGTATTAATTATCGATATGTCTGTCGATGAGGGCAGAGTTATGTTGGGGGATAATTGTTCCTGGCGCAGAGCTAGGATCTAGCTTTGTGGTGCTACGGTTGGTAGCTAGAAATTTTGGGCAGAGCTATCACTGTAGTATGACGGCACCACTATGGCTCAACCCTCCTCTGCGATGGAACCTTGTTCGATTTTTGTGCTTGTGAATGGGAAGAAACTCTCACTGCTGACCAGCCACTTCCAATAATGATGAAAAGGATATCTGAACAAAACTCTGCAAAGAAAAAGGAAAAAGGGGTCGGCATATATTCCGGCTTGGGGGATCTAGGCGTGTTTTCTTTGCAATGTTGGAATTCAGCTGAACAAGGGAGTCGGCGTCATCTCCAGCAATTAAGCTCTCTTGGCGATCTGGGTGGGTGGGGCTGCAGCATGGGAAAGAGACCAATCAGGCAGCATTGCTGGAGGGAAGAACACCATCTGCAACATGGGTGGCCGGGAGTCGGGTTCTTAGTGAAAGAACTGGGGAAACACAATATTGATACAGTAGTGATAAAGTATTGATCAATTCTGTCGGTACTGTAGATAGATACTCTGGCCATCCTGCTGGCGAATACTATGGTGGAAGTAGGATGGTGGATTAAACAGCATGATGGAGTAATATTCAACAGGCATCGCAGTCACGGTGGAAGCACAAAGTATATATAACTGTACAATAGCTGTATAATATATAAAATGATCATATTAGCATCGCATTCTATGCCGCAAACCCATCTGCAGAAAAGCTCAATCTTGATCTCGTCACGTCGCGTCGCATCGCATTGCATACATCTCACACATGGTCGTATTCTAGTCCTTTTCAACCTCCAACAAAACGCCAGACGCCCTGCTAGACAACTACTATTTAGTTGTTGAGATAACTTCGAATCGCTCCTTGGAGCTTCGTAGCACCCTCCCCAAGCACCTGCGTCAGGTTGTCTAAATCATCCCCGGCAGTAACCCCAAACTTCCGTACAAAGTCCTTGGCTGCGCTCTCCAGATCGCCATAATCTTCTCCGGCCTCTTCATCTTCGGGTCGGCCAAAGTAAGCGTTGGAGGAAATAGATGTTGCACCCTCAAAGCCTTGGAGCCGGTTCTTTGCTTCGGATTGTGCGTTGGGGTCGAATGCTCCCTTGCCAAAAAACTCATCGGACGAGATACCCTTCTGAGCACCGAACTTGGATCGTGCATATTTCTGGTCATCATCTGGCTATGTTAGGAGGATTCAATAAATCATAGCATACCAACGTACCTTCTTGGGTGGCCTTGATAGGTCCCACGGATCCAAATCCTCCCATCTTTTTCGGAGCAGTAGCAGCTGGCTTCCCACCGCCGACTTGTCCAAATCCGAGTCTGCCCATTCCCATTCCCAGTCTCTCAAGCTCGCTGTTCGTGCGTTCCCGTCCCTGCGTAGAGCCAAACCCACCTCTGGATGAACCAGGACTTATTGGTGTTGGTGCAGCAATGTTTGGAAGCTCCTTAGCACTAGTAACAGATTTCTTGGTTTCTGCCACCTCAGCATCTGGATCATATCCTAGCTTCTCAATCCTTTCTGCTTCCTCCTTAGCCTTGCGCTCCGCGGCATCGAAATCAATAACATCTCCAGTGACCTTCTTCGCTCCAAGCTTGGTTTTCTTCGCGCCCAATACATTAGCTTTGCGTGGTCCCGATGCGGTGCCAGTTTTTCGCAATGCTGCTGATGAGGTGATTCGGCTAGCAGCAGCAGGTCTACTCTCGCCCCCAGCAAGTGGGGATGCGCTTCTTGCAATACCATTGCCGTTCGCACCAGCCGTCCCAGCATTTAGGAATGGGGAAGCGGTTCTGCTAACGACTGGAGGAGTAGCAGTTCGAGAAATAGGTGGTGTTGGTCGTTTAACCGCTGGCTTATCCCAGGAAGAGAAGAAGTCATCGTCTGCTGGTTCGCCTGATGGGGTGGAGGTTCCGTCTGTATTCACATTGCCCATGACATCTGTGATGACGACTTCATTGGGGTATCTGTCGAGTGTTAGCTATAGTCTCGCATCCAATAGATGAGTTTAATACTCCTGAGCATCTCTCCCAGCTCGTTTCTTCAGTTCCTCCTTATATTTCGTAGCCACGTTGGAATCGTATTTTGTTTTCGGATCCTTACTATTGAGCGCGGCAGTTCCTCCGTTCGACTGGAAGAACTTGGTAGCAGACTCATTCCCACCAACTTTCATGATTCGAAGTTGATCCCATTGCCATTCTACCATATGCATTAGTTCCAAGTTCAGTGGGCGAGAGAAGATATCACATACGGTCCAGATTCGTAGAACGCACAAAGGATATGTGAACTCCAAGATTACGATGATTCGAAGAGCAATCAAGGCACAGATAAATTCCAAAAGGCACAGATGTCCACGTAGGATTCTTCTGCCCGCAATCAAAACATATCTATCCATCACAGTATCGTCAGTATCTCTTGCGCAACACAAGGTAAGGGGTAGTTGGGCATACTCGGTTGGCAGGTTTGGTCTTCAGCTTCTCGAAAATCTTCTGCGACTCGGTCTTGGATGCCATGGCGGCCATATTTGCAGACTTTCGCAGAGCGGAATTTAAATGTACTATGTACTTTTGTCTTGTTGCTGAAGGAGAGGGGCGGTAGAGTCTCCTTTTCTGAATTCTGGAATCTCGAGCGGGACAGATTGCGGCTACGGTCACGTCGAGGTGTGTCTAACTATAATCATACTAGTGCATTAGGCACGAGCTCCCCCACATTTTGCAAAGCTTCGGGTCTACATTCACTTTTGACGGGGATTGTGATGTATTGATACAATCATATTCAGAGCCATGAACGCCCTTACGATCAGAAGTCTTCCTTCTGCTTCTTCCAGAGCAACCGCGGTCTCTATTTTTAATTTTCCAGCACCACTGCGGCCATTAATAGCAGCACGAACCTATGCCACTCAAACCGGTCTTGGAACAGCCGGGGCACCACAGTCTCGTCGCAAGACAGTGACTGCTTTCAATGATGATGGCAGAGTTGCATGGGGAGATCTAAGTGGGAAGGAGAAGGTTGCGCGAACGACACAACAGAGCTTCAATTTCAGCTTGATCGCCGTTGGAATAGTTTTGACTGTAAGCTTCCTCACATCAGTCTCAGCTTTGAGAGATGGAGACGGGCTAACTGGGATCAGGCAGGAGTTACATATCTGATGTATACAGAAGTCTTCTCTCTGGATAGCAAAACGGCGCATTTCAACAGGGCGGTGAATCAGGTCAAGAAGGATCCCAGATGTCTGGAATTATTGGGGGACAGCAACAAGATTGTTGCACATGGCCAAGGACAGGTTCCCAAGGGGTGGCGGCATGATAGGCAGATTTCGTATGTTGTCCGCAAATCTTCTGTACTGGAGTTGGTATTGACATTGGTACAGGGTGAAGATCACTAAGGATCGATCAAACGTGGAGCATCTTTTGATGAATATTGCTGTAAGTGTACATCAGTCAGGCAATTTTGGGTTCCAGCTGACAAATTTTAGATGGAAGGCCCATTGAACGATGGATTGGTGTGTATGCATATGATCAAGAAACCATCGGACAGCGAGTTCAGTTATAAGTATTTATATTTAGATGTCAAAGGTCACCAAAGAAGTATGTCTTTCTGATTCAGGAGTTTTGATTCGGCCGATTTCCCCCTCTCAAATGAACAATAACTAATGCTTTATAGTCTACCTGGAGAATGCAGACGCGAGTCCAGATAGTGCGGCGAAGAGCAAAACGAAACTGTTTGGCATCAATTGGAGATAATGAAAAGTGTAAGCTAGGGGAACATGAAATAGGGACTGAATATCTTGGTAGAACTTGAGACCAGATTTTGTACTTGTACAACCATATTTACAACATTCACATGCCAATATGGCTTCACTTAGCAACGGATGACTACATTAGAATCTAACTATTTGATAAGAATTGCAGATTCAGACCTTGGTTTTTCACAATCTGAACCAGTAGCAGCCAGTTGGCGAATCGGGTTTGTAGAGAGAGCGACATGGTACCTTAAGCTGTACTCCTGAGATATTAATTGTATCCGACGAACGATATGGATGTTGAGCCAATGGTAAATGCCAACGTGTATAACTGATTTAGTGATAGCACTTCTTCACATTGTGTTCCAGATTAGCTTCTCAACAACAATAAGTACTTTCTTTTCGATAAATTTTGGCAAGTTTCTCCACGGGTAGGGTGAATATGTCGTTCATCCAATCCTAGAGCGCGGGGAAGTGGCTCAATCCATGTTACTTCTCAAAGATACCCAACCATATAAAAAATGCCAGCTCCTGAGATAAGTGGAACTCTATAATTGGCGTCTGTGTCTGAAGTGTTAACCCATCGCGTGAAAAACGTGAGATGGTTCTTTTACTCTGATTTAATCCAGCACTATTATGTGTACCTTTTTTATACGCAATTAGAACCAAGTTCGAATATTGTAGCTAAGGTTGCAGGAAGCCAAAAACTCCTTAGATGGAAGGTTAGCTGCGTTAAATTCGAAAAGAAAGGCACTGATGGCTCGTTTATGTCGTAAATAAAAAAGAGAAAATGTTTAGTGGGTTTGTGGTTGGTTTGTGGTTGCAGTATTTTCGAAAAGAATTCTCAGTTTTAGAATTGCGATTCTATTGTCATTATGTCACATTTCTACTACATGACATGGATTCTCTCTTCTCTTCACTTTGTAAGGAAGCAAGTTATTCGATTTGTTGAAAATCATAAACTCATTCACAAGGCAGAAATGTATCAAGAAATATGAAGAACTTGAACGGGAATTATCGTTTGGGAATAAATTTGATAACAGATACTTCGTGCCTTTTATTTTCTTAGGTATGATCTACGATCCACCACTACCTGCATGCATACCTCCACTGATTACCAAGTTGTCAGATGTATGGTAAGCACTCGCATCACTAAGCAGATAAACACAGGCACCCTTAAGATCCGTCCGGTCACCCATGCGTTTCATAGGCGGCTCTGTGACAAAATGCTTAGCTAGACTAGGTCGCGTGTCTGCGATTTCTAAGGTCATGTCGGTCATCATAAATCTTTAGAAGAAATCAGTACGCTACAATAGATAAGAAGGGTTTCAACTTACCCAGGTGATATGCTGTTTACTCTAATGTTTTTCTCTGCGAGCTCGACTCCGAGTTCTCGGGCTAGAGTCACCACGGCTCCTTTAGTAGCACTGTAGTCTGACAGAAATTGGCCTTTGCTACATGTTGTGACTGTAGTAGAGCCGACTAATATGATGGATCCACCTTTGGGATTCTCAGCCGTTGGTGACTGTCGGACCATCTGAGCCGCTGCCAACTGGGCAGTGAAGTAAACACCTAGAGCGTTGATATTGAAACATCGTGCAACAGATTCCGGAGAACGTTCAAGAAATGGTTGATCTGGGCAAATACCAGCGGCCGCAATGCTGACATAGGTCAGATATTTCCAAAATTGACTTTCAATGTTTTGTAAAACTCACCAGCCATCAATTCTTCCAAAGTCCTTAACGACCTGGTCGAACGTCTCTTTGAGGATTTTGTGATTTGCAACATCCGTCCTACACTGTTAGACCCTGAATCCATACATGAATCACTTTTGCTTACTTGTATAGTTTAACTCTGACCCCGTAATTATTCTTTAAATGCTCAAAGTGCTCATGGGCTGTCTCGAGAACGTCAAGAACCGCAACATCTGCACCAGCTTCTGCAACTGCAACAGCGAATGCAAGCCCAATACCACGAGCACCTCCAGTTACTACAATAATTTTCCTCTTTAATGAAAATAGTGACTGGACTGTATGTTGTAAATATTTATCATTGCTACGGTTTAGGGTTTCTGTATTGTTAGACGACATAACGGTTTTGAAAATTTGTGTAGAGGGCTTGTAATGGTTTCAATAAAAAGAGATTATTAGAATTGATTAAACTGAAAACTGGTCTAGAAGGTGTGATATTCTCTGCACCGCAATGGTAGTGAGTGCCACTATGATATAGTAAAGTGGATCGGAAGTAGAATTCCTGGGGGTGCCAAGCGACTGCACTCGGGAATTGATTCGCGAAGTTGCAGTCACAGTAACTTATTTTATAGTATAGTATCCCCGTCAACTTACTTATGCTTCCATAGGAAAGCTCCTCTTAATTTCTATAAGGGTTTCACAAGTATTACAAGGAATACCTCTACGAATGGATATTACAAATAAAGTCATGATAAGAAAGAGTGGTTTAACCTTGGAATAGTTGGTTAGAGCGCTGCTTTATGTTAATGGATACTGAGCTCATACCTAAGTTAATAAAAGTGTGCATTATACTGGCGAGGTGATATTAAAAGCGGCACCGAGGGGCCTCTATTACGCGAACCAACGAAACTCATCTCCGCTCCAATTATAATATATATATATCTCTCAACTCCCGCAGTTCTTTTATTCTTCAACTTAGCATTTACATCCTCTCGGGATCTAGCAGCTGTAGCTGTTGGATCTGAGATTATTCTTAATCGAGCGGAGACGAAATCTCCGCGTAACAACCTATCTCGGAAAACCATGATTGGCAACTAGGTATGAGATGTGTTGTTCGCTACATGGTTCACTGACTAACAGAATGCTTGAATAGGTACCAATAGTGGCCTCTACAACAACTCTCCAGACCTCACAAGTCAGGATAGCGTTGATCGCGGTTGGGTTTCATTCGACAATGATCCTTTTCTATCATCAATCAATTTCTATCGAGACGAGCCTCGCCCTGGAACCCCAAACTCTGTTCAAGAGGATGAGTTTGTAGTGACCAGGACCTCGTCACCGTCATTTCCAATACTTCTAGAAAATATATTCAGCCGTTCAGTCCAGACCTGTTCTTCTCCAGCCAGCCAAGAATTTCGGGATATTTCACATGATGCCGTTGACGATTTCTCAGCCTTCTCAGAGCTATTTGCCGTTCCGAGCGAAACGGTCCCTGCTTCATTTCCCCAGCCTGCAGCGACTGCACTTGCTTCCGATTTGCGCCAATATATGCCCAAGCAAGATGCAAAGCAGAAGGGAATCCTTCAGTGTCTGCAGTGTGACAAGAGCTTCCAAAAACGAGGCGAACTTAAGTATGCTCTAATTTATACTTTTCAAAAACCCATGCTGATTTTGGAAGCCGCCACACAAGAATCCACATTCGCCCGGAGAAATGTGATCGCTGCGAGAGAAGTTTCGCTCATGGAAGGGATCTCAGACGTCATCAGAAGACAGCTAAACATGGCAGCCAAGGCATACGGAATTTCTGTCCCATTACGGGATGTAAATATGCCCGTGATGGCTTTATCAGATCGGATCATCTTAAACGGCATATTCAGCGACTACACAGTGGCTCGCCATCATAAGTATTGCAAATGTTGTATGTTGACTACGTGAGGTTTAGAGTGAAAGTCGTTGGGGTCACCTAAGCGTACGATATCAGAAGAAAATACACGAAATCCAATATTGCACTAGTCTACTCCATCCTTAGTAGACTTGCAGAATTGGATCTGAGTGCATTTTCTTCGCGCGCAAGCAGCAGGGGACTAGACCAAGCAATGCAAATGGGCCAGGTCATGTATCTGGAACGAAGTCATGGCAAAGTGTGGGCCATAGCATCGTGGAAAGCGGTACCCCTGACTATCTCGCATGGGCAACGCTTTCTACGATGCTATCGCTCACACTTTGCCATGACTTCGTTCCAGATAGATGACCTGGCCCATTTGTCGCACATAGCCCACTGCCTGGATATTGTTACTATACCATGTTTGCCATGGGGACGGGGGGTGGAGGTGGGAGGAGGCTTGGATGTTATCTCAAAGTTCCGTGGTCATGTTAACACAAACCCTCTTTCCGCAGGCGTAAAATGCGAGTGGAAGATGCCTTCGGAAAGAGGGTTTGTGTTTGTCATTTTTGTATGTATTTGTGTATTGTATTTATTTTATCACTGCAACATATTCTTTTTATACAGTAGCTAGTTAATATGAACATGGGCCCACGTTCAAACCAATATCTTCTCCCGTGACATATATTCTTTTGCAACATAGGATGGTTACATTATAGCTTGTTACAACAGTCGACTAATTATGTCTTCTAAGTACTTGTAACAATGAATTGCCACCATCAATGCTATTAGTAGTTTTTCAATACGTGTGGAAGCTCAGACCTTCAGATATCAATTGTGCTTTGCTATGTCCAGTTTGGTGAAGGACTTTACTCAACAACACGAAGAAGAGACAATAAGCTGAAGAAGTTCAATATTACACTTTACTAGCCGAAAAGGATATATACTTAAAACTCCCATCCCATAACCTGGATCATAAAATCATTAAACATATACAAATCCCATCTATGTAAAATTTCCTTTTCCCTTTCCCTTACTGATCCTACTCCAATCTCTCTTCGAAATTACTCCTTCGTTTCGCTGCTGCGTTCCCCGTGTTCCGCGCGCCCAAGTAGTCGCCTGTCGTGTTGACGGTATCCGGCGGCGTCAGTGGGCTCACTACACCGGGTCTCCCAGTACTAGCCTCGGGAGTTGGGCCCCTTGCAGCAGGCAAGTCCCTTAACGGGATATCCTCCGCCATTGGCGTCGCGTAGTTACTTCCTCCTACGCTACTCACGCCTCCCCCTCCCACCCCTCCTCCTTGTGTTGATACTGACGTTTCAGAAATACCACGTAGGTGGCCGCGGTCGGTACCAGAGACATCGGAGACCCCTGATGTTATTCGAGGGTTAGAGTCGTTGCCGAGTGGAGGGGAATCAGGACGGCCGATGGGGGAGATAGGGGGACGATGCGAGGATGTCGAAGAGACGAGTGAGGAAGCGTTGGAAGGGCCACGTCGAGGTTTATTAGCTAATGGCACGAAGCCCGTGCTATCAATTTCCTGGGTTACGGATGTATCTGTCATACTGTTAGTCAAAGATTCATGGAATATAGAGTTGGCGTGCTGGAGATCTTGAGTTGTTGATGAGGGAATAGTAGGCAACGTACCCATCATTTCGTGGACCTGTGTATCACCCACTTCTTGCACATTAGATCGAAGTTCCTCGTAATCATAAGGCGAGCTAGGATACGTCTCCTCCGTCTGATCTGTTGTGACCGTTGGAGCCTTGGCGTCATTTGCGTTAGGTGTGCCTCGGAGCCATTGTCCAACCCAAAATCTAGAATCAAGGGTTCCAGATTCGCTTTGGGTGCCATTTCGGACGCTCTGCAGGTATTTTCGACGGCGCCAGAGAAGGACACCAAGAACAACAAGGGTGATGAAGAAAAGACCAAGTACAACTCCTAATACGGGTGCGAGATATGATGGTGTCTTGGAACCAGGTTTGACTATTGGCGAAGGAAGCGTGGGGTGGGTGGTATTTTGAATGGCAGCTGGCTCATATGGGAAGTAATTCTTGATTTTCGTCCTGTCGTATTTGGTATCAAAGACTGTCTTCAAGCCAGTGGCAAAGCCTGTGGTTGGAACTTGTTTTCCTCCAACTGCCGCTGCAACCACAGGTGGTACTGTATACTCACTCCATACGGTTGGATTGTATTCATCAATCCATGTTGCAGAACTCAAGTTGAAGATCTGGACAATGCCATCCTCAACACATTGAGGTACCCCACCGGAGAGATCAGTGTATCCACCGATCACAAACATCTGATCGGGATATGGTTTAACGCAACGGTGGCCAGCACGGCTGTGTGAAGGCTTTCCCGATGAAGCTTTAACCCAGGTAAAGGATGGGATGGAGAGAACCCACACATCGTCAGAGAACGGTTCAGTTGGATGAACACCGTCAAACCCGCCGTACCAGTAAATGTTGTGAGTAGAACCATCGGCAGTCGAAGCTAGGACGGTACAACCTTGCGCCAAAGGAGCTAGTGGTGCGCCTGAGGTTTCTTGTTCATACCATGTCCTAGAAGCAACATCATAAACTGAAACAGTTGACAAAAATTTAACACTCTCCGCCTTGCTGCGAGCATTCGTTGTTGCGTTGTTTGACTGTGCAGCAGTGGCATAATAGGGGAAAGTTGCACCTCCAATGGCAACCAAGATTCCTTTGCTCGAAACAGGCACCCACACAACTTCTGCACTTGCACGTCCTGGTACCTTAGGTGCAAGAGTATCGTTGGTCCATTTCTCTGTAGTCTGCGTACTGGATGTCATGTCCAATTCAATTAATGACGTAGCAGTGACATTTGCATTCCTTGAGGCATTGCCTGTAGTCTGATATATAGGCCCAAAACTCGCCGAATGCAATCCTCCAAAATAGAAACCAAGATTTTCAGAAGGCGCACTGGTCGCTGCTCCTGCTGAAATATAACGACTGACATTTTGAGGCAACTCTTTCAGTTCATATCCCGCGCGGAATTGTTGTCCCTCGATCCCATTAGGATATGCATTGTAAGCGGCAACCACGTCAGAATCTTGTGGTTTGACTGCATCACTTATCCCAAGTAATCCTCCAAATGTGAACCATCTATAGTCATTCGCAAACATTCCCCCATCGACGTAATTTGGTCCAATATTATTCGCACTTCCACCACCTGAGGCTTTGGAAACAGTGGTCAAAATGTTACTGATGTTATCTGATGTCTTGAATGGCGTACTGAAGTTCAGTAAGTAGACCAAGCCTAAGGGATTGTCTATCTGAAGTCAGCACCGCTCAGATATAATAGATCGTGTACTTTACCATCCGAGGTTACGGGGCCATTAGCACCAGTATCCAAACCTGGCGTCCACCACAAATATCCTCCATCAAGATAGGCAGTGTCTCTTATCACAGCAGCTATATATTGTTAGTGAAGTTTTGACTTCGATTGCTGTATCAAAACAAGCATACCACGCGGAGTTGTCCAATAACACATGGTAGAGTTGACCTGGCCATCCATCCAACCCGACGCCTGAGCGGCGCATAGTCGCACCAAAGTAGCCGCGGCCAGCCAGGAAACTGACGACGCGAACATAACTACCAACGTGAAGCTTCTTCGCGAATCTTGATGATATTCAAGCAAAGTTTTGCTGGGCGCATTGCAGAAGAATTGGGTAAGTAGATGCACGACACTCCAATCTTTTGCCCTAGTCTCCCACGTTGATGGTTCGAAGATCGGGCCAGTGACAAAGAGAGGTCAAAGCCGCCACCTTCAGCCCACCATGTCAGCTTGGAAATCTTTCTTTGTTCCGCGTAGGGCCGAGAAGGAAGTGTCGAAGGGAAGTCTGCTTGATACCCTCTGCGCTCTCCATTTCAGGGTGTACGGAAGCCTGTAATACGACAGAGCATTTACTACAGGCACTGTAATCGTTGATGTAGGATAAATTAAGAAGGTGGAGAAATGTTACCCTCCAGTTTGGGAATGGCCTCTCAAATTGTTGCCCGCCCAGGTACCTCAGCACTTGGCAAGACCAGCATAAGGCAACGATGGTACAGTAAGAGCACAGGGTATGCTCGTACAGTAGGATATCTTTACTTTTCAGACGCATGTGCCGGGATTATGATGTATTGATCCACATTGGGACTTAGCCATAATACCCTGGACGTAAATCGTTACTCTCCGTCAGCCCTAGCCTTGAGTTCTATTCTGTACCGAGTTTGCGTTGGCGGACCAGTTGAAAACCAGAAAATCTGACTGAAGGAACATACGACGAATTATCCAACATAAGATATGACTGATGCAAGGAACGGTGAAAAACCCTGTTATATCACGGAATTTACGACTTGATCTGGTCTCGTTGAGAAGTTGAAGTTGTGGGTGGTTGTTCGCACTCACAGCGGTGTACCACGCTCGGTGGCCCCCAATGATGCGAGTGGCCTTGCAGCAAATCTCGAAGATCATCAGTTCATCACACCTTGACGGCCGAGAAGAGAGTCCCTTTGCTTTAGCTTAGCATGGCCGATCAACGAAGACAATAGGTCTGTGAAGATGCAGTGTTGTCCGTAATGCCAGAGCCTCGGAATTATCGGCGCTGACCTTTGTAAACACTATTCCCAGTCAGCCAGGATCTAATCTCTGCCAATCTATGATTCTTCAAATGAGTCGAGATGAGATTAAACAAGTTTCTTTACCATATCTATATTGATCCCACTACTCAGCACTTATGGTGGCAGCGGAATCCAAGACCAGGTTTGGTGTTGTCGGTCGTGGTGGCAGACGAGAATACGAGTGGAGACTGTGTATAGCGTAAGAAAGAGGAGGGGCAATAGCGAATACTCTTCTCGCAATCCCAGCCTCCCAGCCACACCGGACGGACATGCTAGGTCAACGGGTTTACCGATTATACGATCCTCGCAAAGACGGTAAAAGATCTCCAGGATATGGGTTCACAGCAGTCTTTTAACCATTCGCTTATAAAGCCTATCACACGCCATATGCCGGGACTGGAGAACAGAACCAACGACACCTCATCTCATCCGTCCCCCTCCACCACCCACCCTTCGTTGCTTGAGCCTCTTTGTGCTTTGTGCAAAAGACACTTGCATCGTGGATGCATCTCTGGCCAGTCAACTGTGTCCTTGAGCCGTACCTGTGAAGTGTCCGCTGCAAGGCTTTCCCGACAACTTTGGTGTTGACTTGTTCTCCAGTCGTCCTGTCAGGCCTCCAAATGATCCACTCACGATGGCCCCCAAATATAGATCGGTCTCACTCAGATCTTATGTCTCGGGCCCCATAGCGTTGGTAATCGTACCCCCGTACGCAAAGTTAAGGAATCTTACCCGAAATTCCAACGAGAGAGACATCCACTTTCCAACAATTCGTAGTTTAACGACCTTCCGGACTAAGAGCTCCCAATTGCAGCGCCACCATCCTCGTCAGGCACGGGGGATTGTATGCTTCGAGCGGCCGATATTGCGCTTTCTCCGCAGAGAGATTGATCAATATGGCTTGTTAATATGCAATGTTGGTCATATGCGTTGCGTTGCGATGTTGGTGTGTTTGTTTATTTCTCAAGACCCATGCTTCTTCAGCTTCCTGGTTGGTCGGGTTGGAATCGACCTCCCGAGATGGAGGTGCGGATGAGGCTCTTGATGGGATTTTCCCTTTGGAAATTTACCCTGCCGCTTCTGGACCTGACCCAACTTTCCTCCGATGCACACTGCATCTTACCTCGAGGTTTTCCGGCTTGGAAGCTACGTGACTTCCGACCCCCTACCAGTCTCTATGCACGACTTTCACCGTTTACAGCAGAACCAAACGTAACATGGTGGCATTCGCGCCGCAATCTAGCCTTTTCTTAGCATGTTCTGAACAAGGGCCCTATAGCTGTTTCCCTTTTATGGAATTCTTGCGTAGGCGTGTTCATCTTCTTTGATGCCACGCTCCACTATTTCGTCTCCCGCGTTCAGTATCCGTCACCTGAATCCTGGCCCATTTCTCTTTGTCTTTTATCAAAAGTGTGTTGGAAGCAATCTTAAAAATTTAAATCACGTTGCAACGGAATGCCTGCCTGCTCTCTGGCTTGTTGACGTCTTCGAAAGTGCGAGGGCTGTGTTGTTAGTTGACATTGGCTAAACTTTCAATTCTCTTCAATTGGTTCCTCGGGAGTTCTGTGGAACTACTCCGACTCAGCAGCCCAAGGCTGACCCGGATCGTATATTACACCAGGCACATCTGTCGATCTTCGATTTGATCTAGAGTCGGTCGCTGTTCCTGCCTACCAAGAAAGTAGTTCACTACATACGCTCGCTCGAAGAATACTAGCAAAGCCGCTATATTCGATTACAGTCGTTAAGATTTGAAGATTATAAGAAAGCTCAGTCAGGATGATTTGGGTCAAGAAATTATGGCCATTGGTGGGGCTGCTGGCTGTCGCATATGGCCAGAATGGGACAGCGGAAACACAAGATTTAGGAACATCTTCAAGCTTGGATTCAACATTAGCTGAAGCAGGTCAAGCATCATCTCCCGACTCTGCTTCTGTCGCAGCACCGGAGTCTTTGCAAGGTTCTGATTCAGAAAGTGCACCACAGGCCGTCGGATACCCCCCAACGTATCCAACGTATCCAACGTATCCAGAAAATCCAGCGCCTACACCAAAACCGTCAACTTGTAAAGTCTCAACGGTGAAGGTTCCAACTACAATCACCAAAACGGCCACCTGCAAACCTACTACAGTGAGATATACTGAAACTCACTATGTGACAGTCAGGTAGGTTTACCTCTCCATAGTGACATGTTTCTCAGGCTAATTGTTACAAGCACAACGATTTCAAAATAGTGAGTCTAGCGTGGGATATTACTCTAAGATTTGATTGGCATAGAATTGCTCCGAAGCTTGGAAAAGGCTGTAAAGGTCGAGCTCAGGATTTGTTTTTAAAACTGGCTGGCGCGACTCACTATGTTTTTTTCCGGTTTTGCAGCATTCATTTCCCCAAGGGATAACCTGCCATCGACCAAAGCTAATGCCCACTTAGTTATCCCACCACAGTGACAGAAACGAAGAGAACGACCGTAACGGTATGTATACTTCAGATTAAAATCGATCTTAGATGAAATCTGATTAAGGAATAGTCCACAATAAGAACTACAGCTGTCACCACCACCCGGACCACACAGGAGAACACAAAAACCAAGACAAACACAGCAACGGCTACTACCACGACGAAACAGACGTAAGTTCTATTTTTTTCGGGGTGACCTTGGGCTCGATAAGGTTGGGCAGGTCATCCATTAAAGGGGCTGCAAGGGGAGCATAAAAACACTTGAGCATGGGCTGATTAAGATTTAGGGCTACGAGTTATGTTACAAAATTGACAACCACAACTTCCTACATAACAACGGTAATTAGCCGATGCTTCGAACGAAAGAAAAACGTAAGCTAATGTGTTCAACAGTCTTATCCCGTCACGGTGACCAAGACCAACTCGTATGGGTACCCTGTTACGGTCACAGATTGGAGAACAACTACGTCGACAGGTAAGCTTGCTCCTTGTAGAAGAGCTTTGGCCCTTACGTGGCAATTTGTTAACTTTTCCAGTTTTGGCAACTTTGACCACTAGTTTCACAGAAACAACGACTGATACAGCTACCGCTACGACGACAGATACAGCTACAACTACGGAAACAAGCCTAACTACTGCTACAGAGACATCGGTAAGGATTCCCCAATACTGGCTACCTTGGTCAGGCGCGTGATAGAATCATTTCTCTTGGAAGTTTATGAGACTATGAATTTATCATAGAATTCTGGACTTCGAGCTTAATTTGAGTTGAGGGGTCCACGGCTGTATTAGATATCCTCCCAATCGGATGCAGACCTCTGAACAAAAGGGCTAAACACGTGACCCGACTCCTTTTGACCTCATCTCGTTCTACAAGATTTTAGTACTGACGAAGCTCTAGGTTTCAACATATCTCACAACTTCAACCATTACAACTAGGTAAGGCTTGAAGTTCTGCCTTGCTAGGTCGAGCAAATGCTAATCTCCGAGTCTATTCAGTTACCCTGTGTACACCACTGTAACAGACTCCACTACATTGATAAGTTATACAACTTCCACGTATACGACTGTTTCTACTAGTCTGTCAACAACGACTGATACTGTATGTTTTTTGATCCTCTCTTCTAATACTTATAGCCTATCACATATCCGAAGTTATTGGCTTAGTTACAATTGCTCGGATTTGAAACTTATACCCCGTACAAATGTTTACGCACATAGCTAACAATTATGTTAGGTAACATCTACCTATAGCGCAACCGTAAGTTTGCCTAAACGTTATTTCCCAATTAAACTAACACATCTAGGCGACTGAAACCTCAGTTTCGATATCCGTGACAGTGTCCCCAACTACCACAACCTCGACATACCTCACAACTTCAACCGTTACGACCAGGTAAACCACCTGTTTCTCTGTCTTATTAAACTCAAGAAGACACTAATCTCTAACTCTGTTTAGTTACCCTGTGTACACCACTGTGACAGACTCCACTACATTGATAAGTTACACGACGTCAACATACACGACTGTCTCCACTAGCCTATCAACGGCGACTGATACTGTACGCTTTTCAATCCACTCTTTAATTTGAAATTAAGTCCCTTGTAAATATATTCGCGCATACAGCTAACATGTATATTCTAGGTGACCTCTACCTATAGTACAACCGTAAGTGCTCCTAAATCCTTTTCTTTTAGCCAAACTAATGTATATATATATATAGGCTACCGAAACCTCTGTTTCTACGTCAGTCTCGATATCCGTGACGGTGTCTCCAACTACCACAACTTCGACATACCTCACAACTTCAACCGTTACAACTAGCTATCCTGTCATAGTGACGAGCCTTGGAACGGAGACAGTGACATCATTCACCACGAGTACCTTTACGACGGTCTCAACCTCACTCAGCGTTTCGGTGTCTCTCGTGACCCAAAGCATCACCCTCACAGGCCCCACTGTGACAGCTCCAGGAACTACGGTAACAAACCCTGGTCCTACCGTGACTGCTCCAGGGTCCACAGTCACGTCTGTTGTGACCACGAGCCTACCAGGATTTTCCACCACGATCACCCAGGGTGGAAGCACAGTCACTTCATTCGTACCAGGTAGTACATCTACATATACCACCACCCTGACTCTTCCGGGCGGCACCGTTACGCAGATTGTACCCGGCGAGCAGGTCACCATCACCGGAGGGGAAACAACAGTTACAATTACCCAAGCTATTACATGCCCCATGCCAACTGAGAATCCAGCATCACCAAATATTCCACAGGCATATGGAGCTAATACACTCTGGGGTTGCTTGCCAGGATACGTATGTAGCCCACCTAAACCAGCTGGATGTGCGCTATGGGCCAATCCTCCGAACTACGACTACAAGTGTGCTGCAAAGAATTGTGTTCCTGCACCGCCTTTCACTGACGTCGTCTGGCCACCGAATTCTACAGCTTATTACCCACCACAAAAGAACTACTACAATCTAAACCCTAAGGCTTTCGGATTAGATTACACCATCTTTGTTACCAACGTGGTGGTGAAATATGTTACAAAGAAACATGGCTATTCGTACTTGACCACCATCACTACCGCCCCAGCTGATTACTACGCATCTAAGACATCTCTTACGCATTACTCCACCAGTTCTCCAGCACCCAAGAAACGTGCAATCGTTAAGCGCGATGAGACAATCGTTCCGGCGGTCTGTTATGCCTCCTGTAATAACTGCTTTATCGAAGCCCAGAAGCTTGGAAAATCGCCAGCTCTTTGCGTTAGGGATTCCGCCTTCAATGTCCAGCTTGATGCATGCCGACAATGTATTGACGCAAATGAGCCAACCGTTAAGGGAAGTTCACAGATTTACGTCGAGCCTAAGTTTGCAGTGTTCCTAGAGTTCTGTAATCCATCAGCTGCGCAAAGCGAGGTTGCAGGTCCAGATACTACTACTACGGTGGAGAATACGGAAGTTGTAAGCCCAGTGCCGCAGTCTACTACAACCCCAGAAAGTGTAGCCATCACGACTCAAGCCCCTCCAGCACCAACGGATACCCCTACACCAACGCCCTCGGAGACTAGTAGCCCTGTTGAAACTGCTCCTCCAGAGACGTCCGATGAACCCACTACTTCCCTTCCAACAGACTTTCCAACGCCAGTTGGTCCTTCAAATGGGACGGCAACAACAACAGCACCGCCAGAGCAGATTACTGGCGCATCAGCACACCTCCGGCCATCAATTCTACTAGCAACAATTCTTGCACTATCTCTTCTCTCACTCTTGATTTAGGGTAAGCGAGGAACTTCGCATTCACGAAAGGTTCCAATACTATGCATGCGAATAAAACTTGTTATTATGATATATGATTCTTTTCTGAAACTGTCCTTAACGATAATGTAATTAATATATGGATGTTCTTGTTGGACGGAGGAGAGCAAGGAAATATACCCACCCACACTCATTTTGGCATGTTTGCGAGAGATACCCACACACTCCTTTGGGGATGGCGTTTTTGAGATATATTGATTTACGAGGCAGAGCGAGGGTGTAGTTCCAGCTAGGAACATGGATGTAGTGAGTGACAAATGAGAAAATGAAGAGTTGTTCGTGGTGTTGGAACAGGCGAAGGGATGACTGCGGATTTAGGAGGCTGTTGGAGGTCGAAATGAATGCGAGATGATACATTTCCGATACGAAGACTTAATGATTGGACATATATGGCATGGACATAAAGGGCATTCAATTCTAATGTAATGCTATTTGAATAGTGGTTTTGATGTTAGGACTTGGGGATGAGGTGTGAGTTGTAGGGGGCGAAAGGGAAGGTGGACATTAGTGAATATATGAGGAAGATTACACACGTATATCAATGTGCCTTCACAATCCGAATAACGTTAGTGGTTCGCCAACCAGCTTATTCTCATGTGCGGTTGCCAACCTATTAATCTTACGCTTGACTTTTTCGCCCCGGGGCTAATCCGTTAGAATGCACTTATGTGGAGAATATAAGAAGTGAGATAAAAACACATTTGGAGAGTAAGTGTGACATATTCTCCTCATATACTAATTACTTATTGTTCACAGTTCAGTGGGATATACTCTCCTGTAGCATATGCTAGCGATTTGGAAATGACCATCCCTTCAACAGGGGAGAAGGAAATATCATTAATGACCAGAGTCTCAGAATGGTTGGAATTAAACCTGACAGACTACAAGTACAACATTTGCCTCTACAGTGATTTCGTATACCAATCTCTTTTCATATCCTCGAGCACCTTTACGTCTTTTGCAGCCATTAGATTCATTGCCGAGCTCCTGCTCATCAACTTGATAATCCTGCACTTCTCGTTACTTCCCTCCGCATTGCACATGCCGAGATCGTTCACAAAGTTCCACGTCTTACCACAGCCGCCCGAGCACTTACAGGGCACCCACTTTGCGAATCTTTTCAGGATCTCCCGCCGGTTGCGTTCCACCCCCTTGTCCCCGTTCTCCATCATCGGACGCTCGTACTGAGTGCGAGCGCTGGTTTCAACGTGAAGCATATATATCGTTGCCAGGACGAGCCCTTTCGGCTGGCTGGAGTGCTGCGCGTCCAGATATGTGCCTTCTGTGAGCAGGCGAGACCATACAGCCTCAACTTTACCCTCCTCGGGATTGTATTTATTGCTGTTGTTCTCTTTGAATTGTCGAAGGAAGTCCGTGTCTGTTCTTAAGAGTCAGTTATTCTTGTAAAGCTTTCCTCATTAGAAGACTAATTTACTTACAAGCTACTGCTTCTTTGGGCTGTCGTGTTGAGGGGATGCGGAAGCAATTCTCGTAGATTTTCTCATAGATCTTGTATCCTTCTATTGTCAAGTGACGCCAGTACGCATTACTGGGTTGAAGATGATTTACCGAGAGAACATCAAAGTATCGTGTTCTCAGTTGTGCGACGTTTTGTTGTGGAACTGATTCTGGGACTATATTGGGTCAGGTCCATTCATTCATTCAAACTCCTCGCGACAAGATTATAGCAAAACCATAAAATGGAGCAGAGGCTGATGAATTTATACGCATCAAAAAAGAAGCTTCTCTTTAGTGGCGCAGGAGAGTCGACTTACTTTGCTCCTCCAAATTGCCTCGTTGAAACCTTTTTATCTTCTCTTTGGTGTCTCCCGTATTCAGGTATACAGCAGTCAGCGCTTGTATGTTGCCACCCATCTTATAATTGTCCATCTTGATGTTGTAAACATCTGGTGGGTTGAAGCGATAGTAAGCACCACGGTCAGCTAGACGGTTTGAGTTACGGAAGTCTTCACCAGTCGTCTCGGTTGCTTCCGCTATTTGAATGATGGATTTTGCAACGGCCTTTATGTCACTGCCAAACTCTGTATTCTGTGGAACACCAGTTCCTAAAGAAACGAGACATTGAACCCTTTCTTCCATGTCAGTGCCAAACTCATCTTTTGCTTCAGCCCACAAACCCATGACAGGATTGTTCTTCCCCAAGGCAGCGTCTCCAAAGATTCTTGTGATGCCACCTGTGGTTATCTCTTTGTTATCAAAGAAACTGGTCGCTGCAGTCGTTGCTAGAGCGGCATCCAACACTGTGATATTTTCGAAGACCGATAAGTCACCCTCTTTACAGTAGTTGGTGAAGTGAACCGAATTTCTCGTATGCATGTCCATAGCAACAATGATACTTCAAGTATTTTTAGTATCGGTAGTCAAGGACACTAGGTTTTATCTACTTACACCTTACAACGAGGGTCTTTTCCGTTTCTTAATTTTGCACCAGCCATGCCTACGTTCTCAATGGTTTTACTTATGCAATCTTCAAGCGCAGTGGTACTATATCGAGCTTGAACTTTGCCGCGCAGTGAAAAGTGGGACATATGCTTCTGAACAAACGCCTTAGACATCATAAGTGAAAACGCTTCCATGCAATCATCGATTGTCATTTCGAGTACACCGAGCATGATAGCAATCAATCTACTTAGGTTAGCATTGTGAAAAGAACTGCTCTTCGGCTCTGCTCACCCTCCTGTACTTGTACCGCATATCATGTCGAAAAATTTGCATGGCTTTGGTCCTCCTATTTTCGCTAAGAGCATTTTGAGTACTTGAAGTGACGCGAGACCGCGAACACCTCCGCCATCAAGACTCAAAAGACGGATTTTTTTATCAGGCGCTAGCATTGTCACGGTAGCAGAAAGTGCCGAGTTCATAAAGTATCTTACAATTCACTGATTTTGAAGGCAGTCGTCACTGGTTTTCTACATGCTTATATTATTGACAGCCACGCATAAGGAAATCTCAATTCGATTTCTATTTTACCCATCCACTTGGTTGGGCGCAATTATCACGTTTCAATATGCGGTAAATAGTATCAGCCATCGATGTGGCACCCAATGATGACCCCTGGCCCTAGGTAAAGTCGAGACTATTTGGACGTCGCTTAACCATAGCCACATGCATCTGAAGGCGCCTTCAATTGTTTTTGACCAGCCAGGGGCTTGCATTGGTTTTATTAGACGAGGTTTTGGACTTGGCTCAATACCACCAAGTTACGCTTTCGTGCGAAGATTTCAGCTCCATGAATGAGGACCCAATGAATCGTTATCATTAAGCATTGACACAGTCCGAGTGTGAAGTTTAATTCAAAATCCGTGTCCCTTGCAAATAAGAAATATATCCCCCATGAAGATGGACGAAAAGCATGTCCAAGCGACGATATCTTGCAACAAGATCCGTCGACAAAACCACAACTTTCATCCGCCTCCAAACTCATAACTCAATTCTTCTGCGCGCGGAACGCCTATCTAGCACGAAAACCAAATCACCAGAATGAAAGACCACTTTCGTTTCAATATGCTCATAGCTATGGTCTTGCTACCCATACTCAGCGTCTATGGTACTCCAAATGCCGTGATTACTCCAGCTCCACGGTTGCCAAATCACCTCTCACCAAGACAAGAGGCGGGCCCTAACGTATACGGTTACATAGATGGAGATATCAGTGAGCTTTTCCCCCACTTCAATGCCAGTATTCTCCTAACATTCGTCAAGATTCGCCTATGGGATGTGGTGCAGGATATCAATTTGCAAAGCAAAGTGAATTTGGGGCTTGTTGTAACGAAGCTACCTGCACTTCAGCATACTTCACTTGCGTCAATAAAGGAGAACAAGATCCATGCGCAGGGGAAAGCAGCTATATGTGTGGCTTGGGAATGGGCTTGATAACTGCTCTGAGCTGGTGAGTCCAATTGTTGGCACATTTCGTTTGTCGATTGCAAATGCTCCAGCGGTGTACTAACGAGGATTGAACCAGTAACTCAGCTACTCCGTCTTGTTATCAGTACATGGTCATGTCTAGTCCGGAAGATACAAATCCGGCCTATGTTCCTCGCTGCGGCACTGCATCAACTGTTATTCAAGTTTTCATGACAGCCACGAATACAGCAGATGCTACCTCGAGCCCGGATATAGTGGCAGGAGATGGTGTCTCGAAGACAACCAGTACTGCCAATTCTCGCACTAGATCCATATCAAACTCTCCCGAAGAAACTGCCAGCCCATCTGATGGCACTGATACATCCGGGGCTTCGAAAGCCAGTGCCCCTTCTACTAACCCATCGAGCAATGACAAAAACGGCAGCGGCAATAAAATGATTATAATTATTGCCATTGTGGTCGGTATCATTGTTGTTGCCACGGTTGTAGGAGGATTCTTCTATCTTCGCAAGCGACAGAAAGTACACCACGACAAGATCCATGATCCGGATATTCCTAGCCATGTGTCTGTCATACCAACCAACTACGCAGGGAGCAATACTGGGAGAAATTCGCTTACGATGAACCCAGTTTTCGAGGACCCGGCCAAAATGAGTCGAATAACACAATGGAATAACCAATCGTCCTCTACAGATAGCAGCAATGATAGTGGGGCCATCGTGCGACCAACACAACCAGCATCATTCCCACCGCCACTTCCACCGAGGAAGCATGGTCTGAGGAGTCTTTTTTGAATACTCAAATATATATGAATGGGTGGAGGAGATCTTGAAAGAATAGCACTTCGACAGCATACATGAAGGATATTCTGTAGTCCGTTGACTGCGAACATCAGAGGCGATATTTTCTGTCTCTTTATATAAAATTGGACGCCAAGGAGAGTCCCGGTTCCACCGAGACTTAGGGAAGAACAAATGCCAGGGATCAAAAAGCGAGGGAGATGAGAAATAGAGTCTCGTGGAGACATTTGGACGTAGACATTAGGAGCAGTGAATGAGTTTGGTTACCAAGGACATATTTCGGATATTTTCACACATCAGATGATCTTTGTTGTACTATAATTGGAGCAGTTCACCCTGAAGAATAATTTGCTAAATTCACCTCAGATCTGTGAAGTGTGATTCCAGACATTGATTGTATATAAGAAGCCTGTCAGGTATATATGATGAACTAGACAGATTCTGTCCACTTCCCCCGGCCTTCTCAGACAGTCTCAACGCTTTTTTGTGGCCTGAGGCCACACCCTCATTAGCTAGTATATTCAGACCTCTCCCGTACGGAGAGCTTCCTTCCCTAGACTTATCCAACCAAGAACCTTTAACACACGTTTACTCGAAGGAACCTCTCCTTCTTCGCATCGTAAGTACAGGTCCTTGACAACGCTCACCGATGACAACACGATCAACACTTAGGCTTAAAGGCAATTCTCGGAACACTTTTGAAACCGTTTGATGGCTCTCATGGATGATTCATAGCATTGAACCCAAGACCCAAGAGAGCGCTATCACTTGCCCAAGTCCCTCAAAATGTCTTCAACCTTTGCAAAAGAAAGTTCAGCCAACGTCTCCTTCCAGAGCTGTTCTGTAATTCTCTTTCCCTCAGTAGTGTAAACAATTGATGCATATCTACTCACACAGTTAGATAAAAACTTCAATGCTAAGAATGATGAGAAATGGTACAACATACGGAGTTGGTTTCTGGAAAGAGAAAAAATAGCCGTGCGACTCTTCTCCACGATTTACAATGGTATCTGTAATCATACGGGCCCCGACTGGAGCCGTGTTGGCATAAAGCTTGATGAATTTCTTTGCGATGGCACCCGAGAAAGTTTTATCATGATCACGATTGAATTCGGAGTCGTGAACGGTTGCAGGGGAGGTGGAATTGATTATGACAACCGATCGTGAAACAATTCTGGCTAGCTCGACGATGAAGAATTGGCCGAGTAGTTTGGACACCATCATGTGGTCTAGCATGTTGACCTTGCCAGGCTTATCGAGTGCTTTCAAGAGGGGGATTTCGTTCTTTTGTTTGAAGGATGTCCAGCCCGCAACTTCTGATGAGACAAAAGTGATGTGGCTAGCCTCTGGTTGGTTTGCCCGCGTTTTTTTAACAATTGGAAGGAGCAGTATTGCAAGCAGTGCTGTAGATAAATAATTTACCTGAATACACTCGCTGTGTCCAGTGTTCTCATTCAAGCTGAAGCTAGCTGGGGCTATTCCAGCATTGAGAACAATGATATCTAAGCGTTCGAGACTTTTGGTCCTTTCAACAAAGGCGACAATGGAGTCGTACGTCGAAAGATTCAGCTTCCATACTTCAATATCGAAAGTATGTGACGAACTTTTGTCGGTGGATAGCTGGGTAGCAGCGATATTGCCTTTTTCCTCATTCCGTACAGCAAGAATTAGACGACTGATTCCTAAGTCGAGCAATTGGCGACTGATTTCGAACCCAACGCCTGTGTTCGACCCAGTGACGATGGCAGTTTTGCCTTGGAGGCTCACATCCCGTACCTCGATAGGTTTGAAAGTGATCTGTTGATAGAAGAACTGGGGGATGCTTGTTTGCTCCATGGAGGTACCGTTGAATTGGGCAACCATACTTGTGATGGATTTCATTACTGACAAAGGCAGAAGAACAGAGAAAAATGAACGATGAGTGGCAAGGCATTTTATTTATGAGATAATCTTGTCTATGATGCACTAGCTTCAGATACAATTTGGTTTACTTTGATAAATATGATTTTGCGGCAGCGATAGACCAATAAGAAGACAGCTCACCCGGATCCGGCGCCGGAGCCGGTCGGATCCGTGTGATTTGCCAGCCGGAGGTACAGCAGAAATATGTGCTTTCTTGCCAGATCTTTCATTTATATCTCCAGCCGGATAAAATAAAACCTATTCTATGGCATAGTTTCACATTAAAAGTGTTTTACCAACATCTTGATGAGCATAAGCTAGGATCGTGTTTGGGATCGTAGGTTAAAGAATTGTTGTACATATTTACTGGCCCCTTGTGAGATACATTAAGAATTTAAAGTAATGCTTTGTGAGAGTCCATTGTTGTCAATCGCATGCTAAACTTCACTCTTGTCGCAGTTCAAATTTGAGGCATGGTGACAATATTTTCTGCTATTGTTAGGGTAATTTATTGTCTACTTTCGTTTCTTCTGTTATCTCAAATTGATTTTCTGTTGCAGCTTCACTTTTTGCCTTGTCAATTTTCACGAAGGCTAGAAGCAATACTACAGCTACAGAAGCACAACCCACTGCAAACCAAAGAGCAGCCTGATATGTCTTTCGCGTCCCTTTATCTATCACCTGACCAGCAGTGAAATCAGCGAAGCCGAGAAAGAAACTGATGCCTAAAAACAAGATACTGTTTGCAACAGCTCCAGCCAAACCTTGCTGGTGCACTGGTAGGCTAGTTGTAAGGAAAATATTCGTGATGTTATATGTAATATCAACTCCTAACGTCCCACAAATCATTGCTGGAAATGTGAATTCCCAGTAACTCGCCCCTATAGGCGCAATCGCTATCAGAAGCGGGGCGAGAATCCATCCTATACCTGCAATAACGAGAAGTATGGTACCTGGGACGAGATGGAGGATCATGCCTCCTATGAGACTAAAAAACAGACCCCCAAGGCCAAAGGGTACGAACCAAGCGACAATCCGCAACGGCGAAGCCATCAGCACATTCTCTGCGTAGAATGTTACATAGAGAAGCCATATGCCCAATACCCCATAAGAGAAGAAAAGTGCCAGGAGCAAGGGCTTCATTTGAGGAACCGCGAACAGTTCGAAAGGTAAAAGTGGGTCTTTTGCAACCCATCCCTCAACATATATTCCGGCAGCTAGAATTAATATACCAGCTATGAGACAGATGTATATATACGGAGTCTTCCATTTATCTGGTGCATGCGCAGAATCTGTGATAGCGAATGTGACCAAGACAAGCCCAGGGATGAAACATGCAGCACCAAGCCAATCCATTTGCACCTTCGATTTCGTGACTTGCCGTCGATACTGGAAGTCATTTGGCACATAAAAAAGTGCTGTCCCTAATGAGAGACTTATTAAGATTGCACCGATCCAAAAGTACCATCTCCAGCTGAGATATTGTCCAGCTAGGCCAGAACTGAATATGCCTAGGAAAAATCCAATAGGAGCACAAGCTCCATATATGCTGAATACAACATTCTTACGTCGTCCTGGAGGATAGATGGAGCCCAGAAGCATGAGTCCCGCAGAAAGAAACGCCGCGAGTCCGAAACCTTGAAAAGCCCGCGAGAAATTCATCATCAACTCGTTCTGAGAAAAGCCGGCAATAAGAGCCCATATCATGTGCCAGGCCAGGCCCACCGTGTAGACAATATAGCCCCCGTACATGTCAGCCAAACGACCGAAGAAGAGGAGAGAACTTCCAGCAGTGAGTGCAAAGACACTCGCTGGCCATATCGCTGAAGCTTCAGGGATCTCAAGTTCCCGCGAGAGTGTGGGTAGAATGACATTGAATCCGGAAATAAAGTATTCCTGGATGTATTAGCAGAGGCTTAAGTAAATACATATTTAGTCATACCGCCATCATCTGAGAGGTCATGATAGAGAAGCAAAAAGCAAGCTCATCTCTGAGTGTCTTGAATTTCCCAAGCCGTTCGCAACTTGGGTGCTCTACTGACAGATCATTTGCTGTAGACCTCATTTTAGGGTTTTCCTTTGGCCCAATGCTAAGCTTCGATGAGCTCAATTGAGAGTACTGCCCGTGACTAAAATGCCTGCCGTGAAAAAATGATTAGTCTGACAACGCACTGTGGAGACTCTCTTTCACATCCAGAGGCTAAAAGCGCGACTGTTTATCAATTTATGAGCCCTAGAAGCTAAAGTTTAGCGTGGTACATATCTAAAGTGCAGGTACCAGCCCGGTCCGTTGTTTTCTAATCTATAGTACGCCCTTCGAGATTGACATGTACATTATTTCCGTACCATCTTAGCGGAATTTCCGGCGCTCTTCCGCTCCCGCACGCTAGTACACCTCGGACACTGCCGTGTGGAGCTGACTACTGGAGGAGAGGCGGGGGTGAGAAAGTCAGTATGGTATTTTCTATGTGGAACTACGGAAATACTCTAGAGTTACAAATTTCTTTAACAGTGTAGATTACCCCTCCTCAGATTTGCAAACATAAGAAAACGTGCCGGGGTTAAAACTTGCCTATTAAAGTCGTAACTAATGAATTTGTAAAGCTTGACAGAGTGAATGACTTGAGTGATAGTGGATTAAAGCACTATGCAGGATGTATTCTTAGATGAACTTCACAAATATGCTGAAATAAACTAAAGATGTACTGGGCCTGTCCAGTAGGTCCACCAAGGATTCTTTTGCAACATGTCTTCCTCCACCTCCCTTTTAGAAGCTCGCGTAATAATACCATGATTTGTGGAAGTCGTCGGATCTTTTGTGACATACGGGAGACTATCTCTAATGCTAATTAGCATGGCCGAAGCTGAGTTATACTTAACAGAAAGCTCTGGCCCGCTTCTCGACTGATCGATGACCTCTTTCCGACCCCTTCCAACCCGCCTGTAGTATTTTTGGAATAGGAATATCACGCTACTCACATTTTAATTTTTTATATGCTCAAAAATACAACTTAAATGAGGATTTTAAAAGTGGCGCGTTTAATTTTGAGCATAGTAAATGAAAAGCGTCTCGGTGACGTTTTAAAACTGTTCAAGTTGTGCATAATTGCCATCATATTAAGGATATAGATTCCATTATTTCTCGCCTGATCATTATGATAATTGACGAGATCATTGTGTAAAGTCGAGCTTTTAGTATCCAAACATTGGAAACAGTCCTTGTTATCTAGATCCAAACCCCTTCAGTTGTGTTGTGGACTTAACTGAGGCATCCACCCTGCTACTACTGTGCTTAGATATTTTTGCACAACATCCTTCTTCTCCAGACTAGACTGCATCAAAGCCCTCTATCCACTTTTTGAGGCGGCATCCTCTTGCTGTGGCAGTAGGGTAGGCCCTTGATAGGCTGATCTTAATATGGGAAATCTCGGTCAAGAAAGATGATTGCATTTTGGAATACGACCATCTGATGTTGGTAATATCTGGCATCGTCGCCTGTATTTTATTATTATATGTGATACGGTGAGGGATATATCTATATCTAGTGCAATTGCAAGGGATGTTTTATTCTAAGTATCATGTAAGCCGTCTGAAAATCAGCTGCTACTATACCCCCCCGTTTCCACCACCCATCTCTGAGAGTGACGCGCGATAAATCATGCATGTCTTTTACAAAGCCAAAACCGCTTGATATCTAATGCTCGGGGTGTCAGCAATCTTCCTAAACGAGACAGACATGCATTACTGTAACCAGATGGGGAAGCCAAATGCAACAGGACCAGGGTTGAGCGCGGAAGCTTTGTTGGTTATCTGATCTGGATTCCTAGTTCCCTAATATTCAGCTTCCGTAAAACTTGGTTTGAAATCACAAATATTTCAATCATATCTGCATCCTATACGTTATATTGCTCATTCCATAGACCCAGAGCTGGGATTTTTTGATGGTGGAATTGCCGTGGCCAAATAGACAAACTACACATAGAATGCATTGGAATTTGGTAAAGACGCAAAATTATAATCAATATTAATTATAGTCAATCGACCAAAATTCAGCAAATCAGCATGGACATCCTTATAGAATTAGCGAGCCTGCCGAAGATTCTCCCTCCCCTGGTTGTTCTTCTGCTGCTGCTGCTTCTTACCGGCATTTACAGGCTCGTTCTCTACCCTTTGATCTTGTCACCACTCGCAAAGATCCCGAGCGCCCATCCTTTAGCTTCCATCACATCGAGTTGGATCTTCTGGATTCGGTACAAAAATGTGGAGAATAGGACGGTTCAAGATGCCCATAAGCGCTTAGGAGAGGTTATTCGGATTGGACCATCAGAAATCAGCGTTAACTGTGTGGACGATGGTATCAAGATCATTTATGGAAGGGGCTTTGAAAAGATACCCATCTACTCATTTTTCGAAAACTATGGGTTTGTGTTTCTCATGGCATTTGTAATTCCCCCAAAATCTTTGTTAACGTATCAATTCAGGTTTTCGAACTTATTTTCAACTCTGGATTCGAAACAGCATGCCGTAAAAAGGAAACGAATATCAAACATTTACTCAAAGTCGCACTTACAAAGTTCGGAGGACATTCGAGTCATCACCAAAACTGTGCTTTACGACAGATTTTTACCATTCATTTTGGAAAGAACTTGCAATGAAGAATCCGTGAATGTATGTGAGTTGTTCCAGGCATCTGCCATGGACCTCGCCACCGCCTACTCCTTTGGCCTGAAATCTAGCACGAACTTCGTCCAGCAAAACAACAAACGAAGCGAGTGGTTAGACCTCTACCTTCGTAGTCGACCCCGGGACTATGTGTTCTTCCTTCAGGAGTTTCCAACGCTCACCTTTTGCCTTTCGAAAATTGGCATTCATCTGGTTCCGAAAAATCGTCTCGCTATCAATGACGAGGTGGATGCCTGGTGCCTAGCTATGTGCGATGGGGCAGAGGAGTCAATATCGGCTTTGAATTGTGGAGCCGAGAGGATGCCAGGTCAATTTCCTGTGGTATATGAACAGATTAAGAGAGTCATAACCGCTAAGGAAGAGATTTCTGCAGAGGCTAACATAGTTCTGAACTCTGCAGCGTCCAGACACGAGGGAACGAAGGTCGGTAAGATATTGAGTATTCCCCGGTCTAAACAGCAATTGGAAATTGCCAGTGAACTCCTAGATCAGCTCATTGCTACCCATGAAACCTTCGGAATTACGCTTCTTTACATTTATTGGGAGCTTTCCCAGAATCTCAAGATGCAAAATCAGCTTAGGGAGGAACTTCTACATCTTTCATGGCCTCCAATAACCAACCTTATGAGTGAAGATATCCCATCAGCGAAAGACGTAGACGAACTACCACTACTCCATGCCATCGTTATGGAAACCTTGCGTCTGCATCCCGCTGTTCCTGGAGGCCAACCTCGTATTACGCCTCCTCGAAGCAAGAGCAAGCTGGGAAAGTACATTGACATACCGGAACATATCCGCGTGAGTGCATATGCCTGGAACCTTCACCGGAATCCAGATGCATTTCCAGACCCAGAAGGGTGGCATCCAAAGCGCTGGCTCGAAAATAGCTCAAACTCAAAGCAGTGGAAAGGAATTGATAATAAGGAACGCTGGTTTTGGGCATTTGGGAGTGGAGGGAGGATGTGCATTGGAAGTAATTTTGCTATGCAGTGTAAGTACGCAAGTCTGCTGGTCTCGAATTTGGAAAGATAACATTTCTCAGTGATAAAGTTTATAGTAGCTGCTACGTATTCGAGTTTTACAAGCAGCATTGTGGATGATGAAGGCATTGAACAGGGTGATGGGTTCATCGCGGGTCCCAAAGGGGATAAGTTGATTCTACAGTTTCATATCATCAAGTAGCAGAGCTTTTTCAAGCAGTATTTTCTACCTTATTTCGGAAAGCAAAGTTACCGTATTTGCGTTTGCCGAAGCCAGTGTTCTAGAAGCTTCGGACATCCTCGATTCATTATCATACTCCTTCATTGATGTAAGACGAAAGGGTAGCTGACGATTTCCTACTTACATACACGCTTTCAGTATCTACATGTAATCTTCTATAAAACTTCTGTTTTCATTCAAAATCTTGCAATCTATATTGCAATCTATACATTCACATACTTCGGCGTACCAGTACCGAAGCGTATCTCAGCCCTGTCCTGAACTGACGCAAAATAGTACCCTATTCATATCTCAAATCTCAGTCCTAGGACCAAAATGCCAAATATTACTAATCTTGCAACAGCTCCGAATCGTGAAGCTGAGAGAATGCGAGGTCTCGCGGCCGCACCTGCGAGACACACTCATGTATCTATTAGTATATTAAATAATTTATTATATTAATTCTTAGTAGATTGGTTCAATTCGATTAAATATTGCTAGCATTTGATTCAAGGTTTCTACTCTCACTGTACTAAATGATTAAATAAGAAAAAGAACATGAACAGAAGGAGTTGTTACAAGTTTACGCGATTAGTAACAGATGTCAAGATTGGTAACATATATTTAACTTTTAACGATTCGGTGCTGTGCCCTAATCGTAATATTAAGAAAAGTATACAAACAACGCTGAAATATGGATTTGAAGACTTGAACTCATCGTTCTTGGCCTTTATTTCGTACCTCCAATGTGCTAAACAACAACATCGGCCACAACAAGTTCGGGATTACCGTTCTCAGTCTTGAGAATACAGAGGTAAATAAACTGTGTGGCAAATTCGACAGATGTCTCAGAGAGCACGTTGGCGAGCACGGGATCATTTTGGAGGAGAACAATTGTTCAGCTCAGGGATTCTCTTTCCATGCCGTTGTTACGATGCGCCAGGCTACCCAATAAGCGCACAAAGCTCTTGTTGAGGACTGTTTGAAGTCAACTGGAAATGTCTCTGACATCAACTGCCCTATCGGAAACATTGGATAAATTGAGACGTTCGACTTATCCAAAGGCAATTTGACAACTTGAGTTGGCGATCAGAGGTTGAATCTGTTTCTGAAGAGAGGGGTTTTAAATATATTCGGGGGTTTAGTTTAGAAGTTGTTTATTTATTCTTTAGGAAAAATTAAATCACCATCGTTTGGGAATTAGATATTAGCTATCATCTTTGTGAAAGCCAAGTCCCATTTATTTAGTCAAACTTCGCTGAAACCATTAAGAAAAAAGGAAAATCCCAAAATGATATTGATATAGATACCTATTAGTTTGAGTTCAGCTCGGTGCCTCTGATTCTTGGCTTTTTTAGTGAAGTTTAAACTTCCGCACAGTGCCTAGTCCGTCACGCTTTATACTTTCTGAGAATATACAATATAGATGGCTCTATATTCAGAAAATGTAGAGATCCAATATGCCACTTACGTCTCCTTACATCAGAAAGAAACTCCATCGTATGTTCATTCCATGCATCAGAGAGGTTTCAGAATGCTTTTAAATCAAAAAGCTTTTCGGATGTTTTTGGGTCGTCATCACACTCCTTCGTTTATGTAAGACGATAAAGTTGCCGAGTATACCCCACCTATCACCGCCTTTTCAATATCTAAAATGATGCTTCCCAAAATCCTTTTTCAATCTGTCAATTCAACCATTTTGATAACCTAGCTGCTAAATACTACTCCATATTTGCTATACTAACCAAAGCCACAGCGTTCCCCAACACTCAAGGCTCAGTTCTTCGGACCAAAATGTCAAATGCTACCCATGTTGCAGCGGTTCAAGAAACAAAAGTCGCAGCTCCATTTCTAGGAAATGTACAAGAAATTTGCATCATAACACGAGACCACAAGAAAACCATCGATGGCCTTTCGCGACTAGGCATTGGACCTTTTCAAATCCACACGTTCAACTCATCAAGCGTTACCAACCAGACGTTCCGAGGAAAGCAAGCATCTTTCGAGCTCACAGTATGCTTTGCAACGCAAGGATCTATAGTATGGGAGCTTATGGAACCAATCTCAGGAGACTCTATCATGAAAGAGTTTTTAGATGCGCATGGGGAGGGCATTCATCATGTTGCTTTTGACTGTAATCATGTCCCGCCTAAGGAACGAAGGGCTGAGTTCGAGAAGAGGGGGTTTGGGTTGGCTCAGTCGGGAGTTTGGCATGGGAAAAGGGGGACTTGCGAGTTCATGTTCTTTGATACTGAGGGTGCGATTTCAACTTGCTTTGAGTCCTACTGTTTTTCCGAGGACTGGGAAGATCCAGAATCAACGGTTTGGTACCCTAATAAACCAATGGAACATAGTGGAATGTGATGTGACGTAGCTAAAATTTAGTTGGAAAAGTAGTGCTGGAAGACCTGCAGTAACAAACATTCAATAAGAGCTTGCGTTTTCTAAAAGCCAAACCTGTCCAATTTCTTCAAGGGATCCTCGAGGTCATTTGCAGTGATATTAGTTGCAGGATGTCAGTACCAAGTAGCATGTTTCATATTTTCCACTATTGTCTAAAGCATCTCCTTTACAGGACAGATCTTTTAGCGGATACCTCGATTTTACCAATTCTAATCGACAGTAATTATGATCTGAAGCAGCAAAATGACTGCCTCGATAGACTATCACACGTCCCAGCATGTTGTGGTCACAAATCAACCGCAACGACGCTTCCGTTCACCAGATCATTGCCAACAAACCAACCACCATTAGTCACATACAAAGTCTGGCTCTCCTTCCAGTTTCCCCTCCCAAACACAGAGTTGGTGGGATTTAATAATAACGTGGTATCAGTAATGACTTGCTGGCTACCATCTGATTGTACCACAACTACCTCATTCGGATGGCTCGCAATCCAAGTCTTTCCGCTAGTATCTAAAGCAAAATCGTCATAGACCACTCCACTTGGGACAGTTGCAATTATCTCCACAGCTCCAATCTTACTTCCCTCATTATCAATAGGAACGCGGCCAAATATTCCCTGTGCAGAGTTTGTAAAATATAGATAACCTTCTCTACTACGAATACCATTGATTCCTAGAGTTCCTGTAGCAGTGTTTGCGAACAAAGGATCAGAGAAGGCAATGTCATAGGCGCCGGAGTTTATGTTTACTCGCCAGACCGCACCACTTGCTGAATCAGCTGCAAGAATCAGCTTTGTCGAGCCTGGAACTGGAGTAATGCCATTAAAAATTGTGGAATTAGAAATGCTGGTAATTTTTTGAACCGTAACAGGCAAAGTACCAAAATTCAAAGTCCAGATAGTAAGCGAACCAAGGGCTGCACGAGTGCTGGCAAAGTCCCATACTATTTCCCTCAGTTAGTTTGGATAAAAGAATATCATATCACCCGTTCGTCCATAGATATAATAAGTCTCACGTACTGCCTGTTACAACGACGAATATGTCATTTTTTAGCTCGGTGATTCCCCAGGGCCCGGTTCCAACGGGGAAGGTATGTGCTACAGAAGCGGTGGGAGAGGAGACAGTTGGATCGATGATAAACAGCGTAGGCACGCTTGGGGATGCGACAATAAGGTGACCATTCGCGCGGACAGCGATATTCTCCACAAACGTATTGTTCGGGAATGTAAATATATTTCGGAGTGCTGGGTTGATGTTCGCTTGACCCAAAACAATCTGAAGAGCACATCCGACTGACAGGATAAGACGATGCATACTCGATACTCTACTTCTCGAAGTCTGCTATAGGGCTCTTTTGATAGAGCTCTGGTAGATGTGAGGAGGTGTTTTTGGTGTCAGTTCAGAGTCCACACTATGGCGTGACTTTGATTGTTTATGTACCCTTGTTTGAAAATGTAGTGACGAGAAATCTTAGTAAGCAATAATTCTACCAAGTTTGAGCTGAGTCAGCTATTGTGCTTTTGAAAGAGCTAGTCGTCAAAGACTTATTTTGATTTGCAAATGCTAAATAAACTAGCGTTTCGGCTAACGTGTTTCGGAATATAACATACTAACTCGGCACCGTATAACTAATATAGTTCTGCTTTTACATTCCTTTAGATTCATTAAATTGAACTAGAACTAGCAGCTAGTCCAGCCAGGTCTCCAAAGACTTGAATGGTGGAAGCGGCCAAGCGTGCGTCTACCACATTCCAATTGACCACGTTCCAAATACCGGTAACATACTCCTTCTTGTTATTTAAATATTGTAGATAATATGCATGTTCCCACATATCAACACCCAGAAGCGGCTTTTTGAGCTTTGGCACGACATCTTGGTCTTTGGTCGCCATTATCTCAAGCCCTCCGCTTTCAATATCCTGTACCAGCCAACCCCATCCACTTCCTTGTATTGCGAGCAAGTTTGCCTCAAATTTGGATTTGAAAGCTTCCACAGAGCCCCAGCGATTTTGTAGAGCTTCACGCAGTTTTGAATTGCCCAAAGCTGGAAGCTGACCTTCAGCAGATGGTGGCGTCAGGTTCTCCCAAAACAAACTGTGGTTAATGTGACCTCCAGCATTAAAGCGGATTGCGGTCTGGATATGAACCTGGTCAACAATGTTCTTGGATGCAACAAAGCTTGACTGGATTTGAAGGGTGGCATTAAGATTGTCAACATATGCTTGATGGTGCTTCAAATGATGGATTTTCATAATTTGCTCTGAGATATATGGAGCGAGTGCCTGAAATACATTAGGTACAGTAAGAGGATTTGATGATTCAGAAATCCAGATCAGAACCTACATCATGGCTGTAGGGCAATTTCGGCAGAGAGACCTTAGCGGACATCTTCCTTGATTCACTAAAAGTTGTCGAAACGTGTATTGCAGACGAGTTGAAAAAATTGAATTGAATTTAATCTTCCTAGCTTTACAAGGAGGTTCGATGTGACAGATCTTTTTCATTCATAAATTGAGGTAATTGGCCATAAATAGTCTATAGCAACGATAATAAAACGTGCTCATAGTGGAGACTTAGATCATATGAGAGAGGTATAGCTTAGGAACACGTGCTTTTGACTAGCGGTCCAAAACAAAGCTTGCCAATCATCTTGATGGTGAGTATCGTGATCGCCCTCAAACCTGCGCAAACGTTCTCTCGAACCAATCCTTCCACCAACTGACAGTACCATGAATCAGGAATAATTAATTGATCTCCACAATAATATGTCGATCACCTGTAATAAGTCTTGTTTTGTCCTGCATCACCCTCGGCGCATTATTAATTGACCTAAGCGGATCTTGCTGATGTGAAAGTTGATTGTTTTATTTTAGCTGCTGCTACTCATACACAGCATGGCGTCCTCAAAGTTTCCGATTACTACCATTTTCGAGGCAGCACTCGTGGTGCTAAGTCTTCTTTTATTTCTACATGGATACCCCGACATATCACGAAAAGCTTTGTGGGAGGACGGAGGGGTGAACGGATTCAATTCGAACCCCAAGCTTCGTATATATTTCTATGCAAACTATCTACCGCCTCCTCCGATCCCGTTCATATGGTCTCAAGCGTAAGTGAAGGGGTAGGAGTAGTAGGCTTCTGCAAGCGATTTGGTGGCGGGTTTGAACATAAACAAGTTGTCTGATAATATTGCAGGTTTACTGACTCAAATCTTGGTGTTGCAATTATGACTCTTGGGCTTTTCATGATACGGACGAGCCTGAAATACGTTGGCGCCACAAACAAGTGTACGGAATTCTTCTTGCAATTATATCTTCTATTCTTTTGGAGCTTGTGTCTTGCTGGCCAGCAATCGCCAGACTACTCCGATGGTCAACACCCAAGCCGTTTTCCTTGGTATCTGACGCATAGCTGCAACGTCGCACAAAAATTGAACCAGACAAGATGCCATGTAGCACAAACTTCTTTCGCACTTAGCATTGTTATTACGTAAGGTCTTGCCTAAGTCTATATGTTATTCATACAGTCTCTAAACTAGTAAATAGTCTATATTATGCATTTTCAATCTGTGTAACCGTAGCTCGCGAGAGCTACATATTTCTACGCAAAAAAAACATGAACGAATTCGGACCAAGAACATTCTTTCCGAATGGAATTTCTACAATACCCTACTTTAGATAAGCTTGGATAAAGCCAGTGCCAGGAGAAGACTTTCCGTTCCTTACTTCAATCAAGACTTTTCGGTGCAAAATACACAATAGGTGCTGTGGATTTTACGTCTTTTTGTCATATAGCTCGCAGGACTCCGTTGCGGCTCTAACGTGCTGTATGACACTGGAAATTAATTTGTGGCAAATTTTGTGGAAATAAGCTATTGGATTAATCATCATAAACCTGCACCGTTAATAGGGTCTGGCTGATACGAACGCGGTAGCTGTTTAGCCGTAGCTGTTTAGCAGTAGCTGTTTATTCTTTTGGTTTTGAATATCAAGTACTCGCTATACTCAAGAAGGCTCTGTTGTGGTTACTCTTCCTTATTTCGTGATGCTATAAGTTGTTGTTGTTTGTGTTGCTCTAACACGAATTTGGAAAGGTACCACGCACCGACACCAACAAATCTAGTGGGAATCGAGTACCACCAGACCTGCTCCAGGCCTTTTCACTTGATTGACAAAGATAATCTGTAGCAGGCTTAAGCGTAGACGCGAGAGGTACCAAACTTTAGAATTGTATTTACGTGTTTTAGTCAACTGAAAAGGGAAACTTTCTGGGCTTGTGCCGATGTGAGATGATTTCACGCTTGATTTAAAATATGGATCATCATGGCGGCCAGAAGCAGGATATTGACAGAAATATAAGGTTTCAAATATTAACACCTTCACTACTATCATATAATTTCACAACTAATAAGGCATTTGATGCTTTCGAGCCTTGACCATTGCCTCTGATTTGGGTACTTCATCCTTGGGATGATGTTTGAGACCTTATAACTAGCTACCACTCGTCCGAAATTCTTCAATCACACTTCTCGGCTTTGTATATACGAGATTGGAGGTGTAATTGTACGGAAGATGGAACTTCTGCGGTCCTACAACTTCAAGGCCGCGCTTGGTGATCCAGACTGGATGTGGGGCTACAATCATGACTGTAACTTTCAGACCGTATCTGATTTCGCTCTTGTTAGCTCAGATTCATTATGTCGCATGTGACATGACGTGGAGCCGTGAGGAATTTGTCAGAAGGAGATTTGGTGAATTGATAAGACTTACCTATATTCCTGCGTCCCAACTGCCTCGCCGGTACTCACATCCAAGAGGAAAATCAGATCCGGAACGGTTGCCAGAACCTGTTTCGTCAGCGTTATGACCGAGTCAAAAAGAAGAAAATAATCCAACAAAGGGAATGGACGTACCGTTTCCTCCCCTTTATCATCCCGACCCAGGACGGCCAAGTTCTCATTCATAAACGGAATATGAACTTCCTCCCATTCCATACTCGCATTCCTATCGCCTGCATCTTCTATCTCGCCATCCCCGAGACGTTCAATAATTACCCTTCCTACGCTATGTGCCGTAGTTGTAAGACTGCTCTCTACGCTCCGGATCTTGCCTGTGAATACACGTCTTGCTGACTTCGCACCGCCACACTCGGCAATAATTCTCTCAGGGACAGAGGAGAGAGATGTGGTTTGCTGGGCGATAGATACGGCTCGACCTAGACGCCAGGCTAGGGAGTATGTATTAGGGATTCCGTTGTTTTGGACGCGAGGACCACTCATAGGTGAGGAGACACCACCGGCAGCCACACTCGAAAGATGTTAATTGAGAGAAGTGTAAGAAGAAGAGGGCTGCTCACCCCATACTGAACACAGCTGTCTGAATAGCGAATATGGCGGACTGTTCGTCCACTTGTGTAGCTGGAATAAAGGTGTTATTTCCAGTACCGCTACATAGTGTCACGGGAAGGAGATCGTTGATTGAGTTTGCTGTTATGTATGGAGAGCACATTTCGAAACTAGGGAACGCTCTTCCTATAATTTGTGTCAGTCATTTCTAACCCAATGAATGAAAGCCCGACGAAGGCAGAGTAAGGCTTACCCATCAGGTCCCCGTCAACTGTCGGGATGTTATAATACTTCGAGCTTCCCCATTCTAGAGGTTGTAAACCATTGCTCCCCCCAATCTCGGTGGCTAGCATTGAGGTGTACGTGATGGAAGTGTGTTTCGTCATTTCTGCAAGTGCATGAAGCATCAGATCTCCACCTGGACGCTCGTTGCTGACAGCTGGGGCGCCTACTGCGGCGATGGGTGGGAGCATGTCGTTGGCCGTTAAACTTTCCATACTACGGATCTTGATTGTCTTGCCTTCTGCCATCAGCTGCATCAATTCTAGATATACCCCGTAAGGTGAGCCTCCACCGCCACAGCCGAGTATGTAACATCCGATGGAGAGGAAGTCCAGATCTGTTTTAGAGACTTCCCATAGTCCATCTATATCAATGGATGGTGTATAATTCACCAGATCTACTTTCTCTTCGGTGTTGACACCCTCACTTGCGAGAACCTGATGTGATTTCTTCTCCTCGTACATTTCATGTTCATCCATCGGCTCTTTTCCCACCGTCTCGAGCATCTGTTTGTGAACCCTACTATGATCCGCAGTACAAACAACTTCGACGAGAATACTAGTCTCACCATCAGAATATGGCACTCCAGTCGCCTGCTCATTGAGCACCAGTACTGCATTTCGATCCCCACCTCTGGAAACCGCGTCATCAATAGCTAATACTTTTGCTTTCGCAATCTCAGCGCTGATATCCTGCGTCTTGGTGACGAATTCCGCGCGACCTGAAATCTTGGCCATCGCAGCACCAATGGCATTCGCAACGCCAGCGTGTTCTGGAACGATAATCTTGCTGACGCCATCTAGACTTTCAGGACAGAGAATTGAGCCTCCTCCTACCAGAATCACAGTGCACGGCTCTGGAGAGAATTTTGTGCGATCGATGGCTGATTCCAGCATTCGTTTGATTGTTGTCTTTGCTGGTAGTAGCATAGAATCGTCCAGCTTGACATCTGTGGTGCCGATATTTATCCCTGAGGCTGCTGCAACATCCGTTGCAGTTGTGATATCTCCGCCAAATGAAAGTGCCTTGATTGATATATCATGGCCAACACTCTCGGGACCTACTGTGACCTTGCCTTGCAAAGTGACGCGTACCAAAGATCCGCCACCAAGACCAATGCTCTCTACAGATGGCATCTCAAGGTTGATTTTCACCCCTGCCAAGTCCGTGTAGCTCTTTGCCAGGCGTGGGTAGCCATTCTTAAGCAGGTAGCCCACATCCGTCGTTGTGCCTCCAATATCCACAACAACGCATCCCGTCTGGCCAATTTCACCACCAGCTAGCAACGCAGCACCTCGGATCGAATTTGTAGCGCCGGATGAGAAAATTCGGATTGGAAACTTCAACGCTTCAGAAAACGGCAAGAGATGACCTTCATTCGATGACAGATATAGTGGACAATGAAGCCCGTTTTTGGTCATGGCGCCGATGAAAGCTCGTATGGTGCGGCGGGCGAAATTCAGAATGGAGGCATTGAGAATCGAAGCATTTTCACGAGCTAGGAGCCCTGCGCCGGCGACTTCATGTGAGCATACGATGTTAATCTCTGGGTCTAGGCCTTCACTGAGAATGGCTCGAACTCGGCCTTCTTGTTGATGCTCCTTATCCATCGGTGATCCGATCCCTACAATCACCACATTCTTAAGTCCTTTTGCCTTGATAATGTCAATCTGCTCTCTAACAGCGTTCTCATCAATTGGAGCTATCTCATTTCCGTCAATATTACACCCACCGGGGATAATCGCCGTGTGGCCATTGACAATCGATTTCAGTCCGGCAGGCCAAGCTGAAAACGTAGGCTGTCCAGCTGAGAAATTGTAGGACGCGAGACGAATGACCGCAACCTTCTCCACCCTAGAAGAGTCTCGTTCAATGATGGCATTCAGGAAATGGGTGGTTCCAATAGCCAACGCAGCAATGTCAGCTGGTTGGACAGCAGACTTGTTAATTAGCTCCTGCAAGGTGTTTCGAACACTGAGAGTGACATTCGAGGTTGTAGGAGCCTTATGCTCTGCAACGACTGATATGTCAGTGCCATTGATGACTCTCAATAATACAGAGTCGGTATTGGTTCCTGCATTGGGAGCTGTCAGGATGTGAAGACTTGCATCGAAACGACCTCGACTACAACTCACCTCCAACGTCAATTCCTACTACCAGTGGGTTATTACCTCCGTTCGGAGAATTTGAATCCATTGATTGTATTTGCAATGGTCGGTCCGGTGCAAGATAATGCCCAGACGATATTCCCTCCTTGCCCTGCAATTTTGCCCAACTTGTTCGATTCCCACTTTTGGATACCTTTACTGAATACTAATGATCCTCCAGAAAAACACCATCTGCTTATATTTTCAACAAATTTAATGGCTAAATTCTAATCTATGTATAGTATTTCATGTTGAAAATCGACGTAATCAAAGGATGAAAGACGTCGTGTTGAAAATCGATAAGCCATGAAGATCTTATCTTATCAGATCCGCTCGCCTGCAGTAGTGCCGTGAACCATTCCTAACTAGGATTGTCGAGGTGGAATGTAGGGAAGGAGTTGACGAGGGGTAGCTTGTTATCAGATCGCCCAATTGATACATATATGTTCCTAGACCCCTTTGGACGTTTACTGCAAATAAGGGCCGCAATTTCGGCCGCAGCGAATTTTCCTTTGCGTGAGAGCACACTGATCCACGATCAACTAAGTATTTTATCTAGAATCACTTTCTGTTCACTGTCTCTGATCTAGGAAGTATCTTTCACGCTTTGCCTCCTTCGAAAGAAGACAACGGCTTGATCGAATCGATGGATTTGATCACTCTCTATGGCGGTGCGGAGAATAGCATCATAACGAATTTGCGGCGGTTCATATTCGCATTTTCTATACTGTGCTCTATCTAAATCTGAGTGTCTTCAAGTCAAATCCATTCAAGATGATTTTGGTAGGATGTAAATGAAGTTTGCTCGATTATACTGAAAAACTTGCTAGAACTTGTCGGAACGACTGTAGAACCACAGGAATAGACTCTCGTGAAACCAATACAAATGTGTAAGGATGAAAACTCTTTCAAATCAGGATATTTCTATGTACGATATTAACAAAAACACATCTATCCATCCTAGCCATGGCTTTCTTGACCTTGTCTAGCCTCATCCTCTCTTCCGAGTTGAGTATTGCAGTGGATGAGATCCTCTAGGTTGGTTCTTGGGTAATTTCCTTCCCAGGCCGCCCGCGGATCGGATCTAGCTGTTACTAATTGTAAAACGCCTTGTGCTCCTCTTGTCTATTTATCTTTTCAAAATTGCTTGTTTCTGCACATGGCCTTGAAATAAGTCGCTGGGTGGAATATGGTGAGCAAAAAGCAAGCCAAGGCAATCATCCTGTACGATGTTTAGTAATTTTGACATGTGGCCAGGAGGAATTAACTCACCCTCCATCTAAAATCAAGAATTCCTTCTCATTTCGCATGAGTGGATTTCCCCAACCGCCGGCCATTTCAGGTAAACTGATTTTGGTGTTAGCTATCACTACTAAGTGTTTCTCTTATACAGTATCAACTTACCGATAAATGCATCGGATCAGAATTGCAACATATGATATGGCAACCGCAGAGCAGAATACCATCAACTTTTTCCTCTCCTTAGGATCCGTCGATATAGTATGGTACTGGCTCTTCTCGACCCCAGAAGAAACCGTGACGCCGGCCTTCTTAGCCTTCTTGTATTTATAAATATACAACAAAACCAAAAGACCACAAACACTCATTGTCGCAACTTGGAACGCGATACCAGCGATAATCAAGCCGTTGCCAACACTCAACAGCTCTGGTTTGGACTCAGCACTAGCGGCAACACCACCGCCAATGCCTTGCAAGACCATCGATCCCAGGTCGCAACCCACAAAGATCCATGGGTACAACCGTGGACGAATTATGGAATGTTCGGGGCCAAAGAACAATACGAGATGTTTGAGTGTCAGGTAGATACAAGCGGCCAGGAAAGATGGCGCCAATACCAGACAGCAAATCTGCATCTTGAATCCACCGGAATCCCATGGGTTTTGATTCATGAGGACCCGGCCCACGTAGCCTAAACATTCAAGTGCGGTCCCCAGCCCGAGGGCGATGGTGTAGGTCCATGCTTTCGATCTGATGCCAAAGAAGAGACTCTGGAGGAAAAGGACCCCAAAAAAGACCGTAAAGAAGATGTTGGCACCGAAGTGAGGATAATATCCATATGTCGTGGCGGCAACAGGACAGGTTGGAGTTACTTGTGTACAGCTTCTATAAGAGGGTCGGGCTCTAGGTTTGTCTTGAGAAGACATCGTGAAGTTGGGAGATTGCGTCCAACAGCGAATATGTGGAGAACAAATACGGTGACGTGCTGATTGCACTAAGTTACAAGTGGTAGTGGCGCTCTATCTACAAGGGGAATTGAATCCTGACAAGAAGAGAAGAAATAGTGTGTATAAAAGAAGCACCGGTGTCGAATGGAAGAGAGTTGTAAAAGGAAGAAAAGAGTGTGGTGGGAGAAAAGACGTTGTATTAAAACGTTTCGCTGCGAGGCGAATGATCGTGCACCAAGACGAGCCAAGTTGATGTCGCTTACTCGATTATCCGCGTAATCTTCGCTATTCGGTTATTACGACGGGCCAAGGCGAAGCTACAGATCACGCTTGACCGTATTGAGAAGGTGGGGAGCCATAATCGCGGGGCGATGCTCTTAAACACCAATCACAAGACGCTCTTTCCGAAGAGTTGCGAGGGTGCTCGGCTCAGTTGTCGTCCGAACCGATTACCAAGCCAATAGTAGGAAACATCATTGAAACCATAATTCGCTTGCTCGTGGACATTACAACTTTGTAGTTAATATATGATACACTTGCCCCAAGACCCAAATCCAACACCACACCCGAATACGGAATATCTTTTGAGGAAGGCAAGCCTTTGTATTGCAAAAGCGAAGTTTGGGGTTTCAATTCATTCGGGTTTGGTTGAGTCTAGAGGGAAGAAAATACATAGTAGTATGGCGGCAGCTAGGAGATCCGCTTATAGGCACTGATGATATAGCCTTTGTCTTCAGATCCACATGGTACTGGCGGCTCGTATATCGTATTCCAGAGATTATACCACATCCGGTATAAATATGGAATTGTTTATGCTCCCCTACGTTAGTTAATCAAGCTATTATAGCTTGATGGTAGAGTCGATGGCTCTATGTTGCTTGAAATTAGTTAGTACTTATCATGTACTAAGTTACACAAGGCTTCGAGATCTGAACGTGATAAGCAGCGAAAGCATAGGCGGTGCTCCAGCAGACCTGACATCATAATAACACGTACTCATACTTCTCTATCTTAAATCAGTGTTGTTAACACTCAACCAAGCTTAGAATGGAAAATTAAAAAAGGAACGGATCATAATTATCTCAACAAATAGCGGGGTATCATGTTCTTGACTTCCAACTGTGACAATGTTCTCCTAGGCTGCCTCAGGTCTTGCAATAGCCGGTCTATTCTCTATGGCTTTGTCGCTCTTGCGTTGAAAAGCTCAACAGAGACCTTGATTGCTTCCTCTGCACTTCCACAAAGCTTCTCGATACCACACGATATCATCAAATTATCCACCAATTTCACCTCGCCGTCTCCAAACTCCTCCACCGCCATTCCGCCCTCGTCTCTCAATTGTCCATCCTGCGCCCTCTCTACCTTCACAGCCTTGGTGACCTTCTCCACAAACGATGTCCTGTCGCTGGTATACCCCACTACGATCTTCCCCAAGGCCGCACCAACCCCCATTTCATATGCGGTTCCAACATCCATCGAGGGCCCACGGAAAGGCTCCATGTTCGCAATAATGGCATCGCAGGACTTGATGAGGTTCATGTTGGCGGTTCGAATGTAGGCAGCTTCGGCGATGCTACCGCGCTCATCGTCGCCGAGCTCGTTGTCCATGGGGAAGAGCCCCTCGGCAGAGTGTTGTTGGCATAGGAGCTTCAGCGATGCGCCTTTGGCAAAGGGGTCGGGCAGAAAAACTTCGGGTCCGGCGAGGTAGATCTTCATGGTAGATGTGTGGGATTTGGTTTGAGGATTGTTGTGAATATGCTTTGGACATGAGTCGCTTTTGAATTTCTTAAAAGTAGCAGGTCCTCCCCGGAGCCGACCGCATTTAAGGTTGCCGATTTCATAGCCGCATATCCGAGCTGTCTACCCGGAATCCGTTCTCATTGTCTATTGTCTCTTGTCTATTGTGATACAATACAACATCACATCCGCTTGAGCTTTGGCCCAAATGTGATTATTGGGTAAAGATAACACAATCAGAAGTCAATGCCCAGAGCTCTTAACTTGATTACATCGTATACCTTTTTTTGGATGGTCTTCAATTGTCTTCGTCTGTTGCTTTGCTGTCCTGCTCAGAATCCTGAAGCCCTAGGCAATACAAATCGATCAATTAAATCGCAGGAGTATCGCAATCTTACATTAAATAACGGTAATCATTTGAAACGCAGCGTTGACTGTTGGTGCAGAGACATTCTTGGAATACCTTGGTCACTCTTGGGACCGCTTGGAATTGTCTTGGTGGCCGTTGGGCATCTGGTCGAATTGCATCTTGTCCCTCGATGGATAGATGGGGATTAGATATCGCCCGTGTCGAGCAGCGCGGTTGCTATGCAGTCAGCTACCACTAACATTACTTAAGCTTCATAAATAGCTTCAAAGGCTCGCTATTACAATTGTGTTGTTCTTCAGTCGCCAAGTCCCAAGATAGCTTCATACTTGGCCGAATCCGCCCAGCGTCTGGGCCGACGCCATCGAAGTCATCCAGACCTGACGAATTGCCAGCAATCTCAAACAACAAAACCATGCTCCTCCCTCATCATGGCATCAAGCCACTCTCCCAACAAGAGATCGTGCAATGGCCGACATCCAATATCTCTCGGACAAAGAAATAAGCGAATTCCTCGACGCCCTAGACAAGAATAATGATGGCTATATTGCCTATAATGAGCTCGAGAAGAAGCTAGACGAGGTTCATAAACAGATAGCTCCGGAAGCTAAACCTCACAATCTCCATCACAAAGATCGGGATCCGAAAGAAAGACATGCATTTTTGAGAAGCGTGCTAGGCACTCAAGAAGAGCGTATCTCCAGAGATGATTTCACGACCGTGGTGAAGAAATGGAAAGTCCCGTCACTCGAACAGGACAAGAAGGTCGAGCAGGATGAGGAAGAGTATTTCAATTCGATTCCACTGGGGCGACGCATAAGAGCATTTTGGGATGTCAGAGGACCGGAGGTCATGTTTGTGGGGATGGTGGTAAGCGTACAAATTGCGTTTGGGGTATGGCAGCTTGTGAAGTATGCGACAGATCCGAAATACCAGGCAGCATTAGGTTGGGGGGTAGTGCTCGCGAAGACGGCTGGTATGCTCCCATCAGACAAGGAGAAGCTATTATGTGACTGACCATTCTAGCTGGCATTTTGTATCCGACTTTATTCTTCCTGGTTCTTTCCATGTCCCGATGGCTATCGACTTTTGCTCGACAGTCTTACTATACTTCCCGCTTTATTAACTGGGATTTGTCACAAGCTTTCCATATCAAGATATCTATCGCAGCACTCTTTTTTGGAAGTCTTCATGCGCTTGGTCATTTGACCGGATCATTTGTGTATGGAGGTCGATCAAATCGCCAGGAAGCCGTTGCAGCTTTAGGTCTGTCTTCACCGCGACAGTACAAGACCTTCGTTGCCTCTCGTCCTGGATGGAGTGGTATCATTGCCCTCTCCCTCTTCTGGATGTTGGCGGGTCTTAGTGCGCCGTGGGTACGAAAGAAGAGCTACGAAATCTTCCAATCTGGTCATCTTTTGATGTTTCCCATTCTCGCATTGTTGTGCGCTCACGGGACATCTGCATTGCTTCAATTCCCAATGCTGGGATACTGGTTGGCTCTGCCTCTTTTGTTAGTTCTTGTGGAGCGATTCACTCGTTTTGTAAATGGGTTTATTCGCATTCCTACCACCATGGATATTCTTGATGACGAGACGGTCAGACTAACGGTTACGGTATCCAAACATCGGATCTGGCCATATGAAGCTGGTCAATATATCATGTTACAAATCCCACAGATATCATTACTTCAATGGCATCCATTCACGATCTCAACCTGCGTGGACAACACGATGCAAGTCCACATCAAAACCGATGGGGATTGGACCTCGCAAATTCGTAATCTCACAAAGGAGAATGGTAAAGAGTTGAAATACGTCGGACTTGATGGCCCTTTTGGAGCACCAGCCCAGCGGTTTTATGACTTTGACGATAGTATTATCATTGGTTCAGGGATTGGCGTAACTCCATTCTCTGGAATCCTGACAGATTTACAGACCAGAGAAGAGCGTCGTATGATCCGCGACGGGCCACGGACCGAAGGGTCCAATCAACTTGAAGAACGTGGTCGGATACCGAGCACTGAACATGAAGCGGAGAAGGCGCGAAGAAGATCTTCTTCATCCATCAGGCTTGCAAATGAAGCCCAACGCGTTGAGTTCCACTGGATAGTCGCCGAGAGGAACTACCTCCTCTGGTTCTCTGATCTCTTGAACACCATCTCGCAATCATCGTCTTCTGACCGAGATGATGACGGTAACAACCATCTCAACATCCGCATCCAAACCCACGTCACCAAAAAGCGCACTGAAATCGCAGACCACATCTTCCGCTACCTGCTCGAGATCCATCGTACAGAAGAGCATCCTGCATCGCCTCTGACCGGATTGGTCAACGAAACGCATTTTGGACGGCCAGATATGCCAAAGATTATGGATGAGCATTATGAGAACATGTTGAAGCTGTTCCGGGAGTCGAAGGTTGAGTCAAGGAGGGTTGGGGTGTTCTTCTGCGGCAGTCCGGCTATTGGTATGATTTTGAGCGATATCTGCAAGAAACTTACCATCAGGGGAAGGGAGGATCGGAGTTTGCTCGAATATCGTAAGTTTGATCCACGTTCCTATGATGATGAAAAGGGAAAATGAAATCTCAAAGGTGCTAACGTGAATATGTTTAGATTTCATGATGGAGGTGTTTGGCTAGGTAATTTGTGGCGGTAGCATTGTACTTAACTTAATACTCAACTGGGATGGCAGGTCTAATAAATATTTTGAACTGTTATAATGAAGTTTGTTTCGATTCCTCGTTGTAATATCTTCGATAAACGGTAGGCTATGTGAAGATAATGAGAGATTGCGCTTATCAAAGCTAAAGCCTGTCCGCTATGATGCATCCTTTGCCTGGCTGGCTTTATATATCTGGCTTCTTGTGATATTTGAAGTAAGCAGTCTGGAAAATTGAACTTGGTCTGTGAATTCTTCGGAAAGCAGCTCTGAAGGTGTGGCTCGACATATGGTATAGAAAGAAAAGCCTTTGCAGTCTAATCTTGCTATTTGTAGTGAATATTGGGGAAATATTCATCCGGAGTACCCGAGAAGAAGCGACTGAGTTTGACACTTAAGAGCGAGGCAAGCCACCGTAAATTTAAAGACGAGATTCGCTTATGAAGTAGTCTTCTAAACAACTCTTCAAACATCATACTCTTCGAACCACACACATCAATTCTCTTCTCTGTAGTCCCTTTTTTGACAATAATATCTAGATTGCTTGAAAAGATGTTGGTCTTCCAGTTGGCAATCTGGCTAGCGATTGCAGTATCACTTGTGAGTCTCGCTATGTTCACCACCCCGTATCATACCCAAAGAGCTGATGAGAGGAACTACAGGCGGTTGCTGCAACAGTCGAAAGTCCTGAGCAACAAGGAGGTCCAATCATCTGGACAGGTCCTGTTGGCGATCAAGGAAAGGTCGTTACCCTTTACGGAGACGCGGAGGTAAGTCAGATAATATAACATCAACTACTGCAAAGTAAGCTGTGATGTGGCATTGTATGGTACTAAGGAATGTAATATAGTCAATCCATAAGCAAATCCTCAACCTCAACCCACAATACTTCGACCACCACGATCTCGACCAGGACGCATCGCCAGCCTCCTCAGCTTTCGAGTCCCAAGACGAGGGTACCGCCAATGCTGCCTCTAACGATCTTCATGACAATGAGCAGCTCCAAGCACCCGCCATCACTTCCTCTCACAATACCACCCTCCCAGATGACCTTTCCCATCTCCCCTCCTATTCTTCCTCTTCATCTCTAGACAAACGCCTCAAAACCACCATCACCTGCGCCCCAAATACCACCGAGGCCTACATCCCCGAAGTCATCGACCTAATCAAGTACATCGCCAGCCTGCGCATGAACAATGCCACGCGGCCCGCCAGCACCCATTCCTGTCGCGCGGCCGCGGGACCCGGGAAGTGCTCGCAACTGGCGGAGCGGAGGGGCTCGCGGATCTGGCTGTGTAATGACGTGAGTTCCTTTTATTTGGTGCTACTTTTCTACGCTATTCTTCTTTGCTACTTTACTATTTACCCGTCGACCTCGTCCTGAAAGCGAGGATCGAGTTTGTGTTTTGGGTTCCTGATAGAAACCAAGGCATCAGGGGGTTGGTGAAATGGAATTGGTTTGGGTTGGAAATCAAACGCTAACATTGCGAGGTAGAACAAAAAGGAAGGCATCGCCTGCAATTGCAACTATCTAGCTACGTACGCGCGAGATATTCTGTACAAGTGTAGGAGCAACAGCTTTGTCAAGGGCCAGTTTTTCGACACCGATGGGTACAATGTTGTAGTTGGTGCTTGGGAGCTTTATTGAAAATGTGAAGAAGATGTGGTGGAGCGTGGGTTGTGGTAGGCAGTCACTTTCTTGTCTACACATGCGATCGATCCATTGAGTTGCTCGGCTTAGTTTTGATGTGGGGGGTAGGTGGAGAGATTGAGCTGAGGTATATTAAATGAATACCTTGCTTCTTGTCTATATGAAGTCTCTGAGTTTGATGTCCGAGTGTGAAAGAGACTCAATTTCATGGGATGAGATGAAAGTAATAATCTTGTTAACACCCTATATTGTATCTTGTTCGGACATCCATTGCGTATGCCCTCCACTCACCTCCTTCTTTTCTCAACACATGTCGTATTTCAAAGAAAGTTTCAAAAGCTTCCATCTCTACACCTACTGAAAAATGCACAGGACTTAGCTTTCCATGCTTCGTTTCAGTCGTGGTCTCCTATGGTCTCCACTTGATTATCTAATATTAGTTACCAGATGCCACCTGTCACCTCATGCAGATGTGCAACAAACCAGAACTTGGCGAAGAAACATAAAATAACATTGGTCAACCACAGAAAAGACAGATCATGAAACAAGACAATAAATAACTAACAATATTCTTTGCGTGGGAAGCTCCTGACTTTTATATTAAGATCTACAGTGTGGTAGGTAGGGTATCTAAGTTTTCCAAAGCGCCGCATGCTAGTCTCCCAAAGCGCCAAATGTCAAGAAAATTCATTGACGTCCTAAGTTCGTGAATCATAATTCCGTGCCGCGGGTCTCCATCTATCTATACACCGCTTCTTCGCAGCGCTGCCTCTTCCTTGCGGCGGGACCGTCGGGACATGAATCCACCGGTGCGCTTCTCCGTGTACACACGTTTCTCATTCTTGCGTCCGACACAGAACTCAATCGCCCAGGCGACGCTGGCCAGGAACATGACAGCGGCCGCGACCCAAGTGATGGTCAGATACTTGCCACCCTTGTAGGCGTAGACTCCGATATCGTTGCCGTACTTGTTGATGATGCTTGTGAATTTCCGTTGCGCGATGGTGACTACGATGGATGGAACGAGGAAAGCCACGAATGAGAGCACAGCAAGACCCCAGTTTCCAAAGGATATCAAACGTGAACCGTGGAGGAAAAACGCGACGACCGATGTGATGATCGCAAGACCAGCAGCTGCGATGCCGATGGCATAGAGGACGAAGGTGGCATCCATGGCTACGTTCAAAGCACTGATGCTGTTTTGAATAGTATCTGGCCAGTTGATGTCTTCGAGCGAAACGTTATATTTCCCAACATGGAGCTGCTCCTCGAGGTGCTGGGTGATGTCGAAGTGGTACATGGCAGTTTGGTTGCTGCAGCCGGTAACGTTCTTCTTCGCGCCCTTCTCGGTAGCATTTGGGGTGTAGGTTCCTTCGCACAGGTTCATCAAATGCAAGCTATACCACTGGTGAATGCCGAGCTCGGCTGCCAGTTTGTCCGCGACATCTCCCAGTGCTTCGTTCAATTCCTCCTCGATCTTATCGCTGACCTTATCTGTGGCATTCTTGAAGTTGCCTTTCAGCCAGGACCCGACAGATGTGGGAGTGGATGATTCGCCCGTGGTGGTAGTAGTTGATTCGCCTGAGGAACTAAAGCTGGGAATATCGAATGCAGCATGTCCAAGAGTAGAGGTGTTGAGCTAGAGCAGTGTGAGCAAGGAGTGTGTACATGACCAGGAGGAATACTCACAGATACAATATGGTAATCCTCCATGAATCCAGGTTTGTGGCCTGCAAAGAGACAGAGCATCCCGAGGATGAATGCCACCATCGAGCAGGCCAGCGGTAAGAGAGCTGAAACGCGCATTATGACTGAGCTTGGGGTCGATGTAGATTATAGATTAGTGTGTAGACTTTACAGTTGTTCAACTGCCTTGATGTGCGTATTCACCCTGGAGATGCAGATTCTTGTATTAGTTGGCTCATGGAAAGGGGAGTGTATAATATATATATATATAGCAACGATCTGGGATGCGTCGCACCCACCCACGACATCATGCCAATCTCATACCCGCCTGAATAAAAGCAAATGACTTGGATTAGTCGACAGTTGACGGGTGGACAGTCCCTGGTGTTGTTCGTGTCTGGTGGACCCGCGACGGCCTATCGAATTTAAAGCAAAGGCTAAAACTGATACGACTGGTGCCATGCCTTTGCCCTTGTATACGCCTAGCCACCGTGATGGATGTTGAGATGGCTGCTTCAACGTCATCTTGACCTGGGAAAGTTGGAATGATCTTCGCCAATCCTCGTCCGATGCCAGGGTGAGGCTGACCCGGACCTAAGCAGGCTTTTTGTTTCCTTTACCGCTGCCCACCAAACACGCACGCCCTCCATGAACGAATCTCTTTGTTGCCAGGATGCGTTGTGAAAATCACCGTAGTGCGGATTATAGCATCAATGCCTTCATCTGAACTAACTGTGTTGTGTCAATTAGCGTAGCCTAGTGTCGGTCTAGTCTATAGATAGCAAATTTAATATTAACATCACGTAGTCACGTGATCATGAGCCCTGTTCATAGAGTTCTGAGCCGTGATTATCAATATCTCAAGACCATCAACACTGTTCTCGAAATTTGGAAAAATATGAGGTTAACAGAGGAGAGTAGACTAGAGTCTCACTTGAACACGGATCCATCTCAACCAATTGTCAAAGTAAGATCCGACCTGTATCAAATGTATTCTTTACAATTTGAAACCCCTCAAGACCACGTCAACCAACCTATTATTTCTACTGTTTGATTTTTTCAACACTTTTCACCCGCAGAATAGATCCTGGTTCTGTCGGATTTCTTTCTAGCTTAATAAGATCCTCATGCCCCCTGTACACAAATTGATGGAACGCGCGACCCTGCAATACCCCACTAGACTCCGCAAACGCCGAACCGTTGTAATATTCGAGATGTAGACCGCGTAGTTTTGTCTCGTTTGTAGTACACACGTTATCTATCAGTGTGTTATAACAGCCTCTACAGTACCAAACATCAGGAAGAGGGCATCATTGCCATCAGCCCCATGGTCAACGTGTTGTGTAAAATTTGCTTCTAGATGATCAACAGTTTGATTGGGTTATTGTCTGAGTTATAAACGGGTGCTATTGGGGTGGAAAGTAGAAAACAAACTCGTATAAATTAAACTGAGAACGTTTAGCAAACCTCTCACTAGCCATAAGCGTGTAACGCGAACTGTACCATGGCTTACTACAAAAGACACGTAGTATTAGGAAACTTTGGAAAAACATAACATTCCATCCATAACATAGACTGTTCAACACACAAAGCACAATTCTTTGTTCATCTCCAGATGTTCTTTCAGTTATTCACAATTGCTTGGCATTATGGTAATCTTCATTCTTTGATACCATCTTAGATGCCTCGCTTAACCCTACCCAACCCGTTTGTCTACACGAACAACAAAACACAACAACTAGTTTGAGAATAGCGGTAATCAACATTTGGAGCTAACTACTCTTCATTCGCTGACATGACTGTTCACTTTTACCAGATTCTCTACAGGATCAATTTATCTATATGGCAATATCCTCAGCTTTTCCTCAAGTGCAAAAGCCAATCAGTCCTAGAATGGGCATCAGAGAGGATAATTTATTCCAAACATTATCTCTTCACTTAAATATAGATGTTAGTCATTCTTATACTAAACATACTGCAATGTGTGGATAGTAGCCATAACTGAACGGAACCTTAGATCGGAAATATTACTGTCAATACATTGGAACAATAAGGTATCAACAGCTATGATTATGCAACCAAGAGAACTAATTCGACATCAAAGTGATTCATATATACAGTCTCGTCTGGCATAGTTTGATACTTCTCCAAACTGGCTGATACCATATAGTACAGTTTTGGGACTTTGAGGTAAGCAAGCAGTTTGCAAAGCTTGAGTGGCTTGTTATAGATTCATCTTGATACTATATTAACATGTTAGTTGTTTACAGGTATTCAATAGTATAATCCTAAGTATGTCAAAAATGCATCTTGTCTACTGTTCCTTTACAGTTTCTGCTTCTAGCAAGTCTAATTTGATATAATCTCAGCGCCAGATTCAAATGAGATATACTGTTCAAGTAACTGGATATTGATTAATACACATAAAGAACACTATAGAACAAGGATCTCGGCTAGTACAATCTACCTTATCTTTATAAATATACCGTGCTCAACTGGAATAAGTTTCGAGTTTTGTCCTACAGCCAAGCTAACAACCAACCATACAATCAACACGCGCATCTTTGAAGCAACAATCACACCAAAAAAGTCTTTCTTGCTTCTATCAGACAATCTTGAGCTTATTCAAAGCCTTGAGCTAGTAAGTAAACCTTCTCTTCCGGTCCTAGCGTATACATATCTTTGGATACGTTAGCACCAATACCCCCAACTACGATACCAGCTTAGAAGAACTGATTACTAACGACTTACAGTGGAATATAGCGCAAATAATTCAACCGCAGCAGTCGGATACCTTGGAAGAAACCCCAGCACTCGTAACCTTCGCTGGATTGGAGCGCTAGGTCAACATCCTTCCTGTAAGTTAATTTATCCTCATAAATATCGGACGTTGGCTAACAACTATTTTTATAGATTTGGATGAACCCGACTGGAACCAGCACAGTCTTAAGAGTATACTACAAGCAGCATGTAGAAGTAGGTACCTCACTTATTCCAACAGTACGAAAGAGGATCTGATAAATCGTCTGCAAGCATTCGACTCAGGTGATGCGCTTGATCACCACTATGACTACAACGCAGTCCAGCCAGTTCGACTGCTGAGAATGGTTCCAATATACCACCGACACAGCCTTTCATCGGATCCACCGCAGATTTCACCGCAACCCGAGGATTTTCTCCCCGCTCAATCCCAGCTGATTCAGTACCCAGCGGCAAATCCTGGAACACCGAATCAAATCTTTCCTCTCGCTGAAGATTTTGCAATCCCACCGCCAAACTGGCAGCAACCTCCTATCCATCCACAACATCTCCATGATGTACACACGCAGATACCCTATCCACAGCCTGGATATCCAGTGCCGCAAGACGTCGGTGAAAACTCCATTGGTAGTCTGCTCCCTATCATAACCCCTCCTTCACCATCACCATACTTCTCAGGCCCAGCAACAATGTGGCACGAAGGCAGCCTGAGCCAATCTGATCTGCCCACGGGAACCCAATTTCCCGGAGAAGCTCCGTGGCATTTGGGGAATAGAGCAAGTGTCGACCGATCTGAACAGGGCATATTCGTCAATACCCGAGTTTCCAACTTTGAAAATCAGGGTGAAGGTGCTGGTCAAGAGCCCGAAAGAGACGAGCGCGACGAGTTAACTCGCAAGAAAGAATATCTTAGCGTGCTACAGATGAGATTGCAGCCAATAGAGGAGCAGTTTCGCACGATGAGCGAGCAGATTAGTGTATTGGAGCGCGAGATTGCTAATTTGGAGGGTGGCATGGCTGCGGAAGAGGAGGAGAAAGAAGTTCACAATGACTAAAGAGTAGGACTGCACATCTCAACTGCGAATACTTGATAGGAAAATACATTAGAGTAGAATTAGTGTCGTCTGAGCTCGTGTTTTAACTTCGGATTAGACTTTCCCCGTATTAGTGCTCTTCCGAGTGCTGTGAATCATTTCTTTCGTACTCTTATTATCTGAACTGTAATATATAGGCAATTTCGAAGTGAAACTCATGTCTCTATTCCCACCTATGGAGTATCTATGTGAAGATAATCCAGCGATCCCTGCTAGCATTCCATATCTACAGCAGAATGTTGATATGTTGCTCGCTTAGCAAGCGAGCCTCCTATTTACTAGTATTTACTAGTGATTCGTTCATCTTCCTAAGTAAGCCAAAATAGGGAAAGAAATCTGCTCATCAATGAAATGACGTCCATAACTGGGTGCTGAAAAGAATGATAAGCTCTTTAAGTAGAAGCATATTAAAAATCGTGAACATATTTATATCTCCTATATCGTTCAATGCCTTAATGTCTCGTGGCCACACCTAGATATATTGAACTGTTCGTATTAGAATATCACAATTATATCGTCAGATTCACGCCTGATCTGCATTAAACCCCTGTTATAGCATAAAATATATCTTTTACCGTAGCCAACCCTTGAGCTCATGTTACTTTCGTCACGAGAATAGTTACTTTAGAATTAGTTAACATCAACGTTTGTCATCAAGTCGTTTGCTATCTGGTGCAAATAGTCACTGGAATACTCCAAGATTACCTCACTAGGTATTTAAATGTATAAAGTGGCACCCCCAAGACCCTACCAATTCAGGCGAGAATAGCATCATGCAACTTTCACGTGTATATAGAAGACCTTTATTAGTGCGGTAACCAGCAGCTAAGTTTTGTTACCCATCACTTTAGCAGATTGCGTAGGGCTCTGCTTCGTTCTCCAGATACTCGAGGAACCCTTCTCCCAGCGATTCGATAAGTCCAGGAACGTAAGCCCCACCCTGAAGTTCACACATCCCTTGAGACCGTCTGCTCGGCCTGAGAATTACCGGCATTTTGCAGCCATCCAGTATAAAAAGGAAATCCCCATGGCTTACATTTCCAAGGCAGGTGCCAACGTATCCCCCACAGGTGGTGAAAAGGCTTCCAAAAGTCGCCGTTCGATCCTCAACCACTGGAAGCGAGAACGAATCGGGTGAGGTATCATTCTGACTCGCAGGAAACAGGTCTTTGAATGATCGATCCCAAAGATGGAGGTCTGCAAATGTAGCGCGCATACTATTTAGAAGTACCAGCCCTGGCATCCCACCACCAGCATTGATTCCTGAGTGCGCGCCGATGCTGCTGAGATTATCGTTGCTCAAGTCGAGATCGAAAGGTATGTCGAACAAGCTGTGTCTTGGGTCTTTCACCGTCACGCCAAGACGGCGGAAACAATTTCTCAAGGCATCTTTTAAGCCGTCCAAGTCCTGATAGACATGCTCAGGGCGGGCCGGCGGCAATTTCGGTTGCATCAGAGGATCACTGTAGTATGGGGCAATCTGAGATAGGAAATTGCTTTCATACGATTGCAGTACCTGTAGCTGCTCAAGAGTCTCGTTAGAACGATCAGTCTCTAAGGCACTCTCAAGCCGCTCACGAAGTTTCTGGACGCTCTTCAGATTCTCCATAGAGGCAGTTCCTGTAGACTGCTTGATTCGGTCAATTTCAATGCCTTTGCATAGAATGATATGTAATCCCGACTTCTCATCTTTTCCAGTCTCTGCTCGGGCAGGGCGAAATGGAAGGCTATCCTCGCCGCTGTATGTAGCCCAGGACCAGTGCGCAGAGCTAAAGGGTAGAGCAAGGTTTGGCACCCACGATGGCCATCGCTCATAGCCAATAAAAGACGAGTGCGGTGCGTGTAAGATCCAATCGAGAGAGTTGGTCGCTTTAATATTTGCAGCAGCAAAATAACTCATCACATCCATGAACTTTGTCTCAGGAGAGTAATTCACGTGGATCGAATCTTTGAGTTGTACAGGTAGAAGTCCCATCATACCGTACACAAGATCTCTATGATCTGTCGCATTACTGCTGCTAGGAAATCGGAACCACAGTGTATTTGAAATGTGTACACTGCCGTGAATTTGGCCCATGTGGACTTTGGCATCGTTCAACGTGCTTAGTTTGGTAACTCCGGCTTGCAGCTCTTCCATGGTAAGGTTCTTTGCCTCGCCATCAGCCTCCTCATCGATTCGAAGTCTTCTATTCGGTACGTAATTGCCGACACCTGATCTTAAGGTCCTAGCACAGTGAAGCAGGTGCGACATGGGGAACCGACGAGCTCCACAGATGGCAATACTCTTGTCACCACCCAAAACGATTTCTTGCACAATCCACATTCGGTGCCAATACGGTCTTAAGAATAGCTGAGTAAGACAGAGAGCTGCTCCCTTATTGCTTTCCCGCCAAAACTTTTCACTTATTGTAGTTGCTTTATCTTTGTTGATAAAAGCGTGGTTCATAGTGTGCAATAATTCCAGGGCATGGCCACTCATGTTAGCTTCATCACCCAGCCACGAGATTACCCTGTCCGCCATTTTATAAATATCACCCATTCTCTTCACTTCATGGCTTTTTTCATCCATATCACCTTGATTTATACACAATGCATCTACCCATATCCGAGCTCCACCCTGCACCTCCGGTATTTCTCGGAGTGTACGCAATGCTTTGCCAAGGTTCTCTCCAACTGATACTAATTTGCCGTCTAGTATTATATTTGTCATTTGGCCGGACATGTTGTCAGGGGATCCTATGAGTTCATCTATAATGCTTGGGTGCACTTCAGAGCGCTGGAGAGCCTCGCGTATCGACATGCCAGAAGCGCGTGCCATTTCAGCCATTTTTCTATTACTCTCACCTCTCGGTAAAGACTCTGGGTCTCTCCACACATATGAAAGCGCAAAATAGCTCAGTGTTTTACGTTCAAGATGTGACTCGTCACCACTGAGGGGAGTCCAAATCCAGCTACCCAGCCATTCCTCGAAGGAATGCTGTCGATCAATATCAGGGGCCCATTCCTTCATCTTCTCCTTGAAGGACGGGTATAGCATGTGCAGCTTTTCTTGACGACCATGGTCCACTCTAATGCTGCTCGCCGAATCAGTTGTTAGCCGTTGCCTGAGCACACCACTCGTATCGCCCATCAACCTCTGTACATCGGTTCGAGTATCTCCGATGCGGAGCCGTGGGATGTCTTGAAGAAGGTATGATAGTATATCTTCCTCGACTCTATCTCGCGTGCTGGCGCCGCGGTGCATGTCGTCTAGCGATTCATACTCCAGCTCACAGCGAACGATATCCTGTGCAAAGTCCAACGATTCATCCACCGGAGACGAGGTCTCTGGTGGGAGGATCTTGAGGAGGCGGATTTCGTGCCTGGCACGCTCTAAAGGACGGTAGTTTATCGCCATGATCTGGGTCTAATCTTCAATGTGAACGTCGGACAGAATCTTTCAGTGGCAGGACTTAGCCTGTAACCCTAGAATACGCACAAAACGCGTTCGAAATCCAGAATGTCTTTATCTCAGCAGGATTCACGGAAACCGCACGACAATTTCGTCGCAGCATGAGCAGTCACGTGGAGAAGCACAGAACTTTCTAGAAAAACGCCACGATGTTTCAACTCGGTAATATAGCATGTGATGTGGATAACGTGTCCGCCTAAAGGTGTCCTCAATAGAGATCGGGGCGAGGTGGTAAGAAAGTTAAGTGTTTGCGTTGTGAATGAGGCGATTATAGAATTTGATAGAGGCAGTCTGTTGATAGGAAAATTAGGTTTTATTGTACTAGTTTAGCCTAGTAGTCTCCACACGATGACTACTGTATCTTAGTTAAGACTATACATAGTCGTAGTTAACTACCACAAGGGACATAGATGCGGAGTTGTTTTGGCTATCGGCATATTCAATTAAAAGGTATTAACGGGTACTATGACATTGTAAAAAGGCCAGGACTAGGTGATTACGAGGTAAATGAAAACTTCTGGGACTGTTGTGGATCACACCTTCATGAGGTTTGGGCTATATAGTAAGCTTGATTGTGGTAGATTAATATGAAAATCTTCGTTTTGCTATAAGCTGAGGCTCCTAGCAAATCGAGCCTAAATATACTACTATGAACGTAAATCTCTTAATGTAAAATGCTCCAAGTGTTCAAGCGTCATTTCATATATTATCTATATGAAAAAATGTGAACTTCTTATAAGTTTGCAGACTTTGAATCGAGTGAAGTCAAAATACATATCAGTGCTCACCTTACGAAAGGATTTTGGCTACGTAGGAAAGAACTTTACAAGTGTATTTCCAAGTTAGAATCTTGCACACGCTTCATTATTACGTGTCTTAAGTAGAGATATCTCAATCAATCTTCCCCAGCATTCCATGAATCGTCTTCATGAATCGTAGGAAGGCGTCGTTTATACTGCTCGCTTAGATGGCGCGCCTAATTATCCGAAGCCCACTTAATTTGGTGCCTATCTCTAGACAAGTTAGTATATGAAGATGAAATCCGCCCATTAATACATTGTGACGCGATGGAGCTCTTTTAACTGGTCGGAACCTAATGACATTTATAGGTGTCGAAATAGTGGAGGGTCAAACCTACGCCCTGCGCGGTCATCTTACTTTTCCTCATGTATATATAGTTAGACAGATCCCCATTAGTTAGATCAATCAATCAAGATATTATCAAGCTACTATTACTTCTAACAGTAGGTATTAAATTTTTCCTGACACCTTAATACAATGGACTAGAGCGTTGTGGTACCTAAGTTTCCATTGACCTTTGCGAGTCGTTTTCGCTGTTCCAGCAAAAGCTGTCATAACAATGCCGCACATAACAACTCCAAATAGCAGGTTAGTCCTAATGAGGAGCCAGATGAAAACGTCTTACTTATGCCTTGAAACGCATGCTGCTCATCTCGCCATTTTTCAAGTATTCATTGCTAATGTTGGCATCTCCACAAAGGCTGTCCGCGTCGGTTCGGTATCGCCATGATTAGTATAGGGTTCTTTTGGACTGGGTTTCGTGTCTATGGGGTCTATTAACCAGTCCGACAAGTCCATGAAGTAGACGTATACGGAGGTTAGCACATATACAAGTTTAACACTGAGATGTGGAATGATGTGGGATGATGCGGAAGGGAAAGTAGGTAGTCCGCGGGACTTTTGGCGGCATACGGAAAAGCGTCCACGACTTTGAAAATACTATTACCATATGCAATATAAGCTCCGTTTTCAGAATTTCTCAGTCTCCCCATCAAAAAAATGCGCAAGGTAACTAATTTTGACATTTTGTAATAATATTCTATCAAAATCTATTCAATTTACTAGAGAATTGTTGCTAAATGTTCTTTATAGTTATAGCTAACATTTGCCTCTATAATATAAATAACTACTAAAATATAGCTATTGCTAAATATAAAAAAGTAGAAATTATTATATAATATTGAAATGTAAATTATTTATCTAATTTTACTTTAAATTTCTTAAAAATTATAGCATTTTACTTTTTTATAATAGAATAATTATTTATTATAAGAAATTTAAATATAAAGATATATAGCAAAAGTTTAAAAAAAATGCTCTTTTTTGTCTTTTTTCTTGATTACCCCGCATTTGCTAGAAAAATGTCTAAAAATTCCAAAAATTACTATTATTAAAGATTATATTAGAATAATAACTCTATATATTTTAAAAAGTTGTCTAAAAGTAAATATAGATATAATTCTATATTTTATCTAATTTTTATAATATCTAAAGCTTTATATCTTTTTATATTTAAAAAAAATAGCTTTATTTCAGTAAAATATATTTAGATATAAAGAAATATATATTATTATAATTATATTCTAGTAGTTATTTATATTATAGGGGCAAATGTTAGCTATAACTATAAAGAATATTTAGCAACAATTCTCTAGTAAATTGAATAGATTTTGATAGAGTATTGTTACAAAATGTCAAAATTAGTTATCTCGCGCATTTTTTTGATGGGGAGACTGAGAAATTCTGAAAACGGAGCTTATATTGCATATGGTAATAAGGTTCGAGTAACTTGTGATGTGCGACCGAAAAAAAACACAGACATTTGGTCTGGTGATATAAATTTGGTGCTTCCATTCGCTACTTGATCTACATAGTAATCATGTACCTTGCTTCATTACTTATTTTTGAGAGTTTTAAGGTTTTATTATTTACAGATAATGTGAAAGCTCACCTGTCGAATCAAACATGTTATATATCCTGGTTGCTTTTGATGAGCGTAAACTTTTAAAGAATCACCTTTATCATTTGGCTATATACTAATGAGATCCATAACATGATCGGAGATAGTGATTTGCAGCTAGCGCACTGTAGGAAATACTCCAAACTCTAGGGCAAGTTACCAAAAAGCTTTCGGTACACAGCAATGTCATCTTATTTACCTACATAACATTTGTTAGTAGACGGCAATAACCAACACTGCTAAGTAGCAGATCCTTGTGGACAAATCATAATGGCAGGTCACGTCACGCACTCAACTCATATATATAATTTCTCTTTTATGTCAAAACAAGCTGCAAATTAGCGAACCAAGTAGGATAAATATGAGAATTTGTCGTAAAAAGAGTGGTTTGGTGCTGCATCTGAAAACGTATGATCCTCTGAATCGTTTACGTTGGATATTTTTAAAACACTTCCGATAAATCCACCTTTTCCTTTTGGCTGTGTGTGGTTCCCTTCGACCTGTCAAAAGTCCCATGCGCGAAACCATAAGCAAGACAATCACTCGAAACAGGTAATACTGTTTCCCGGGGGCTATAGGCCACAGATTTTGGGACGTTATGTGACTTGGAAACAGTCACTATTGTAAGTAATATATTGCTCGAGCCTTAATCAAACGAAAAGCCCTACTGAACTTGACTAATCGTTTGCCTGTCGAGCTTGTCAATATCAGGCACCCTTAGCCTTTGCGTCCCTGGCATTGAGCCTAACACCTTAGATTATATGTATTCAGAAATAACATAATGATGTAATGCCTGGGGTGCAGTCTCCGCTTGCCAGTCCACCACAGCATTTTGAGCCGCATCGACTTCGACACGTGATTCCTCTCTCCACTCAAAAGAATCTCATCAGGCTGCAAGCAGGCAAGACCACAAGTAATTCGGTCTTCCTCAACCCAAATGGCTTCAGTATTTAGCCATGAAGATCTTTTGCAATACTTCGAGCTTGTTCAACTGCCGCAAAAGTTCAAAGACTACCGAAATATCCCTAAAACTTTAGGCTTTCTGACTGCGCTGCACGTTCCATCAGATATCGACCATTCCGTATGAAAACTTGGATATGCACTACTCCCAGTCCCATAAAGTAGAAATTGATCCCCGGAGAGTCTTAAAGAAGTTTATGGCAGGGAGAGGCCGCGGAGGGCATTGTATGGAGAATAATATTTTCTTCCTGAATGTTTTGCGGGCAATTGGGTTCCATTGTTATCACACCGGAGTACGTGTTAGACAGCGACAAGAGTTGGTCCCACAGGGACCGTTTCTGGGACTGTAAGAACATCATCTGCTTCGAATATTCATAGTTAACACCGTCTAGGTCTCACATAGTGACCATTGTCACTCTCGGAAGCGGCGAGAAGTATCACGTTGACGTGTCGTTCAGCGGAGACGGACCAACATGTCCTATGCCAATGAACGAAGAAGATGCCATTTCAAACTTAGGTGCTCAAGAGATTCGACTAGTCCGCTCAAAGATCGCACAGTTCGAGTCGGACATTGAGTGGTGGATCTACCAGTATTGCAACCAGCTAGACGCACCATGGAACAGCTACTACTGTTTTCTTGAAGTGCCATTCATCCACGGAGATTTTGAGGTTATGAACTACTTTGCTTGCACACAGGGCTATCTCCCAAGTAACATAGTAATTGTGGCATTTATAAGAAAAGAAGAGAAGATTGCAGGCAAGTTAATGTTGATTAATCGCCTTGTTAAGAGAAATGAAGGCAGCAAGACAAAGGTCGTCAAAGAATGCAAGACAGAGGAAGAGCGCATTGCAGCTCTCAAAGATTATTTTGGAATAACGCTTACGTATGAGCAAACGGAAGGTATCAAAGGGCATATTACAGAGCTCACGGACGACTGATCAAAGGCGTTACAAGCATGTATGAAATAGACATCTTAATATGCAATGCATTGTGGTAGAGGAGGTGTTGTTGGGCCTTGAATTATTAGTCATAAGATGTGGCTGAGCAAGTCACACTCTAATTGGCGGGGGGCCGCCGTGCACACAGAACGCTGGCACCTCCAGACTAGGTTACATCTACTTAAGCTCGTCTCATGCATTGTTCAGTGTTGTCTTAAACTGCTTTTATCCCCCCCCCCTCGATCCTTTTTTTTTTTTTTT